>ORMF010003941.1_pt1 | contig 21051 bp, 16 predicted proteins | sample 1779871 | NCBI WGS metagenome assembly ORMF01 (sample SAMEA104232316, study PRJEB22302) | groundwater metagenome | biome: forest; feature: aquifer; material: groundwater | place: USA | collected 2011-08-07 | depth 5.4 m | reverse complement strand
GAAACCGAGTTCGCCGCCGGCTACGTCCGCGTCCGCACGCCGCATCTGGCGAGGGAGAAAATGTATTTAACGTCCGGTCATTTGCCTTACTACGCGGAGTCAATGTTTCCGCCGATCGAATTGACTGATTCGCCTGAGGACCTCGCGAACTTGGCGATAAAGGACCAACTAGCAAAATATACGAAAGAAATCTCCAAATCTTTGGCCTTAAACGAAAAGGAGGTCACAAAGATTTTAAGTGAAGATGGTGATATTTTTGGCTTCGTTCGGGGGCGTCTTGAACAAAAACCGGAGCACATCAGGAAGATGATTGAAGATGTTGGGCAAAGCATCTTCCTCTCGCACCTGATCTATCAGACCAGTTCTAAGGCGGATCGTTACTACCTCAAAGCCATGAACTGTCCGCATCACCATCGCATCTTCGCCGCTGAACCCAAGAGTTACCGCGATTTGCCGTTGCGGCTCGCGGAATACGGCACTTGCTATCGCTACGAGCAGAGCGGCGAGTTGTTCGGCCTCATGCGCGTGCGCGCGCTCAACATGAACGACGCCCACATCTATTGCACCGAGGAGCAGTTCGCCGACGAGTTCCGCGCCGTGAACGACATGTATCTGAAGTATTTCAAAATCTTCGGCCTCGAAAAATATCAGATGCGCTTCAGCACGCACGCGGCGGAAGGTCTCGGCAAGAAATACGTCAACGAGCCGGAGTTGTGGAAGAAGACCGAGGACATGGTGCGCAAGGTGTTGATCGAATCCGGCATCAACTATGTGGAGGTCGCCAACGAGGCGGCGTTCTACGGGCCGAAGATTGACGTGCAGGTGTGGAGCGCCATCGGCCGCGAATTCACCATCGCCACCAACCAGGTGGACTTCGCCGTGCCCGCCAAGTTCGGCCTCACCTACCGCGACAAGGACAACTCGAACAAGACACCGTTGTGCATCCATCGCGCGCCGCTCGGCACGCACGAGCGGTTCATCGGTTTCCTCATCGAGCATTACGCGGGCAACTTCCCGCTCTGGCTCGCGCCGGACCAGGTGCGCGTCATCACGCTCAACGACGACGAAGCGTTGATCAATTACGCCAAACCCATCGTGGCCGAACTGCGCGCGAACATGGTGCGCGTGGACTCGGATTTCAGCGCGACGCCGTTCAAGGCGAAGATTTCCAACGCGGAACAATTGCGCGTCCACACGATGCTGGTCATCGGCGGTCGCGACATGGAAGCGGGCGTGGTCTCTGTGCGCTTGCACCACGGCGGCCCGCAAGGCGCGAAGCCGAAGGGGGAGGTCGTGGCGGATATTCTGGCGAGCATCAAAGAGCGCCGGGCGTGATGAAGTTTGCTGCCGTCTGGCAACAGAGTGGCAGAATCGGTCAGGACGGTCTTTGCCATCAGGTCGTCGCCGCGTTGGGCTGGCTTTCCGCAGCTTGCGTTTGCGCGCCGCTTTATTAAGCTTCAAATCATATGAAATTGCCTATGGTGAACCACACTCTCTCGCTCCTCCTTGCCGCCACGCTCACGGTTTTCCTCGCCGGCTGCCAAGAGAAGCCAAAGACCGAACAGGTCATGGAGAAGTCCAAAACCAGCGTCCGGGAAGCGGGCGATGCCATCAAGGACGCGGCGGTGAAGACCGGAAACGTCGTTGAGCAGGCCGCAGATAAAACCTGGGATGGCATCAAGAAAGGGGCACAGGAAGTTGCCCATGTGGCTACGAATGTGGCTGGTGAGGTCAAAGCCGGAGCCGTGAAAGTTGGCGAGAAGGTCAAGGAAGCCACCAAGTAGGCGGGGGTTGCTGGCGGTTGCAGCGCGAAAACCCTGAGCCTACCCGCAGATAATTAGCGGGCTGAAGCCGCAGCCTCAATCGCCATCGACTTACAAACAGATCAGATATGGAAATCAAGAAAGCCGTCATCACCGCCGCCGGACCGAATCAGCGTTCCTTGCCCCTGCAAACCCTGGTGGATCGCGACGGGAAAAATAAATCCGCCCTGGCCATCATCGTTGAAGAATCCCTTCAGTCCGGCATCGAGGAGATTTGCGTCGTCGTCAACCCGGGTGATCGGGAGGCCTATCGCGCCGCCGCCGGGCCGCATGGCAAACGGCTGGCGTTCGTGGAGCAGACCCAACCGCTCGGCTACGGCCACGCCGTCTGGAGTGCGCGGGAATTCACCGGCACGTCGCCGTTTCTGCTGCTGGTGGGGGATCATCTCTACATCAGTCACGGCACGAAACGCTGCGCCCAGCAACTGGTCGAAACCGCCGCCGCCGAAGCCTGCACCGTGTCGGCCGTGCAGGCGACGCGCGAAAACAAGCTGCCCCATTACGGCACGGTGGGCGGCCGGTTGGCCGGGGCGCGCCAGGGACTTTACCTTGTGTCCGACGTGGTGGAAAAGCCGACGCCCACCGTGGCGGAGCAGAGTCTGATCGTGCCGGGCCTCCGGGCGGGCCACTACCTTTGCTTTTTTGGCATGCACGTTCTGACTCCACGCGTAATGGCGCTCCTCGGCGAAGAGGTGGCGACAGCAGGCAATCAAGGCCGGGTGCAACTGAGCGCCGCGCTGGCGCGGCTCGCCGAGCATGAGCGGTATCTGGCCTGCGAACTGCAAGGCGGCCGCTTCGACATCGGCGTGAAATACGGTTTACTGACCGCGCAGCTCGCGCTCGCCCTGGCCGGCGAAGATCGTGACGAGGTGCTGTCCGGTCTCGTTGAATTGCTCGCGCGCGGCGGCAAGTAATTGGCCTGCGTTTCCGAACTCAAACTCTTTCCTTATGGCCAATCCGCTGATTGAGATCATCACCTCGCCCGATCCGGAGGTTCGCAACCGGTCGCTCGATTCCGTCTGCCGCGCGGCATCGGTCGCGCAACTCAATGCTTTTTGCGCCGAACTCGACACCTTCCGCCGCCGTCGCGCCAATCTGTACGAGCGCGTCCGGGCGCTGTTCTTCCTCTACGCCATTCACCGGTTTCATCTGCCGCTCAAATCCGGCATTGGGCAGCGGAGTCGGGTGCCTTTCGCGGGTTTTGAACAGCTCCTGCAACGCCGGTTCGCGGAGGCGATTGATCACTTTCTCTCCGTGCAGGCAGCCGAAGGCCCCAGCGACGCGATCTCCAGTGCGCTGGCGGCCGCGTATCAACGGCTGGCCTTCCAGACGCTGGCCGACCAGGTGCGCCGCAGCGTCCGTTCCGTGCGCGGCAACCAATGGATGTTTCGCATGGGCCACCCGGCGGATCATCCGCTGCGGCTGCGACCCGAGTTGCTGCAACGCGATGCCGATGGCAGTTATCCGTTGCTGTGCGAATGCACGCCGGTCCGGATGGACCTGAGTCATGGCGGCTGGAGCGACATTTTTTTTCTGGGCATGGATTTTCCGGAAGGCGCGCGCGTTCTCAACATCTCGATTGATCTGGGTGTGCATGGCCGCGATGCCGCGCCGCGTCCGCCGGTCGAGGCGTATCTGCGCGTCATTGACGAACCCATCCTCCGCCTGACCAGCGTGGATCTCGGCGCCACCGCCGACATCAACAACCTCCCGGAAGTTTTTGATTTCGCCCGCGATTATCTGGGTCTGCTCAAGGCCGCCGTCATCGCCGCCGGCGTTGTGCCGCCGGGGATTGAAGGTTCGGGCCAGAAGCTCGCGGATCTCCTGGCGCGCATCGTCGGGCCGGGGCGCGGCCTCGAACTGGTCAGCAGCGTCAACAATATCCCCAAAGGATCACGTCTCGCCGTTTCCACGAATCTGTTGGCCTCGCTCATTTCCGTGTGCATGCGCGCGACCGGCCAGGCGCGTTCGCTGGATGGACCGCTGGCGGAGGATGAACGCCGGTTGGTCCTCGCGCGGGCGCTGCTGGGTGAATGGCTCGGCGGCTCCGGCGGCGGCTGGCAGGATTCCGGCGGCGTCTGGCCCGGCATGAAACTCATTTGCGGCGCGCTGGCGGGCGAGAACGATCCCGAATTCGGCATCAGCCGCGGCCGCTTGATGCCGACGCATCGCATCTTCGATCAGCACGATGCTTCGTCCGCGACCCGACAGCGGCTCCAGGACAGCCTGGTGCTCGTTCATGGCGGCATGGCCCAGAACGTCGGACCGATCTTGGAAATGGTCACGGAAAAATATCTGCTCCGCTCCGAGGCCGAATGGCGCGGACGGCAGCAGGCGATGGGGATTCTTGATGACATCGTCAGCGCGTTGCGCGCGGGCGACGTGCAGCGGGTCGGCGCCTTGACGACGCAGAATTTCAACGAACCGATCCAGACCATCATTCCCTGGGCCAGTAATTATTTTACCGAGACCCTGATCCGTCGCGTGCGCGAAGAATTTGGCCTGAATTTCTGGGGCTTCTGGATGCTCGGCGGCATGGCGGGCGGCGGCATGGGTTTTATTTTTGATCCGGCCCACAAGGTTCGCGCGCAGGAACGGTTGCAGATCATCATGTCCGAAACCAAACAGACCCTGCGCAACGCCCTCCCGTTCGCGATGGAGCCGGTGGTCTATGATTTTGCCATCAACGAACGTGGCACCTGGGCCGACCGGTTGTCCGGCCCGGAGGCGCTGTTGCCTGCGGCGTATTACGCGCTCCATGTGCCCGGCTGGCTGCGCGCCGACCCGCAAATGTTGCCGCCGCAAACGCGCGTCGAGCTCAACCGGTTCAGTGCTGCGTGCCACACCCGGCCGGAGTTGAGCGGCATGATGTCCACGCTGTTTGATCATCTGGTTCCGCAATTGAAAACCGAGGCCGGTCGCCGTCAAAGCTTGGCTGAGATGCTCGAGCAAAACGGTTTTGATCGGGTGCAACACGAACAAATCAGCGACGACCTCAAAGCCGGTCGCATCGGGCTGGCGCAAAATCGTCTGCCGACCAGCGCCGAGATTCGCGACGTGCGCGCCGGCGATGCGGTAGATGCGACTGCTCAGATGTCGCCGGACTACCGGGCTGCGGGCCTTGCGGCACTGGCTCGCGGCGAACTGGCCGTCGTGACGCTCGCCGCCGGCGTGAGCAGCCGTTGGACGCAGGGCGCGGGGGTGGTGAAAGCCCTGCATCCGTTCTGCAAACTTGGCGGCATGCACCGCACATTCATTGAAACCCACCTGGCCAAAAGCCGGCGCATCAGCCGGCTGGCGGGCCAGTCTTTGCCGCACCTGGTCACCACGAGTTATCTGACGCATCAGGCCATCGCCGACGATCTCGCGCGGCAGAATAATTACGGCTATCCCGGCCCGGTGCGCCTGTCGCCCGGACGCACCATTGGGCTGCGGATGATTCCGACCGTGCGCGACTTGCGCTTTCTCTGGGAGGAAATGTCGCAACAGTTGCTCGACGAGCGGCAGCAACGCGTGCGGGAAAGCGCCCATGCCGCCCTCATCAACTGGGCGCGCGCCGCCGGCGAAGGCGGGGACTACACCGACAACCTCCCCAGCCAATGCCTGCATCCGGTCGGACATTGGTACGAGATTCCAAACCTGCTCCGCAACGGCGTGCTCGCGCAACTGCTGACGGAACAACCGCAGTTGAAACACCTGTTGCTCCATAACATTGACACGCTCGGCGCCGATGCGGACCCGGCCCAGTTCGGTCTGCACCTGGCGCAGAGCTCGTGTCTCACGTTCGAAATCATCACGCGGCGGCTGGAAGATCGCGGCGGCGGCCTGGCGCGCGTCAACGGTCAGGTGCGGCTGGTCGAGGGCCTGGCCATGCCGCGCGAGGAGATTGAGTTCACGCTCAGTTATTACAACTCGAACACCTGCTGGATTGACATTGACCAGTTGCTCACCGCGTTCGGGCTAACCCGCAGTGACCTGGCCGATGCGAATAAAATCACCGCCGCCGTCCGCGCGCTGGCCGCCCGGCTGCCGACCTACATCACCATCAAGGACGTGAAGAAACGTTGGGGGCATGGTCAGGAGGATACTTTCCCCGTCAGCCAGTTTGAGAAGCTGTGGGTGGACATGACGGCGCTGCCGGAAATCTCGACATGCTTCGCGGTGGTGCCGCGCCTGCGCGGTCAACAACTGAAGGATCCGGCACAACTTGATGGCTGGCTGCGCGACGGCTCGGCGGCGCATGTCGAACAACTGTGCGAGTGGCGCTAGGCCTTGGTGGCGATTCTGGAGCGCCAAGCTTCAGTCGCGCACGCAGGCTGCCAATCTGTGCTACATGTGGCTTGGGCCAATCAAGTTGGTTTGGTATGGATTGAACCGCGCGCGTTATGCCAGACAACTTTCATCCCGGTCAGCGCTGGATCAGCGAGAGTGAACCCGAACTCGGATTGGGTTCGATTCGACTCGTTACACCGCGAACAGTCACGGTCGTGTTCGCGGCCAGCGACGAGACGCGGGAATACGCCCGCGACAACGCGCCGCTCCGCCGTGTGCGCTTCCGAGTCGGCGATGCGATTAAGAGCCAGTCGGACTCAACGCTGATCGTGCAAACGGTTGCCGAGCGGAGCGGTTTGATTTTCTACCAAGGCGGCGGGCAGGAGTTGTGCGAAACGGAACTGAGCGCCGCCATCAGTTTTAACAAACCCGAGGAACGCCTGCTCGCCGGGCAGCTTGATCCCATGGAAGTCTTCGATCTGCGCGTCGCCGCGCTGGGACATCAGCATCGCCGGCGCAAATCCAGGGTGCGCGGATTCGTGGGTGGCCGGATTGAGCTCATTCCGCACCAGCTTTACATCGCTTTCGAAGTGGCGGGCCGTCTGGTGCCGCGGGTCCTACTGGCCGACGAAGTGGGCCTGGGTAAAACCATCGAAGCCTGCCTGGTGCTGCATCGGCTGATCCTGACCGGTCGCGCGCAACGGGTGTTGATCCTCGTGCCGGACTCGCTGGTGCATCAGTGGTTCGTGGAATTGCTGCGCCGCTTCAATCTCTGGTTTCACATCTTCGACGAAGAACGTTGCGACGCCATCGAGACCGCCAACCCGGAAACCAATCCCTTCGACGATGATCAACTGGTGCTCGCCAGCATCCGCCTGTTCACGGGAAAGGAGAAGCGGGTGCAACAGGCACTGGCCGCCGGCTGGGACATGCTCGTCGTGGACGAGGCTCATCATCTCGGCTGGTCCCCGACGGCCGTCAGTCCCGAATACGCAGTGGTCGAGACGCTGGGTCGCCAGACGCCCGGACTGCTGCTCCTAACCGCCACGCCCGAGCAACTGGGCATGGCCAGCCATTTTGCCCGCTTGCGGTTGTTGGACCCGGATCGGTTTTATGATCTCGATGAATTCATTCACGAAGCCGAACGCTATCGGGATGTTGCGCGCATTGCCGACAAGTTGCTGAACCAGCACCAACTCACGGTGGGCGAAGTCAGAATGCTGGCACACATTCTGGCGGACACCGAAGCCAACGTCCGGCCCAAGCTGGATCAAATCGCGCGCGGCACGGGCGGCATTCGCGCCGAGTTGACGGACGCCTTGCTCGATCAACACGGCACGGGCCGCGTGATGTTCCGCAACACACGGACCACCATCCCCGGGTTTCCCCGACGCGTTGCCCGAATGTGTCCCCTGGCCGCGCCCGCGGGCAGCACGGACTTGTTCAAACCATTGGCGAAAGAATTTGCCGCTGATGTTCGCTCAAGTCTTCGTAGGAGACGAGGTGACGAGTCTCAAACTAAAGCAACTTTAGAGACTCCTCACGTCGTCTCCTACGATTTTGAAGCAGACGCAGCCGCCTCGGGTGCCAAGACGTTCCCAACTTTCGAGCCGGATTTCTCCAAGGATGTGCGGGTGGATTGGCTGGCTGATCTTCTGCGCGCGTTGGATTCGGACAAGGTGTTGCTTATCTGTCGCACGCAACGAAAAGTTGAGGCCATTGATGCGGCGCTGCGCCAGCGGCTGAACGTGAAGCAGGCGGTGTTTCATGAAGGGCTTACGTTGGTGCAACGGGACCGCAACGCGGCGTGGTTCGCGGAGGAAGACGGGGCGCGCATTTTGATCTGCTCGGAGATCGGCAGTGAAGGGCGCAACTTTCAGTTCGCCCATCACCTGGTCATGTTTGATCTGCCGCTTGATCCGGAACTGCTTGAGCAACGCATCGGGCGGCTCGATCGCATCGGGCAGACTTCGGAAATCCAGGTGCATGTGCCGTTCGTCGCGGGTAGTTCCCAGGAAGTATTGGCGCGCTGGTATCACACCGGATTGAACTCGTTCGAGAAGAACCTGCACGGCGGACATGAACTGCTGGAGTTGTTCGGCGCCCGCGTTCACGATCTGGCGCAGGACTTTCACGAAACCGAAGCGACCGCGCGCGCCGAACTGGACCGGCTGATTATCGAAACACAAATCGCGCGGAAGGAACTGACCGAGCGACTGGAGCAGGGCCGCGACCGGTTGCTGGAGTTGAATTCCTTTCGCCCGGAAGTCAGCTCGGGGCTGGCGCATGAGATCCAGGCCCAGGATGTCGATCGGACGCTGGACGAATTCATGCTCGCGGTTTTTGATCATTACTCCATCCACGTCGAAGAACTGACGCCGCGCACGTATCAACTCGGCTCGGCGGGCGTGTTCGCGGAATCCTTTCCGGGTCTGCCAACGGAGGGGCTGACGGTCACCTGCGACCGGCAACGCGCGCTGGCGCGCGAGGAAGTGCAGTTTCTGACGTGGGATCATCCGCTGGTCACGGGCGCGTTGGATCTTTTACTGGGATCAGAAAAGGGCAACAGCAGTTTCGCCCGCTGGCCGGATGCCAGGACCGCGGGGTTATACGTGGAAACCATTTACCTGCTCGAATGCATCGCCCCACCTCATCTGCATGTGGATCGTTTCCTCCCGCCGACGCCATTGCGCGTGCTGGTGGATCATCGCGGCAGCGATGCAGAAAATTCCATCCCGTCGGAGACGCTCGCCCGGCACCTGAAAAACGGCGATGCCTTCGCGCTGTTGGACCAGCCGGAGTTGCGCGAGGAATTACTTCCAAACCTGATCGAAAAGGCGCAGAGCATTGCGAGCAGTCAGGTGCCGGGCATCGTCGCGCAGGCCCGCAAAGAAATGGCCGTTCACCTGGAACATGAAATCGCCCGCCTCAAAGAACTGCGGAAGGTCAACCGCAGCGTCCGCGCCGAGGAGATAGATTTGCTCACCCATCAGCAGCGCGCGTTGGATCAGCATCTCGCCTGCGCCCGTCTGCGCCTGGATGCGATCCGATTGATTCAGCGCGGGCCCATCCCTACCTTGGGAACCAACAAGGCATGATGACCGGCTATTGGGCAACGTTCGTTGAATTGATCGCGACCCCGTTCCAGCACATGGAATTGGTCTGGGGCATTGTGCCGTTGTACTTCGGTTTGCTGTTGAACGAACTGACTTCGGCGAAGGCGAACTTTCGCACGGCGATCCAGACGGGCTTCAGCTTTCTCTGGGCGGCGGCGCAGTGGCTGTATCCCTACTTCAAGTCGCGGGGCGGGCCGCACCTGGAACTGGACGCCATGCTCCCCATCAATCTGTTGGTCACGTTCACGGTCCTGGGATTGGGCGTGTTGGCGCTGGTCTGCGGTCTGCACAAACGCTTTCCCAAGTACGGGCGATTTCTCGGCTACACGCGCTTTGCCAACTATTTTATGATCGCGATTTTTCCCATCCAGGCGCATCACCTTGCGTGGTCCGGGGCGAGATTGATCGCCATTGCGGGGTTCGCCGTGCCGGTCTGGCTGGTGTTGCACTTCGGCCTGATGCCGGTTCGGGGCCGGCAGTGACCTCCGACTTCCAGCGAAAGTTTGAAAAACTCCGAATAATCGGGCGGTAATTCGCGCGTTGCGACGAACAACCGACCCAAGAGTTCAAGCGGCGCGAGGTGGCCAGGCTTCCAAAAATTCAATCCGGCAGAATTGTCGCCTCGGGATCAATGTGACTGGAACGGCGAACCTGATCCGATTCTGCGGGCCGCGCTTCAATCTGAAACTTCGGCAATAAAAGGTGACGATTCACCAAGGGATGCGGAGCGAGCCGGGCCGGGGTTGGGTAGCGTTCCCATGAAGGGTGAATACTGACAAATGAAATCATTGCTCGCAAGGAGTCCGCGTCCGGACGCGATGCTGGTTGGGCGTCCGAAATTGCAACGCATCGTGGCGGCCGTGGATTTTTCCGCCGCCGGCTTGACCACGCTGAACTACGCGGCGGAGTTGGCCGCGCGTTTCCAAGCGTCGCTCACGCTGGTGCATGTGGTTGAGCCGAAGTTCGGTTCGCCGGAAGCGGAACGGCTGGCGGCGGCGAAGGTGGAATTGAATGCGTTGGGCGAGCGGATGCTCGGCCTGTGTCGCGTGGTGGAGACATCGGTGCGGAGCGGGATCGCATTTTTTGAGATCGTGGAAGCGGCGAAGGCGCTGGACGCGGATGTGATCGTGATCGGGTCGCATGGCAGTTCCGAAGGCGACCACACCGCGCTGGGCGATACGGCGGATAATGTCTTGCGCCATGCGTCCGGTCATGTGTTCGTCGTGCGCATTCGGCCGCGGAGTCTGTGATTTGAACTCTAAAACCATCACCCAAATTCGCCCGGTCGGCGTGCCGCCGGAAAATCAGCCGTGGGCGGACGCCTGGAAAACGCATCCTTTTCTGCGCGACCTCAACGCCGGGCTGCTCACCCCGTTGGCGGCGTGTGCCATGCCAACGGAGTTCAAAGCGGGGGAACTGATCTTCCGCGAAGGCGAAATGGCAAACCGGTTTTATCTGATTGTCGAAGGCCGGGTCCAATTGGAAGCGGAGGTGCCGGATCGGCCGGGCGTGCTGGTGGATTACATTGTCGAAGGCGACGTCCTGGGCTGGTCGTGGTTGTTTCCGCCGTACACGTGGAATTTTACGGCGCGGGCCGTCGAGCCAGTGCGGGCGATTTTCTTTTATGGCACCTGGCTGCGCGAACGGTGCGACGCTGATCCTGCGCTAGGCTACGAGTTGATGAAGCGCACGACGGCGGTGGTCATCCGCCGGTTGCAGGCCGCCCGGCAGCAGTTGGTGCTCACAGCGGCGCGACCGGTCCCCAACTGAGAACTCACCGGCCTGTGCGCGGAACGGCCTCCGTGCCGGCGGTTCGTCTTTCGGGCGCGTCCAGAAACACTTCCACACACCAGGGACGACAGAAGACGACGCGACCACCGCCATGCTTGATCCGGGCGAACCAGTTGCCGTCCCGAATCTCGCGCCCGCAGGAATAACAGTGCAAGGAACCACTGTCGGTTCGGGTGGCGTCGAAGTTCTTCATGCGACCCTAGACTTCCGGTTTTGGCGGGGCCGAATTTCTGGTCGTCCCGGTAATTTCAATTTCAGCGGCGGTCGCCGACGCCTCAGTTTGCGAAACCGGCGCGGGACCCGGGGGGTTTCCCCCCGCCTGCCAGTGCTGCGACACCTTGCCGTCCCAGCACGCGAGATTCACCGGATAAACATCCGGATCAAACATGACGTGGTAGAAGTGCCACACGATGATCGCGAGACAGGCCAGGATGGCCTCGTAGTAATGAATCGTCAGCGCCACGTCCACCATCCAGCGCGGCAGCCATTGCGTCACGTCCATCTTGAACCAGATCATCAGGCCGGTGGCCCCCATGAGGATCGTACCCCACACCACCGCCCAATACTCCATCTTCTCCGCGTAACCGAACCGCCCAATCTTCGGCTTCTCCTGGCTCAGGCCCGTGAGATAGCGAATCGCCGCCCAAACGTCCGCGAGGTCTTTCTTCACCGGGAACAAATCCATCACCAGCTTGCGGCCATCGTTGGAGGCGAGCAGGTAAATGAGGTGATACGCGCCGACCAGCAGCAGCACGATCCCCGCGCCCCGGTGCGACCAGCGCCGGAATGATTCGCTCGATCCCATCAGCATTCCCACCCACGAATCCGGGAACTTGAGCGCGAAGCCGGTGATCGCCAGCACAATGAAACTCAACGCCAGCACGGCGTGTTGCCAGCGTTGCGACCGGTTCATGCGCAAAACCGGCCGGCCTGTGGTGCGCAGATGGGCGGCAACCTTTTTGATGAAGAGCAGGAAATTGTGAACCAACATCGCACCGACCACGCCCACGATCAGCAGCAGATAAATTTTCCGCACCCACCAGTTGATCTGGCTGCCGAAGTCGGGCGCACTTTGCGCCGCCGCGATGTCCACATGGATTTTGCCCAACGAAAACATCTCGTTGGCGCCCGGATGACATTTGCCGCACGTCGCCACGAGATGCGACTTGTGAATCGTTGAGCCGGGATCCGCCGACGGCAGGATCTTGTGATAGCCGTGACAACTGCCACAGTTCGCGGCGAGCGTGGAGCCGTATTGCGACGCGAGACCGTGGTAGCTCGCGAAGAACGTCCGCACCCGGTCGGCGGGCAGATTGTATTTTGTGTTCAGCCGTTCGGAAGCGTGACAGCGACTGCACACGTCCTCGGAAATTCGGCGCGACGCATCACCGGTGAGGGATTTGATGTTGTGCTCCGAGTGGCAGTCCGTGCAGGTGGGCGCGTCGCGTACGCCCGCCGCCAGCGCTTTGCCGTGAACGCTTGCCGCCAGATCCTTTGCCGTCTGGTCGTGACAGGTGCCGCACGTCCCGGCTTGATGCGACCCATGCAGCGGCGACGCCGGCGAACTGGGCGGCAGAACTTCGTGCGAACCGTGACAATCCCGACAGGTGGCGGCCGTGGCATCGCCACCCTTCACCGCGCGGCCATGGACGCTCGCGCCATAGCTCTGGGTCTGGCGCGCGTGACACCCACGGCAGTTGACCGGCTTGGCCGCGAGGTTGTCGTCCGGATGTTTCTCCGTGAGGGCCGCGTGACAACTGGCGCAGGGGTTGGTCTGGTGGGCGGAGGTGGCGAGCTTGGCGGGATCCACGAACAGGGAGATTTCTTTCCCGGCGGCGTTCGTCTTCGTCAGGGTTTTGTCCGCGTGACACTCCAGACAATCGCTGTCCTTCAGAACCGCCAGCGCCGGGAGTTGTAATAAGCACCCAAGCGCGGCCCCGCCCAGCAGCCTTTTTCCCCAGACACTCATACCGCTTTAGGGTCGGAGTAAAGCGAGGGAAAGACTCCACGCGGCTTGCTGAATTCAACTCATTTATTGCGTCACCCTCTCCGCACTGGGGAGAGGGTTGGGGTGAGGTGCTTTAACTGCGGATGGCCCCGGATTCGTTCGGAGGTCTGGCTTTAGCCGGCCCGGACTGCGTGAACGCGGGACTTCCAACCACCGACTGCTTAACCGCTAATCCGCACTGATTGACGCTGATGTCTCCCTCGCCCGTCGGACGGGAGAGGGTGGCCGCAGGCCGGGTGAGGGCAAACCCAAAAAACTTCTCAACCTGAAAAATGTTTCGGGGTTGTCCCGCGCCGCCGCCCAGCGTAATCTCGCCTGCGTCCGAATAAACAAAACGACCAGAAAACCATTTAACAAAAATCATTTCGCGTAGCTTCGGCTGCTGTTCTCCACGAAACGGACAATTTTGAACTCAAAGAACGGCGCTTTTAGGCAACGCCCACTCGGGCGTGCCTAAAAGCGTTTCTTTGAGGGCATGTCCGTGCCTGTGGAGGAGCGTGAGTAGGTCACGCCCCTTCGCTTTTCAGGCACTAACATCCCTCTAAGGAAGCGCTGATTAAAGACGGTTTTTCAAGTTTCAGTTTTTTCTGGTTGAGGATGATCCACAGCGGCGAAAAATGGTGATGGGCGGCTTGGGTTCGCGGGTCAGTTCCGGTTGGGTCGAGGGAGTTGGCCGCCTTTTTTCACCTCTTCAACAGGTTTGGCGGGCGGTTTTTCACGTCGTGGCCGCTCGCGCCCCAATCATCACATTGACCAGTCCGAAGAGCGTGTAGAGTTGATGTCCGTTCTTGGCCAGTCCCCGATAGCGCACTTTCCGGTGTTTGAAAATATTCTTGAGGATGTGGAACGGGTGTTCCACAAACGCTCTCACGGCGGCTTTGGCTTTTTCGACTGCTTTGAGAGTTGCTTTCTCCGCGCCTTCTTTCATCGTTTTAATCTGGCCGCGTTTGCAGGCGATCTGCCAGTCAATCGTCCGATCCAGTGCCACAATCTCCGCGCGCTTCTCCACGCCGGTGTAACCGGCGGCGGGGACTTGCGGCTCCTGCCCGTGCAGGAGTTCTACGGTCTTCGGGATGTCCGCCACGTTGGCGGCGGTGACGACCACGGTATGCACCAGCTTGCGGTCCCGATCCGCTCCAATGTGCGCTTTCATCCCCAAATACCATTGCTGGGGGTTTGCGAAGAAACAATCCGCCGACTCGTTCGCCGAAAGGTGCTTCGGAAGCTTCCCGGCCTTCGGCGTGTGCTGATTCCGCGAACCGAGATTCACCGCTACTTGAATGGTGGAAGCCAGCCGCGTCTTTCTTGACTGCGGGACGACAGATTCACGATTCCTTTCGCCTTCCCCAGGGGGATCGTCATGCCGCGTGTGCCGAGGCAGAACCCAAAAATTGGCCAAGAATTGGCCAAGCACGTTTTTCGTGCTTTTTTTGGGCTCTGCGCCCCGAATCGGAACCACTTGGTTTTACGGCACTTAAAATTGGTGCGTCCGGCAGGACTCGAACCTGCAACCTTCTGATCCGAAGTTGGCCCAATGCTGTTTCAGGGTGTGTGCGAGTGTTTCAAAATGTCAACACAGTAAGCTCACTTTCAGCATGATGCACAGAATCTGCAACATTCTGTCCCCGTGTGAAACATGGTGCAAAAAAGCGAACCGCCATACTACTATTCATACTACTCCAATCAGTTGGGATCTTACCCCATATACCTCGCGCGCCGATACCCCGCGCGGCGTTTCATCCACCAGACACTTTCTTGATACCGCACCGCGGCCAGTTCCTCATTCCATGCGCTTCCACATTTTTCCGCTCATGCTGCCCTCAATCGTCGTCCCTACCCGGCAATGGCTGGAGACGAAACGTCACCGGATGTTGGGTTCCGTTTAATTCGCTGAGAGTTCATGCTGAGTTCCATAACGTGTGTGTGGTCGAGCGGTCTGGGATATTTGGATTGAGGGTCAGTTGTTATGCATTTTGGTCATTTGCCAAGGCCGGGTTCGAGCACGTCCGCTGGAATGAAATCCAAAAGCCGAAACTGATAGACATTCGCGCCCACGACTGGGATGCCTATAGCGGTTAAAGACTCCAACGCATGGGTCTTCGTTAACAAGAGTTCGCTGTTCCAAACGCTTTCTGCACTTCCTGCAGTGCCTTTAGCATCTCCGCACTCGATTTGTAGCGGTGCGCGCAATCGGGGTGGCAGGCTTTCAGGATAACGGTATTCAATCGGAAGAATTCCGGCAGGCCGGTGCTATCGGCCAGCGTGGTCGAGATTTCAGGGAAGAAGGTTGGATTGCGACCGGTGCTAAGCACGTAAAGCATCATACCCAAAGCATAGATGTCTGCCTGCGGTGTGCCGGGCAACTCCGGTGGTGGCGGCATGTATCCGGGCGTGCCCACGTAGGTCCGCTTCTGCTCGGGTGGCCGGATTTCGGCAATGAGGCCCATATCGGCCAATTTGGGGCGACCGTTCACAAAGATGATATTCTGCGGCTTGATGTCTCGGTGCGTAAGCCCCTGTCGGTGGAGAAAATCAAGCGCGTCGGCCAGTGCAAGTCCAATGCGCACACATTCCCGCACCGGCAGCTTCTGCCCGCGCGCCCGGCGGCGTTCGCTGACCAGATCACGAGGTTTGTACGTGGACGGCTCTCGTTCCCAACCCGGATCCAGCGGGTCGCCGAGTTCCATCACGTAATAGAAGTACCCCGTCGGCTTCTTCTGACTGACAAAATCCACGCGCAACAATCCGGGATGTTTATCGGAAATGGGTTTGTATTTTCTGATGCCGTTGAACTCGCGCTCGTACGGGTCGGCATCATCCCCGAAGTTTGCCAGGTAAACCACCTTCAACGCCTGCCATTGCCCGATCGCGTTGCGGGCCAGCCAGACCTTGCCATAGGCGCCCTGGCCAAAGGGCGGATTCAACAAATCGTAATCGGGAGTCTCCGGCAATTCATGGGCGGAACCTACTGTCACTTGTGCATCCGTGGCGCGGATTCTTTGCATTGCCAGGGCCCACACCAAAGCGCAAGGTAACTGGCCGCCTGCAATCACCAGCCAGGGAAACCAATAATTCGTGAAGTGACTCCACGAAACCGCTCCAAGGGCGATCCCCAAAGCGAACACCGCCGCAAAAACGCCAGCCACCAGCAGCCGCATCCGGCACAAAGTGCCGCCCAGCAAAGTTCCCGTCGCCAACAGCACCAAGGCCTCCAACCACCAAGCGGGCCGGCGCAGCCAGTCACCGTTCATCAGGTTAAGAAAGGAGGCGGTATTGATTTGTACGCCGCCCATGGATTCGCCAGTCCAGCGCGTATAGGGTGTGCGAAATTCGTCCGTTTCATCATTCGGCACGGAGGTCTTGGGTTGCGTGCCGATGAACACGATTTTGTCGCGGAAGTAATTTGTCGGTCGCATCAGCGCAATCCCATAACTCAAGCTTTCCCATTCGCCGCTCGCGCCGTAGTAGCGCAACCATCGCTCCTGCGGGTCTTCACTCAATGGGGCGCCGGCCAGCCGGGCGGCGGCCCACGACAGACTCGGATAGGGGCCGGGAGACGGAAACGGCCAATGCCGCCGCACGATCGAGTCCAGGTCCGGATCGAGCCAGGCAACGCCCCAGTTAGTTCCGGCGGCGCTCAAAAAGGGTTCGGCCGGTCGCGTTGGGTGCGCGCCCGCGAGCGTTGGATGGGTTAACGCCGCCTGATCGGCCATCAAGATGACACGGTGCTGCCGCCGCATGGCCTCGGCCAGTGCCGCGTCCTTGACCGGGTCGCGTGGCCCTCGAAAGAAGGCGTCAAATACGACGAGCGCACAACCATCATCAGCCAGTCTTTGAAGCAATCGGGTGTGCAACTCACGATCCCACGGCTGTCCTCGCGCCTGCTGGAAATGGTCATACGCTTCATTGTCCATCAGGATGACCACAACCTTGTTGGTGACCGCATGTGAGCCGAAGCGAAACAAATAGTCGTAACTGGCGTTCACCCACGCCTCGCCCAAAGGCGCTTTCCAAAGCACCAGGCCGCAAAGCACCGCCAGCGCCGCGCCCACGACGGAACTGAACCATTTGTGTTTCCTGATGGCCTTAACTTTCACAATCTACCAAGTAATGAGTGGCGGGAGTGTAAAACAAACGCGAGAGAAAACAGTTTTTTTGCGCCGCTTTTCTCGATGGGTTCATGCTTGAATTCGCGCGCGGATGTGACGAACAGTTTTGGAATTAAAGGAGACTTAACGCCACCAGACGATTTTTTGAAAGATTTCTGGTTTGTGTGCGTATCCCCTATTGTCAGCCTGAAATGGTACATGAATGATTTTTTGCTGATGGTCCTTGGGGGTGGGGGCGGAGTGGATGGCCGGAAGAATGACAACACAACTAATGACCGTTTATGAATAAACAAATCGCACAAATACTTACGTTCGCAGCCATTACGGGATTGGCCTTCATAGCCCGGGGCGCTGTAAGTCTCGATCAATCTGAGTTTCCGCAGATCGCGGCTCAACCGATAGACCAGGACGTTCCCGTGGGCGGGAGCACCGTATTGACGGCCGAAGCAACCAATGCCGACAGCTACCAATGGCTGCGCAATGGCGTCGTACTCGATGGACAAACCAACAGCAGTGTCGCCCTCGAGAACGTTGGCACCAACGACGTGGGGTATTATTCCTGTGTTGTCATCAAAGGCTCGGAGGTGGTGCCAACCCGCGCGGCGTCTGTGAACGTTTACACCATGGACGGCGGCGGCGGAACCATCACTGTTTTCGGTTGGCCAGTGGTGAGCGGCGGCAACCAAGGGAACTGTCCTGGGCCCTACGCGGGATATGTCAACTATATCAAAACCGTTTCCCAAGGCTGGGGTTGGGCGCCTTCCACCAATACGACGATCCATACTGCTTCTGATGGGAACCGTACAGATACGAAAATTGTGTATGGGGGGAAATATGGGGACGTGGGGTGTAATCAAACCACTGTCACTGTTCCCGATCCGACTTACAGCCCGAAATACCGGTTCAGCATCTATTTTACCAACAATGTTCCCACCAATTCCTACGCGATCACCCTGACTGGATTTAATCCGTAGTCACCGCCGAAACGCGCGAATACCGGATGCGCTCCTGGGACAAAGGCACGTCCAACGGCGATTGGAGTCCCGTTCAAAAGTCACCGTCGGCGCGTAACGTATCAGGTGGGGCGGGCAGTCCTCTGCCCGCCGCCGCGTATGTTGGAACAGACGACGGCGCGCACGGGAGTGACGCGCCCTGCTGTAAAATAATTCCAAGCGGCTTGAAGGCTTGGACGTTAAAAACTTTCACGATAGAAGGCGTAAATTGATTCAAAAAATAACCGTATGAAAAACAAAATCAAACTCATTGCTATTCCGGTACTCGCCGCCACGGCACTTTCTCTGGCGGGATGCGCGAGTTATACAATTCAGCCCATCGCTTCAAAAGAACTCAACAAATGGAATGAGGAAAAACTCGACAAGAGTTATATCTTTTATCAACCCGAACTGTATTTTCTTGTGACGACCACACCTCCCAAGTCAACCGGAGATACTGCATCCACAAATACAGCTTCGGCTGACGACGCCAAAAAAAGTTCCACCACTACACCAAAAGAAGACCAAAGTACCACTTTTAGTGTGACCCCCATTTATCTGCCGAACCCGAACAAGCCGTATCGGGTTACAACTTGTAATTTCCTCGCCAAAAGTGATTTCACATTCAACTTCAAAGACGGCTGGCAACTCACTTCCATAGCCGATAAAGCCGATAACAGCGGCGTAGCTACCGCGCTGGTGGGGCAGATGAAAACCATGCTGGATGCAATGAGTATTTTGTCCGGCCCCACAAAGCCGCTTCCCAAGACTTTCCTTTTGCATCCCGAATATAATGGTGCTGGCATCATCACCGGATTCAAGCCGGTTCCGCTGCCCGATTTAGGTCAATAAATTGGCTATCCAATGGCGGCCTCCGGTAACGGAGGCCGTTTTTTAGCAAGGCTCTCAACTCTTGCCATCATTCAATGAAATATAAAAATCAATGGATTATAATCATGGCGTCTGGGGCAGCCTTTGTTCTGGCTGCGCTTGTTTATGCCCTCATGCAACCATCTCTTTTGCCGTTGCCGCAAAACAAACCGGCGATGGTTTTGATCCAGTCGGAAAAAGTCGAGGTCATGAAGACATTGCTTGAAGAAAACCGCGAAGAAATCCGGTTTTATCAGGACAAGCTGTTCACCATGTCATTTACATTCAGTGCCGCGCTGTTGGGGATTGTTGCCTTTGCCCTGAAAAAAACCACCCAGTCTTCCTTGCTGCGCCGGGTTCTGGCTGCCGGTTGTTTTGCGTTGTGTTTTTTCTATCTTCTTTTTGTTCATTTTGCAGACACCGCCATTCTTGTGAATGACAAGGATTTGATAGGCATTCAATACGCGCTGGATTTATCCCAAACCAATGCCTATCTCATCAATGACCAAGTCATTTTCACCAACGGGCAGACCATTTACCAGCCACATGAGCCAGCCCTCGCAAAACATACCCATATCCGTTTGATTGCCATCTTTAATGTCGTGCTGGGCGTTGCTTCTTTTTTCGTGCTCATGTATGCGCATAAAGTCAAAGACGACGATGACAAAGATTAATAAATTTCTCGCCGTCCGCGCGCCTGCCTGCTAAATCCTCTGTCCAATGAACCGTCTCCTTTTCGGCGACAATCTCAGTTGGCTGCGCGACCCAAAGGAATTTCCCGACGAGAGCGTTGACCTCATTTATCTCGACCCGCCGCAAATGAATCCTTTTGCCAAAGCGCAACGCGAAGGCAACTCCGATGAATCGCGAGCGGGCGACCGGAGAAGCAGGAGATTTTAATGTAGTCCCCAGGCGGCCCGGCTTCCCGGTCATCACCCGCTCGAACAGTTTTCCCAGGGGCTAAAAGCTCAGCCGAAGGCGCAGCACCAGCGTTCGCGTGCGCGGCAGATCGTTGTAAACATTGATCGGGGCAAGCCGGTAATCCTGATCGGTGATGTTAAGCAAACCGAGCGCCAGCTCGGCTTTGCGACGCGGAAAGCGATAGCCGGCAAACAGGTTGAACTGCCAGAAGTTGTCGCCCGGCTCTTGTGGGGTGTAGCCTATGTTTTCCTGAGAATACCAGTGGGCTTCGGCTTCGCCGAAGAAACCGCAGGGATGGTTGTAAATCGCGAACAGGCTTGCCTGCTCGAGAATGCCTTCCAAATGTTGCCGGGGTTGGAAATTCCCAAATGCAATCGGGGGAAGACTCGTTGGAACGTCCACGAAATCGTCATTCAGAACCGCCTGGCTGATACGGTAACGCACGCCGAACGACCATTTCTCACTAAGCAACTGGTTGGCAGTAAACACCAGCGATTGCTCCTGATAATCCAGATGCTCGCGCAACCCAGAGGGAATGGCATAGTCCAACTCGTCCGGAAGCACGTCGAAGGTTCCGACTGTTCGACGGACATCGGAATTCAGCAGTTCACCGGAAACACCCAGGTAAGTGCCGATGGGGAATTTCTGTTCCAGTGAAATCCCATAGGTTTCGAATTTGGCGCCGACATTCGCCCCGGCCACGGATTCAGGAATGATGCTCCGGAACGATTGGACGAAGCCCGCCACCTGGGAGGGTTCGAGTTGATAGCTCTGATCCAGGCTGGCGCCCGCCAAGGACCGGGTGTACGCAAAACGCGCGACGGTGTTTGGCGCCGGCCGCCAGATCAAGCCGGCTTTGGGAGAAACCTGGTCCACCGTCCTTTCGCTGCCGGAAATGGGCGCCGTCCGGAAGTTTTCGGGGAAGGTTATTCGGTCGTAAGACAAACCTCCAATCAGTTCCAACGAGTCGGTGATTTCCCACTGGTGGTAACCATAAAAACTGAACCGCCTAAAAACCGAAGTGATGTCCTGTTGCGCTGCGGATAGCGGCGGGTCAGGAAAGACAAACCCAATAGTAGATGGCAGGTTTTGCAGGTTGGCAGTCTTAAAATGACCGTATTGAACCCGCGCGCCAAGGATGGTGTTATG
>ORMF011371760.1_pt1 | contig 21064 bp, 17 predicted proteins | sample 1779871 | NCBI WGS metagenome assembly ORMF01 (sample SAMEA104232316, study PRJEB22302) | groundwater metagenome | biome: forest; feature: aquifer; material: groundwater | place: USA | collected 2011-08-07 | depth 5.4 m | reverse complement strand
TGTTTTTAAAAATCTTTTCATTGGCTTCAGTGGTTTCCATTAGTTAATATTTATCCTCATCGTCATCATCAAAATCATCTTCACCAATGTCATCTAGGAAGTCATCGTCAAGCTCATCATAATCATCATCATAGGCATCATTGTAATCGTCTTCGTATTCGTCATCATCGTAATTTGCATCAAAAACCGTTGATGGAGAAATTGCCGCACCACATTCTGGGCAGCAACCCTCTTCTGCTTCTATTTGAGATACTTTAATTTCTGCATCGCAGTATGGGCAGATAATTGTTTCCATTCTTTCTATTTTCCCTGGTTAATAGTTAATAATTATTTTAAATAAAGAGTAAACTCTTATTTCATGCATATTATATGTGCAGAGTCATAAGAAATTCAATATTGGTTTTGATTTTTTTCATTTTACTTATAATTAATTCCATTGCTTCTACAGGAGGCACACCATTCAACGCTTTTCTTAAAGACCAAATTTTTTGAAGTTCATCAGGATGAAGTAATAATTCTTCTTTTCGTGTTCCGCTTTTTTCTATATTAATGGATGGGTAAACTCGTTTGTCTACTAATCTTCTATCTAAGTTTAATTCCATATTACCTGTTCCTTTAAATTCTTCGAATATCACTTCATCCATTCTGCTGCCTGTATCGATAAGGGCTGTTGCTATAATAGAGAGGCTGCCTCCGCCTTCGATATTTCTTGCAGCTCCGAAGAACCTTTTTGGCTTGTGAAGAGCATTTGCATCAACACCTCCAGATAATATTTTGCCACTATGAGGCTGAAGTGTGTTATAAGCACGCGCAAGTCGTGTAATGCTATCTAATAAAATTACCACATCTTTTTTATATTCTACCATTCTTTTAGCTTTTTCGATGACCATTTCTGCCACCTGTACATGTCTTTCCGGCGGTTCATCGAAAGTAGAGGAAACTACTTCTGCGGTAACAGAACGTTTCATGTCTGTAACTTCTTCAGGTCTTTCATCTATTAGAAGAACTATCAGATAAACTTCAGGGTTATTTACTGCGATACCATTTGCTATCTTCTGCATTAAAACAGTTTTTCCTGTTCTAGGCGGAGCTACTATCAAACCTCTTTGTCCTTTTCCTATAGGAGTAACAAGATCTACAACACGAGTGCTGAATTCATCAGACTCAGTTTCAAGCACAAGGCGGACTGTTGGGAAATATGGTGTAAGGTTTCTGAAAGGTATGATTTTTTTCTTATAATCAGGTGTTTCATTGTTTATTGTTTCGACTTTTAACATAGCAAAAAAACGTTCTTTTTCGCGAGGTTGTCTTATCTGGCCAGTTACAAAGTCTCCTGTTTTAAGAGAAAATCTTTTAATCTGAGATGGGCTAAGATAAATATCTTCGGGACACGGAAGATAGCTATAGCTGGCAGATCTTAAAAACCCGAATCCATCTGGCAAAACTTCAAGATAACCGCTACCGTACATTAAGCCGTTTTTAGCAGCATTTTCTTTAAGGATTTCGAAAATAAGTTGAGGCTTTTCTAGAGCTCCCAGTCCTTCAATGCCTAATTCGTGACCCATGTCAGCAAGCTGCTGCATCGTCATTGCCTGAAGTTCACCTAAATCCAAGCTTGGAGCTGTTTTATCCTTTTGTGGTCCTTCGTCTTTTTGCCTTCTTTGATTTTTTCTGTTTTTGTTTAAATGTTGATTGTTGTTTAGTTTATTTTCATTGTATGAAATAGATTCATTTTCTGTTATTTTTTCACTATCATTATTTTGATTATCATCGACTAGCGGGAGAAGCTCCTGCTTTATTTCTGTTTCATTTTCAGTATTTACTTTTTGAGCATTTTTATGGCTTTTGCTTCTTTTTTCGTTATCTTGATGGCTGCTGTTCTTATTTTCAATTTCTGCATTTTGAGGGATTTGTGTCGCTTCTACGTTTTCTATTTTGTTGTTTTCTTCATTCATTTTTTATATCCTTTAATTTTGTTGTAAATTTGTTTACATTGTATTGATAAGAAATTAATATCTCCGTTGTTAATTATTCCGAATGTTGAAAGATCAAGCTTTTTGTCTTTTGAGATTTGAGAAGAAAGCCTGTTATTAATCTCTTGGTCTGTCCAGCCTCTTTCTTTTAATCTTTTAAACTGTATTTCGTCTGATGTCCACACACACACAATATTTTGAAAGTTTGTGTGCTGTTGTGTTTCAAAAAGAAGCGGTATGTCAAATATAACGGTTTTCGATAGATCAACCATAGAAAAAGCTTTATCATATATGATGGGATGTATTGTTTTGTTTAGCCATTCTAGCTCTGATAGTTGATTAAAAACAATGTCAGCAATTTTCTTTCTATTTAAATTATTATTTTCTATGATATCGCTGCCCCATCTTTTAATGAATTTAGATATGAGGCCTGAATGTATATCTTGATATAAATCATGGCATATTTTGTCAGTATCGACTAGTTGACAGCCAAGTTTTGTAAAAATCTCAGAGCAGACTGACTTGCCACAGCCTATACCTCCTGTTATGGCAATTAACCTTTTAAAAATATCTGTCATAAAGTTGATTCAGGGTGTCTTATGTTGTTAAAAGTGAGCCCATATGTTCGTAGAAATACCGAGATATGACCTTAACATAATTTTAGAATAAGCTAATTAGTTCCGTATTTAAGAGTAAGTTTTAGGATCAAATAGGTCAGAAACCTGAAGTCTCTTATCGTAATAATAGCAATATTATATCCTTGAAGGAATTAATGCAATTAAAATATTCGTTTAATTTAAGATTTATTTTAAAATATAAAGATATTGCGATTTAATTATGCTTAAATTATTTTAAAAATTGCTTTACTGCTGATAAAATAGCTTCATTATTTAGATAAGTTTTTCTAAAACTAATTTGTGAAGAGTATAATTCGCAGTAACGTTAAATTATGTTTTTAACACAATAACCTAAAAGGTCGTTTAACTATGAGCAAACTGCAGCCTTCTGTAATTTATAAAAATATTAAATATTCTGGAAAATGGCTCGAACAAGAAGAAATTGTTTACAGAGATCATAACGGCAAAATGATGTCATGGGAAAATGTTAAGCGCAAAAATAATACAGGTGCAGCTGTAATAATAGCAAAGCTTAAACAGTCAAACAAGCTGCTTCTCATAAGACAGTATAGACCGCCATTAGACAATTTTATTATCGAATTTCCTGCTGGATTAATTGATCAAAATGAAAATGTTAAAATGACAGCATTACGAGAATTGAAGGAAGAAACAGGATATACTGGAGTTGTTATATCGGTTTCATATCCAGTATTCAGTTCTCCAGGATTAACAGATGAATCATTGTATATTGTAAAAATGGAAATTGATGAACTTTTGCCTGAAAATATCTCACCTAAACAAAATTCTGAACCTACAGAGAATATAGAGGTACTATACACATCAGAGAGTGAATTAAATCAATATTTAAAGGAAAGAGCTGCTTTAGGTGATAGCATTGATTCAAAAGTTGCTGTTTTTGCGGTAGGATTATCTGATAGTCATTTTTAAATGAAAATTGTTTTTAGCAAATTGCTTTTTAGAATGAATAAGCAATTTTAATGTTAGGTTGCTACAATTAATTGAATATTGTAGGTTGTATACTATCTTTCTTTGGCTTAGATAAAACTTTAGCCTTCTACAGCCTTATAATTTACTTTTTAAATTTAAAAATATGGAGACATTTACATGGTACAAAAAAAAACAAAGAGTAAACGTGAAGATTTTAAAAGCATAGATAAGATTTCAAAAGGGCTTGATAAGGCAAATATTATATTGCTGAAGACGTGGAAGTTTTATATTTATATAGTGATTGCTGTCATAATAATTATTATAGCAATCTTGCTTTATAAACAGCACTTAAACTCATATAATATTACAGCATCCAAGAAATTTGAGGCTGCAAAAACAATTCCTCAACTTCAGGCTGTGATAAAAGATTATCCTAGCCTTCCTGTTTCAAATATTGCCAGAATTGATTTAGCTGCAAAGTTACTTAATGAAAAAAAATATGATGAAGCTAATGAATTATACAATCAGATCATCAACAATGGACAATCACATTATCTACAAGCAGTAGCAAAATTGAACCAAGCTTATATCCTCGAAGATCAAGGCAAAAAGGAAGCTGCAGTGAATAAATTTATGGAGGTAGCGGATTACTACGAAACTCCTACACAAATTAAATGTGAAGCCCAATATTCTGCAGGTAGAATATATCTTGAACTTAATAATAAAGAACAAGCAATTGCTGTGTTAAAAAAAGCATCATCAGTTAATGCAAATGTTTGTGCAGGCTGGCCGACTTTAAGTCAAACTCTTCTTGATAGTATTAATGTAAAATAAAATACGTTTGTCATGCCTAACTATGGAAATGTTGTCAAAAGCCAGAGAAAAGGAAATCAGAAAGCTCTATACTAGAAAAGGAAGAAATGAGTCTGGGCTGTGTATTTGCGAAGGATTAAGGGCATGTAGAGAACTCTATAAGTTTTTAAAGAAGAGTATTAAATACGCAGTTACTTCAAATTCTGATTTTTTAGGAATGTTTGACGGAATAACTTTCTTTTTGATAGAAAATGAAAGGATGAGTAAACTTACTTCTACAGTCACTCCTCAAGGATTGTTGTTTATAGCTGAAATTCCACCTTTAACCAAGCCAATCTATGAAAAAATTCCATTCGCAATTTTTTTAGATAAAATAGCCGATCCCGGCAATCTTGGAACAATACTTAGGACTGCATTGTCTGCAGGCTTGAGAGATGTATGGATATCCAACGGCTCTGTTGATCCTTTTTCTGAAAAAACTATAAGGGCTGGTTTGGCATCACAATTTTATATCCACATTCATTATTTTGATAAGATTGAAGCAGGAATATTAGAATTAAAGAAAAATGGTTTTAATGCTGTTTATTGTACCGAACCTTCACATGGTAAAAATTGCTTTGAAGTAGAGGAGCTTTTCAATAAAAGCATAATAGTTTTTGGAAATGAGGCTAACGGGCTTGATAAAATAGAAAATTCATATTTTTTAAATATCCCTATGCCAGGCGGATTTGAATCATTAAATTTAGCACAGTCGGTTACTATTGTGGTGTACGATGCTGTGAGGAGAAATATTTTCGGTGAGAACTTTAATAAAAACTAAACAGTAAAGAATTTTAGTATTAGTATGTCAAATGATGGACTAAAAAACTATACAGAAGCCAATATAAAAACGTTAAGCTCTCTTGATCATATTCGAGCAAGGCCTGGGATGTATATCGGCAGAATGGGTAATGGTACGCATCCTGATGATGGAATTTATATATTGTTTAAAGAAATAGTCGACAACTCGATTGATGAATTTATCATGGGAGCAGGAAGAAGAATTGATATTAATATAACAGAATCAACTGTAACTATTCGTGATTATGGGCGTGGTATTCCTCTTGGTAAAGTAATTGATTGTGTTTCTGTAATTAATACCGGCGGTAAATTTAATGATGATGTTTTTCAATTTTCTGTTGGATTGAATGGTGTTGGTACTAAAGCTGTAAATGCTTTGTCTGAACATTTTGAAGTAACATCTTTTAGAGAAGGAGAGTTCTTCCAAGCAACCTTCAGCAATGGTAAATTTGTTTCTGATAAAAAAGGGAAATCCGATGAAAAAAATGGAACTCATATTATTTTCACACCATCGCATGAAATGTTTTTAAAATACTCATTTGACTTGGATTATATACGAAAACGCCTTTGGATGTATGCATACCTTAATAGCGGACTTTCTCTTTATCTTAATGGAGAAAGATATTATTCAAAAGCAGGGCTTCTTGACCTCATAGATAAAGAAGTTGGTGAAGATAAAATATATGAAATATGCCACTACAGCGACAGTATGATAGAATTTTCATTTACACACACATCAAATTACGGAGAAAATTATTATTCTTTTGTAAATGGACAATATACTAATGATGGTGGAACTCATCTTTCGGCTTTTAGAGAGGGAATACTAAAAGGTGTGAATGAATATTCAGGCAAAAATTTTCAAGGCTCGGATGTCCGAGATGGAATGATAGGTGCGATTGCTATTAAACTTAAAGATCCGATTTTTGAATCACAAACCAAAAATAAGCTTGGTAATACTGATATCAAAGGGTGGATTGTTTCTTCTGTAAAAAGTGCTGTTGTTGATTACATGCATAGGCATACGGAAGATGCATCAGTATTAATAGATAAAGTAATTCTAAATGAAAAAATAAGAAAAGAAATACAGGATGTAAAAAAGCAATCAAAGGAAAAAGCCAAAAAGATGGCTCTGAAAATTCCAAAGTTGAAAGACTGCAAAGTTCATTTAAATGACCATAATCCTAAGAGCAAACAGACAATGCTTTTTCTTACAGAGGGCCTTTCTGCCGCAGGTTCGATGGTTTGTTGCAGAGATGTATACACACAGGCAATTTTTTCATTGAGGGGAAAACCATTAAATTGTCATCGTGAAGCTTTTGAAACTGTTTATAAAAATGAAGAGCTATATTATATAATGCAGGCTCTTAATATTGAAGATGATATAGAAGAGCTTAGATACGAAAAAGTTATACTGGCAACAGACTCAGACGTAGATGGACTTCATATTAGGAATCTTCTTATAACTTTTTTTCTAACTTTTTTTGAACAGTTAGTTCTTTCTGGTCACCTTTATATTTTAGAAACTCCGCTTTTCCGTGTGAGAAACAAGAAAAAAACAATTTACTGTTATGACGAAGATGAACGCAATAATGCAGTTAAGGAATTAGGATTAAAAGGAATAGAAGTAACTCGTTTTAAGGGGCTTGGTGAAATTTCACCTTCTGAGTTTGGGCAGTTTATTGGGGAGAATATGCGTATAATTAATGTTAATGTTGATTATATGAAAAATGTACCAAAAATTTTAGAATTTTATATGGGTAAAAATACTCCTGAGCGGAGAGATTATATCATGAAAAATTTAATTTAGAACCAATTTTTATACTTAAAGTATGTTAAATTTATGCCGTGAAATTTTTATAATTGAGTGTGGAATAATGTTTTGCTAATACTAAGCGTATGAGTATATAAAAAATTTATGAATATAGATAATGATATCAACGAAAATCAGGAAAAAGAGCAGTCAGATATAACGGCTGATGAACTCAATTCTAGTGTAAATTACCTGCCTGATGAACTTGATGGGACTGGTATTGCTATAAATGACACAACCAATACTCATTTAAGAAGACTTATGGATGTTAATTACCTAGAATATGCATCATATGTTATTAGAGATAGAGCAATACCTGAAATTAATGATGGATTAAAGCCAGTACAAAGGAGAATTTTATGGTCTCTTTTTAGATTGGATGATGGTAAATTTCATAAAGTTGCCAATGTTGTTGGATACACTATGCAGTTTCATCCTCACGGAGATGCCTCCATTTATCAGGCTCTTGTCAACATAGCCAATAAAGAATACTTTATCGACCGTCAAGGTAATTTTGGAAATGTTTTTACTGGAGATGAAGCGGCGGCAGCTAGGTATATAGAAGCACGTCTTACTCCACTAGCTAAAGAAACACTATTTAATAACGCTATTACGCTTTTTGAAGATTCATACGATGGAAGGAATAAAGAACCTCTTTATTTGCCATCAAAAATACCTTCATTGCTCATGATGGGGCAGGAAGGAATAGCTCCAGGTATGACTACCTCTATTCTGCCTCATAATTTTAATGAGCTTTTAGAAGCTGAAATATCAATAATTAAAGGTGAAGCTTTTACTGTCTATCCTGATTTTATTCAGGGTGGAATAATGGATGTGAACAGTTATGAAGACGGGGAAGGAAAAATTACCTTAAGGGCTAAAATTACAATAGAAGGAAGAAAACTCGTTATTCGTGAAATACCAGCCTATACAACTACTGAAAAATTAATAGCATCTGTAGAGAAGGCTGTTAACAAAAATAAGATTAAGATATCTTCAATAAGTGATTTTACTTCGGACAAGGTTGAAATAGAGATCATTCCTGCACGCGGATATACACCTGAAAAAACACTTAAAGCTTTATATGCATATACTGATTGTTCGATGTCAGTAACTTCTTCAATACTGGTCATTTTTGAAAATAAACCAAGATTAATGACTGTTTCAGAAGTATTGAGACACAACACAGATAATCTTGTAAATTATCTCAGGTGTGAACTTCAACTTGAGCTTGATCGCTTAAATGAAGGTTTTCATGAAAAAACTCTTGAACGAATTTTTATTGAAAATCGAATTTATAAAAGAATAGAAGAGTCTGAAACATTTGAAATGGTTCTTTCAGAAGTGAGAAACGGGCTTTTCCATTTTAAAGAGCTGCTGAAACGTGATGTTACTACTGAAGATATAGAAAAACTTTTGGCAATTCCAATTAGGAAAATTTCGAGATTCGATATTAACAAAAATCTTAGTGATATAGATAACATATTAAAGAGTATCGGAGAAGTTGAAAAGAATCTTAAAAATTTAAAAAATTATGCAGTTAATTACATAAAATCACTAATTAAAAAATATGGCTCAGCTTATCCTAGACGAACTGAAATTGAAGAGTTTGAACAGGTCGATAAAAAATCGGCTGCCGTAGTTCAAATAAAAGTAGGATGGGATAAGAAAAACTGTTATATAGGTACACACGTAAAAACAGATGAAACAATAACTTGTAACGAATATGACGATTTGTTATGCATCGAAAAAAACGGTGCATATAAAGTGATCTCCGTACCTCAAAAACTTTATACAGGCAAACTTTTTTATTTTTCTAAGTATTCTAAAGACACTGTATTCTCAATAGCTTACAAAGATAAAAAACGAGAAATTTACTATTTAAAAAGATGTAAGGTCGATAAATTTATAAGAGATAAAGAATATTTGATAATTCCAGATGGCATGCAGATTGAGCTTATTACTACAAAAGATAACAGTATTTATGACTGTGAAGTAGAATTGAGGAAAAAGAAGAACATAACAAATATAAAATTAGATTTTTCTCAAGTGCCGGAACGAAGCAGTTCTGCAAAAGGATTTAAATTTACAGATTCAAAAATAACTAAATTTAAATTAATTGGGGTTGCTGAAGTTGAAAACATCGAGGAAAAAGAATCTGAAAATCTCATGGAATCTGAAATTCAGCTTGAGATTGAACGTAATTTAAACAATGAATCTCAAAATGTTGAAACCTCAGAATCTTTGCAAAATATTCAACCAGAAATTATCATAACTAAAAAACCACCAATCAAAAAAAACAAAATAATACCAGAAAAGCCAACTGTTCCAAATAAACTCGATACTGACGATAGTCTATTAGAAAATAAAACAGAAAAAAATAAGATTCATGATGATTCAGAGGTTGACGCTGATAGCTGGGGGATAATTCAGCCTGATTTAGGCTTTTAATCATTTATTTAACACCGTTACATTTTTAAAATTTTGAAAAAATATGGGGATAACATGGGTATGCCGATTTGTTTTAAGCTGAATGTCCTTAAAAAATCATGGAAATTTTTTTTAGCTTTAACCTTTACCTCAGCGCTATTTCTTTATGGATGTTCAAATAGGAGTAATAATTTAAAAGAAAAAGATTCAAAAGGGACATTGATTGTTGGAAATGGCACTGAACCGCAAGATTTGGATCCTCACATCGTTACAGGTGTGCCTGAACAGCGTATCCTTTCCGCTTTAATGGAAGGCTTGGTTATTGAAAACCCTAAAACTTTATCACCTGAGCCAGGAGTCGCTGAATCGTGGTCAGTTGCCGATAATGAGCTTATTTATACATTTAATTTGAGAAAAAATGCGAAGTGGTCTAATGGTGCTTCTGTAACAGCTAATGATTTTGTTTACGCATATCACAGGATTCTTTTGCCTGCGCTAGGCAGTCAAAATGCCTACCTTCTTTACTGCATGAAAAATGCTGAAAAGTTTAATGAGGGAAAAATTAAAAATTTTGCTGAAGTAGGAGTTAAGGCATTGAATGAATTTACACTTCAGATAACTCTAGAGTCTCCAACTCCATATTTTCTTTCTTTAATAACCCACATGGCGTGGTTTCCAATCTATAAACCTGCGATAGAAAAATATGGAAAAATGGATCAACGCGGTACTAAATGGACTTTGCCTGGAAATTTTATAAGCGATGGTGCATTTGAACTGAAAGATTGGAAGCTGAACGAAGGTATAACAGTCATAAAAAACCCTTATTATTGGGATAAGGATAATGTAAAACTAAATGAAATAGTATTTAAACCAATCAATGACGCTCAAACAGAAGAGAGTGCATTTCGTGGCGGACAACTAGATGTTACCTACACTGTGCCTTCAGATAAAGTAGAAAAATATTTAGAAAATAACCCTGAACTTATAAGAATTTCACCGTATCTTGGGACTTTTTATCTTGTTTTTAATGTTCAGAAAAAACCTTTTGATAACGCTAAACTTAGAGAAGCTTTGGCATTATCAATTGATAAAACGGCATTGGCAAAAAATGTAATAAAAGGGGGGAAGCTTCCTGCGTGGAGTTTTACTCCGCCTGATACTGCAGGGTATACTTGTGATACTGTTCAAAAAGAAAATCTCCAAGAAGCTAAAAACCTTTTATCTCAAGCTGGATATCCTGAAGGAAAAGGACTTGAACCAATAGAAATATCCTACAACTCTTCGGAACGCAATAGAAGGATTGCAGAGGCTATTCAGGCTATGTGGAAGAAAAATTTGAACGTCGATTCTGTTCTTATAAATAAAGAATGGAAGGTATATTTGGATGCGTTTAGAACAAAGGATTTCTCTGTTGCTGCAGCAAGTTGGATTGGCGATTATAACGATCCAAGTACCTTTTTAGATTTGTGGACAGATACGAGCAGTAATAATAGGGCAGGGTGGAAAAATTCTAAATACAGCGAACTTATTCAAAAAGCATCTGTTACTGTAAATAAACAAGAACGCAACCTTCTTTTTAATAAAGCTGAGGCTATTTTACTTGAGAATGCTCCGATTGTGCCATTGTATTATTACACATCGCTTGCTTTAATTAGAGTAGAAGTTAAAGGATATTATCCAAATATTTTAGATCACCATCCTTATAAAAACGTTTATTTTGACTCTATATCAAGTAAAGAATAAGTGCATAAGAACAGTTGGTAAGTTGAATGTTTATTTTTATTTTGAAACGAATTTTAAAGGCGATACCTGTTCTTTTTATTGTTGCTACCGTGACATTTTTCATGATAAGACTTGCTCCAGGAGGTCCATTTAGCTCGGAAAAAAGTATTACTCCTGAGGCTATGGCAAGCATAAACAGGTATTATGGTCTTGACAAGCCAGTAATTCTTCAATATGCCGATTATCTTGGTCAGTTAATACAGGGCAATCTTGGACCTTCGTTTCAATATCCAAATCGAACTGTGAATGAACTTATTGCTACGGCATTTCCAGTTTCATTTGAACTAGGACTTTCTGCAATGATTTTTGCTTTGGTTATTGGTGTTATTTCAGGAGTGGTTGCGTCGTGCAGGCAAAATAAACTTGGTGATTATATTCCTATGAGTTTGGTTATGCTTGGCATTTGCATTCCTTCTTTTGTGCTTGGACCTGTGCTTATTTGGATATTTTCAATCCATCTAGGGTGGTTTAATGTTACAGGTTGGGGGACATTTAACGATATGGTTTTACCGACAATAACGCTAGGAGCATTATACGCAGCAAATATTGCAAGATTGAGCAGAGGTGGGATGCTTGAAGTTATGTCTATGGATTTTATCCGTACTGCTAAAGCAAAAGGACTGCACGAGGTTTGGATTGTTTATAAACATTCATTGAAAGGCGGTTTATTATGTGTGATAGCATATATAGGTCCAGCAATAGCAGGAGTTATTACAGGATCATTTGTGGTTGAAACTATTTTTCAAGTTCCAGGACTTGGTCGGCTTTTTGTTCAGGCTGCCTTTAATCGTGATTATTCTATGATAATGGGGACAGTTTTATTTTATGCTTTGTTAATTATAATATTGAACTTAATAGTTGACATAGTTCAAATAACACTTGATCCAAGACGTTCATTTAACGGATGATTTTTATAACTTAAACTTACACACTCTACGATTTTATGATCAAATTTGACAATAAAAAAGAAAAATTTTTGAAAAACAAAATAGTTAATATTCAATATGAAAAGGGGCATTCTTTATGGAAAGATAGTATAAAAAGTCTTTTCCATAATAAAATGTCTTTTTTGGGTTTGATAATTGTTGTTTTTTTGATTTTCTTTTCAGTATTAGGTCCATACTTTGTTAAATATAGTTATTACTCACAAAATATTGTTATAGGAGCTGTACCGCCTTCGATGCAGCATCTTTTAGGAACTGATCAATTAGGGCGTGACCTGCTAGTTAGAATCATGCATGGAGGAAGAGTTTCTTTGGCTGTTGGTGTGTGTGCTACGTTAGTTTCTCTGATTATTGGTGTTTCTTACGGAGCTTTTTCGGGATACATTGGCAAAAAAACAGATTCTGTTATGATGGGGGCTGTTGACGCAATGTATGCGATTCCATTTACTATGCTCGTAATTATCTTAATGGTTTGGTTTGGAAGAAACTTTATACTTATATTCATTGCTATTGGAGCAGTAGAGTGGTTAACAATGGCTAGAATTGTACGAGGAGAAGTATTATCGTTAAAGCATCGTGAATTTATTGATTCTGCACGTGCATTAGGGCTTTCTACACCCAAAATAATTTTCAGGCATCTTATACCAAATTTATTGGGAGTGATAGTAATATATGCAACTCTCACAATTCCAAGAGTTATGATGATTGAAGCCTTTTTAAGTTTTCTAGGACTTGGAATTCAACCACCAATGAGTTCATGGGGACTGCTTATAAAAGATGGAGCACAAGTGATGGAAGTCTATCCATGGCTGCTTTTTTTCCCAAGCCTGTTTTTTTCTGTTGCACTTTTTGCATTTAATTTTTTAGGAGATGGATTAAGAGATGCTCTTGATCCAAAAAGAAGAAATCAAAAATGAGCTTTATTAAAACAAATTTGACATTTAATTACTCGGTTGAGGATACCATTCATAATACCATTGTTCACTTACTACAGAACCATCTTTTTCTAAATAACATTGAATTGGATAGGGCTTGCTGTTAGGTGGCAATTTGTCATTTTTTAGTTGAAATGAAACTCTTATGGTAGAATCTTGAGGTATATTTTCCACTACTGGTTTTGAATGTATATTGACACTTTTAGGAACATCCAATACCACTTTCAATGCGTCAGCTTTAATTTCGTTTGTGTTGGTAAATGACAAAACAAAAAGTGTTGAGGCTGGGTCAGTTATTTCATTACCTATATTTGTCATTTTCACTTTTTCTATTTTTTCTTTTTGCTCAGAAAGTGAACACTGTAAGGTATATTTCACTTTATAAGGTTTCTTAAGCTCAAGTTTTTCCGATGGAATCCAATATGCATTTACATTGTCCATCCACTCGTTATACGTTGGGATAACTGCAACTCTTAATTTTCCATTTTTAAACCCTTGATTAGGCTGAACTATAATATTGGGATTAGTGTTATAATTTGCTACATTGTCGAGGTAGTCATTAAAATCTCTTCCACGTTGATAAAGTCCGTAATTCAATAGAGAATCAGTTTCATGATCTGAAAGTAGTATTGGGTAATCGTGATAGTTTGTAAGTGGCTGCCAAGTGCTGTTTTTTTCAGTATTGAGGATCATTCCGTTTGAGTTATGCACCTGTGGTCTAAAGTCGTAAAAATGATTTTTTGTGTACGAAGAGAACCAGAACATTGATGTTAACGGTGCTATCCCTAGAACTATATCTGTTTTTCTAAAGAAGAGAGTCGCCTCCACTTCAACGGTTGTTGTCTCGCCTGGAGAAATATCAAACCTATATGCTCCAGTTACTGATTCTCCGTCCAAAAGTGCATAAAGAGTTAACGTTAATGAATCATCCGATGGAACTTGAAACCAAAATTTTTCAAAAACAGGAAATTCTTCAACTAAGCCAGGGATCGAAGAATTTACTGATATTCCCCTCGAAGATAATCCCCATGATGTGCTGTCTGCAATAAGCCTAAAATAAGAAGCTCCAAGAAATACGACATATTCAGATGGGTTTTCTGCAGCAGGACTTTTATATAAAATTTTAAAACCTGCATAACATGCGTTATTAGGCATTTGATCTTTAGCGAACTGGGCGGAGCCTGCATACTCAAGGTAATCAGGCTTAAAAGGCACTTCGGAAATTGAATCGTTTTTAATTTGATAAACAGCTATTCCTTTATCATAAATATATCCTTGAGGAAAGAAGGTTACTTTGTAATGTAGATTATCGTTTTGCCACAAAATGTGCTCAGGTTTAAGCCACATATTGGCGTATTGATTGTAAGTCATTTTTCTAATACTGTCAGGTAAAACTGATTCTTCAGGCGAATATTGGTTTTTAGCAAGAGTTTCCGCTTCTTTTTCAATATCAGAAAAATTAAATTTTTTATCGGATATGTCTGATGCAAAAATATTAAAAATAAGGAAGAAAAGTAAAATTTCAAATAACGACTTTAGTTTCATTTTAGTGCCTATGCTAATATGTGATATTTAATATCGAGTTTTTCCACGTTTCATGAAGTTCGTTAAAAGGTCTAATCCATACTTCTTTGTGGAGCCACCTCATACCTGATGGTTCTGATAGGATTGTTTTTATCTCATTTAGTGTTAATGAACCAGGACCTTCTGCTAATAGTTTTTTCCCGTTTACCGGCTCTGTTATAGTGATATCTTTGATCTTTTTTTGATCGCAAACCATCATTATGTGAAGTGCGTTAATATAAGGATCTATAACCGCATTAATGACACCATAGTGAGACTTTGAATACTCACTCGTATCTTTTCCAAGTAAATTAGAAGCTAAATTTTGCTCAAGGGTTTTTAATTCGTAAATGGTAGATGTCTCAGGAGGTGTCAGAAATATTTTTAGTTTTTTAAATAAATTTCCAAGATTTTTTTTACTTAGAATTATAGATAGTGGAATGGAAAAAACTAAACTGATAAGAATTGGACTCATCCACCAAAAAAACTCATAATTACAGCTTACAGCAATATATGCCCAAATAAGTCCTGCTACAGTGTGAAACCAATGAACTTTAAATGCTGATTTAAAGCTTATTCCGTCTCCTGCATTTCTTTTTTGAGGATTCCAGCCTGTTCCTTTTCCTGATAATGTAAATATAACAAATTTAGAATGAAACAGCATTTGAATAGGTGCCATTAAAGTAGAAAAAATAAGTTCGCATATTATGCTTGCTATAAGCCCGTATATTCCCCCAAATAATTTTATTCTTTTAGGGTTCTCTATCAACATTTTCAAGAGCGTTAAAATTTTGGGCAAAACTATAATTGCCGCAGTAATACAGAAAATAAAAAGAGATTCTTGATTGACGCTCATATTTATAAATGCGGCGAAGCCTGAAACTGTAATTATTGAGAGTCCTGAAGCATATACTTGATAAACAATTAATGTACTTACAATTAAAAAAATAAGCCATAATAGAGAACCTAAATATGCCATTATGCCGTTATAAATGTGTATTTTGTTTGTACCTGGAAAACCTTTAGAAAGAAGTAACCATGTATGTTGAAGATTTCCCTGACACCACCTGCGGTCTCTAACAGCATTTTCAATCATATCAGGTGGGTTTTCTTCGTAGCTTCCCGGTATGTCATAGGCTAACCAAACAGCCCAGCCAGCTTTTTGCATTAAAGCAGCTTCCACAAAGTCATGACTTAATATTTTGCCTCCTAGAGGTTCTCTTCCTGGAAGTCTTGGTAGCCCGCAGTGTTCCATGAATGCAGAGACCCTTAAAATTGCGTTGTGTCCCCAAAAGTTACCTCTTCCCTGTTGCCAAAAATTTAATCCTGATTGAAAGAGAGGACCGTAAAAATTGCTTGAGAACTGCATCATTCTAGCAAATAGTGTTTCAGAATTTACAATTAATGGGGCTGTTTGGCAGATTCCTATACCGCTGTTTTGTTCCATTATTTTTACGAGATTGACAATATTTTCACCTGACATTATGCTGTCAGCGTCAAGGCATACCATATATTTATATCTTTTACCCCATGATTTGCAAAAGTCTGCGACATTGCCAGCTTTTTTCATGAAATTATTTTGGCGTCTTCGGTAAAAAATAGATCCGAATGCGTCAAGCTGCTTACATAGATTGTACCAGAGATTTGCTTCAATGACCCATTTGTCAGGGTTTGTCGAATCACTAAGAATAAAAAAATCAAAATATTCAATATTTCCTGTTTTTTTTAAAGACGTGTATATCGTTCTTATCCCTTCATATACACGACGTGTTTCTTCATTGTAAATCGGTATTAAAATGGCTGTATCGGTGAGAGGAATATCTTTGTCTGTATATGCGATAGTTTGCGTTATATGATCAAATTTTCCTCTTCTTGGTTTTGAAAAAAGACCAAAAATTGAATGCGTTAAACCTAATGAAATCTGCCAAATAAGAATAAAAAAGAGTACTAAAAGTATAATGTTTAAATAACTGTACCCCAGTCGCCACAAAAGGTCTGACATCAAAAAAGTCATAAATGCAGTTATTATAAAATTTAAAGAGAAAAAATATACTTTTTTCCAATCCGCTTTTTTATAAAAACCTTGCGGCATAGTTTGTGATGTAGTGATTTTTTGATTCATTTAGTGACATCCGTATTATCGTGTAAAATAAAAAATAAGAACAAAAGCAATAGCAATTAATATGAATACTAGCCTTTTGAAAAAAGGCCTTCTTCCTGCTAAACGGAAAGTTTCCGCAAGAACAGAACCCGCAGGGTTTAATTTTAGAGCACGATGGATCATCTTTGAACTTTGAAAATCAGGACCTGATATAATATAGGTATCTCGCATTCTTTTGATTAGTTCAGGTGGCAATTCTTCGTCAGACAAAAAATATATACACCATTTTTCTGGAAGTTCTGAAAATAACATAGCAAGCCGAGCTCTTACTGGAATGCCATAATCACCAAAATCAATTCCTAATATCTTGCCACACCATTGAGATGCCATTGAAAAAGCTTCACGCATCGCTAACTCAGTAGGCGAAGATGTTTTATCGATTTTACTTTTTAGTATAGCTTTATCTAAAATCATATACGAAAGTTTACTTACAACCCTGCGATTTTTGATTTTTAAAGAGGTGAGATAAAGTTCAACTTTATGATATGCCATATCCCATTCTTCTGAATTAGGAAAGTTTTTTACATTTTCCATGAATAGTCCCATTCTTCAGTTTGAGGTATATTGTTTAACTCTAAGAAAAGTTTAACGTTGCATAATTTATTTTTAGTTGAATTGTTTTTTAATTTGATTGTGAATGTAGTAATCCACTGGTTATTATTAATGTCTTTAATCACTTCTGGTGTTCCTGACAGCTCTAAGTTGCCACTTAATAATATGTTGGCTTTTAATGGAGTTACTGCTACTAAATTGTTGATTTTGTCTCCGCTAAATCTTATGGCATAAGTTATTTTTCCTGAATTGATTTCTTCTTGACGCGTTGAAAAAACTTTTGCTAAATTATAATCATATGGTGTTTTTGAAGACCAGTTTATTGTGTAGTTAAAATCGTATGGTTTTTCTGGAGTGAAAGGTTCGGAAGGTGACCAAAATGTGATAATATTTTCTGCGTTAAAAACAATGTTGTCATTAAAATACGGATATTCAACTAATTTAACTACACCATCATAGCCATTCCAATTTGGTTCAATCCATACGTTCGGCATTTGCTGATATGCAATTTCAGGATTTAAGTAGCCAGAATAATCCCTATTTCGCTGTATCAATCCATAGTATTTCAACTCTTTTGAGGCGTAAGGGGTTACCGTTTCAATTGAACAGTTAGAAAGTGGAGTCCAAACTTCAGTTGATGTTTTAATGGTGAATCCATCTGAGTTATGTATAGCAGGGTAAAGATTGTTATATTTTTTGATGGAAGCTGTACCATACATATACGAAGAAATAATAGGAGCTATTCCAATTTTATCAGTCTTTTCTCTAAAAAATAGTGTTGACTTTACATCTATTTTTGTTGTTTCTCCAGGATAAATTGTATATTGAAACGCTCCTGTGCATAATTTACTGTCAGCTACAATATAAAAAATAACACTATTTGATCCAATGCCAGGTTTTCCTATCCAAGCCTGTTTAATGTATACGTCACTGTTATCTATTGAGTAAAAAGGTTGAGAATATGCACCATAAACATTATCTCTTCCCAAAGCTCTAAACTGCCTATTGCCAAGCAGTGAAAAAACTTCGTCATATTTGTTTGGTATGTTTAACTGATATGTAAATTTAAAACCAGCATATCCTTCATTTAAATTTTCAATTTTATCAATTGAGTTTTTAGCTAAATTGCCAAAACTGAAAAAATCATTTGTATAAGGAATTGTCTGTACATAGCTTCCATTAAATTCACTTAAAATAACAGGTGAATTATATATATATCCCAAATGGAAAAAGTTTAATCTAAAATTTACCCCATTATCGTTCCATAATGACCTGGAAGGATCAGGTATTATTGAATTAAATTCCTGTGGCGTGATGTTGTTATTTATTGTTTGAGGAGGTGAAAATGGAGATTGAGAAAGAGAAAGAGCTTTATCTTTCACGTATCCATAATCTATATTCTTTACTTCAAGAGCATTTACTGATCTGCAGCCAATTACTCCTACGCTTATTAAAGAAAAAATAGATAACAAAATTTTCTTGTGCAAAGGACACCTCTTATTGGTTGTTGATTCAGGTAGATTCATAATGCAGAAAAGCCTTATCTGATTAAATTATACTTTATCAAATTACACTATACGCATTGATTATATAAAGGCATTTCTATTTTTTAAATACACACATCTGAATTTTATCTTTCTTATAAGCTGTCAACTTTTCAAAAAAGATGCATAAAAACAAAAAATCATCGTTTTGCCTACAAAACTTATCCTTTTTACTTCTTGTATAATTTAATATTGCGTTCTAAGGTAATTCACTGTCATGACATTAATTAAGACACATAACACTGCAAAAAAGGAACAAAATTATGAAAAAAATGTCGGTTTTATTAACTTTTATCGGTTTATTAATCTCAGCGTATGCATTTGCAGCTGCCGTTCAGATATGGAATCCATCTTCTACGTACCTAAAAGGAGATGAAGTGACTTATAATGGAAGCGTTTATGAGGCTAATTGGTGGACTCAGTCAAGCCCTATTGAAAATTCAGGAGCATATGGCAGCGGACAGGCTTGGACCTTAATATCGTCCTCTAACAATCAAACCCATGCTCAACCTAATAATATCCAACCTGTGCAGCCCAATAATTATAATCAACCCGTACAGCAATTTACTGGGAATTTAGGTATTGTGTTAAATTTCCCACAAACTGTAACCCTTGAATCAGTAACAGTTGTTTATATTCAGTTAAGTCAAGCGAATGATTATGGCAGTGAATGGTTAAACCCACAGGGCGGGCCGACACAAACAATAACATACAGCGTAAATAATTCTGTGGGCACATCGTTTGGAGTGAGTGGCGGCGAAGAAAGAAGTTCTAATGGAACACCATATAGTACTATTGCTTATGCTTTTACCGCTCCTGTTCCAGGTCCTGATTGTTTAACAACGGTAACTGCAGTGACTTCTGATGGTGGGCAGTGGAGCTGGGAACCTCAAATTAGCACATATGCAAATGGTTCAATTGTAGTTAATAATGCTCAAATATATGGCGGTGGGGCAAGTATGGGAAATGCTACTGAAATTACTATGACAAAAATAAATTAAGATAAAAAAATAACCGCATTATTGATAAATATATGCGGTTATTTTATGTTTTTACAGATTATTTTAACAGTTCTTTAATTCTGATAAATTCTTTTTCCATTTCGTTTGCAAGATCTAAAATTATATCTTTAACAGGTTCGCTTTTTGTTACAAGTCCAACCGATTGTCCTGCCATTAATGAACCATAATCAATGTCTCCGTCGATGACTGCTTTTCTCAAACCACCTATCCAAAATTTTTCAACTTCAAACTGAGCATCATGTCTGCTGATTTCGCCTTTGTCAAGCTTTTCCAACAAAGCTAGTTGTAATTTTCCAAATTCTTCAGTCCCTTTATTTCTTAAAGCTCTTACCGCTACGACAGGAAGCCTGCTGTCAAATTGAGGTGTAGATATGGCATCTCTAGCATTTGCTCTGACAAATTTATCTTTAAATTTTGGATGAGCACAACTTTCATTAGAAATCGCAAAACGTGTTCCAAGTTGAACACCTGCTGCTCCCATCAACAGCATGTGTGCACACATTTTCCCAGTTCCTAATCCGCCTCCGACAAATACAGGGACGTCGGCAACGTTAAATAAAACCTGTTGCAAAAGAACTGTTAAGCTGACGTGTCCAACGTGTCCTCCTGCTTCCATTCCTTCTAAAACAAGTGCGTCTGCCCCATAGTTTATCATTCTGTTTGCAATTGAATCTGTGGATGCAAAACATATAACTTTCGCTCCAGTTTCTTTAACTAGTGCGATTTCCTGTTTATTTGGAAAGCCTCCTGCAAAAATTACATAAGGCAATTTGTATTCTTGCACTAATTTTAAGTGGCTCTCATATGCTGGAGCTATTGTAATCAAATTAACTGCAAACGGCTTATCCGTTAGTTTTTTTGTATCTTCAATCTGTTTTTTGAAAATTTCAGGAGGGGTATTTCCTCCAGCTAGACAGCCGAAGCCGCCAGCATTAGAAACTGATGCTACAAGTTTTGGATCGCTTACCCAAGTCATAGCTCCGCAAATTATAGGGTATTCAACATTTAAAAATTCTTTTCCGCGTTTGAATAAATTTTCCGTTATTTTCTTCATAATTCTCCTTAAATATTACTTATCTAATTCTCTAATTTGTTTTATACTTAAAGTATGTTAAATTTATGCCGTG
>ORMF012243573.1_pt1 | contig 21078 bp, 14 predicted proteins | sample 1779871 | NCBI WGS metagenome assembly ORMF01 (sample SAMEA104232316, study PRJEB22302) | groundwater metagenome | biome: forest; feature: aquifer; material: groundwater | place: USA | collected 2011-08-07 | depth 5.4 m | reverse complement strand
CATCGCGCTGGCCTATCCGCACACACGCTTTGTTCTGGCCGGTGGTATCTTTGAGGGGCAGATTAAGGAGGTACTGGCGGCGCTGCCCAAGAATGTCATCGCTGCCGTAGGCGTCAACAAAACGGTGCTCCTCGAATTCACCGCGCAAGTGCAGAGCTACGGCGCGCTGAGGACCGAGGCGCTCGCCGGCGCGCGTTTACCCCAGGTGAAGAACAGCTTTTTCATCCGTCTGGCAGGCGGGGAAGTGCTGAATGGCCTCCAACTAACCCTGGACAAGCGCTCAGTGACACTGACGTTGTCGCGGCAGTCGCAGGAGGCGGTGTTACAGGGCAACGCTCAAACCCCGCTCATTTACAGGGCCGTATCCGAAACGCGGGGAGACCTGGGGAATTACACCGTCAATGTCAACGTGCAGGGCGAAAACGTAACTCTGGCCGAGTCTATCGAGGCGCAAGCGCTGCCTACGGGATACGGATTTTTCAAGCAGTGGCTGGGCTCTTTCAAAGCCGGCGAGGCCTTGGACCGGTCGAACGCAAGGTTTAAGGTCGAAGAGCCGGAAGGCGGGCGCTTGGCCGAGGCGCTGACACGCGTGAACAAGGAGTTTGCGGCTGAAATCGTAACCGACCTGTTGGTGAAGGCCTCCAAGCAGGGCACGGACAATTTTTCCAGGGGTTTGGTTGTCAATGAGTCAGGCCAAGCGGTGGTGGTGGTGCTCAAAGCCGTCGAGGGTGCGCAAACACAGACCACCATTCCTTTGATAGAGTTCGACCGCGTGACCAAGGCATTCCAGGTCAATGAAAACGCCGTGGCCGGCTTGTTCCAAGGCACGGGAGCAGCCGATAACCGCGTAGTATTGTCTCTGGACGGCCGTTTTTATGAGTTGGGTTCGGATGGTCGCGCGACTTTAACAGGCTACAGCTTCGACGCGCTGAGTCAGCAGGTGCAGGTCGGGCGCTTAAGCCAGGCCGCGCCTATAGATATTTTCAGCAACCCGCGGTCGCAGGCCAGCCCCGAGCTCAACGTGCTTTTTTCGGGTATCAATCCCTCAGAGATAACATTTATGAGCAGGTATGGTAACCGCATAGCTACCATGGGCAAAAAAGACCTGCTTTTCGTGCATCCGAGGACAAACCGCCTGACCCAGACCGAAGAGGCCCTGCGCGGCCGCATCACCTCAGCGGAGATACAGGCGATTTTGGATGTTTCCCAACCCCAGGATATAGAAATCGCCGGGCCTCGTATATTTGATTTGGTTTTGACACGCTCGGTGGAAACGTTCACCGACCGTGTTGTCGTGCGTGTCTATAAGGACGACCGCGTTGAAGTGAGAGTATCGGCTGATCTGAGACTGGCATCGATCGATCAGAGGGCGATAGGAGAGGCGGCGTTGGCGCGCTTCGCGGCGCTCAAAGCATCCGCGCGCCTGTCTCAAAAAGAAAAAATCGTGGTTGGCCTGGTGTCGGACGCCGCGCAGTTTACCGAGCGCCGCGACAAATTGGTGCAGAGCCTCGGTACTCTGGCCGGCCAGTTTGAAGTCGTTTCCTCCCCAGACGCCCAAGTGTTCGCGCAGGGCGCCCGTGCCGCGTTCAATCTGGTGCTTGACGGTGGAGCGGTGGACGGTCTTGAGGCCAACAACACGGTAAGTTCACTGACCGCGCTTTTAGACCTGAGCGTCGCCAAGCGCGGCGAGGAAATCAGCGCACGCGAAAGCGAGAGACTTGAAAAGCGCTCGGCGCTGCTCGAATTTTTCTCCGACGTGTTTGAAACCTTGAGCGGGCAGGGCTTCAAAGGGCTGGACCTGGCCGTGCTGGATCTGCAGCTTAAACTCGAAAAGATCTCCGGCCAGATCGAGCGCCCGACGCCTGTGACAGCACTTTTGGTGAGCCGCAACACCTTAAAACTTTATCACGGTCCGCAGGCCATAGACGCGGCCTCAATCAAAGACAAGCTTCTGACCGCCGTGCAAACGCCTGCCGTCGCCGACCGCCAGTCGCTGGTCGAGGAAGCGCTGGACGCCATCATCGCCCATTTAACCTCAGCCTCCGATGTGAGTGCCGGTGCCCGCGAAGTCATCACGGTGCTGGATGAAGTGCAAAATACCTACGAGCGCGCCGTTAAGGCCCAAACAACCTTCACCGGCAAGGCGCCGTCCGCCGGAGTGCTCTCCAACGTCATAGTCACTTTCGAAGACATACTGTCGGGCAAAGACGGAAAGCCCAGCAAAGAGCTATACGAGCTGTACAGAGAGGAAATCAGCGGTCTGAATGAGCAGGTCAAGCCTCTCAAGGACATACGCTTTACGCAGGTGTTGGTGGTCAAGGATGCCGAGCTTGCGGCACTGGCGGCCAAGGACGAAGCGGCGGCCAGGCAGAAGTATGTGTCCGGACGTCCCGAGGCGGGCATCTTCGACAGGATACTGTTCGTGTCAAGAGACCTGACGCTGAGTCAGATACAGACCGGCTACGGCCTGGGCGACCGTGTCATCGGTGTGTCCAAGCAAAAGATAGAGCTGGGCGAGAAGACCGCCGGTGAGGACAAGGTCATTGCCTCACTCAGGCTGCATCCCCAGGCGCAGAGTTTCAAGGGCATAGTCACGGGCGCCGCGACAGTCATCGCCAACGACGCCGAAGCGGACAATGTGTTGATCCCGGGTCTGGTGAAGATAGGTGATTTCTGGCAGTACCTGCCGGTGATCAGCCCGATAGAGATGATCAAAGAAGTGTATAAAGCTTACGAAAGAACCAAGGCCGTGGGCACCATGGCCTAAGCAAGTCTGCCGCGTTCCGGGCCTATTAAAGAGAGCCCCCAAAACCTCTTTAATAACGATCCCCATACAAACCCGGAACGCGGTTCTACTTTTTTCCTGTCCACGCCCCCTAAGCCGCGCCATGGCGACCAAGATTCCATCCTGCTTTCCGTCCTGCGGGCCGCCGGGTCCTGTCTCGCTTTGCCTTCCTTGGCGACCGCGCGATTTTCCCCACCGATGAAAATCGCGCTTCATGCTGGTCCTGCGCGGCTCTTAAAAGAGATTCTGGACCGTGGTGCTCGGACCAGCAAGATCGCCAAGAAAGGCAAAGCGAGCCACCCGGCGGCTCACAATCCTCAAGGCATGGTCAGAAGAGTTACGGCCGCAGGTGTTCCATCATTGGCCGCAGTCACAATAGGTTTGCAGAACTGCATTCACTCCCTACACGAGAAGCAAAAAACATCCCTAGAGAAGAACCCCTGGGGATGTTTTTGCTTGATGTCTCTCCTCTGAGGATTGTGAGCGCAGGGCGAGGGTGAGCAGGCCTTGTCTTTTCTCAGCTTCTTGTCGCCGCTTGTGGGCATGACGTCAAGTCGCCCGGGAGGCGGCAAAATAAAATGTTGTCTGAGGCGCTGACCGGTACCCCGCGGAGCGCCGAGTTCATTTTATTTTGCCGAGGGTTCCCGCGACTTACGTCAAGCCCACGCGACCAGAAGATGAGAAAAGACAAGGCCTGCTCCATGCCTAGTGCCCCATGGTGAAGGCGGCAAGGGGAAGGCAGATAGCTAATGCAGGAAGCTCAACTCTATTTCAATTTTAGGGGGTAATTGCTATAATAGCGGCGCACGGATTCTTGCTTGATTCTCAGAGATTTTTCAGCGATTTTGCCACTCAATAAGGAGCAATTTTTTATGCCCAGAAGCTCGCGCGGCTTAGCCGTTTTTTTCATTGTTTTCTCAAGTCTTATTCTATCGGCCACGGCCTTCGCCGCGACCACCTCACCGCTGGAAAAATCGACGCTATGGGAATTGGTCTCGGCCGGCGGCACCGTGATGATTTTCCTGGCGCTGATGTCCGTGGCGGCCACAGCCTCGGTGATTTACCATTACCGCTTCGTGCGTCCCGAGCTCTTGACGCCGCGGGATTTCAGCGAAAACCTGCTGTTTCTGCTTGAGAAAAAAGAATATGACAAGGCCGTGACCGTCTGCAAACAGCAGTCGAACCTGATCTCGGCGATAGCGCTGAAGGGCCTGCAGAAGATGTCCAAAGGCAAGGCCGTGGTGGAGAGCGCCATCCAGTACGAGGGCAAGGCCAGGATAGAGCGGATGTGGCAAAACCTCACGTACCTGGGTGACATGGCCGTGATCGCGCCGATGCTGGGACTCCTGGGCACCATCTTCGGCATGATAGACGCGTTCGGATATTTCAAGGCCGAATCGCTGAACCCGGCCGTGCTGACGCAGGGCCTGGCCAAGGCGATGATCAATACCGCCATGGGACTGGTGATCGCGGTGCCGGCGCTGATGTTTTATTCGTATTTTCGCGGCAGACTCAGCACCATCACGTCCACGGCCGAGACCGTTTCTTCCGAGATCGCGCAGATCCTCGCGAAGTCGTCCCTGACCAAGGAGTAAACTTGTGATCAACTTCAAACAGTCCGACTACGTCAAACAGCTTCCTATCGTCCAGATGATTTCGTTGATCGACGTGCTGTTCGTGACGCTCTCTTTTTTCATGGCGCTTTTTTTGCATTTCAAATTCGAATCGGAGCTGAATATCGCCGTGCCGAAGGCCGCATCATCCAGCCAGTCCAACGTTGCCTCCGAAGACCTGGTCGTGAACATCTCCAAAGAGGGCAAGATCGTGGTCAACAACAAGCCGATGAGCCTCGGGGAGCTGACCGCGCTGCTTAAGCAAACCGGCGAGCTCTACCCGAACCAGGCGCTGATACTGAGGGCCGACCAAAAGACCTATCACGAGTCCGTGGTACGCGTGCTGGACGCTTGTGCCAAGGCCAAGATCTGGAACATCTCTTTCGCCACCACCCAGTAAACATGCTCAAAGCCGTCCTGCCCGCCATCGCTCTTCTTTTTTTGGTCCCGGGCCTGGGGGCCGCCGAGGCGCAAAGCCAGGTAGCCGATGCCAACACGACGCTGGAGTTCGCCAATGGTCTTTACGCGCGAAAGATGTACGCGCCGGCCATCAGCGAGTATGAGAAATTCATAGTCACCAACCCCCAGTCTCCGGAGCTGGCCTCGGCGCGTTTCCGCGTAGCCGACTCCTATTATTTCAGCAAAAATTACCGTCCGGCAGTCTCGCATTTCGCGCGTTTTGTCGCCGATTTTCCCCAGGACAAACGTCTGGGGCTGGCTCAGTTCCGTCTGGCCGCCGCACATTATTATTTGGAAGAGATGGCGCCGGCCATACGTATTTTCCTCATGCTTTCCAAAGAGGGCGACGACGCCGAGCTTCAGAGCGGCGCGCTATTTTACCTGGCCAAGGCCTATGACGGTAAAATGAAATCCGAAAAAAGCATGGAGGCCTTCGGCGAGTTGATCGGCCGTTTTCCGCAGAGCGAATACGCCTCTTACGCCGCTGTCGCTATAGGCGACTATCATCTGGAAAAAGACGCGTTCGACCGCGCGCTCGAGGCCTACCGCATCGCGGCCGAAAAACCGGAGCCTGTGGAATTGGCCCGCGAGGCGCGTTTCAAGTCGGCAGAGATCTACTTCAATCAACACGATTACGTGCGCGCCCAGGACTACTATGAAAAACTGTTTCAGGAGGCCGTGGACGCCGGGCAAACGGCGACCGACGCGCGTCCCATGGAACTCAGGCAAAAGGCCCTGCTGGGTCTTTTTTACTGCGACTATTACACACAGAACCTTGAGGCCGCGCTTAAACGCTACGAGGAAAACAGGGAGCTGATCGCCAAAAGCCCGTACGAGCACGAGGCGCTTTATCTTTTGGCCAGCCTGCAGGCCGACAAAAAAAACTCCGGCGCGGCGCTCGAGACGCTGGACAGGCTCTTGTCCCTGACCGGACTGAAGCCCCAGCTCAAGGAAAAGGCTGTTTTTAAAAAGGCCTCGTTATTCGCCGAAGAGGGCAAAAAAGAGGATTCTCTGCGCGAGCTGGACAAGTTGTTTGTGGAAACATCCGGCGACAAGGCGCGCGCGTATTATGAGAAGGGCGCGGTGCTCGAGCAGATGGAAAATATCACCGAGGCGCTGGAAAATTATAAAGTCGTTCTGTCACAGTACCCCGCCACCGAATACGCCAAGGCCGCGCTTTACCAGACGGCGCTGTTGCAGCTGAAGACGAACGACCTCATCACCGCCAAGGCCAATTTCAGCGCCTACGCGGCCAAATATCCATCCGACGAAAACGCCGAGAAGGCCTATCTTCAGATCGTGCAAATCGAGATCGACGGCCGCGATTTCGAGAGGGCCACCGAGGCGACGGCGCGCTTCATCAAAAACAACCCGAAAAGCCGTTTTTTGGACATCGCCTATTACAAGCAGGGCCTGGCGCTGACCGGCCTGAAAAGGCACGCCGAGGCGCTGACGGCCTTCTCCCGGATCCACGAGACGTCGGTGCTTTATCCGGAGGCGCTTTACGGCATGGCGACCAGCCTCGAGCACGAGGGTAAGGTGGCCGAGGCTATGCCTTATTATGAGAAGATCACGCGGAGCTTTCCCGAACACGCGCTGGCCAAAGAGGTTTTGACGCGCCAGGTCTATCTCTATATCCAGGCGGGGGACTTACCCAAGGCCAGCGCGTTTTATCAGGACTTCTTGCTCAACAAACCGCAGGTCAAGGCGCTTCCCGATGCGGCGTTCTGGCTGGCGCAGTACCTGCTGGACCAGCAGGACTACACGGCGCTGCAAAAGGTGCTGGAGGTACTGCCCGGCCGGTTCTCGGGCGAGGACTACACGCACGCCATACATTTTTTTATGGGTGAAAGTTTTATGGGCCAAAAAGACTACACGCATGCGCTCGAATATTATAAAAAAGCCGCCGAGCTCAAGCCCGACGGCAACTACGCGCCGCACGCGCATCTGGGCGCCGGCCTGGCCCAGCTGGGCCTCGGTGACGCTATTGCCGCGGAAAAAAATTTCACAGAGGCACTGCGCTTCGACCAGGAAGTGAAGGTGACGCTGCGCGCGCGTTTTGAGATCGCCAGCTTGAGGCTCAAAGCCGGAGACCTCAAGGAGGCTGCCAAGGCATTCATGCTCGTGGCCATACTTTATGACGACGCCAAATACACGCCGATGGCGCTGTACAAGGCGGGCGAGTGCTTCGCCCAGTCGGGACAGGCCGCCGAGGCCGCGCAGGCCTTCACCGAGCTTAAAAACCGCTACCCCGACAGCCCTTGGGCCAAAAAGGCGGCAGAGGCCGCACCCGCCAATGCTTAGCGACCTGCGCGAAAAACCGGCGCTTTATTCATTCACCTGGGCCACGGCGCTGCATCTGGTGATGATTCTCGTCATGGTGTTCATCCCGGTGAGCCGCCACTGGCACAAACCGCCGGAAAAGCTGCATAAGTTCCGCATGCGCGGCGTCAGCACCGCCCCGATTTCGCCGCGTAAAAACAACGCCACGACCAACCCGCGACAGTTCGCGCATTCGCTCAAGTTCATCAAAAAAGACATGACGCAGACGCTGAAGCCCCTCGAGGATGTGCCTGTGGACGAGATAGGACCCAAGTCTATAGACAGCCGTCCGCAGCCCAAGTTCAACGAGGTACAGCCCAAGCGCCTGGAGCTGGACCGACCGTCGGTTTTGAAAGGTTCGGATTTCGAGAACATCGTGGCCAAGACCGAGGAGCGCCAGGTCAAAGACACGGTGCCTCTCAAGCAAAGGTCCACGGCCAAAGTGCCGACCCCGGCCGACAAGGTCAAGGCCTCCAAGGACTATAAGGTGAACGAGAGCAACTTGTTTGAGGCGCTGGTGAAGCCGCTGAGGGGCATGCAGCTTTACTCGCCGACCAACGTGGCCATAGATCCGGAGGAGGGCATGCCCGGTTTCACGCCCAGCGCTTACACGGCGCCGGAGGGCTCGGAGCAGGCTCTGGATCAGCAGTTCGGCGAGCCGGACGGCGAGATCACCGCTTACGAGTCCGTGGACGCGTTCCTGGACATCGAGGTGTACACTTACGAGCAGCTTTTGGACCCGAAAAAGTATTTCATGATCAAGATCTCGCCCAAACCCGGCGCCCAGGTGTTCCAGGTGATGGCCAAAGAGATGTTGTTCGCCATCGATTGCTCACTCAGCATCTCAGCCGACCGCTTGGAGGAATTCAAAAAAGGTATCACAGCCAGCCTTAAAAACCTGAACCAGGGAGATCTTTTCAACATCATCGCATTCAAAGAAGACACAACGTTTTTCTCCCCCCAGTCGGTGGTTGCGACGCCGGAGACCATCCGCGCGGCCGAACGGTTCGTGCTGGGCCTCACCGCGTCCAAGCGTACCGATATGCATCAGGCGATACAGAAATTGGTCGAGCGCTCTTTGAGCCGGACGCCGTCGAATATCATCCTGCTTACGGACGGCCGTCCGACGCACGGCATCGTCGACGCGCGCGAACTTTTAAACTCAATCACACGCGCCAACCAGAAGGCCAGGCCGATATTCGCGTTCAGCGGCGGTTCTAAGGTGAACCGCTACCTGTTGGATTTTATCGCCTATCAAAACCGCGGCTGGTCGCAGTTCATCAAAAAGACGCCGGACGTGGACAAGGGTCTGGCGGAATTTTACTCCAAGATCAAGGACCCGATCTTCCTCAACCTGAGATACCGCCTGAACGGTTTGGACCAAAACGAGGTGTATCCCAAATCGTTGCCGGATTTTTACGCGAACGCCGAGTTCACGCTCTACGGCGCTTACGACAATGAGGACGCGTTTTCTATGCAGCTGTTGGGCGACATCGGAGGCGAGACCAAGGACCTGGTATTTTCACGCTCGCTGGTCAAGGCCCGGAAGGGGAACGCCGACGTGATGAAGGGCTGGGCCTTCAATAAGATTTATTATCTGATCAATCAGGTGACTCTGCAGGGCAACCGGCCCGAGCTGCTCAAGGAGATCCACGAACTCAGCGCCCGCTACGGCATCACAACGCCCTACTCTCCCGAACTGCAGAACCTCGACTGAGTATTTGCGACAAAAAAATCCCCTCGCAAAAAAAACGCGAGGGGCATTTTTTAGAGATTATTCCGATTTCTTCTGGAAGCGATTGGCTTCCATGATGGGCATGTTCGTCTCGGTGGGTACGTAGACGACTTGCAGGTCGTTCTTTTGAAGGCCCTGTATCCATTGATAGCGCAGATAAATCTCCGAGAGGCTGTTGGCGATGATGATATTGCTCTTGGCCACACCTTCGGCCCGCGCCACTTCGATCTCGGCGTCTTTCTTGGCCTTAATCAGCTCGAATTCTTTCTGCAGTGACTCCTGCTCGGTCTTGAGTTTTATCTCGATGCTCTGAGAGAAAGCGCCCGGCAACCGCACATCACGTAAGAGCACATCGTGCACCATGATGCCGCGCGGTGCAAGTTTGGTCTTCAGGAACTCATGGATTTTCGAGCCGATTTCCTGGCGCGACTTCTCACTGTAAAGTGCCTTTACCTCGTAGCCTGAGATCACGTTGCGTATCGACTCGCGGATATAAGGCTCGAGGATGGTCTCCCGATAATTCCTGCCTATGCTTTTCCTGACGTTCACGACGTTTTCTTTGGGGACGTTATAGATGATGGAGAGGTCCAGCGTGGAGATGAGGCCCTCGGAGGAGGGGACCTGCGCTGTTTCCTTGATCTCCTGGGTCTTGATGTTCCAGGTCTCTATCCAGGTGAACAGCCTGATGTAAAAATGCCAACCCGTGCTGACGGGCTGGTCATTGATTTTACCGAAGTTGGCGCGCACACCCGTTTGACCGTCTTCTATCACGGTCAGGCCAAAAAGAACGGTGCCCGCCAGAAACGCGAAGATAAGAAATACCGCGGCGGCTAAACCCAGATTTTTCATCGACCGGCCTTAACGGGAATTGGGATTGCTGGGCACGCCCGAATTGGGGTTGCCAGGGTTTCCGCTGTTGGGGTTGGTCGGGTTGTTGGCGTTGGGATTGCGCGGGCTCGAACAGTTCGGATTCGTCGGGTTGTTGGCATTCGGGTTCCGCGGGTTCGAACTGTTTGGATTGGTCGGGTTGTTGACGTTCGGGTTCCGCGGATTTCCGGTGTTGGGATTATTGGGTGCCTGGGGCACTGCTACGGACGCCGGAGACACCGTGGATTTATTTCCCGGTACGCCGATAGTCGGCGCCCCTTGAGGCGCGCGTGAAGCGCTGAGTGCCTGATTGGGATTGGACGTCACGCGCGGCGCTTGTGGCGGCGCGACGGCATTGATCTTGGGCGCAGCGATGTTCGCGGCCGCGTTGGCCTGGGCCGAGACGGCGTTGGGATTGACGGCCAAACGCTCTAATTGGTTGACACGGGGGACAGCGGCTTCCGCGCGGTCATCTTTGTCCTGTTCGTTGTCACCGCGGCCGGGGAGATCGGTGTTGGCCGATTTGTTGGACACTTTGTCTCCCGCGGAGGTGGTTTTAGCGCCTTGATTGGCGTTATTTTTGTCTTTATTGCCCTGGCTGACGGCGGCGAAGGCGAAAGACAATGAAAATACGCTTAAGAGGAATACGACGGACAGGGTTTTTAAAGACAAAAACAAATTTTTTCTCATGCTGAAACACTCCTTCTGTGACTTTTATATATTATAATTTTACATCATTGACAGAATATTACAAGTAAAAATTACAAAAACTATCATAACCCTATCGCCTATTAAACAGTCTGGGGGCGTAAAAAGCGCCCCTTGAGGATGATAGAAGGGGTGGTATAATCAATGTCTATGGAAGTCCCCAAGGGCCTGAAAATCCTGCACCTCACAACGCATTTAAACACAGGTGGTATCACGACTTATATATCCGAGCTCGGCACGGAGATGACTAAGCGCGGGTATGACATCACGGTTTTGAGCGCCGGCGGTGAGTTAGAAGAGGAGCTGGCAGCTAAAAATTTGGACGTGCTTAAATTTTCCATACGTACGAAGAGCCTGCTCAGCCCCAAGCTCTTCATGGCATTGCCGAAGATCGTGCGCCTGGTCAAACAGCGCCGTTTCGACCTCATCCACGCCCACACACGCGTGACTCAGGGGCTGGCGTCGGCCGTGTCTTTTTTGACGCGTGTCCCTTATATCAGCACGGCCCATGGATTTTACAGGCGCAGGTTCGGAAGAAGGATTTTTCCTGCCTGGGGGCGCCGCGTCATCGCTATCAGTCCGCTGGTGGCCGAAGAGTTGGAAAAGACCCACAAGGTGCCGCGTCCGAATATCCGTATCGTATTCAACGGCATCGACGTCGAGGGACACAGGAAAAAAATCATGGGCAAAAACCCCGCCGAGGTCCGGCGGGCGATGGCCATAGGCCAGAATACCTTTGTCATAGGGTGCATCTCGCGCTTGGTGAGGGATAAGGGGCATGAATATCTGATCGAGGCGGTGGCGCGGCTGAAGAAAAAGCACGCGGACGTGTTTCTGGTGATGGTCGGAGGCGGGCGCGAGGAAAAGCGGCTTCAAAGGCTCATCCTAGACCAGCGTCTGGCCGACAAGGCGCTGCTGCTGCCGTCAGAGCGCGACATCACGAGCATACTTTCTATACTGGACGTGTTCGTGCATCCGGCCACGTTCAGGGAAGGTTTTGGTCTGGCGATGCTCGAGGCGATGGCGGCCAAGGTACCTGTGGTAGCCAGCGATATCTGGGCTATCAACTCCATCATACGCCACGGTGTGAACGGTCTTTTGGTCAAACCCAAAAGCGCGTCTGAAATAGAAAAGGCGCTGGCCTCGGTGATAGAGAACCCGGAGCTGGCGGGTGCCATGGCGCAAAGCGCTTACGCGATGGCGCGCGACGCTTATTCCATTGAGCGTATGGCCAGTGAGCTTGAAACGGTTTACTCCGAAGTGCTGGGAAAATAAAATGGCCAAATTGGAAAATTTAAACGTCGTGATATTCGAAAGCCGCCTGGCCCAGACGCTGGCGGAGCTGGTGCGCCTTCAGGGCGGGCATCCGGTGCCGGCGCCGGCGATGAAAGAGGTGCCTCTGGAAAACAACGCCGAGGCGTTCGCGTTCGCCGAAAAACTGCTGGCCGGTAAAATCGACGTGGTGATTTTTCTCACCGGTGTCGGAGCAAGGACGCTTTTGGCGGCGATGGAAGCGCGCTACCCCAGAGAGGCGCTGCTGGAGGCTCTCAGGAAAACGGCTATTGTGCCGCGCGGCCCCAAGCCCATCCGGGCGCTGAAAGAATGGGGCGTGCCCTACGCGGTTTCCGTGCCCGAGCCCAACACCTGGCGTGAGCTCTTAAAAACGTTGGATGACAACGCGGCGCTGGTGTCGGTGAAAGACCGCGTTGTGGCGCTTCAGGAATACGGTGTTTCCAATGACGCGCTGGTACGTGGCTTGAAGGAGCGCGGCGCCAAGCTCTTGGTAGTGCCTGTGTATCGCTGGGCGCTGCCCGACGACGTGAAACCGCTGGAGGAGGCCGTGCGCGGCCTGGTTGAAGGCCGCCTGCAAGTGGCGCTATTTACCACGGCGGTGCAAGTGGAGCATTTGTTTCAAGTGGCCGGGCGACTGGGCCTGGAACCTGAGCTTAAAGCGGCGCTCAAGAGTCTCGTGGTAGCTTCGGTGGGGCCGGACTGCAGTCAAACGCTGCGTGCTTACGGCGTGCCGCCCGACATCGAGCCGTCCAGTCCCAAGATGGGGCCGCTGGTGACTGTGACCGCCGAAAAGGCGCGAGGGGTTTTGGATGAAAAAAGAAAATAACCGGCTCGAAGCACCGGCGCAAGAATCCGTTTTCCTCAAGGCCTGCCGGCACCAACCCACGCCCTATACCCCTGTATGGCTGATGCGCCAGGCCGGGCGTTACATGAAAGACTATCGCGACCTGCGCGCGAAGCTGCCGTTCCTGTCGATCTGTAAAAACAAGGACTTGGCATCGGAGATTACGGTCACCGCCCAACAAAAACTAAATACCGACGCGGCCATCATATTCGCGGACATACTGCTCATCGTCGAGCCTTTCGGCCTCAGCCTGGATTATCCCAAGGGCGACGGCCCCACGCTGCGGCGTCTGGTGCGCGGTGCCGCCGACGTCGACCGGCTGCCGGAACCGGAGCCGGCCGAGTCACTGGCGTTCGTGACCGACGCCGTCTCGCAAACGCGCAAGGCGCTGAGGCCCGAGGTCGCGCTGATAGGTTTCGCCGGCGCGCCTTTCACGCTGGCGTCGTACATGATCGAGGGAGGCGCCTCGCAGGACTTTTCGGAAACCCGGAAGATGATGCTCGGCGACGCGGGTGTATGGAAGGCGTTCATGGAAAAAATCGCCCGTGCGACTGTGAAGTACTTGAACGCGCAAATCGACGCGGGCGCGCAGGCCGTGCAGCTTTTCGACAGCTGGGTGGGATGCCTGAGCGAGGACGAATACCGGTGTTACGTGATGCCCTATTCCTCCCAGGTGCTGAGCGGCGTCCGCGGCGGCGTGCCGGTGATACATTTCGGCACGGGCAACAAGCATTTTCTCGAGTGCTTCTCCCAGGCGGGAGGCAATGTGGTCGGTGTTGACCACCGCGTGAGGCTGGACGAGGCCTGGCAAAGAGTGGGTCATGACAGGGCCGTTCAGGGCAACCTGGACCCGATTGCGCTTTTCGGGCCGATCAAAGATCTGGAGGCGACCGTGCGCGGCATACTGGCGCAGGCCGGCGGCCGCCCCGGCCATATTTTTAATTTGGGACACGGCGTGCTGCCCGAAACGCCCGAGGAAAACGCTATCGCGCTGGTGGAGATGGTGCATGAATTCAGTAGACGCTAACTGTCATTGCGAGGAGTCATTCGCTTTTCGTTTATGACGACGAAGCAATCTAAGCGATGAGTAAAAATTATTACGTTTATATGATGACCAACCTTGTGAATACAGTCATTTACACTGGAGTAACAAATAACCTCGTGAAAAGAGTCTATGAGCATAAATCCAAATTAATCCCAGGATTTACCCAACAATATAACGTTATTAAATTAGTCTATTATGAAACCTGTGGTGATGCCTATGCAGCCATATCAAGAGAGAAACAGATCAAAGGTGGTTCGAGAAAGAAGAAAACGGACTTAATTGAGTCTATGAATCCGAATTGGAACGATCTGGCCAACGCAGAGATTGCTTCGTCGTGAGCGAAAAGCGAACTCCTCGCAATGACATAGAGGCGGTGATGCTTGCCGGTTTTGGCGGTCCGCGAAGCCGTGACGAGATCCTGTCTTTTCTCAAAAGCGTGACTGAAGGGACGAACGTCCCCGAGTCACGTCTGGCCGAAGTGGCGGCGCACTATCAGGCGGTCGGTGGAGCGTCCCCTTATAACGCGCACACGCAAAGACAAAAAGAGGCGCTCGAAGCCGAACTTGAAAAGCGGGGCCTGCGCACCCCGGTGGTCTGCGGTTTCAGGCATTCAACACCTTCGCTTAAAGACGCGTTTTTGGCTGTCAAGGAAATGAGGGCGCGGCGCGTGATAGTTTTCGTGCTGTCATCTCTTCGCTCGTATTCCAGTTTTGATAAATACCGCGAGCGCATAGAAGAGGCGAAGGCGCTGGCCGGAGCCGAGAATATCGGCGTTGAGTACACAGCGCCATTTTATGCTCATCCGCTCTTTATTGAGGCCCAGGCCGCGCGTGTCGCCGAAACTCTAACATCATTCTCCGTCCACCAAAAGGCCAGGACTTTCTTTCTTTTTTCCGCGCATTCCATCCCGTCGGCGATAGCGCAAAAAAGCCGCTATGCCGAGGAATTCGCCGAAGGCGCTCGATTGACGGCAGAGAGGTTGGGTTTGGAGTCCTGGGGCCTGGCGTATCAGAGCCGCAGCGGAAACCCCCGCGAGCCGTGGCTGGGGCCTTCGGTGAACGAGGCGCTTTCCGCGCTGGATAGGGCACGTTTCGACCATTTAATGCTTATCCCTTTGGGTTTTCTCTGCGACAACGTCGAAGTGATTTACGATCTGGACATAGAGCTTAAGGCGCAGGCGGACTCGCAGGGTGTGGGTTATTTTCGCGCCAAAACCGTGATGGACCACACGGCGTTCATACGCTTGATGGCGGACCTCGTCACACCGGAACGGACGGTGTCCGGTAGGCGTGTGGCCGTGGTTGGCGGCGGCATCTCCGGCCTTTCCGCCGCGAATAAAATTTCCGAATGCGCCCGTGCCGTGGGCGAGACTATCGAGCTGAGGCTTTTCGAATCGGGCCCGCGACTGGGAGGCGCCGTCGAGACCCGCGAGCGCGACGGATTTTTGATGGAGCAGGGGCCGGATTCCTTTTTTTCCGAGAAACCGGCCGCGCTCGAGCTGTGTCGCAGGCTGGGTCTGGAAGCGGAGCTCACCGGCACGCGCCCCGAAAACAGAAAGATTTTTATAGTCGAAAGATCGAAGCTCGTACCGCTGCCCGAAGGATTTTATCTTATCGCGCCCACCAGCCTCGGGCCGTTTCTCCGATCCTCGCTTTTTTCCCTGCCCGGCAAGGCACGCATGTTCTGCGAGCGTTTCGTGAGGCCGCGCGGCGGGGACGAGACCGTCGCGGCATTCATCAAGAGACGTTTCGGAGGCGAATGCCTGGAAAAAGTGGGGCAGGCCATGGTCGGCGGGATTTACACCGGCGACCCGGAGCGCTTGAGTCTGTCCGCCGCGCTGCCGCGTTTTAAAGAACTGGAGACAAAATACGGTTCGGTGACGCGCGGCCTGGCACGTGAGATGAAGGGCCAAAAAAAAACGATTGGCGCCAGCGGCCCGCGCTACGGCCTTTTTCTCTCTTTCAAGAATGGCATGGAAACATTCACGCGCGCGCTGATTTCGCGCCTGCCTGGCGAGACATTGCGCCCGGCGTCGCCGGTGACGCGCGTCGCTTATGACGCGGCCTCAAAAAAATGGGTGCTGACTTTCGCCCAGGGGCCCGCCTACGCGGCCGACGTGCTTTGCCTGGCGCTGCCTCCCCGTCTGGCCGCCGGCCTTTTGAAAGAAAGCGCCCCCGACCTGGCGGCCAAGCTCGAAAGCTTTCAATACGAATCGGTGATCGCCTTGAATCTGGCCTACCGGCGGCGGGCGATAGGGCATGCATTGAATGGTTTTGGGTTTCTCTCGGGGCGGGGGGCGAACAGGGCGGTGATCGCCTGCACTTTCGCCAGCCAGAAATTCGCCGGCCGCGCACCCGAAGACGGGACGCTTTTGAGGGCCTTTGTCGGGGGTGCCTTCGGCAGGGAATATTTGAGGCGCGACGACGCCGACATCGTTTGCCACGTGAAAAACGAGCTGGCCGGTCTTTTGAATATCACCGAGGAGCCTCTTTTCTACACGCTTCATCGCCATAATTTGTCTATGGTACAATACCCGTTAAACCATCCGGCTTTGATTAAGGAAATATCCCATCAATTGACACGCTGTCCCGGCCTGTTCTTGACCGGTTCGGCTTATCAGGGCCCGGGCATCCCGGACTGCATCGCGCACGCCGAATCCCAGGCCGAGGCGATTTACGCGTCGTTATATAAAGGAAACCATTCATGATGAAACTTTACTGCTTTCCCCGTTCGGGCAACTCCCGTGAAGTCAAGATAACGCTGGCCGAAAAAGGGGTGGCCTACGAGGCCATCAACGTCCACGCCGACGCAAGCATCAAAGAATCTCCGGAGTTTAAAAAGGCCAGCCCGGCGGGCAAAGTCCCGGCCATCATCGACGGCGATGTTTATATGTCCGAGGCGTTTCTTATCAACCAATATCTGGAAAAAAAATATCCCCAACCGGCGCTGATGCCGGCCGACGAAGCGGCCAAAGAGGCGATACGCCAGTTCGTGGCCTCCATCGATAAGCGCATGGTGCTGAACGTCGGTCTTTTGGTCATCGAATGCCTGCTCAAGCCCAAGACCGAGCAGCGCGAGGACTTCAAAGAAAAAAAGCGCGGCGAGGTGGTCGAAGGGCTGCGCGATCTGGACAGGCAATTGCAGGGCAAGGACTATCTCTTCGGAGAATTTTCATTGGCGGATATCGCGATCACACCCCACGTCGCCGCGCTGCCTATCCTCGGCACGGGCATTCCTCCCGAATTCAAAAACATGACCGCGTGGCTCCAGCGCATCAAGGCCAGGCCCAGTTTCAGCCAGTCTCAAAACTGAATGGCTATTGATTTAAAGATAGAGAAGATCGCCTACGGCGGTGACGGCATAGGCTTCGTCGACGGCAAGGCCTGCTTTGTCGCCGGCGTGTTGCCGGGTGAGCGTGTTCGCGTCGAGGTCACGCAGGAGAAAAAGGACTTTATCCGGGCGCGCGTGGCCGAGGTGCTGGACGCCTCAGCGTCACGCGTGAGCGCGCCATGCCCTTATTTTTCAACCTGTGGCGGTTGTCAGTACCAGATGATGGCCTATGATGAGGAGCTGCGTGTCAAAGAGGCGCAGGTGAGGGAGGCGTTGTCGCGCCTGCCGGACGCGGACAAGACAGTGTTCCGGCCCATCGTTGCTTCAGCCAAAGACTACCGGTACCGGAACAGTGTTACGCTGCACGCGACGGCGGGCGCTGGAAATAAGGCGCAGAGGCTGGGTTTTGTGACCGTGGACAACGTCACAAAGATCGCGGTGCAGGACTGTCTGCTTGTCGATGAGCGCCTGCACGGCGCGTTCGTCGAAAAGTTCACGCTCAGGGGTGTAGACCGCGTGACATTCAAGCTTTCTGTCTCCGGCGAAGGTCTTACAGATCTGGACGAAAAATTTTTCCGTGTGAGTGTGGGAGGACAGGATTTTGTCGCCGCCTCACGCGGTTTTTTCCAAAACAATCTCGACGTGACCCAGAAGGCCGCCGGCGTCGTGACCGCCTGGGTGCGCGCCTTCCGGCCGCTGAATTTTTATGACCTGTACGCGGGCGTCGGAGTATTCAGCTTTCTCTGCGCCGGAGAGGTTGAAAACGTCATTTGTGTGGAGGAGAGCAAGCCGTCCGTCGAGGCCCTGCGCATGAACAAAAGCGAAAGGCGCCGCCTGCGCCTGGAGGTGTTCGAGGGGCGCGTGGAGAAAATATTTCCGGTGTTGTGGAAAAAAGAAAAAAAAGAGCGCGCGATGCTGTTCCTGGACCCGCCGCGGCAGGGGCTGGCCTTCGGTTTTTCGCGCTTTCTGGCCTCCGAGCGCGGCATAGGCGCCATCGGTTACCTTTCCTGCGATCTAGCCACGCTGGCGCGCGACCTGAAAATCCTGTTGAGTGAAGGTGCTTACGCGCTCGAGGAAGTCGTGCCGCTGGACATGTTCCCGCGTACCAAACACATCGAGGCCGCCGTACTGCTAAAAGGGACAGGCGCGTGCTGATGCTGGCCGAGCTTCTCAATTACCACAACTACGTGTTCAATCCCTTCGCGCTGCCGGTTTGGTTCGTCGGCGCCATGATTTTGGCGCTGGGCATCCACGTGGTCAACAACGAGCACGCGTCCGTCTCCAGCGTCGTGTTCCTGACGCTGACCCTATGTGTGGCGGCCTGGCTGGTCGGCTACAGTTTTGCTTACAGCTCGGCGTACCGGTTCGTGGCGCTGTGGTGGGTGAAAGGCCTGCACATAGGTGTCACGTTTATCCCCAGTCTGATATTTATCTTTACGCTCAGCATTGTTCGCCAGCTGCGTCACAACAAGATGACGGCTCTTTTCAGCCTGCTGGTGTCTTCCGGTTTTTCTCTAGCGCTGATCTTTACCAGCGCACTGGTCAGCGACGTGCAGCATTACCCGTGGGGGTATTACGGCCGCTTCGGATGGCTGGGCGCGCCGTTCCTGGCCTTTTTCTTCTTCATGCTTGTGATCAGCATGTCCGTGCTTTTCTGGTACCACCATTTCGCGCAGGGCAATCACCGTCGGCGCTTGAAGGCCTTCATCATGGCCTTCGGCATCGGTTATTTGGGCGCCGTCGATTTCATCGCCAATTACGGCGTCGTTTTTTATCCCTTCGGCTACCTGCCCGTGTTGGGATTTTTTGTTCTTGCCACCCGTGTGATCAAGCAGTATCACCTGGTGGACATTACGCCGGCGTTCGCCTCCGAGAAGATCATCGCGATCATGTCGGATGCGTTGATCGTGCTGGACGAAGAGGGGATGATCAAGCTCGTGAATCGCGCGGCCTGCAACCTTTTCGGTTACGAAGAAGATCAGCTTTTGCAAAAACCGGCCAAGGCCGCTTTGGGCGGCCTGCTGTTTTCGGGGCCGCTGGCACGGCTGCCCGAGACCGGGTCGGTGCAGGACTACGAATTCGAATACATCTCCAAGTCGCAGGGCCCGCGCAGGATCAGTGTCTCGGCCTCGACGATGAAGGCCGAGGACAAAAAACCGCTGGCGCATGTGTTCGTGATTCGCGACACCACCGAGGGCCATAAGGCCCAGGAGGCGTTGTTAAAGAAAACCGAGGAATTGGCGCGCTCGAATGCGGAGCTGGACCAGCTTGAGCTTTTCGCGTTCGTCGCCTCGCATGACCTGCAGGAGCCTCTCAGGAAGATCGTCTCTTTCGGCGACCGCTTGAAAGCGCAGGGCACCTCAGGGATGGACGAGACCTCCAAAAATTACGTGGAGAGAATGGTCGCGGCCGCAGGCCGCATGAGCCAGTACATCCGGGACCTGGTGGAGTTCACGCGCGTGACCACCAAGACGCAGCCGTTCGAGACCGTAGAACTTGAGCAGGTACTTCGCGAAGTGATGACCGACCTGGAACTGCGCATTAGCGAGCTGAGCGCCAAGATCGAGATTTCACAGCTGCCTCCGGTCATGGCCGACAGGTTGCAGATGCGACAGCTTTTTCAAAACCTGATAGCCAATGCGCTCAAGTTCGCCAAAAAGGACGAACGGCCGCATATACGTATCTCGAGCCGCCCGGTCAACGGCAGCGTCGAGATCGCCGTGAAGGACAACGGCATCGGTTTCGAGCAAAAATATGCGGGCAAGATTTTTAAACCTTTCGAAAGGCTGCACGACCGCAGCCAGTATGAAGGCAGCGGCATGGGGCTTGCGATTTGCCAGCGCATCGTCCTGCGTCACCGCGGCCAGATCGGCGTGGAAAGCGTCCCCGGAAAAGGCAGCAGCTTTTTCATCACCCTCCCTGTCGCTCCCGAGCCCGGAAGTCAACATACGACTTGATAATTTAGTCAATTTATGATAAGTTTTGATTAGAAGAATATAAATTTTAGAGTTTAAATGCAAAGGAGAGGGTTTTCATGGAATTATTGAAAGGCAAGGAAAACGCCGAAAAGGCCAAGTCGTTGGAAGTCGCCGAAGAGGCGCGCGAGGAGTCCTGGAAATACCCCAGTTTCGTGGGGGAGCTTTTCACGGGGCGGACGCGCTGGGACCTTATCTTCCCGTTTCCGGCGCAGGACGATGAGGACAAAAAGATCGGCGATGCCTTTCTTAAAAAACTTGAGGTTTTCTTAAAGACCACCATCGATGCTGACGCCGTGGATAGGGACTCGCTGATCCCCGATCACGTCATGAAAGGCCTGGCTGATTTGGGCTGCTTCGGCTTGAAAATCCCACGCGAGTATGGCGGGCTGGGGTTTTCGCAGATCAATTACAACCGCGCGATAGCTATGGTGGCCAGCCACTGCGGTTCGACGGCCGTGCTTCTTTCGGCGCATCAAAGCATCGGCGTGCCCCAGCCGCTCAAGATGTTCGGCACTCAGGAACAAAAGAAAAAATACCTGCCGCTTTTCGCCAAGGGCGCCGTGTCAGCGTTCGCGCTTACCGAGCCTGAGGTGGGCTCGGACCCGGCCAAGATGAGCACCACGGCCACACCCGTGGACAACGGCAACGCGTATCTGATCAACGGCAAAAAACTCTGGTGTACCAACGGCACCATAGCCGACGTGATGGTAGTGATGGCCAAGACGCCCCCCAAGACCGTGAACGGCAGGGAGAAGACGCAGATCACCGCGTTCATCGTCGAAAAGGGGATGCCCGGCTTCGAGGTGCTGCACCGTTGTAGTTTCATGGGACTTAAAGGCATACAGAACGGGTTACTTGGCTTCAACAACGTCCGGGTACCCAAGGAAAATATCATCTGGGGCCTGGGCCAGGGGTTGAAGTTGGCGCTGATCACGTTAAACACCGGACGCATGACGGTGCCGGCCGCCTGCACGGCGATGGCCAAAAAGTCACTGGTGATCGCGCGCGACTGGTCCAACAAGCGCGTGCAGTGGGGCGCGCCTATCGGGCATCACGAGGCCGTGACGTCCAAGATTTCGTTGATGGCGGCCACCACGTT
>ORMF012068325.1_pt1 | contig 21089 bp, 17 predicted proteins | sample 1779871 | NCBI WGS metagenome assembly ORMF01 (sample SAMEA104232316, study PRJEB22302) | groundwater metagenome | biome: forest; feature: aquifer; material: groundwater | place: USA | collected 2011-08-07 | depth 5.4 m | reverse complement strand
ATCTTCGCCCTGCTCGGGCCCAACGGCGCCGGCAAGACGACGCTGATCAGCGCCATCTGCGGCATCGTCAATCCGACCGCCGGGACCGTCTTGGTCGACGGCCATGACAATGTGACCGATGCGATTGCCGCTCGCTCGCTGATCGGTCTGGTGCCCCAGGAACTGACCACCGATGCGTTCGAAACCGTGTGGGCGACTGTCAATTTCAGCCGCGGCTTGTTCAACAAGCCGGCGAACCCCGACCACATCGCCAAGGTGCTCAAGGACCTGTCCCTTTGGGATAAGCGCAACAACAAGATCATGACCTTGTCCGGCGGCATGAAGCGCCGGGTGCTGATCGCCAAGGCGCTCGCGCACGAGCCGCAGATCCTGTTCCTCGACGAGCCGACGGCCGGCGTCGATGTCGAGCTGCGCAAGGACATGTGGGGCGTGGTGCGCGCGCTGCGCGATTCTGGCGTCACCATCATCCTCACCACCCACTACATCGAGGAGGCCGAGGAGATGGCCGACCGCATCGGCATCATCAGCAAGGGCGAGCTGATCGTGGTGGAGGAGAAGGCCGAGCTGATGCGCAAGCTCGGCAGCAAGCAGCTCACCCTGCATCTGGCGGCCAGGCTCGAGGCCGTGCCGCCGGCGCTGGCCGCGCATCGCCTGACGTTGGCCAACGGCGGCGCCGAGCTCGTCTACACCTACGACACGCAAGGCGAGCGCACCGGCATCACCGCGCTGCTCTCCGATCTGCGCCAAGCCGGCATCCGCTTCCGCGACCTGCACACGACGCAAAGCTCGCTCGAGGACATCTTCGTCGACCCGGTGAGGCGCGGCCAATGAACTGGCGGGCGGTGCAGGCGATCTACACCTTCGAGATGGCCCGCACCGGGCGCACGCTGCTGCAGAGCATCGTCTCGCCGGTGATCTCCACCTCGCTCTACTTCGTGGTGTTCGGCGCGGCGATCGGCTCGCGCATCACCGAGATCGACGGCGTGAGCTACGGCGCCTTCATCGTGCCGGGCCTGATCATGATGATGCTGCTGACGCAGAGCACCGCCAACGCCTCGTTCGGCATCTACTTCCCGAAGTTCGTCGGCACCATCTACGAGCTGCTGTCTGCGCCGATCTCCTATCTCGAGATCGTGCTCGGCTACGTGGGGGCGGCGGCGACCAAGTCGATCGTCCTGGGGCTCATCATCCTGGCGACGGCCGGCCTGTTCGTGCCGCTCACGATCGCCCATCCGCTGTGGATGCTGGCCTTTCTGGTGCTGACCGCCGTGACCTTCTCGCTCTTCGGCTTCATCATCGGCATCTGGGCCGACGGCTTCGAGAAGCTGCAGGTGATCCCGCTGCTCGTCATCACGCCGCTGACCTTCCTCGGCGGCAGCTTCTACTCCATCAGCGTGCTGCCGCCGGTGTGGCAGACGATCAGCCTTTTCAACCCCGTGGTCTACCTGATCAGCGGCTTCCGCTGGAGCTTCTTCGGCACTGCCGACGTGGGTGTGGGCATCAGCTTGGCGATGACGCTGCTGTTCCTCACCGGGTGCCTCGCGGTCGTGTGGTGGATTTTCCGCACGGGGTACCGGTTGAAGGCTTAGGCGCTTTTGCCCACAAGAGTTTCTACAGCAACCCAGCGCATGGGGAGCGGTGCTAGAATGGGCGCGGCCCGAGCGGCCACAGTCGTGTCAGCGTATCGAAGGTTGCGTCCATGTCGTTGCGTCAGCGTGCCCCGAACGGGCTGCGGGTGGGATTGCCTGCGGGCTTGCCCGCCAACCGCGTCCTGGTCGGCGATTGCCTGGAGGAGCTGGCGAGGCTCCCCACCGCGAGCGTCGATCTCGTGTTCGCCGATCCGCCCTACAACCTCCAGCTCGAGCGCGAGCTGTTGCGGCCCAACAACACGGTGGTGGACGGTGTCGACGACGCCTGGGACAAGTTCACCTCCTTCGCCGACTACGACCGCTTCAGCAGAGCCTGGCTCGGCGAATGCCGGCGCATCCTCAAGCCCGACGGCGCCATCTGGGTGATCGGCTCCTATCACAACATTTTCCGCCTGGGCTCAGCGCTGCAGGACCTCGGCTTCTGGATCCAGAACGACGTGATCTGGCGCAAGACCAACCCGATGCCGAACTTCCGCGGCAAACGCTTCACCAACGCGCACGAGACGCTGATCTGGGCCGGCCGCGACGCCAAGGCGCGCGTCACCTTCAACTACGAAGCGATGAAGGCGCTCAACGACGACATCCAGATGCGCTCCGACTGGCTGTTTCCCATCTGCTCGGGGCCGGAGCGCCTGAAGGACGGGGAGGGGCGCAAGGCGCACCCGACGCAGAAGCCGGAGGCGCTGCTCTATCGCCTGCTGCTCGCTTCCACCAACGCGAGCGACCTCGTGCTCGATCCCTTCTTCGGCACGGGGACCACCGGCGCCGTCGCCAAGCGCCTGGGGCGGCGCTGGCTCGGCATCGAGCGTGACGCCGAGTACGCGAAGGCGGCGCAGGCGCGCATCGCCAAGGTCCGGCCACTGCCGCCGTCGGCGCTGGAGACGGCCAAATCCAAGCGCGCCGAGCCGCGCGTCCCCTTCGGCACCATCATCGAGCTCGGCATCCTCGAGCCCGGCAATACGCTCACCGACGAGCGCGGCCGCATCCGTGCCGAGGTGCGGGCCGACGGCACGTTGGCGATCGCCGGCCGGCAGGGCTCGATCCACCGGCTCGGCGCGGAAATGCAAGGCAAGGCCGCCTGCAACGGCTGGACCTACTGGCATTACCAGGCGGAAGGCCGCTTGCAGCCCATCGACGTGCTGCGCGAGCAGGCGCGCCGCCAGCTCGGGCTTTCCGCCTCAGCTAACTTCGCTGGGCTTGTGGCGGCGGAGTAGCTCGTTGAGCACCGGCTTGTGCAGGGCGATCAGGTCGCGCTCGATGTCGATGCGGATCGGCTCCTGCTCGGCGGGCAGCAACAGGACGACGTCGAAGGCGTGGCCGACGAAGTGGCCGCGCCGCTCATGCTCGGCGTCCTGCCAGGCCATGTTGGCGGTCCGCGCGATGTAGCCGAGATCGAGCCCGGCACTGTTGGCGCTCTGGCCTGCCGCGTGCCCCGCATCGGCCGCAATCCGGCGCGCATAGATGTAGACACCGCCCATGTCGGGCAGCGCGGCCTCGCGCTCCAGCACCTCGAACGCATAGGCCCGCTTGGAGAGGCCGCGCAGAATAACCTGGCCAGCATTGCCTTTGAGCCTGGAGAGCAGGCTCGGCAACTCGCGGCCGCGGCGGCCAAACAACCCATGAACAAGGGATGACATCATCTGTCCGATATCCCTGCATAATTGCCCCTGCATCCGGCTAATCTGATTCGCCCCGGTTTCCCTATGTCGCTGCGGCCACGCGCAGAGATGAATGACATGAGCCTGCGGACGCCTATCCCGCGACGCAGCCCGGCCAGGGCGTTGGTGGCCGCCGTTTCGGTCTACGCCAGCGCGCGCATTGCCATCGTGCTGCTGCTCGGCTTCTCGGCGGGTCTGCCGCTGGCGCTCTCGGCCGAGACGCTGCGGGTGTGGATGGCCGACCGCGGCGTCGATGTGGGCACCATCGGCCTCATCTCGCTCGCCAGCCTGCCCTACACCATCAAGTTCCTGTGGGCGCCGGTCGTCGATGCGCTGGCCGTGCCGGGGCTTTCGGCCAGGCTGGGGCGGCGGCGCGGCTGGCTCGTTGCCTCGCAGCTCGCGCTGATGGCGGCCATCGTGTTCCTCGGCACGCGCGATCCGGTGGCCGCGCCGCTCGCCGTGGGCCTCGGCGCGCTGCTGGTCGCCTTCGCCTCGTCCACGCAGGACATCGTCATCGACGCCTACCGGGTCGAAAGCCTGGATGTCGATGAGCAGGCGGCCGGCATGGCCGGCTATGTCGCCGCCTACCGCATCGGCATGCTGGTATCGGGCGCCGGCGTCGTCGGGCTCACCGCCTGGCTGGAGACACGGGGCTTCGGCAAGGCCGCGGTGTGGCCGATCGCCTATGGCGTGGCGGCGCTGCTGGTGCTGGTGGGGCTGCTCGCCGTGCTCATCGCCCGCGAGCCCAAGGTCAACGGCCCCGAAGCGCCCGTGCTGCCGAAGTCGGATGCGCTGGCGCGCGTCCTCGCCACTGCCCGCGAGGCGTTCGCGGATTTCCTGTCGCGCGACGCGGCGGTCGCGGTGCTCGCCTTCGTCGTGCTCTACAAGCTGTGCGATGCGCTGGCCGGCGCCATGACCGCGCCCTTCATCCTGGGGGAACTCGCCTACGACAAGGCCACCTATGCCGCGATCGTCAAGGGGCTGGGGCTTGCGGCCCTGCTGATCGGCGGCTTTGCCGGCGGTGCCGTGGCGCGCGCACTGCCCATGGTGACGACGCTGTGGCTCGGCGCCATCCTGCAGATGGTCTCCAATCTCGTCTTCGTGTGGCTGTGGCTGCAGCCCCCCAGCGCCTTGGCCCTGACGCTGGCGATCGTGATCGAGAATTTCTCCGGCGCCATCGGCACCGTGATCTTCGTCGCCTACATCTCGGCGCTGTGCGGCAACCCGCTGCACACGGCGACGCAGTATGCGCTGCTGACCGCGCTCGCTTCCACGGGCCGCACGCTCCTCGCCTCCGGCACCGGCTTTGCCGTCGACGCCATCGGCTGGCCGGCGTTCTTCGTTGCCACCGCCGCTGCCGCGCTGCCGTCGCTGGCGCTGCTCGCCTGGCTGCAGCGGCGCGGGCATTTCGCGCCGTTGGAGGCGGCGGCGCAGGCTACGCGCCGGTGACGGCCTGCGCCGTCACTTGCAGCGCATGAGCGGTCCGCGGTCGAGATGGAAATGGTCGTGGTGGGCGGCGTTGTAGTCGGGGCCCAGCACCACCCGGAAATAGCGGCAGGCGCGGCCGTGCGCGGCCCTGAGGAAGCGCGCCTCCGGCCCCTCGCCGCGCCAATGGCCCTGCACGCTGATCTGGCGCCCGTCGGCCAGCGTGAAGCCGCCGATGTCGACGGCGTTGGCGGTGGCGTGCTCGCTGCGCCAGTCCTTCCAGAACGGATTGCCGATGATGTTGCGGCAGGAATAGGTGCCGAAGCTCTGCACCGCGACGACGCGCTGGCCCAGGGTCTCCTGCGCCGCCTGCTGCAGGTCGTACTCGAGCCACAGCGCCAGCGCGGCCGCCGCCTCGCAGCTGATCTTGTCGAAGCCGGCGCGCACGTCGCCCGCCTTCGACATACTGACGCTGTTGATCCAGCCGCAGCCTTTGCGCAGCGGGCTGTCGGCGATCGGCTGCGCCTCGATGTGCGGCGCCACGAGCACGCGTCGGCAGAGCTCGGGATTGTACTTGAGGGCCGCCAGCCGCCAGTCGATGAGGAAGGCATTGGGCTGGCCCAGATCGGCGGCCGGCAGCGGATTGAGCCCCGCCGGCACCATGCCCTGCCGGAACAGGAAGGCGATGCCCCCCGCAACCAGGACGAGCAGGATCACGATCGGCACTCGCGAGCGCCGCCTGCGTGGCATATCGGCGTTGGACTCTGGCATCGCTGCATCTATAGAGGCCGGCGGGTTCCGGGCCAAGCCTCGCGCCACGGCGGCGCGCCGCCATGCACATCTGAACGGGCCAGAGGCGGCCCATAAGAAGACGAGCGGGGCCCCGCTCGCGTCTTAAACCCGTCAATGGGTCAGGCGCAGCCGCATGAGGTCTTCGGCGATCTGGCGGAAGGCTACGCGCAGCTGGTCGCCGTTCTCGGCGCGATAGAACGTCAGCGCCGTCGAGGCACAATCCTTCAGCACCGCCTCGGCCCGCGCGTCGTCGAGCTTGAAACCGATCGAGTACACCTTCACGTTCTGGCCCTTCATGTTGCTGCACAGCTGCCGGGCAACGTCCTGCGACCGGCGGGCCTGGGCCGAGACGTTGCTGCAGTTGCGATCGCAGGCGCCGCCGAAGGTGTTGTAGACGCCGTCGGTCATCAGCACGACGGCCTTGATCGTCTTCTTGTCACCGTACTCGACCGGGCGGCTGCTCGAGGGCCACACCGAGGACCATTTGGGCGACAGCAGATACCAGGCCCAGGCGGTGCCCAGGTGGCCGGCCGTGCTGCCCCCGGCCTTCAGTTTGTCGATCGCCCGCTTGATCGCGCCAGCGTCGTCGCTGAGCGGCGCAACCTGAGCACCGGAGGGGCAGTTGTTGCGGGTGGCGACAACGCCGGCATCGCCGGCCACCTTCAGGTAGCCTCCCCCGCCCGGCGCCGCGTCGGTCGACTGGTCGGCGCCGTCGCGCTCGAACGCGCAGGTGTCGGGGCCGCGTTTGCCGGTCGCCGTGGTGGCGTAGGCGCCGGCGTTGACGCCCGCGGCGAAGGGAGCGAGCGCGACACGCACCTTGTTGGTCGTGCTCTTCTGCGCCGGCAGCAGGATGTCGACCATGTCGCGCGCGGCCGACTGCAGGTCCTCGATCTTCGAGCAGGGAGCGCACATCGAGCCGGTCACGTCCAAGGACAGGCTGACCTCGATGTCCTTCGGGTCGAAGGCGGCAACGGCCGTCGCGGGCAGCTTCATCTTCTCGATGCCGCCGATCCTGGCGAAGGTGGTGGGGACGGCGGCGGTGGCCGCAATGGTCACCGTGCTCTTGTCGCGGTCGACGGTGACGTCGAAGGCGCTGATGGAGCCGAAGTCGGGCCCCGACTTGCCGAGGTTGGTGTCGAAGAAGCGGCGGGCGAGCGCCTTGATCTCGCCGGTGCTCATCTTGTCGTCGTGCATGCTCTTGGCGGCTGCCAGCGCGGCGGCGTCGGCCGCCGAGGTGATTTTCGTCTGGGTGTGGACGGCACGGCCGACGTCGATGGCGAGGCCCAGCATCATGACCAGGGCGAAAAGGCAGAACGCAAAGATCATGGCGACCGTGCCGCGCTCGTCGCTGCGCAGCGCCGCGAGCCGTGCGTGGGCGATGGTGAACAACTGTCCCTCCCTGAGACAACGCCGGATGCTGGGCGCGGGCGTTGCAACGGGAGTGCCGGGTTGGGCGGGGGCAGTAACTAGCCTCGCTGGACACGTCAGTGTCGCGTCTAACCAGCTGAATTCATTTTAGTTCCCCACCGGCCTTGGGGCCGACCCGCTGGGCATGAAACAGGTTGCAACCAGTCGAGCCGGCATCTCCAGGTAGCGAGTTTCTTTCTAGAATATTCAATTTAGGCGCAGCAGGGTGAACCGAGGGCGCGCGCAACCGCGCGTTGCCGCTTGCAGCCCGGGCCCGTCGGAATGGAACGCAGATCAAAAGTCGGAGGCAATGCCGTTCTTCTCCCAGTCGCCGTAGCGGGTGGGATCGGGGCCGTCGCGGCCGCCGACCTCCTTGGGGCTGGGATTGGCCGCCCGGCGTGCGTCCGCCAGACGGCGGCGCTCCTCGGCCTCGGCCAGCGCCCGCTTGGCCTCGGGGGTCAGCACCCGCGCCGGCTCGGGCGCATCGGGCTGGTCCTGGTCAGGGGGGTGGGCCATGGGCAACCTGGGGGCCTACAGGCACTGGCTGTTCGCCGTTACCGATACCATATAATCATGCGTTCCGTTGACTGTTAGCCGGGAAACAGTGAGGACCGATCGATGCCGATGAACTTCGCCAGGACCGGGCTGCTGCTGGCCGTGCTGACGGGCATTTTCGTGGCCATGGGCGGGCTCATAGGTGGCACAGGCGGCATGATCATCGCCTTCATCATTGCCGCGGCCATGAACCTGTTCAGCCTGTGGCGCTCCGACAAGATGGTGCTCGGCATGTACGGCGCCGAGGAGGTCGATGCGGCCTCCGGCGGCGAGTACTACCGCATCGTGCGCGATCTGGCGGCGCGCGCCGAGCTGCCGATGCCGCGCGTCTACGTCATGAACAACCCGCAGCCCAACGCTTTCGCCACGGGCCGCAATCCCGCCAACGCCGCGGTGTGCGCCTCGACCGGCCTCATCGAGATGCTCTCGCCGGAAGAGGTGGCGGGCGTGATGGCGCACGAGCTCTCGCACGTGAAGAACTACGACACGCTGACCATGGCGGTGGCCGCCACCATCGGCGGCGCCATCTCCATGCTGGCGCAATATCTCCAGTTCGGCGCGCTGTTCGGCGGCAACCGCGACAACAACAGCTCAATCGGCTGGATCGGCGCGCTGGTCGCCATGCTGGTCGCCCCGCTCGCCGCCATGCTGGTGCAGATGGCGATCAGCCGCTCGCGCGAGTACCAGGCCGACCGACTCGGCGCCACGATCAGCGGCAACCCGCTGGCGCTGGCCTCGGCGCTGCAGAAGATCGAGCACTACGCGCACGAGATCCGCAACGAGCCGGCCGAGGCGGCACCAGCCACCGCGCATCTCTTCATCATCAATCCGCTGACCGGCGAGGGCATGGACAACCTGTTCTCCACGCACCCCAACACCGAGAACCGCATCGCCGAGCTGGAGCGGCTGGCGGCCGAGATGGGCACCACGCCCGGCACCTCGCTGGAGACGCGGTCGGCCGGGGCCGAGCCCTGGGGCCGCTCGTCGTCCGGCGAGCGCGGGCCTTGGGGCTAAGCGCCTTCAAATCATCCCCAACTTCTACAGTCGCCCTCCGCAATCCTCTAACCGGCGCGGAGGTAGGAAACAGGCTCGCACGCCTCATTCAAGACGCTTCGCGGTTCTGCTCTGGGGAACCGCACTCCACCCGATTGCTTGCTGTCGGGTGCCATCTAGGCTAGACAAAGTATGCTAGAAAGCTATTGCCCAATACGCGGTCTGCAGTTCCGTATTGCCCGTTCGTGAAGGCAGTTGCCATGGCCCATGGCATGAGTGACGACGTGCAGCCTGCCGCCCAAGTGAGTGGGCGTTCGTCCGCTGAACCAGAGGCAAGGCCTAAGCCGCCGCGCAAAGAGGAACCGGGCAGCGCCCTCTCGCCACCTGAGGCACACACGAATGAGAAGGTAGCCGATCGCGATCAGATAGCCTCGGCCGGCAGCCTGTCGGCTGTCGAGAATGCACACGAACCTCTGGTGCAAGGAAACTTCGCGGTCAATTTAGCGGGTGCAGCCATAAAGGAGATTATCATTGCCGTCGCAGGAAAAGCCACCGAAGAGGAAATTCAACTCGTCTCCGAAATCGAAAATACAATCAGCACTTTGAATGGAATTTTTTCTGAGGCGGCTTCAGACGATTGCGCGAAAGCAACACTCAACAAGCATACTGAGAAGTTATACTGGATTGCAAAAGGTGGGCTCCAGATTCCTTCAGAGCCGAAAGTCGCCGCGCGCTTGTTGCGCAATTTTCAAAATGATTTATTATTGCGACATGGGGCCCGCATCAAGAACGACTACATGCGGCGGCTGGGTGCGTGGGCTGCAGGGTTTGCGGGCGCTGCGCTTGCTCTCTATGCCTTTCTTGTGATTGCCCAGGCGACATCATCCATAGCTACCATTCCTGTAAAGACGACGACAATAGGAAACGTCGTTAAGCAGTTCGATAGCTTCCTGATCCTGTGGATCGGAGCTATGGCCGGATGCTGGCTTTCGTTTGGCATCCGCAATGTGCAACTGACATTCCCTGCCCTCGCGCACCCGGAGAGCGATTTGTTGCAACCTCCTACGCGCCTTATCTTCACCGGATTGCTGGCGATTACGCTCGGCCTGATCTTCAATGTTGGTATAGTGCAGCTGGAAATTGGGTCTCTCAAGACAGAGCAGGTCTCGCATGCTTCTGTAGCGCTGATAATCGGGCTGTTTTGTGGAATTGCCGAACAAGCACTATCGAGTACAATCGGAAATCGAGCTACGCAGTTTATAGGGCAAGTCTCCAAATAGGGTATGAATATGATGTCGTTTCGTTGCGCACGTTCTCGCCGGCGTAGAGGTCTCTCAGCGATTGCGGCGTTGACCGCAGCACTGGTTCCCGAACTCTCCAACGCACAAGCTCTCGTTGGTCCGGTCGGCGGCGGGTGCTTCAGGGCAATCTCGGATCAAGGCAGAATCTACGTTGCGGTTACGGGATGCACGAGTGGCTCCAGCGGGCTCCTCCACGCCCAACACGTGAGACAAAACTACTTCCGGCTTATTCGCGGCAACGCATGCTTGGAGAGCGCGGATGGCGTGGTTTCGATCACGCCTTGCGAACGTGCACATTTATGGATTTTCAGAGGCTCCATGGGATCCGATGTCATCAGAATCGTCGATTCCAATCGCCGCTGTCTCACGCGAAGGCAGGGAGGTGCGCTTTACGTGGACGACTGCGCCCAATCAGCCGATAGCCAGCGTTGGTCTTACGGTAACCGATGAATATGGGTCACGCGGGGCAGCGTGGGCCGTGGGGGTAAGGCGGAAAGCTGTCGCCATCGACGGCTAGACGACCACCGTCGCTGCGCCCCATGCCAGCAGCACGACACCTGCGGCGCGCGAAAGCCAGGCGCCGTGCGGCGCGACCTTCTCCAACAGCACCAGGATTGCCAGCGCGGCGATCCAAAGCACATTCATGATCCCGCCCACGAACAGCAAGGCCATGAGCACCCAGCAGCAGCCTACACAGAAGGCGCCGTGTTGAAGTCCCATGCGCAGGGCACCCGGCGTGCCGGGCCGCCAATGGCGCGAAAGAAACTCTGCCGGAGCGCGACAGTGCCTCAGGCATATGTGCTTCAGGGGGGACAGCTGATAGAGCCCGGCAAGGACCAGGACGGCCGCCGACACGCCCGCGCTGGTCGAGGCCAGCATCATGGCAGATACCACCCCCGATCTCTCGAGCCCCCATTGCAGCGTGGCGGCAAGCAGCGAAAAGCCGAGCCAGACCATCAGATAGCCGCCGGCGAATGCCGCCGTCGGCACGACGCCTTGCCTCAGCTGACCGGTGGCTTGGGAGTGCCGCGTTGCGTGCGCGTAGAGCAGGATCATCGGCGCCGCGCTCGGTGTCATCATCGCGATCATCATCACCCACCACATGAAGAGGACGATGATGAAGTAGCCCAGCGACCACATGCCGGGCTGCATGGACATGGACATGCCGGCCATCGGCATCTCCGCCATGCGATGCGGAAACAGCGAGACGATGGTCGTGTCCCGCACCGACATGCCCGTGCCGGCCCCGGCCAGAATGTACGCCCACGACAGAAGCGTGAGCGCGACCAAGCCCCCCAGCACGATCCAGCGGTCGCGCCGCAGCAGGCTCTCGGTCAGCGAGGTATCTTCGGCAGCCATCTCAGACCGAGCGATGCCGCACCACGCCGTGGTTATTGAGGTGCAGGTGGGCGAACTGACCGTAGCTCGCCTTCAGATCGAGCTTGATGTTGCCCTGCGTTCTGGTCGTGCCACTGCCGACCTCGGCGATCTCGTATTCGAAGCCAGCTGGCAGATCGATGCGCGCCCTCGTTTCCGCGCCGGTCACCGGGTTCTTGATCGGCTCGCCCTTGCTTTCCACCAGACCGGGAACGACGTACCGGCCCTTGCGCGCCTCAACGTCCACATCGAAGTCGATCTTGGCGAAGATCGGGTCATAGACCTTCTCGAGCGTCGAGAAGTAGACGGCGAACACGGTCGCCATCGGGTCGGTATCCTGGCCGGTCATGATCTTGAGCAGCGCCTCGCGCTGCTTGGCGTCGGCGCGTTCGTCGACGAACGGTTGACACTTGCCACGCCCTTCGTGGACAGCGCCAGGCCACTGATAGATCCCGCCGATGCGAAGGCCGTCGAGCTTGACGTCGCCGTAGTGGCCCTTCTCGATCTCCATCGCCACGGCGGCCTCGCAGTTGCCGTGCGTAGGCAGGGCATTGAACTGACACGGGCAGCCATAGGCGCAGTTGCAATTGGCAAATTCCTTGGCTTTGATTTCCCACGGTGTCATCGCGTGTCTCTCTTCGCGTTGCGCCCCTATGACCCGGCACCCCGTGAATGATACACCGACACTAAGCTTCGTGGGCAAACAATTTTTCGGCAAGAACCCCTGCGCCCTTTCCCGAGCGTCGCGCGACGGCGCGCAGCGGTGATCGGCGTGGGATCCCAGCAGGAGTGTCGAGGGCTTGCCGCGCCTACTGGCCTACTTGTCGAGCCAGACGCTCTCGAAGCGCCAGTTGTTGTAGATCGCGTTCTCGTGCAGCACGTGGCCCTTGACGTGCGCATGCCAGCACGTGGCCGCCCGGTTGTGCATGATGATGGGCCGGGCCGCGTCCTCGGCCAGCACCTTCTCGATCTGCCACACGATCTGCTTGCGCTTGGCGATGTCGGCCTCCTGCGACTGTTCTCCCAGGAGCTTCTCGACCTGTGCATTGCAGTAGTTGGTGTAGTTGCGCTCCGATTTGCAGGCATAGTTCTCCGCCAGATTGACGTCGGGATCGTCGACGCCCGAGCCGGTCAGATTGAGGCCGACCGAATAGTCGTGCTTGGTCATGCGGCTGTACCAGAGAGAGGACTCGATGATCTCGAGCTCGGCCTCGAAGTAGATCTGGTTGAGCTGATCGACCAGCAGCACCGCGGGGTCCTTGAAGGTCTGGAAGTCGCGCGTCGACACCTTGACCTTCAGCCGCTTGTTGGGCCCGTAGCCGAGGCTCTGCATGATCTTGCGCGCCTCGGCCCGCCGCGTGGCGACATCGCCGCCATAGCCCGGCAGCGCCATCAGCATCTCCTTGGGCATGCCCCATCCGCCCTCCGGCAGCGGCATCATGGCCCCGGCGATGCTGGCCTTGCCGCCGCTGACGATGTCGATCACGCCCTGCCTGTCGAGGCCGAGCGTCATGGCCCTGCGCAAGAGCTCGTTGTCGAACGGCGGCTTGCTGCGGTTGACGAGCAGATTGGTGCTGACCCCTGTTGGCACCAGCCGGCAGGTGGCCTTGGGCGAGCGCGCCAGCACGTCGCCGATGAGCGGCACGGTGATGTCGGCCACGAAGGTCAGATCGAAGGCGTTGGCGCCGAAGGCCAGGACGCGGGTCGAGCGGTTGCCGATGATGCTGAACTCGATGCCATCGAGATAGGGCAGCCCCGGCTTCCAGTAGTCGGTGTTCTTGGCGAGCCTGATCGACGTGTTGGCGTCGAAGGCGACGAACTTGAAAGGCCCCGTGCCGATCGGCTTGGTGCGCATGTCCTTGGTCGACACATGGCAGGGATAGACCGGCGACAGGTTCGAGGCGAGCAGCGCCGGGAAGGAAGCCTGCGGCCTCGCCAGCACGAACGTTGCCTCGAAATCGCCGTTGGTCGTCACCTCTTTCAGGTTGCTCCACCAGACCCGGCGCGGGTTCTTGCGGAACTCGTCGGGGTCCTTGCCCTGGATCTTGTTCCAGGTGCACTGCACGTCCTTGGCGGTGAACGGCTTGCCGTCGTGCCATTTGACGCCCTGGCGCAGCTTGAGCGTGAGGCGGGTACGCGCAGCGTCCCAGGCCCAGCTCTCGGCCAGCTCGGGCACGATCGTGTCGAAGCCGTTGCGCGGCTTCCCCTGGTCGAAGATCAGCAGGTTGTTGAAGACGCCCGAGAAGGCCATGGCCGTGGCGATGGTCGCCTCCTCGATGATGGAGGCGCTGGGCGGGTTGGAGCTGTTGTAGGTGCGCAGGATGCCGCCCGATTTCTGCGCCGTTGCCGGCTGCGCAATAGCGAGCCCTGCGGTCAGTGCGGCGGCCGTGATTGCGGTCGCGCTGATTGCGTGAGCCATGTCGTCCTCCCGATGCATCGAACCTTGGCCGCCGGCACTATCGGCAGCGTGGTCTCTTGAGTGCGGGAGGGTAACACGCGGAGCGAGAAACGGGGTACTCCTAGTTTCGCCGGCGCGGTTCTCGCGCAGACAACGTTTGCATTGCCGCATGTTGGTCTTGGGCCGGAACTCTGCTTAGGTGTGGCGCTCAGTTCCTGCCGTCTCGATTCCGGAGCGCTGCCCCATGTCCAACTCCACCCCGCCCGTCCCGACGTTCGCCGCTGGCTGGCAGCAGGCCACGCGCTACCCCGACCCGGCCATCGTCGCGCTCGATCAGCGCTTCGAGAAATACTGGATCAAGCTCTCCTGCGTGGAGCGCTTGGCCACCGGCTGCCGCTGGGCGGAGGGGCCGGTGTACTTCGGCGACGGGCGCTACCTCTTGTGGAGCGACATCCCCAACAACCGCATCCTGAAGTGGGAGGAGGAGACAGGGGCGGTGAGCATCTACCGCAAGCCTTCGAACTTCGCCAATGGCCACACGCGCGACCGCCAGGGCCGGCTCATCGGTTGCGAGCACGGCGGCCGCCGCGTCGTGCGCACCGAGTACGACGGCTCGATCACCGTGCTGATCGACAGCTTCGACGGCAAGCGGCTCAACTCGCCCAACGACGTGGTCGTCAAATCAGACGGCTCGATCTGGTTCAGCGATCCCACCTTCGGCATCCTCGGCAACTACGAGGGCTACAAGTCCGAGCCCGAGATCGAGCCCAACGTTTACCGGCTCGAGCCCAGCACGAATAAGGCAAGCATCGTGGCCGAGGGCGTGCTCGGGCCCAACGGCCTGTGCTTCTCGCCGGACGAGAAGCTCCTCTACATCGTCGAGAGCCGCGGCGTGCCCAACCGCAAGATCCTCGCCTACGACGTGACCGACGGCGGCAGGAAGCTCGCCAACAAGCGCGTCGTTATCGATGCCGGCCCGGGCGGCACGCCCGACGGCATGCGCTGCGATGCCGACGGCAATCTGTGGTGCGGCTGGGGCATGGGCTCGCCCGATCTCGACGGCGTGCTGGTGTTCGCGCCCGACGGCAAGCCGATCGGCCGCATCGCGCTGCCCGAACGCTGCGCCAACGTGTGCTTCGGCGGCCTCAAGCGCAACCGCCTGTTCATGGCCTCGAGCCAATCGGTGTATGCGCTCTACATCAACGGCCAGGGCGCCCTGGGCGGGTGAGGCGGACATGCAGTCGGGCGGCAATGCGATTGCACTCGGCCGGCCGCGGCGCTGGTACAGCCCGACGTCGATTGCCCGCTCCATCGCCCTTCGGCCGAGAGTGTATGTGTCGGCGCTTGCCGCGATCGCCGCGCTCGTCCTCCTGCCGCGCGGATTGTCCACGCATGCGCGCGCGGCATTGGCCTGGGACCTCGGCGCCCTCGTCTACCTGGGGCTCGCCTTCAGGCTGATGCTGACGTGCAGCAGCGACGTCTTGCGCCTGCGCGCGGCCCGGCAGGACGACAGCGCGCTGGTGATCCTGATCATCATCCTGCTGGCGATCGCCTCGAGCTTTGCCTCGATCGTCGGGCTGCTGAACGAGGCGAAGACCGGAGCCCACGATCTCAAGGTCTTTTCCGTGACCCTGGCGGCCGCCACCATCGTGCTGTCGTGGACGGTCACGCAGGCGGTCTTCACCCTGCACTACGCGCACGAGTTCTACCGGCCGAGCGACGGCCAGCAGGCGCTGGCGGGCGGGCTCGAATTCCGCGGCGAGGGCAATCCCGACTACTGGGACTTCTTCTATTTCGCCACCTCGATCGGCGCCGCGTCGCAGACCTCCGACGTCTCGATCCGCACCAAGCCGCTGCGCCGGATCGTCACCCTGCACGCCGTCATCTCGTTCTTCTTCAATACGGCCGTGCTGGCGCTCGCCATCAATCTGGCGGCGAGCCTGATTTGAGGGCGAGAGGTGGGGCTGAGTTGGGGTCAGACCCCTTTCGCGGCGGTTCACGCGCGTTGAGCGTTCGAGGTGGGGTCTGACCCCAGGGCTCCTACCAGCTGGCCGGCAGCCGGTTCAGGCCGCGCAGCACGAAGGTCTGGCGCCAGTCGGGATGCTCCGCATCGTCGAGCCTGAGTTGCGGGAAGCGGTGCAGCAGCGTCGATATGGCAATCTCGCCCTCGATGCGGGCGAGCTGGGCGCCGAGGCAGAAGTGGATGCCGCCGCCGAACGACATGGGCCGGATGTTGGGCCGCGAGATGTCGAGCCGGTCGGGGTCGGGATAGGCGGCCGGATCGCGGTTGGCGGCGCCGAGCAGGCACAGCACCGATTCGCCTTTGGCCACGGCGACGCCGCCGACCTCGACGTCCTCCAGCGCCGTGCGGCCAGTGAGCTGCACCGAGGAATCGTAGCGCAGCATCTCGTCGATGGCGTTGGCGATGAGCGCGGGCTTGTCCTGCAGCAGCCGCAGCTGGCCGGGGTTGCGGTGCAGAGCCAGCAGGCCATTGCCGATCAGGTTGACCGTGGTCTCGTGGCCGGCGCCGAACAGCAGGATGATGTTGGCGGTCAGCTCCTCGTTGCTGAGCTTGCCGCCCTCGTCCTCGGCCTGCACCAGCTCGCTGGTGAGGTCGTTGCCAGGCTGGCGCCGTCGCAGCTCGAACAGCGCTCGAAAATAGTCCGCCTGGGCCAGATTGCCGGCGTTGGCCTCGTCGATCTCCGCGCGCGAAAGGGGAACGGGGTCGAGCAGCCGGCCGCCGGTGCGGGCGCCGTGGAAGAACATCTCATGCTCCTCGCGCGGGATGCCCAGCATCTCGCAGATCACGGTGACCGGCAGGCGGAAGGCGAAGTCGGCGATCAGGTCCATGTGGCCCCGGCCCTCCACGCGATCCAGCGTCGCATCGACGATCGCCTGGATGCGCGGGCGCATGTCCTCCACGCGGCGTGCGGTGAACGCCTTGACGACGAGGCCGCGCAGGCGCGTGTGGTCGGGCGGGTCCTGCTGCAGCATCCAGTGGCGCATGCTGCGGTAGACCGGCTCCTCCATCACCTGCTCGCCGAAGCGCCGCGTCATGCGGCCGACAAAATCCTTGCCGAAGCGCCTGTCGCGCAGCACGTGGGTGACATCGGCGTGGCGGCTCGCGACAAAAAAACCCAGCGGCGAGCGATGGACCGGGTCGGTCGCGCGCAGCCGATGGTAGTGCGGATAGGGGTCGGCAATGACCTCCGGCGACATCGGATTGAACAGCGGCTCTGCCGGGGGAGCTTGCAGCGTCTCATTCACGGCGCACCTCGCGGTTGGCCAGAAAACATTCCGGCCAGCATACCATGCTGCCAAATTGACGCGCACCCAAAGCAAACCCACACTGGAGAGCTGTGCAGGGCGCGGCAAGGGAGACACCCATGAAGTTCGGCATCTTCTACGAGCACCAGCTGCCGCGGCCGTGGACCGAGGGCAGCGAGCTCAAGCTGTTCCAGGAGGCGCTGGACCAGGTGGAGCTGGCCGACAAGCTCGGGCTCGACTTCGCCTGGGAGGTGGAGCATCACTTCCTGGAGGAGTACTCCCACTCCTCGGCGCCGGAGGTGTTCCTCGCCGCCTGCTCGCAGCGCACCAGGCGCATAAGGCTCGGCCACGGCATCGTGCTGATGCCGCCCAACTACAACCACCCCGCGCGAGTCGCCGAGCGCATCGCCACGCTCGACCTCGTCTCCAAGGGCCGGGTCGAATGGGGCACCGGCCAGGGCGCCTCCGCCGCCGAGCTCGGCGGCTTCCGCATCAATCCCGACGAGCGCCACGCCATGTGGCTGGAGGCCGTCACCGAAGCCGCCAACATGCTGGTGATGGACCCCTACCCCGGCTACGACGGCAAATATTTCTCCATGCCCTGCCGAAATCTCGTTCCCAAGTCGGTGCAGAAGCCGCATCCACCACTGTGGGTCGCCTGCTCCAAGCGCGACACCATCCACCAGGCGGCGCGCCACGGCATCGGCGCGCTCACCTTCGCCTTCGTCGACCAGAGCGAGGCGGTGAAGTGGGTCAAGGAGTACTACGACATCATCAAGTCGGACGAATGCGTGCCGATCGGCCATACGGTCAACGCCAACATCGCCATGGTGGCGGGCTTCTCCTGCCATGCCGACGCGGAGGAGGCGCGCCGGCGCGGCCTCGACGGCTTCCGCTTCTTCGGCTACGCGCTGGGCCACCACTACATCTTCGGCGAGCACACCCCCGGCCGCACCAGCATCTGGGCCAACTACGAGCAGGCGCGCGACATCCTGCCCGTGACGCCCGGCGCCGGCGGCATCGGCACGCCCGACGAGATCGCCGCCAACATGCGCCGCTTCGAGGAGGCCGGCCTCGACCAGGTGATCTTCCTGCAGCAGGGCGGCAACAACGAGCACGCCCACATCTGCGCTTCGCTGGAGCTGTTCGCCGAGGCCGTGATGCCGGCCTTCAAGAAGCGCCACGCCAGGCGCGAGGCGGCGAAGCAGAAGGAGCTCGCGCCCTTCATCGCGCGGGCGCTGGCCCGCAAGCAGCGCCGGCCGGCGCTGCGCGACAAGGACATTCCCGTCATCGTCGCGCTTGGCGGGCAGCAGGCGCGGCAGGAGTCCGTCGACGGCAAGACGTCCAACTTCGGCCGCGGTAGCGAGATGCAGGTGCCGCTGGAGGACCCGCTGAAGAAGGCGCGGGCGTAGCGCAGCCGCGCAAATCGTATCGAAAAGGTGGACGACAGCCCGCCATGAGCCGCATCGATTCAGAACTGGATTCTCGCGACAGCAATTCCCTCCGTCAGGACGGATATGAAACCGCACTTGCAACAGTCCCGGTTCCAGGCAGCATCGGAAAAATTGCCGTCAGCACCGCTGAGTGCTAGCCGGCACGTCGGGGCTCCCTACTTGCGTAGCAGCTTGGTCTGTTACAGTCGCAACCTCGCGTCCGCATCGGTGGGAACACGACGTGCAGACTGGGCAACGCAGGTCGAAGAGGCGAACCGCGCCGGCGGGCTTGGCAGCGCGCGAGCTTGCCGTGCAGCTGGTTGCCGGCGTGCTGATGCACAAGCGGCCGCTGGAGCAGGTGCTGGCGGAGGCCTCGGCACGGGCTCCGTCGCCGGCCCTGGAGCCGAGGGACCGGGCGCTGGCCCGCGCGGTGGCGGCGACGACGCTGCGCCGGCAGGGCGAGCTGGAATATGTGCTCGGCGCCTTCCTGGAGCGTCCGCTGCCGCGCGACCAGGGCCGGCTGTGGCCGATCCTGCTCACGGGGGCCGCCCAGCTCCTCTGTCTCGACATGGCCCCCCACGCCGTCGTCGATCTGGCGGTGGAGACGACCCGGCGCGACCGCGGCGCGCATCGTTTCGCCAAGCTCGTCAATGCCGTCCTGCGGCGTGTGGCCGAGCGCGGCGCGGAACTGCTGGCGACCCAGGATCGCGTGCGGCTCAACATCCCGGATTGGCTGTGGCAGCGCTGGAGCGCGGCCTACGGGCCCGACACCGCGCGCCGGATCGCCGAGGCGAGCCTCAGGGAGGCGGCGCTCGACATCTCCGTGAAGGGGGACGCGCAGGCCTGGGCCGAACGGCTGGGCGGCCACCTGCTGGCGACCGGCTCGATCCGGCTCGCGTCCCACGGCCGCATCGAGGACCTGCCCGGCTACGCCGAGGGCGCCTGGTGGGTGCAGGATGCGGCCGCCGCCCTGGTAGCGCGCGTTGCCGGCAATGTCGCCGGCCGCACGGTTGCCGACCTGTGTGCGGCGCCGGGGGGCAAGACCGCGGCCCTGGCCGCGGCCGGCGCCCAGGTCACGGCCGTCGACCTGTCGCCGGCGCGGCTCGAGCGGCTGCGCGAGAACCTGAAACGGCTCGGCCTCGCCGCCGAGGTCGTCGAGGCCGACGCGGCGGCCTGGTCGCCAGGCAAAAATTTCGACGTGGTGGTGCTCGACGCCCCCTGCACGGCCACCGGGACCATCCGCCGCCATCCCGACATCCTGCGCCTGAAGGCCCCCGAGGACGTCGCCCGCATGGCCGAGCTGCAGGGCAAAATGCTGGGGCATGCGGCCTCCCTGGTGCGGCCGGGTGGGCGGCTCATCTACGGCGTCTGCTCCTTCGAGCCGGAGGAGGGGGAGCAACAGATCGCGAAATTTCTCGCCGACCACCCCGAGTTCGCGCGCGACCCAATCGTGGCGGCCGAGATCGGCGCGGAGCCCGAGTGGATCAGCGTTGACGGCGAGCTGAGGACCCAATTGTTTCACGTGAAACAATTGCCGCCCGAGCTGTCCGGCATCGACGGCTTCTATGTCGCGCGCCTGCTGCTTCGTGCCTGATCGCGCTTTATCCAGCGCCCAGCCGTGCTTATCCACAACACCTGCACGTGCCCGACGGCCGTTCCCTTGGCGCCGGCGCGGCCCCACGCTAAGCGAGCAGCATGGACAACCCCACCCCGCGCGGGCCCGTGCCTGCCGTGCTGCCTCACGTGCCTTCGCCCGCGCTGCCCGCTCGTTCCCGCCGCACCGCCCGCGAGCACGTCGGCCTTGCCGTGCTTGCTGCGGAGCGTGCCGGGCGCGGCGCGCTGGCCCGCATGCGCCGTTCCCGCCTGCTGCGCTGGCGCTACCGCTCGCCCGCTGCCGACGAGCTGCTGCTGGCGCCGCCCGACTTGCGCGCGGCCGATGCGAGCTTCGCCGACGAGATCGCCGCCGGCAGCTTCGGGCTCGCCGGCGCCGTCGCCAATCTCGGCGGCCGCTCGCCGTTTACCATTGCGCCGCCGAGCCCCGAATGGGCGCGCGAGCTCTTCGGCTTCGCCTGGCTGCGCCACCTCGATGCGGCCGCATCGGACGAGGCCCGGGCCATCGCCCACACCCTCGTCGGCGAATGGCTGCGGCGCGGCCGGCGCTGGCCGCAGGCGTGGGAGCCGCAAGTGGTGGGCCGGCGCATCTCCTCGTGGCTGGCGCACGCGGGTCTGCTGCTCGCCGGCGTCGAGCGCAAACGCTATGCGGCCGTCATGCGCAGCCTCACCGATCAGGTCTCCTACCTCTCCGCATCGTGGCGCAACGCGCCCGACGGCTACCCGCGGCTCGTCGCCCTGACCGCCCTGGTTTACGCCGACCTGTGCATCGCCGGCCACGACCGCCGGCTGACTCGAGCCGGAAAGCTGCTGGCGGCCGAGCTGGAGCGCCAGGTCTCCCCCGATGGCGGCCACATCAGCCGCGATCCGCGCATTCTCGTCGAATTGCTGCTCGACCTCTTGCCCCTGCGCCAATGCTTCGCCGCACGGGCGAGGACGCCGGAGCCGGCGCTGCTGGCGGCCGTCGACCGCATGACGGCCATGCTGCGCCACCTGCGTCTCGGCGACGGCGCACTGGCGCGCTTCAACGGCATCGGCGCGACCGAGCGCGACGCGCTTGCAACCGTGCTGGGTTACGACCAAGACCGGCCGGCGGGCCCGGCGGCGCGTTCGGGCTATGCGCGCCTCGAGCGCGGCTCGACCGTCGTCCTCGCCGATGCCGGGCCCACGCCGGCGATGGAGCTGGCGGGCGCCGCGTGCGCGGGCTGCCTGTCGTTCGAGCT
>ORMF011280276.1_pt1 | contig 21094 bp, 14 predicted proteins | sample 1779871 | NCBI WGS metagenome assembly ORMF01 (sample SAMEA104232316, study PRJEB22302) | groundwater metagenome | biome: forest; feature: aquifer; material: groundwater | place: USA | collected 2011-08-07 | depth 5.4 m | reverse complement strand
GGTCATGGATATGGTGATATTTTATTAAAAATAATCGCATCCCGACTGGGTGGTTTGAGTGGTTATAAAAAAATATATTTATCCAGATTGGGCGCTGATAAGTTTATATTTTATCTGCCTGATACCAATCGAAAAGAAGCGTATGATTTTGCGCGCATCATTCAGAGTCGATTCAATGAGCCGTTTGAACTAGCTGAAAATAAAGTCACACTCACAGCGAGTATCGGTATTGCTCTGTATCCGCAAAATGGATTGGATGGTAAAACATTAGTGATTAATGCAGATTTAGCGGTGGCTGAGGCGAAAAAATACGGTGGAAATCGAATTTATGTTTTTGCGCAGGAATTAGCGGTTATTGCTTCCAAAGCAATCGTCATGGACACTGAGCTGCGTCGCGCTATTATAGATAATCAGTTTACGATGCTCTATCAGCCACAAGTCGATTTGGTGACTGGCGCTATTTGTGCGGCTGAAGTATTGGTTCGATGGCAGCATCCGGTTGATGGATTGATATTGCCAAGCGAATTTATTCCTTTTGCTGAAAAAAATAATTTAATTATTACGTTGAACGAACAAATCATTCGAATGGCGTTTCAAAAAATAAGTGGTGATTGGTCTGGTGTGCCGCTGTCTATCAATATTTCTGTGCAGCAATTTCACGAAGGATTTCATTTGGTTGATTATCTTGAGTCCATCATGAAAGAATTTGCAGTCAGTGCAAAAAACGTTGAGCTGGAAATAACAGAAAATATGTTAATACAAGATACTGAGCACAATATTGCTGTTTTAACAGCGCTTAATCAGCTGGGCTTTCAAATTGCGATCGACGATTTTGGCACGGGTTTTTCTTCATTCGGTTATCTCAAGCGCTTGCCTATTCATAAAATAAAAATAGATAAATCGTTTATTACCGGATTGCCGGAAAATGCAGCCAACGCAAAAATTGTAAGAGCGATTATTTCAATGGCGCATTCACTGGATAAGCTTGTCGTTGCTGAAGGTGCTGAAACCAAAGCAGAAGTCGATTTTTTAAAGCAAGAAAAATGCGATATTGTGCAGGGATTTTATTATTATAAACCGATGACGTTTGATGAATTTACTAATCTTATTAAAAAAGGGCGCTGCTAAGCCTGAAGATACAAAACATGACTAAAAAATACTGCACTTTATCATTAAAAAATTTAAAGATAGATACCTATAAAAACCCCATTATTTTCATGCGTCATGATAGCTATATTTGTAAATCAGAAGGATTTGAAACACCGGCCCGCGTTCAAGTTACTTTAAATGATCGCTCTATTATTGCGACACTCAATACTGTCGAGAGCAATTTGTTGCGGCATAATGAAGCGAGTCTTTCTATTTATGCTTGGGATCTTTTGTCGGCAAAAGAAGGCGATGAAATTACGGTAGCACACCCAAAACAATTGGATTCGTTAAGCTATATTCGATCGAAGGTGTATGGCAATACATTTAAGGCGGGGGAAACCAAGAGTGTCATTGAAGATCTTTTATCAGGTTACCTCTCTGATATTGAAATTGCGATGTATATTGCCTCCATTGCGGGTGATCGATTAAGTAAACAAGAAGTGTGTGATCTCACCAGGGTCATGGTGGATACGGGGCAACACTTAAGTTGGTCTTCAGACATTGTGGTTGATAAACATTGTGTGGGTGGATTACCTGGCAATCGAACGACACCCATTGTGGTTGCGATTGTGGCTGCTTTTGGCCTAATTATTCCAAAAACATCATCGCGAGCGATTACGTCGCCTTCAGGTACGGCAGATACCATGGAAGTATTTGCACCAGTTGATTTAGACATTGCGTCAATGAAGAAAGTCGTAGAAAAAGAAAATGGGTGTGTTGTGTGGGGCGGTTCTGTTGCGTTAAGTCCCGCAGATGATTTGTTGATTCGAATTGAAAAAGCACTTGATTTAGATAGTGAAGGACAAATGGTCGCATCCATTTTATCGAAAAAAATCGCGGCAGGTTCAACGCATGTGTTAATTGATATTCCGATTGGTACCACGGCAAAAGTACGATCCCTTGCGCGTGCGGAATCAATTAAAAGTTTTTTAAAATCGGTTGCTAAAAATTTTAATCTCAATATAAAAATTATTTTTACGGATGGTTCGCAGCCTGTGGGCAATGGCATTGGTCCCGCACTCGAAGCGCGCGATATATTGGCAGTGTTAAATTGTGATGAAAATGCACCCCAATTTCTACGAGATCGTGCGCTGACGTTGGCTGGAAAAGTCATTGAATTCTCACCGACGGTGCGCGCAGGTCATGGCAAAAAAATCGCCGAAGATATACTCAATAGTAAAAAAGCGCTTTTAAAATTTCAAGCGATTTGTAATGCGCAAGGTGGCATGCGCGAGATTCCAATCGCGCCATTTACCCATACAGTCGAATCAAAAAAATCGGGCTCGATTGTTAATATTAACAATCGCTATATTGCGCGCGTCGCTAAATTAGCAGGTGCGCCGCAATCAAAAGCAGCGGGCGTTGATTTATTCGCGACGGTGCGATCAACCGTGTCTAAATCACAGCCGCTTTTTACGATTCATTCGCAGACCCAAGGCCAATTGAATTATGCGCTTGATTTTCTCAATCAAGGGCATGATATTTTTCAAATTGAGGACAGTGAATGACACAAAAACCCATTGTTTTCCCTCTATTTGGTTATGATTTTTTGACCAACAAAATTCATGAACAATTCAATTGTGATGTAGGGAAAATATCGCAACATCAATTTCCCGATGATGAAACGGTGATGCAGATTCATTCTGATGTAAATGGGCGTGATATTGTTTTTGTTGCCAGTTTAGATAAACCCAATATCAAATTGTTACCCCTTATTTTTGCAGCAGAAACAGCGCGTAGTTTGGGTGCTAAAAAAATTACTTTAATCGCGCCGTATCTTGCTTACATGCGACAAGATAAACAATTTGAAGCGGGGCAGGGTATTACCTCTCAATATTTTGCAAAATTAATTTCAGCGTATTTTGATCATTTAATTACAATTGATCCACACCTGCATCGATGGCACGCATTAAGTGATATCTATTTCATCCCAACAACGTTATTACACGCAACAGATAATATTGTAGCCTGGATTCATGAGTCTATTTCAAATTCTGTTTTAATTGGGCCTGATGCTGAAAGTGCGCAATGGGTTTCTGACATTGCTAAAAAATCAAATAGCCCTTTTCTTATTTTAAATAAAAAGAGAAAGGGCGATCGTTTGGTGGAAATATCAATACCGAATATCGAAAAATATCGAGATGCCACGCCTGTTTTAATAGACGATATTATTTCAACGGCGATGACGATGATGGGCGCTGTAAAACAGTTGCATGCGTTGAAAATGAAGCCGCCAGTTTGTATTGGTGTCCATGCGCTTTTTGTGGGTAGTGCGTATCAAGATTTATTGGAATCAAAAGTGGAAAAGGTGGTGACCTGCAATACGGTTTTACATAGTTCAAATCATATTGATATTAGCGATATTATTATTCGCGCGCTTGAGAATCTTTTTACATAATAAACGTGAAAATTTTCACCAGTTAACGCTGATGTAAAATCACGCATGAAGTTTGTTAGCAGCGAAAGAAGCGAGAGCGCTAGCGACCGCAAACTTTGGAGCGGAACACGGAATAGCAATTGTAATGAAATATGATACTCGGGTTTTTACGAAACTATGTTCTATGGCATGGTTTACGGTCGCTAGCGCTCTCGCTTCTATCGCTGCTAACAAAGATAGCAATTGTAACGAAATAGGGCTTCGGGTTTTTACGAAATTATGTTCTATGGCATGGTTTGCGGTCGCTAGCGCTCTCGCTTCTTTCGCTGCTAACAAACATGGTGCGTGATTTTACATCGTGGCAAAGCCACACCCGTTACACGTGTCTAACCTCTTGATCTACCAACCAATGCTAACAAATCCTATTTTTGTACTATTCTTAAGTGGCAATCAAATTGAAGAGGTGGTGGCAGGGGGTGTTAAATGCCGCAAGAAAAACTACTCATTTTAGATGATGATCCATCTATCTGCGAGAGCTTGCGCATGATCAGTGAGAGTTGTGGTTATCAAGCGATTGCAGTAAATACAATAGAAAAATTTCATGAGCAATATGCTCATCTAAAACCCAACCTTATTACGCTGGATTTAAATCTGGGTGAAAATGATGGTGTGGAATTATTACGCTGGCTTGCCAAAAACAACAGTCCTGCCAAAATTATTTTAATCAGCGGCTACGATGGAAAAATTCTACATTCAGCACAGTTATTAGGTCGATCACTTGATCTCAATATTATTACAGCGCTACATAAACCAATCGACATTAAAAATTTAAAATCAATTTTATTGGCAAATAAAGCAGATTTTACAGAAATATCGAGAGAATCGTTTACCCATGCAATTAAAAACGAAAATTTTATTTTGTACTATCAGCCTAAAATCAATATTAAAACGCAAAAATTAATTGGGATAGAAGCTTTATTGCGATGGGAATTAAAAAAGGATAAGGTTATCTACCCCAATTCTTTTATCGAATTTGCAGAAAACAATGATTTAATTGAGGCATTATCTTCTTTTGTGAATCATCTCGCTATTCATCAATGCGCAGAATTGCAAAAACAGGGTTTAGATATTCAGATGTCTATCAATATTTCACCTAAATTATTAAAAAATTTATTATTGCCAGATGAGTTGTTTGACATAGCAAAACAATATCATTGCGATCCTGCAAAGATTTGCTTAGAAATAACGGAGACAGCTGCTGTGGAATTCGATTCACCACATTATTTAGATATTTTAACCCGATTTCGAATTAAAGGATTCTCTGTTTCAATTGACGATTTTGGAACAGGGTATTCTACTTTGATTGAATTACACCGAACGCCCTGCAATGAGATTAAAATCGACAAGTCGTTTGTTTTAAAATTAAAGCGTGACACGCCAGATTATATTATCGCGCGGGCAGTCATTAATTTAGGGCACGATTTTGGATTGAAAGTGGTTGCAGAAGGCATCGAATCAAGTGAGTCGTTCGAAATATTAAAAGAGCTGGGTTGCGATGTAGGGCAGGGTTATTACATTGCGCATCCAATGCCGATTGATCAATTTTTATTATGGGTAAAAGAAAATGTTGATTCGGCATTAATAGTGAAGCTTAAAAACTAATTGGAATAGTATGGTTACCATTAATAGTAAAAAATATATTTTATTGTCACAGATGCTGGCAGTATTGGTTGTTGTTTGTGGTGTCTTGGTTCTGATTGGATGGGCCTACGATATCACGTTATTTAAAAGCATTATTGTCGGATTAATTGCGATGGCACCCAATACGGCGGTTTGTTTTATTTTGCTGGGTGTTGGAACATTACTCATGCATCAAGGAAAAAAAATATATCGCGCAGTAGCTTTATTGTGCGGCATGTTTGTTATTGTTGCTAGCGGTTTGGTATTGCTGGGATTTATTTTTCAAACCCATTTCTATAATGATTTTTTATTTTTTACACCAAAGGTAGGTGAGTCGGCGCAAATGGCGCTATTAACCTCGATTAATTTTTTGATTATCGGCGTATCATTTTTAAGCTTATTGTATTCACAAAATAAAATGGTTGCGCAAATTTTATTATTTGCAGCGATTGTTATTCCATTGTGCACCCTGTTGAATTATTTATATAGTGTCAATATGCCGTATGAGATAGCGGTTTATAAGGTGTTGGCTTTGAATACAGCCCTGTCATTTTACGCCATTATATTCAGTATGCTCCTTTCTTTTCCTGAAGATGCGCTAATGCGTATTGCATTTAGCGATGGGCCAGGTGGCATGTTAATTAGGCGTTTACTACCAGTTATTTTTATTTCAACAATTGTCTTTGGTTATGGAAAATTGTGGGGATCAGCACAGGGTTTTTATGGAATACAGTTTGGCACCTCCTTGATTGTGTTATTCATTGTTTCATTTTGCACGCTGATGATTTTTATGACGGGTAATTATATCAATCGGATCTATGCCAAATTACAAGAAAATAAAAAAGATTTAATGCTGGCGTTAACCTCTGCGCAGGCAGGCACATGGAATTGGAATCTGTTGACAAATAAAATCACTCCCGATGAACGCTGCCGTGAAATGTTTGGCTATAAAAAATGGGAAACAGGTGAAAACTTAGAAAATTATTTCGAAAAAATTCATCCGGATGATCAAGGTAAAATTACAGCTGCAGTAAATAAAGCCATTACTGAGCATGTTGATTATATTGTGGATTATCGTGTTAATTTTCCGAATCAAAAAACACGTGTGTATGGTGTGCGTGGTGTTGTTTACTACAGTTCACTTGGCGTTGCCGAACGTTTGACTGGCATTGTGATGGACATCACCGAGCAAAATCAAAAAGAAGAAGAATTAAAAGTAGCAAAGGAATTGGCGGAGAAATTCTCGCTGGAGGCGCAAACAGCTAATCGTGCAAAAAGTGCGTTTTTAGCTATGATGAGTCATGAAATTAGAACGCCACTCAATGGCATTATTGGCATGATCAGCTTAATGAGCGATACGCATTTATCAGAGGAACAAAAAAATTATTTGAAAATTATTCAGTTATCAGGTGAATCGTTGCTTGGCGTGATTAACGATATTTTAGATTATTCTAAAATTGAATCGGGCCGTTTTGAAATTGAAACAGTTGATTTTGATATGCGCACATTAGTAGAAGATACGGTTGATATGTTTGCAGCACGTGCCTACGAAAAAGGAGTCGCTATTGGGGTGATCGTTGAACCCAATATTCCGCGATGGTTAAAAGGTGATCCAACTCGCATTCGACAAGTGTTAACCAATTTATTAAATAATGCGTTGAAATTCACAGAAAAAGGCGAAGTAGCATTGCGACTTTCAGTTACCAATACCCGTATTGTTGAATCAAATATAAAAATGATTACATTGCGTTTCGAGGTTGTGGATACGGGGATTGGTATTTCACCAGAAAATCGGGAAAATTTATTTAAAGTGTTTTCACAAGCGGATAGCTCTACATCACGAAAATATGGCGGAACTGGATTGGGATTGGCGATTGCAAAACGCATTGTTGAATGTATTGGCGGTGAAATTGGAATGCAAAGTGTTGTTGGTCAAGGCAGTCAATTTTGGTTTACATTACATCTTCAAGAATCGTCAGAGCCACATGATAATATTGATAACGAAATTTTCCCCAAATTAATTGGTACGCGCGTTTTAGTAGTGGATGATAACGACGTCAATAGAAAAATTGCACTATTGCAAACAAAATCGTGGAAAATGCAGTGTGATGCGGTTAACAATGGCGTAGAAGCATTCGCAAAACTGTGTTCAGCAGCTGCAGAAAATAATCCGTATCAGGTTGTATTAATTGATTATGATATGCCATTGATGAATGGCATTGAGTTAGCAGAAAAAATTCAACGATCACCATCGATTGCGAAAACGGGCTTGATTCTCATGACATCGATTGGTCAGGTCATTTCATCAGAAGCATTGCAAAAAATAGGTGTTTCGGTCTGTTTAACCAAGCCAGTAAAACAATCTACTTTGTATAATTGCATTTTATCTGTTTTGAAAAAAAATCATGTACCACGTGCAATTGAAAAGGAAAAAAAGGAATCGGCTCATCCTGTTTCATTTCACGCTGCGAATTTATTGGTTGTCGAGGATCATCAAATTAATCAGCAAGTGGTTTTGAGTTTGCTTAAAAAATGGGGATTGGTGCATATTGATATTAAAAATAATGGTCTTGAAGCGTTGGATGCATTAAGCAAGCGAGACTATGATTTAATTTTAATGGATTGTGAAATGCCAGAAATGGATGGGTATACTGCCAGTCGCAAAATCAGAGAAAAAGAATCTGAATTAAATCGTAAACACATACCGATTGTTGCCATGACAGCGCATGCATTAAAGGGTGATCGTGAAAAATGTTTGGCAGCAGGAATGGATGATTATATTCCTAAACCCGTAGAGCAAAAAGAATTGCATCGTGTGTTGACGCAATGGTTAAGTGTGAAAAATACGATTTCGTCGAAAAATAACGCCGAACCATTCACTTCAAATATTGTGTTTGATACTGAGCGTTTACAATTAATTACAGGCGATGATCCTGAAGCATTGTGTCATTTTTTAAAAATATTTATTGAGTCAACTGAATCTTCTTTATTAGAAATAAAATCAGATATTCAATCAAAAAACAAAGAAACAGGTAAACAACATGCGCATCGATTAAAAGGTTCTGCGGGCAATAGTGGTGCAATGATCCTGTATGATTTGGCAATTCAGATAGAAGGTCAAATTGAGCGACAAGAGTGGGGTGAGGCGGAAAAAATATTTCAAAAGATGGTGAAGGCGTTTGAGGATGTGAAGGCGTTTGGAAACTAATCAAGTTCATGGTGCTGAGCTCACAGAAACGCGCATGTAGCGCGTACTCGCGCGTAATAAGCGTGTTTTCGCTGTGGATTTGCACGCTTATTACGCGCGAGTACGCGCTACATGCGCATTTCCGTAGGCGCAGAGTTTAACCTAGTAGACCCCATGCTCAGCAATATATTTCTCAACCGATTTATCTAACTCAATGATATTTTTCTCACCAGATTGAATCAGTTGGCGAATCTGTGTCGCAGAAATATCAATCAACGCATTATTTAAAAAATAAATCTTACCCGCACTATTTTTTTGAAGATCTGTTACATCATTCGTTTGATTATTACGTAATAATGTTTGTATGTCAGGATCAGATGGCAGTTCAGCATTTGGCCTGCCAACAATGATCAAATGCACTAACGCTGGAATTTTTTGCCATTCGTGCCAGCGATGAAAGGCAGAAAAAGCATCAGCACCGAAAATAAAACACAGTGGTTGATGCGGCATTTGTTTTCGTAGTGCTGTCAGTGTGTCGACAGAATAACTGATGCCTTGGCGATCCATTTCAATTTCGTTTGCATGAAGCTGTGGGTGGGATTGTATTGCTAATTTCACCATAGCTAACCGATCTGCAGCGCTCGCAATGGGTTGATGACGATGCGGTGGTTGAAAACAAGGAATCAGTTCAATGCACTTTAATTGCAGTGTGTTCAAAACAGTTTCCGCAATTTGAATGTGCCCATTATGAATCGGATCGAAGGTGCCGCCTAAAATACCAATTCCGTGCTGTGTCATACTGTCACTCCGCACATCATTAAGCTCAATTCCAATAATCCTTGCCATGCATTACCCGTTGATGCACCTTTGATAATTTGATCAATCATGGCTGCTTTTTGTAAACCTTGTTTCATGTTTTTTTCGCGCAATACCCTCGATAAATTCCATAAAACCAAAACAGGTTCTTCACCAGATTGTTGTAATCGTGTCATGATACGAACGGTTTTTTTGGCATCCCGTTTTGCAATCGCATTGGATAAATCGAAAATGGAAAAGCGGGCATGATCTGATAAAGCTGCAATTAATTGTTCGCGTGTAATAACAGAATTGGCATGCATCAAATTTAATTTTTCGATAACTTGATGCGCTGCGAGCAAATTACCTTCGCAGAAATGCGCGATCATGTTAGCAAGATCAATTGGTATGGTGAGGCCTGATTGTTTTGCGCGTTCCATAATCCATTGTGGCATCGCTTCCAAAGAAATGGGCCAAATTGCAACAAATAGGGCATTTTTTTTGATGTTGTCGCACCAGGCCGCTTTTTGTTGTGCGGGGGTTAATTTGCCAGTTGAGATCACCATGATGCGATCATCAGATGGATTTGATAAAAAGGATTGCAAAAAATTCGTTATTGCGGTATCAAATTTTTCTGTTGGGTTGCGAAGATCAATGATTTTTTTTTCACTAAACAGACTTTGATTTTGCGTTGATGAAAGCAAAGATTCGATCTTAAAACTCGAATCCATATAAATCATTTCTCTTTCAGAAAAGCCACGCACGGTCGCTTGTAAAAAAACCTTGTCGCGTGCATCTTGCACCAGCAGGGGTTCATCACCGCTGATCAATACCAGTGGTGGGATTGCTTTCTTAAGCTGCGCGTCGAGTTGTGGAAGAGATACTTGCATGGTGTATGCTGTCTTTGGTTTGTGATGATATGAGCCAATAGTATATCAGTGACACGATTTCACGGTTTAATTTTTCACGAATTAAATCATTTGCATCAGCGGTGTAAATTTGATTCGCATTTAATGTGAGTGTTTGGTTGACTGTAAATTCCTGAGAGGCCACTATTTTATGCGTGCGTGTATCTTGAATGGAAACGTGTGCTGTTTGTAGAAAATTTAGGGTGGCGGGCAAACTCGCATCAACTACATCAGGTCTGCTATACGAAAATAAATCATTGGTAAGAACCAGTGAAAAATGGGCCTGGGATTCTTTTTTCACTAATACAAGACCCAATGAGCGAAATAGGGTATTTAATTGTGTTGATAGTTCGCTGTAAGGTCGTTCAGGTGAAAAATACAGTTGATATAATTCACTGGAAATCATGGCTTTTGAGCGCAGTTGAAACGCACAGCCTGCGCTTAAAAAACAAAATGCCATTATCAATAACAGAGCGATTCTTTTCATGGTTTCACAACAATGTTAATTAATCGTTTCGGTACTATGATAACACGTTGTACGGTTTGATTTTCAATCATTCGCTTCACGTTGTCACTCGAGAGCGCTTGCGCTTGGATTGAGGCATCATCTTGATCCGCATTAACCGTGATTTTATCGCGTAATTTCCCGTTGATTTGCACCATGAGTTCATATTGGCTCGATTGCATCATGTTGGCATCTTCTCGCGGCCAATCAGCATCTAAGATATTGTCACCATATCCCAATTGCTGCCACAAATGATGCGTAATGTGCGGAACAATGGGTGATAACAATCTTAATAAAATGCTCAAACCATCAGAAATAATTTTCTGTCCTGCTTCGCTCGCAACATCCACTGTTTGCAGTAAATTCAGTAATTTCATACTTGCAGAAACGACGGTATTAAATTGCTGACGTTCCATATCCTGATTGGCTTGCTGCAAAATCTGATGCGTCTCACGCTGTATTTTTTGCAATGCAGAATCGGTTATCGCCATTTCTTTTTTCTGAAGCGCTTTAATAACCGTTTCATTTTGCGCTGCAAATTTCCATAATTTCTTCAAGAATCGATAAGAGCCTTCGACACCGGAATCTGACCATTCGAGTGATAATTCAGGCGGTGCGGCAAACATCATGAATAATCGAACGGTATCCGCGCCGTATTTTTTAATTAATCCTTCGGGTGCTACCACATTGCCTTTGGATTTGGACATTTTTGCGCCGTCTTTTAACACCATGCCTTGTGTTAATAATTTTTTAAATGGCTCGTTTGAATTTAACAATCCTTCATCACGTAATACTTTATGCATAAAACGCGCATACAACAAATGCAAAACAGCGTGTTCAATTCCGCCGATGTATTGATCGACTGGTGCCCAGTAATTCGCGCGCACATCCAACATGCTTTGATTTTGATTGTATGAACAATAGCGTGCGTAATACCACGACGATTCCATAAAGGTATCCATCGTGTCTGTTTCGCGTTTCGCAGGCTTGTTACAAACAGGGCAGGTGGTATTGCAGAATGCTTCGCAATCAGTCAATGGCGAGCCTTTTCCAGTTGGAATTAAATGCTCAGGTAAAACAACTGGTAAATCAGTTTCATTGACGGGCACATCACCACAGGATTCGCAATGCACCATGGGAATCGGTGTGCCCCAGTATCGTTGACGTGAAATACCCCAATCGCGTAGACGATAATTAACAACAATTTTTGCGGTATTTTTATCAGCTAAGTATTTTTGTATGGCAGAAATCGCTGTTTTTCCCGTTAACCCATCGAATTGTTCCGAATGAATTAATGCACCGTATTCAGTGTAGGCGGCTTTATTAAAATCCCAATTATCGGGTGCGGTAATCACTGGTTGCAGCGGTAATTTATATTTTTGAGCGAATTCGTGATCACGTTCATCGTGCGCGGGCACTGCCATCACAGCACCGGAACCATATTCCATCAATACAAAATTGGTCACCCAAATTGGAATTTGTTTTTGTGTGATCGGATGAGTTGCATGCAGGCCGGTAAACATGCCCAATTTCTCTTGCGTTGCAATTTCAGCTTCAGACACAGCTGATTTTTTGCATTGATTTAAAAATGCTTGTATTTCAGGGTTATTTTGTGCGGCAAGCTGCGCCAATGGATGTTCAATTGCAACACCCAAATAGGTGACGCCCATTAAGGTATCAGCACGCGTAGTGAAAACAGTCAGCTTGGAATCATTGACGCGAAAATCAATTTCAACGCCTTCGGATTTACCAATCCAATTACGCTGCATTTGAATGACTTGTTGCGGCCATCCGGTTAATTCATCTAGGCTTGTTAACAATTCGTCGGCATAATGCGTGATTTTTAAAAACCATTGTGAGATTTCACGACGCTCAACGGGTGCGCCGGAACGCCAGCCTTTGCCATCAATCACTTGTTCATTGGCTAAAACGGTTTGATCAATCGGATCCCAATTCACGAGCGATTTTTTCTTATATGCCAATCCTTTTTTCACCAGCTGAATAAACAGCCATTGTTCCCAGCGATAGTAATCAACATCACAGGTTGCGATTTCGCGGCTCCAATCGATTGCCAATCCCAGTTGTTTTAGCTGACCGCGCATCACCTCAATATTTTTTCGCGTCCAATCACTGGGCGCCAATTTACGCTGAATGGCCGCATTTTCTGCAGGTAAGCCAAAGGCATCCCAACCCATGGGTTGCATCACATTTTTTTTATTCATGCGTTGATGGCGCGCAATCACGTCACCAATGGTGTAATTGCGGGTGTGACCCATGTGCAATTCGCCGCTGGGGTAGGGCAGCATTGATAGGCAATAGAACTTCTCGCGAGAAGGGTCTTCAACGGCCTCAAAAACGCGGGATTTTTCCCAGTCAGCTTGTGCGGCGGTTTCAATAGAGTTGGGTTGATATTCAGTGTTCATAAGGATCCTAATGCCCTGTTTTTTGGATGAAGAATGAGATATCTGAAGGGTGGTGTCAAGGAGTGGTTTGGGGCCCCATCAAAAGCCGATAGCCGGGCGGCCTTTTTCGACGAATTCAAAATCGCATTTCGATCCAATCAAATTACCATTGCGATTTTGTCTGAGTCGAAAAAGGCTGCCCGGCTATCGGCTTTTGATGGGGGGGAGTCGAAGATTTTTGATTAGCGGATCCGAGCAAAAATCTAATAACTAACCCGCTCCTTTTCGACTCAGACAAAATTGCTATGCTTATTTGATTTTTATGTGGAATAGCGATTTTGAATTCATCGAAAAGGAGCGGGTTAGTTATTAGATTTTGAGAGCCCAGTGTTTTTTTAATTAAAATCACCAGATTTGAGGGAATGGACTGGCTTTTAGATTTTGATAGTTCAGGTGTTTGTTTCAGGTGATTTGTGCTACAATTTTGAACATTAATGGCTATCTTTTGAGTATTGAATATGTTCATTCGAGGCTCTTCAAGCATTTCATCCCATGTTACATTGCATACCTATGAGCAAGGCTATCTGCTGCCTGTTTTGAAGGGAGATGAGCTGTTATTTGGTCATCGTCACAAAGGTATAGTCCGGTTATTTCGTGATTTAGCGGAAGTTCCGCCCGATGAATTCGATGCCACTTACGGTGTGCTTTTGCAAAATTTCATGGAATTTGTGCAAGTTCTGCCGCATAAACAAGGCGGTATTTTGGGTAGTTTATTGAATTATGGATTGGCACGTGCTTCAGCCGTTTTTCAAAAATACTGCCAGGTGAAAAAAGGACAAACATCACCGCTGCTTAAATTTGCCGTGTTTTCTGCCGCCTTATTGAAAGATCTGGGTCGCGTGATGAGCAATCAGCGGGTTGTGCTGTGCACAGAAAACGACAAAGTGATTGCAGATTGGAATCCATTTTCAGGATCGATGGTCGGACAAAGTGAATTTTTCAAGCTCTATCCTATTTCTACTGCTTATCTCAAAATTGAATCCGAAGTCACTTTATTGCTTGCGCGCCAGTTGATACCAAAAGACGTTTTTTTATGGTTATCGAATGACATTGTTGTGTTTTCCGATTGGGTGTCCGCATTGCTTGGACAAGAAGGGACAGATGCGAAGCAATTAACCGCCTTTCTCGCAATGATTAAACGTGAAGATATTATTGCTGTTTTAAGTACTTTGGACGGTGCGCTCGCACAAGGTGAAGCACCGACTGAATCGCTTGATGCGGAAGAATTTTATGCTTGGATAAAAGAAATGCTCGCGGAAGGAAAAATCAAAGCAAATGCGGCTGACTCAGGTCTTTATGTGGTGCCAGAAGGTGTGTTAATCGACAAAAAGTTATTTAGACAATTTGCTGATGCATTGTCCGTACGCGGTCGTACAGTCGATTATAGCGTTGTGTATGTGCAATTTGGTAATTTAATGGGGATTCCGAGAAAGGGTGGTGCGGACTTTTTGCATGCGAAATATTTTTCATCGGCTGAAGCCGCAAGCACGGCGTTTTCAACGTTTTCTACCACGGGTGCGCACACCAAGGCACGAACTTTGCACGAAGGCATGGTAGTTGATCCACACACGCTTTTTATCAACAAAGATGTGCCCGCTGCATCATCGCTTCAATCAGCAAAAGTCATGACAGCGATGCATCATCAAACACTATCATCCATTGCAGTCCATCTGAAGCAGCAGCAACAGCTCAAAACAAAGCAATAAGCAACATCACTAAAACTGATGTAATCACGGGATAATAATGCCATTTCATCAAAGGTGTTTTGCCTGACATGGGTGTTACGTTGTCAGTAATCACTTCACGTTGATCAATGGGCGCTGTTTTAATAATCTCGCCAAAGGGTGAAACAATCGCGCTGATGCCTGTATTAGTCGCAACTAGCTGATATCGGCCCGTTTCAAGTGATCGCATCTGTGACATCGCTAATTGTTGTGATAGCGCAATTGATTTTCCAAACCAACTGTCGTCAGAAATGGAGAGCAATAATTCGCTTTTTTCTGCAGAATCGAGCACCAATTCGGGGAAAATAATTTCAAAACAAATGAAAGGCGCGATACGGATATTATCTACTTTGAAATCTTTTTGATAATAAGGGCCGTGAGAAAAATCGGACATGGGAATTTGAAAAAACGATAATGGTTTTTTAAAAATACTTTCCAGTGGTGTGTATTCGCCAAACGGCACCAGATGACGTTTTAAATATTCACCTTGATTTTTGCCGATCAGCAACATGCCGTTATAATATTGTTTGGTATCTTCATGGTATATCGGTATACCAAAAATAATATTGCTATTATTTTTAGCGGCAAGCTGACTAAGCATGCGAATAAATTGCGGGGCCTCTTGTTGATAAAGCGGAAAGGCGCCTTCAGGCCATACAATTAATTGACTGGAAAAGTGATCGAATGTGAGGTGCTTATAAACGTTGATGTTTTGCACCAAATAATTTTTATCCCATTTTGTTTCTTGGGGAATATTGCCTTGAATGATGCTTACATTAATTGGTTTTCCATCTGCTTTTGTCCAAGCATGGTGTTGAAATGCAAAGCCCAATCCGATCCATCCAAATACAATAAGCAGTGATAATGTTTTTGCACTGTTTTGTTGCTTAGTGGCTAATAAAACCAAGGCGCCGCTGATCATGGTGGTTATTAATGATAACCCGTAAATGCCGACAATAGGCGCAAAGCCCGAGAGTGGGGTGCTAAATTGAGCATAGCCCAATAAATTCCACGGCAATCCAGTGAGCAATATACTGCGCGCAAATTCATAGACTATCCATAATGCAGGAAAAACCAATAAGCAATTTTTAATATCAGATTGTTTTGAAAAAAAGCGTCTAAAAATATATCCAAAAAAAGCAAAATAAAATGAAACAATAAAAACAACGAGTGCTGTTAACGTTGCGGCAAGCGCAACAGTGGCGTTACCAAATTGATGTATGCTGATATATATCCATGATGTGCCAACCGTAAAAAACCCGAGTCCAAAAAACCACCCGCTCCAGAATGCTTGTTTTGCGGAGGATCGTAACCAAATCCACAACAATAACGCAGGCGAAATAAAGGCAAGTGTGTATAAATTAAATGGCGCAAGAGACAAAGGCAACAAGCCACCCGCAATGAGAGACAGCAGATTTTTTTTAATGTTCATAGTTTTTTAAATTGTAATAATTGAATGCCGCGTTTGCTGGCTTTGATGACAGTAATTTCAAAATCATCGATCGTGATTTTTTCGTTACGCTTTGGTAGGTACCCGAGCTTTTGTAAGATCATTCCACCAATGGTGTCTACGTCGTTTTCATTGAGCTGACAATTAAAATAGGCATTAAAATCAGACACGGATGTTAATGCGTTGACCAAATAAAGATTATTTTCAATTTGTTTAATTGGCGCTTCTTCTTCGACATCATATTCATCTTCAATGTCACCGACAATTTCTTCTAACACATCTTCAATAGTCACCAATCCTGAAACGCTGCCATATTCATCTATGACGATCGCCATATGATTACGATTCATGCGAAATTCTTTGAGTAACACATCTAATTTTTTACTTTCAGGAATAAAAATAGCCGGGCGAATTAAATCACGAATGTGTTTCGAGTTTTCTGAAGAATCAGTGATGAATTGCAGAAAATCTTTTGCGAGAATGATGCCAATGACCTTGTCGGAATTATCCGCAATCACGGGAAACCGCGAGTGTTGTGATTCAATGAGTAACGGCAACACTGATTTCGGAGATGCGTCTGCGTCGATTGCCACCATTTTTGTACGAGGAATCATGATGTCGCGCACTTTTTTATCGGAAACACCGATCACGCCTTCAATCATTTGTAATGCATCACGATCAATGAGTTGATGTTGTTGCGCATGGCGCAACATCTCAATGAGTTGCGATTGATTGTGCGGTTCGCGTGATAAAAAATGACATAATTTTTCAAACCAAGTGTGTTCGTCACTCATATGGATTCTCAAAACCTAATTTCTGTAATATCTGTATTTCCAGTGATTCCATCATAACGGCCTCATCTTCGGCGATATGATCATATCCCAGTAAATGCAATACACCATGAACGGTTAAATGCGCCCAATGTGCTGCGGATTTTTTATGTTGTGCCAGTGCTTCGGATTCTACTAATTCAGCGCAGATTGCCAAATCGCCCAGTGATTCTGGTTGAACACCCGGAATGGGGTCATACGTAAAAGATAATACGTTGGTGGGCCCACTTTTTTGGCGATAGGTTTGATTGAGCTCTGCGCTAGTGTCAGGATCTATGATTGAAATACAAACTTCAGTGCAGCTGCCCGGTACTTTTTCAGAAACAACGGCTAGCGTTTCGTCGACCCAGTGCTGAAATTGTTTCAGCACTGGAGCATTTTCATCGCGAACATCATCAATTAAAACAACGGTGATCATGAATGATTATCCGGTTGTTCATAGGCTTCAACAATTTTTTGAACCAATGAATGTCGCACCACATCGATCGATGAGAAAAAGGTAAATTGAATACCATCAATATTTCTCAGTAATGAGATCGCATGACGAAGGCCGGACATAGATGGTTTTGGCAAATCCACCTGGGTGATATCACCCGTGATAACCGCTTTTGATCCAAATCCAATACGGGTTAAAAACATTTTCATTTGATCACGCGTTGCATTTTGTCCTTCATCTAAAATAATAAAAGAATCATTGAGCGTACGGCCACGCATAAACGCTAACGGGGCAATTTCAATCACACCTTGCGCAATTAACTTAGTGACATTGATCATGCCTAAGGTTTCGTAAAGCGCGTCATACAGCGGTTTTAAATAAGGATCGATTTTTTGCGCTAAATCACCCGGTAAAAACCCTAAACTTTCACCCGCTTCAACCGCAGGGCGAACCAGCACAATACGCGATACTTCTTCTTTTTCTAACGCAGCGACCGCACAAGCAACCGCTAAAAATGTTTTTCCAGTACCAGAAGGGCCAATACCAAAACAAATGTCATTTTTTAGGATGGCATTCACCAAATGACATTGATTTAACGTGCGCGGTTCCATTGTCATTTTGCGAAGACGAAGTGTCGCGCCTGCAAATTTTTGCTTCGCATCTTCGGATGCGGCTTCGTAAGAAACATCCATCGATTTCAATTTTAATAAGATGTCTTGTTTGCTCAGCGATGTCGTATTTTTGGTTTCTTCATACAAGGCGAGGAGGGTGTCGCATGCTTTATTGACTGAGGTTGGCTTCCCGATGATTTCAAAATCATTGCCGCGGTTGATGATTTCGACTCCTAAGTGCCGCTCAATCAGATGTAAATTGTCATCTAATTGGCCGGATAGGGCGGCTAAACGTTGATTATTTTCTGGAGTGAGTTGGATGTGGCGGATGGAGTCTGTTTTTTTCAATGAAAAATCCTTTTTTGTATCGTGTGAATTGACGTATTGATCCACTATTTTTGCTCCCTGCAAAACGCCCTTGTTTTCGCTCTGCTACGCATTCGCTTCACGCGGGCTTCTGTTCCCACTTTCAGTGTTCTTGTTGAGCTCACTGCAAATTTGTTCGCTTCGCTTCACGAGTAATATCGTCTGTTGCTTCGCAACACATCTTCATACTACCTGTTCGCCCGACAAGAAATTCCGGTTTGATCCTGTTATTCTGACTGGAATAATTTTACCAATCAAGTCTTGCTCAAATACGCCAGATGTGGTTTTGAAATTCACCATTCGATTGTTTTCGGTTCTACCTGCCATTTCGTTTTCACTTTTCTTCGCAGCTTGGGTGACCAGCACTTTTTGGTCGGTGCCAACCATCGCGCGGCTGATGTCTGCGGTGTGTTGATCAATTCTATTTTGCAAAATATTTAAGCGTTCCTTTTTCACTTCCATGGGGACATCGTCGGGCAATGATGCAGCAGGGGTGCCAGGACGTCGGCTGTAAATAAAGCTGAATGAAAAATCAAAACCAACATCAGCAATTAAATTCATTGTGTCTTCAAAATCTTTATCCGTTTCACCGGGAAAACCAATAATAAAATCTGATGAAATACAAATATCAGGGCGCACTTTTTTCAACGCGCGAATTTTGGATTTATATTCTAGCGCCGTATAATTTCGCTTCATTGCCGATAAGATACGATCAGATCCACTTTGTACTGGTAAATGCAGATGATTCACCAGTTTTGGCTCAGTCGCATATGCATCAATTAAATTTTGAGAAAAGGCAGATGGATGTGATGTGGTGAATCGAATGCGCTCAATGCTGTCAATTGCCGCAACGTAATGAATAAGCATCGCCAAATCAGCAATCGTGCCGTCATGCATTAATCCACGATAATCATTCACGTTTTGTCCGAGCAGGGTGATTTCTTTCACGCCTTGATCAGCCAATTTTACCACTTCTGCAATCACGTCATCAAATGGCCGGCTAATTTCAGTGCCGCGCGTATAAGGAACTACGCAAAAACTGCAGTATTTATTACAGCCTTCCACGATTGACACAAATGCAATCGGACCATCTGCCTTCGGTTCTGGTAGATAATCGAATTTTTCAATTTCAGGAAAACTAATATCTACCGCGGGCTTTTTTGTTTTGATCGCGGATTCCATTAATTCAGGTAATCGATGTAGCGTTTGCGGACCAAACACGATGTCGACATACGGGGCACGTTTTACAATCGTGTCACCTTCTTGGCTGGCCACACAACCACCCACACCAATAATCAAATGCGGTTTATCCAATTTTAATTCACGAACACGCCCCAAATCAGAAAATACCCTTTCTTGCGCTTTTTCACGCACGGAGCAGGTATTGAATAAAATCACATCGGCTTCCATGATCTCTTTTGTTTCAATTAATCCATGCGATGCATGCAGTACGTCACGCATTTTTTGCGTGTCGTATTCGTTCATTTGGCAGCCATGAGTTCTGATGTATAGTTTTTTGTATTGTGTCATAAAATTTTTTGTGTGATGATTTTGCGGAAATTCTACCACGAGGAATCAGTCCATGCATCCAGCTTTTAGCGAGAACAAAAACCAAGCTGCCATTTCAATTTATCCAATCACAGCACTGAGGCTTGAATCATGGTTGTCGCAACAACCAAGGCACATTCAGCAATGGGCTAAAACATCGCAATTTAAGGCTGATTCTGGGCAATTTTGCATGGTGCCAAAGCAAGATGGTCATCTTGAATGTGTTCTGCTGGGCCTGGCAGATGAAAATGACTTTTGGGCATTTGGTGCATTGCCATCAAAATTACCGGAAGGGTGCTTTACGATTGAAGAGTCAGAGTTGCTGAAAAATGCAGATCAATATCAACTAGCAGCACTTGCGTGGGGATTGGGATTTTATCAATTTTCACAGTACAAAAGTGAAGTGCAGCCGCGTTTGGCTAAATTAGTTTTACCAAAACGGGTTGACCAATCATCGCTCGAGAAATTTTTAGCTGCGATTGAATTGACGCGTAATTTGATTAATACCCCTGCAGAAGATATGGGCCCTGATGCATTGGAAACTGCGGTATTAACGGTTGCAAAAAAATTCGGTGCATCAGCGAGTGTGATCAAAGGTGAAAAAATATTAAAAGAAAAATATCCCGCGATTCATGCAGTCGGGCGCGCGAGTACACGCGAACCACGCGTGATTGATTTGAAATGGGGTAAAAATAAAAATGCACCAAAAATTACCTTAGTCGGAAAGGGTGTTTGTTTTGACAGTGGTGGATTAGATTTAAAAACCGCGTCTGGCATGTTGCTCATGAAAAAAGACATGGCGGGTTCTGCGATGATGTTATCGCTTGCGCAATTAATTATGTCGCATGAATTACCGGTTCAATTGCGATTGTTAATTGGTGCGGTTGAAAATTCAGTTGCAGGAAACGCGTATCGTCCAGGCGATATTATCAAAACACGCGCAGGAAAAACCGTTGAAATTACCAATACCGATGCAGAAGGTCGCTTGGTGTTGTGTGATTTATTATTCGAAGCATGCAGCGAAAAACCAGACGTTTTGATTGATTTTGCAACATTAACTGGAGCT
>ORMF011923692.1_pt1 | contig 21099 bp, 28 predicted proteins | sample 1779871 | NCBI WGS metagenome assembly ORMF01 (sample SAMEA104232316, study PRJEB22302) | groundwater metagenome | biome: forest; feature: aquifer; material: groundwater | place: USA | collected 2011-08-07 | depth 5.4 m | reverse complement strand
GTATATAAAAAGCTTGCTCCGGATGTCTACTTTTTGCGCGCTGTGGGCACGCATCACCAACTCTTCGGGAGCTGATTATGTACTCTCTTGGAGTGGCATGCCGAGGTGACGCAGGAAGCTTTCGGCTTCTTTTTTGTTCTTTGCGGTGGTGACAATCGTGATTGCGAGTCCGAAGATGTCCTTGGAGTCCTCATCCGACGTTTCCGGAAAAACCGTGTGCTCTTTGAGCCCTATTGAGATGTTGCCCATTTCGTCGATGGCAGTGAGCTTGATGCCACGGAAATCCTTCACGCGCGGAAATACAATGTGAATGAGTTTATCGAGAAAAGACTGCATTCGAGCGCCGCGGAGAGTCACCTGATAGCCCGCCACGTCGCCGACACGGATCTTGAAATTTGCGATGGACTTCTTGGCGCTACGCACAGCGGGCGCCTGGCCGGTGATTTTCCTCATGCGGTCCACGATAAGCTCGAGTTTCTTTTTGTCTTTGAGCGAACCGACGCCTGTTGAGACGACGATCTTCACCACCCGCGGCGCCTGCATCGGGCTCGTGTAGCCGAAATCCGCTTTGAGCGCGTCGAATGTTTTATCCTGTATCGTTTGTGTTTTCATAGGTGTGTTCTTATTTCAATTCCTGACCGCTTTTAACCGCTATGCGCTGGCGAGCCCCATCTTTGCCGCGCACTATTCTGATGCGCGTCGGCTTGCCGGATTTTGGGTCCATGAGCATCACGTTCGATGCATGTATCGGCATCGGTTTGTCGACAATCTGGCCCTTGCGATTCTGTGCAGAGGGCTTGCGGTGGCGTTTGACGAGATTGATGCCGTCGAGCAGTACCATGTTGTCGCCCGCGAGGACGCGCACAATGGCACCGCTTTGGCCTTTGGACTTGCCGGCTATTACGATGACCTTGTCGCCTTTTTTAAGTTTCATACGCATTTCTCTGTTTACTGTTTACTGTCAACTGTGTACTGACCTAAACTATCTCCGGCGCCAAAGAGCCGATCTTCTGGTAGCCGCGCTCGACGACCTCGCGCGGGATGGGGCCGAACACGCGATTTGCCTTCGGTTCTTTCTTCTCCTTCTCCACGAGGACGACCGCGTTTTCATCGAAGCGGATGTAGCTCCCGTCTTTGCGGCGGAAGGCCTTGGTCTGACGGACAACGACCGCGCGATGCACCTCTTTCTTTTTGACCGCTTTGCGGGGCTGGGCTGTCTGAATGGAAATGACGACTTCATCCCCTATCTCGGCGTACCGCCTCTTGGAACCGCCAAGAATTTTGAATACGCGTCCGACCTGGCCGCCTGAATTGTCAGCTATTTTAACGAGACTTCGATCTTGTAACATACAAAAATTAGGTTCTAGGGACTAGCTTCTCGGTTCTAGGGTGGAGGAAGAGCGGGAAACAAGAATGAAGTGCTTGCGCTTCGAGATGGGGCGCGTCTCGCGAATCACAACTTTCTCCCCGACCTGCGCCGTGTTGCCCACGTCGTGGACGAGGAACTTCTTCGAAAGACGCATGTACTTTTTGTACTTCGGATGTTTGACGTACCGCTCCACCGACACGGTCGCGGTATCTTTCATGGCGACTTTCACGACAACACCTTGAAATGTCTTCCCCTCTTTCTTCTCTTGTATTTCAGCTGTCATAATTATTTTGACTGTTTTTTGCCCGAGGTGGAGATACTACGCTGTCTCTTCTCCGTGAGCAAGCGGGCTATTGTCTTGCGGAGGTCGCGGCCCTCACGAACATTCCTCGATCTGCTTCCCGCGCCGCCGAAGCGGAACACACGCAGGGCCTCGCGCGTATTCGTAATCGCACTCTCTAATTCTTCCACGCTCTGTTGTTTCAGGTCAGCCATACAACTATTATTGACGGGCGACCACGCGCACTTTCATAGGCAATTTGGTACCGGCTTTGCGGAGCGCTTCGCGGGCCATTTGTTCGGGAGCACCGTCAATCTCGAAAATCACGCGGCCCGGACGCACGTCAAATACGTATCCCGCGACATCGCCCTTCCCGCTACCCATTCCCACCTCGGCCGCTTTCTGCGTGTATGGCCGGTCGGGAAATATGCGCGTCCAAACCTTTGCGCTCTTCCCGCCCGCGCGTGTGAGCGCGCGGCGCGCGGCTTCGATCTGATTGGATGTAACGCGTGCCTGCGTCGTCGCCTTGAGGCCGAACGCACCGAAAGCCACGGTGATGCCGCGCGTCTCCATTGCATCGAGGCGCTTGCCCCGGCGCCGTCCGGTCTGCCATTTGCGATATTTTGCTTTTTTGGGAGCCAACATAAAGAATCAGGTTCTAGGGACTAGGTTCTAGGTTCTAGTGAGGATGCATTGGGATTTTTCTTGTCGTCGGCGAATACATCACCGCGATAGATCCACACCTTTATCCCGATAACGCCGTACGGCAGATACGCCTCTTCACGTGCGAAATCAATATCGGCACGCAAGGTCTGGAGCGGCACGCGTCCGCGTTTGATCTCTTCGGTTCGTGACATTTCAGACCCTCCGAGCCGGCCCGCAATCGCGATCCGGACGCCCTGTACATCGCGATTCGCCATCACCTTCTCCACGGTCTGCTTGAGGACGCGGCGGAATGTCTGCCGTTTCTCCAAGCCTTCAGCAACCATGTATGCCACGACGGGCGATTGGCTCTCCGGCGAGCGCACTTCCTCGATATCCAGACGGACCGCTTTTTTGCCGGAAGCGGATTTCCCTTTTCCGCCGAAAGAAACGGCACCGGTCGGAACGGAACGCACAGCCTTCTCAATCTCTTTGATCAATTTTACCGAGCCTTCGCCGCCGCGCCCGATGACGAGGCCCGGACGGGACGTCTTGATGAGAATGCGTATCTGTTTTTCGTTGCGCTCGATCTCCACGGACGTGACGTAGTTGCCGCGCAATCGCTTCCGCAAAAACCGGCGGATCGTCGCATCCACAACCACGTTCTCGCGATACTGCGCCGGCGTCTTTGCGAACCAGCGCGACTTCCAGTCGCGGATAACGCCGAGACGATGCGCATAGGGATGTACGGTGTGGGTCATAGAAAAAATAGGTGCTAGGGACTACCCAGTAGGTGATTTTGCTAAATCAGGCGTAGGGACTAGCTTTTTTGAGGAGACCTTTGGAGCGGGTGCTTTTCGGGCAGATTTCTTTGGTGATGTAACCTTCGCTGTTTTAGGATTCGCTCCCAATTCGAGAAATACGATGCTCATCGTTTTGCGCACGCTTCCGGAGCGGCCGCGGGCGAAGGGCCTGGCGCGACGCAGTACCATCCCCTTGTCGACGGTTATCTTCTTCACAAAAAGATCTTCGACTGCGAGCCCCATGTTCCGCGCATTTGCGGTAGCGGAATCGAGAAGCTTCTCGACGGCCGGCGAGGATTTCTTCGGCAAGAATGCGAGAGCCGCCTTGGCCTGGACGACGGATTTCCCGCGGATGAGATCGGCAACAAGCCGCACCTTCCGCGGTGATTGGTGATAGTTGGTCAAAAGAGCTTTCATAATTATGTATCGTGAGTTTGCCTGTGGTGAGTTTTTATCGAACCATCGAACTATTTCTTCGCGGCGGCGGTCGTCGTCGCGGTTGCTTTGGCGGCTTGGGCCGTCGCGATCTCCGCGGCCTTCGCAGCCATTTCGGTCTCCTTTTGCATCTTACCGCCGTGCTTGATGAACTTGGTCGTCGGCGCGAATTCGCCCAACCGGTGGCCTACCATGTCTTCGGTCACGAACACGTCGTCAAAATTCTTCCCCGTGTGGACCGCAAAGGTGTAGCCGACAAATTCAGGCGATATCTGCGAGGCGCGCGCCCACGTCTTGATGGAGCCGGCCGTCGCTTTGCGGGCGCCGACTTTTTTTATGAGCTTGGCGTCCACATACGGACCTTTTTTGAGTGACCTCGTCATATCAATTTAAATCCCGCCGCAGCGGGATTGGCACAATGTATAGGAAATGAGAGCGTAAGTCAAATTACGACCCTACTTTCGCTTCCCGACGCGATGGCGGGTAACGATGAAGACGTTGGAATACTTTTTTGGATGGCGGGAACGACTACACAAGCGGCGAAAATGATGCCGTCAGATCGTTTACGTTTGATCGGAACGATTCGAGCGTGCCATCTTCGCGTGCGTACTCCAAGCCCGACAAAAGTAACAAGCCCTCCTCGTAGGCTTCGGGCCTGTTGGCTTCGCGCAAAAGCGCGAGTGTCTTTTGTGCTCGTACGAGGGAATCCTGATATCGTGTCTCATCATCAGCTTCCGCGGCTTTAACGCATCGCGCAACATCGGCTCCAAGGTTGGCAAAGTAGAATTTTGCGTCGTTCATAGACCAAGATTGGGTATGAGCTTCGAAATGATTTCCCTGATTTTCGCACGCAACGTCTCGTCTGCGAGTTCCATCGCTTTATTCCCCTGCGCAGGACGGATGTTGATGAGCGAGATATATTCGAGCGCGGAATCGCCACGCTCTTTCGGATAGATATTGAAACCCCAGACATTCTCCTGTCTCGATCCATCCGCAATAAGCACAATATTGGCATCCATGTGCCAATCGCCGCCGAGCGCGATGATGCCGCGCTCCACGTCTGCGACACCTTTCACGAGTGTGCCATGCCAAGCCCGCGCAAGAGTCGTAAGTGTTTGCTCCGAAACCAGATCGCGAACGATTAGAATCTCCATATCGCCATCATAGCAAACCGCGACCAGAAGGCCGCGGTTGACTACTTCCGCTTGCCAACACGACGCCGGGTGACGATAAACACATTGGAATACTTCTTGGGGTGCCGCGTCTTTTGGCCTTTGCCCGATGGCTTGCCCCACATGGTCTTCGCGCGACGAAGCCCTCGCCCTTGGCGACCTTCGCCTCCGCCGTGCGGGTGGTCGACGGGATTCATTGCGCTACCGCGCACCGTGGGCCGGATTCCCTTCCAACGGTTTCTTCCCGCTTTTCCGATGACCACGAGCCGGTGTTCTTCGTTGGAAACTTCACCCACGGACGCCCATGCGGTATCGATGATGCGGCGCACCTCTGTGGAGGGAAGCTTCAAGTGCGTGTAGCCCGCGTCCTGCGCGACGATTTCGCAATGATTTCCGGCTGAACGCGCAAGTCGCGCGCCGTTCCCAGGCTTCAGCTCGATATTGTAGACGAATGTGCCGACAGGAATCTTGCCCATGGGGAGACGGTTGCCTGCCGTGAGTGGCGCACTCTCTGAAACGAGGAATGTGTCACCGACTTTGGCCCCGCGCGGCAAGAGCACGTATCGCTTCTCGCCATCCTGATAGACCGCAAGTCCGATAAAAGCACTCCTGAACGGATCGTACTCGATACTAGCAATCTTCGCCGGAATGTTCTTCTTGTCGAAGCGAAAATCCACGTCGCGGTGCCTTTGCTTGTGTCCGCCGCCTTGATGCCGCACGGTGATGCGCCCGAAGCTGTTGCGGCCGCCCATGCGACGCGCCCCCTTGAGGAGCGATTTGGTCGGCGCGTGGCCGCTAAGCATCGCGCGGTAGTCGAGGCTCACGCGGCCGCGCTGGCTCTTGGTCGTCGGTTTGTAGTGTTTCATCGACATACGAAAAAATACTAGACAATGGTAATCGTCTCACCCTTTTTAAGGTACACGTACGCTTTCTTCCCGCCGCCCTGCTGTCCACGCTTTCCCGTCCGCATATTGCGCTTCCACTTCTTCGGAATCGCCACAATCGCCACTTTACGCGGCGAGACACTGTACAGCGCGCGCACGGCCTTCAGGATGTCGCGCTTGGTCGCACTATCCGCCACATCAAATGTATACACGCCCGCGTCGGAGTGCATGGTCGCCTTTTCGGTAATGCGCGGATTCCGGAGGACATTCACGGCACTTCCGCTTCCGCTCTGGCCCCGAGGGGTGGCATGGCTCGCGCTCACGGCCGGAGCCGGAACAGCCGTTTTTTCTATATTCTTCTTTTTTCCAAAGAGTGCCATATGGATAGGTTCTAGGTTCTACCCAGTAGGTGATTTTGTTAAATCAGGTTCTCGGTTGGAGGGTTTTTTGTAATGTATGCGGCCGGCCTTCGCTTCTTTGCCTCGTGGCGAGGACGCGGCGCGATTCGCCATGATGGCAACTCCCGCTTCCGCATTTTCGATGATGAGGTAGGAATTTCCGAGAATTGCGACAGGATTCAAATCACGGAGGGGCATCGATGCGACGTTCCCGATATTGCGGAGACTCTTCGCAACCGCTTTCGAATCATCGGGAAGCGCGATCAAAGCCGCGTTCTTGCTCTTTTTCACCAGTTTTTCAAAACCGGAGATTTTTGAAAGCATCGTGAGCGCCTTTTTCGCGGATGCGGTTTTCGGCGTATCGATGCCAAAGGAGTCGATGAACATCACTTCCCCATCGCGGAGTTTCCGCGAAAGCACCGCAAATAACGCCTTTGCACGCATCTTTCTCGGGATGACCTCCCTGTAGTTCTTGTCTCTGCGGGGTCCGTGTGTCACACCACCACCTCTCCAAATGGGAGAACGCGTCGAGCCGTGCCGTGCGCGGCCCGTGCCTTTCTGTTGCCACGGCTTTCGGCCTCCGCCGCGCACCTCGCCGCGCGTCTTCGCGTGCGCGACCGAGGCCCTGGCATTCGCCAACATCCCCGTCACGACCTGATGCATGAGCGCGTTGTTCCACGGAACGCCGAAAACACTCTCGGGAAGTGCGATGGTACCCGCCTTCTTGCCTTGTGCATTGTAGACCGGAGCTTCCATCCCATGAGAAACTTCGCTCTCGGCACGCGAGGTCTTTTTCACTTTCTTTTCTTGTTCAGTTTTAGTATTCATGGGAATAGAAAAAATGTATAGCGCGAAGGTACATTAGCCGCGGATCTCGACGAGGCTACCGGGGTGACCGGGAATCGCGCCGGAAATCAGAAGTGTGTTCGTTGCGACATCCACCTGCAAGACCTTAAGATTCTTTACGGTGACACGGTCGCCTCCCATTCTGCCGGCCATGCGCATCCCCCTGACGACACGACCACCGGCGCGGCCACCTCCGCCGATAGAACCCGGAGAACGCTCACGATTTTTTTGACCGTGACTCCTCGGGCCTCCGTGGAAGCCGTGTCGCTTCACGACTCCCTGAAACCCTTTTCCTTTCGAGACCGCGGAGACCTCAACGACATCGCCCGGTGTGAAAACAGAGATATCTATTATGGAAGCAGGTTCTGGGTTTTGGGTCCCGGGTTCCAGAGAAAACTCGCGGAACGTGCGAAATGGTTTGCCCGTTTGCGCTTTGTTCACTTTTGATTCTTTCTTCGCGCCGAAACCGACTTGCACCGCAGAATAGCCGTCCTTTTCTTTTGCTTTTATCTGTGTCACGGCAAGCGGACCAGCCACGACGATTGTCGCGGCGGAAACGACGCCTTTCTCATCGAAGACTTGCGTCATACGGCCTTTGGTACCGAGCATGAATTTCATATTTTACGAAAAATCCGCGCAACAGCGCGGAAGTCTCTCCGCACCATTGGTCCCAATATAGGGACTTGGGGTGAGGGGAGTATACGTGGCGTTATATTTTTTGCAACCCCGCCGCAGGCCCGGGGAACTGGCCATGATACGCATGATGGCCTCTCCGGTAGAGCATCATCCCGATCACGAAGAGAAGTATCGCGGCGAGAACACCGAGCGCGACGGCAATGGTCGCATCCGGACCGGTGAATCCGAAGGCCGTGCTGAGAGCGCAGAGAAATCCCGAAGGGTTCCCGCACGCCGACGAATCCCATGCTCCGGAGCCGGACTCTTCAGGAGATTGTGGCCGCCATGCGATATCAGAGGATGTCACGCCCTGTCTCTCCGCCTCACCGGTCAGGGCAGACACCATTTCCTCCACCTCGGCTGACGACAAAGACGCGGACCGCGGGTCAGTGAGAAGCGCCGCGCGGATCGTCGCGCGAAGATCTGATTCCTCTCCTCCCGCTCCTTGCGCCGAAACGACAAAGGGAAGAATGACGAAAAGCACTGCGACCGCGACAAGCGCCGCGCACATCGCCTTCATTTCACTTGTTCGTGCGTATACCGACATACATGAGGTACCTACAGACAGAGCAATCACCGCTCTTCAAAATCCGGAATAGTGTTGACAGAGGCGCGTTCGATAAGCGTAGAGCCATCGACACCGGCACAGGTGAGCGTGTAGGTCGTCTGGCCCGTAATTGTGCTTGAAACACGCGTGCCCGATGTCCCACTCCAGACTCCCGTCTCGTTTTGCCCGGTGCCGTCCTTGTTCGTGCCCGCAACCGTACATGACTGCACATTCTCGGCATTCCACGATACCGAAGTGATGTCTCCACTGCGCACCAGTCTCGGCAAAACCTGAATGTGTCCTGATGGCCGGGGAGCCGGCAGACATGCGCCGACCTCACAACCGAACGAACAGCGCTCGACGAACTGACTGCTACAGCTTGTATCCCGCGTGAACCTGTCGGACCCGTCGCAGTACGATATGAGCGTGCATGCCCCTCCTCCGCCGAAGAAAGTGTCGTCGGAATTATCGGGGACCGGTGAGGCGCCCGCGACCGTCACCTGCGCCGAACAGGTGAAGCTCCGGACAGGTACGCCGAGCAAGCGTTGCGTTCCCGAATACGTATAGAACGTCGAGGCGAGCGGCACGATGGACGCCTGACCCGACGCGGGCACGGAGCCGACGCCGTGATTAATCGATCCCTGCGTCGTAAGCGTGAAGAATCCGAAATTCGGATTCACCGACCAGCCCAGAGCCGTGCTTTGGCCTGTAGATATGGAATTCGGGGAAATCGCGATGCCACAATGAGTGGCTGGATTCGGCGCCGGCGGCACATCGCACTCGCCCGCATAATGCGCGAATGACGCGCATGAAGCAGGAACAATCGCAAGACCTGAAGCGGAGGAATCCGTGAACTGCGCTTCGGAAGAGACGAATGCGGGTTTTGCTCCCCCCGTCACCGAAGTAAAAGCGAGGAGTGTGAGTAGGAGGACAGACAGCACAATAAGCTTCGGGCGCATGTCCTTCCAAAAACCGAGAGCAGTGCCTCCACTCATAACGCGTTCATTGTATCGTACTTGAAGCAACCGCGAGGAGAACGGTGTGCATATTGTCTTCGACCGCTTTCTTGAATGCGGCAACACCCAGCCCGGCAATCTTCGGATCATTTCCCGGATACGCTGTCAGCCACTCCGCTTCCGTCAAATTCCGGATATTGATGGCGGCCCTCTGTACCGCCACGAGAGCATCGGGATACTTTTTCAGCTCATACAGCGCGGTCGCCTCCGAATTGAGAAGCCACGGGTTGTCGGGAAAATACTGCAATCCTTTGGCGAGTGCCCGCTCCGCATCGTGTGCGCGGCCCGCTTTCAAAAGCACCCATGCGTAATCATTGATCCCCGCCCAGTTGTGCGGATACGACCGCAAAAAACGCTCGTAATCCTGCGCGGCGGCATCATAGCGGCCCATGTACCCTTCGATGAGTGCGCGAACATAGTATGAATTGGGTGTTGTGTCTCCCTGCAGTGATATCTGGAAATTGATTTGGGCGAGCGCCGTGTGGAAATTGCCGCGCAAGAAAGAAACACGCGCAAGTTCATGATACAGATACGGGATATTCACATCCTTGGTAGCGGCCAATTCAAAGAAATACTGCGCCCGGTCGATATCGTAGGCAGACGGATTATTGGCGTCGAAATGCCGCTCACCATATGCGTAGGCACGCGTAGCCGTGGGGTTGATCCGGTAGAGCGCGTCCTCGCCCGCGTTCCACAGGCTTTGGGGTGCGGTATACAATGCAAAAACAATCCCGAGCGCAAAGAGAATCACCAACCCTACTGCGCGCCGACGAGAGCCCGTCATTGTGAGTTGTGAGGTCACTTAAAGTCCGCTTCCGTCCAGCCCAGTGTAGTCAAATATGCTTTGAATTTCGGATCTATATTTGCCAAATCGATAGTGTTCCCCCTGAAGGTGCGAGATCTCGTTTGTGCGTACTTTAGAAATTCCACTATTACGCTTGTTGGCGCGTACCCGCCGTCATAGATGCTCGATAATAGACGCTGTATATCTGCACGACGTTCCTCGCCGTAGAAATGACTGAGGAAAATCGCGTAGGTCAGGGGTATGTATGCATCACGCACATTCAAAGTGTCGACGATGGCCATCGCATCCTTGAATGCCTTTTCCGCATCATCGGGAGAAGCTTTCTTAAGAAGCGCAAGCCTTCCTAAGACAACCGCTTTACGCTGAAGCGACGGGGGTATATCGTATCTCGTATTCGCATCCCCATCCATCCGCCGCAAATCGCGATCGACATTCGCCAATTTATCATTAATAATCCTCATATTATTATCGACAAGGTCTTGGGGTGGCGAACTGGACGCTGTGTACATAAAATGCAGATTTTGCGCATACCAGTCCGCGATACGCGCTTCCGCGAGAGCAAGGGGATACAGCGACGAGGTGTACTCAAATAGATGCCGATAGGTAATGCCGGGGTTCTTGTCTACCATCGTACTGTAGGGAGGGTCCTTGAATGTTTCCGTCATTACCGTCGGGCCATAATATGTGTAATACATCTCGCCCATGTACATTGCGGCATACGCGCGCAAAATGCGCGGATATGCCGGATTCGCGATAATCTTCTTAAAATCAGAGATTGCCGCAATGTAGTCGCCGCTTTTCTCCTCCGCCCGTGCTATTTTATATTCGATCTGACCCCTCTGAACGGTGTCCTGCGCGCCAGAGAGTGCCTGTCTATAGAGCTCGAGAGCCCTGCGTGTATCACCCGCTTTGAGTGTGGCTTCCGCTTGCGCGAATGTGGGATTCTCTTTGGTCAAAACGGCATTCGCGTTGTTGGACGGGGGGTATACGATTGTGCCGCCCGGGTCCCCGCCAGTATTTGACCAATAGTTGAATGCGAGCGCGAGCGCGAGTATGACCAAGAGCGCAAGGCCCGAAAAAATATAAACGCGTTTTGACTGTCCTTGCATATTCTGCATTGCTCTTCACCCCAACCTTAGTAACCATCGCCACAGGAACCGGAGTCGGCACCGCCGCTACTGCCGCTGTCGCTACCACCGCTGTCGCTACCAGCACTACCGCCACCACTGCCGCTATCACCGCCAGCGCCACAGTCGCCGCCGTCACCATCGCCGCCACCACCGTCGCCACCACCGTCGCCGTCGCCGTCGCCGTCGCGCGGGGGCACGTCGGCGTGGGCGATACCGATTATCTCAGACATCTGGGCAAACTTCGTCGTCTTCGACTGCGCGCCGAAAAAGAGAATCGCAAAGCCGGCAGTCAGCAACACGAAGCCGCCGAGCGCCTTCAGCATCGTGCGAGTTTTCGAATACGCCTTACCGATAACAACCATCACCGCAATTATCTACCGGTTATCGCATATCCGAAAGTATAGAGGGGTGGATAAGTTGTTTGACCGTATATGCCGGTTTACTGGCGACGTAGAGCGAGAGAAGTGAACGTGTATCCATGTTCACTTCCGAGCCGAGGAGTCAGAAACCAATGCAACGGTTTACATTCCCCGGAAGCCCCCTATAATTCCTCCATGATTCTGGACGCGCTTCTTTTCTCACATGTCGCTTCTCTCTCCCCGCCAAGCTTCAGGACAAATGCGATCAGGTCGCTTATCGACTTTCTCGAAAAAAAGCTCGGCGTAATGGTCGTATATAACGCGAGGCACGTTCCGTTCGGGCGACCCGATCTTATAGAAGCATTCGCGCTCGCGAAAACCCTCCAAGAGCAGGGAATCCTAAAGTCTTTTTCCCCCACCTCAACCTTTCCCGATGAACCGCCTCTAAAACTGTGGGGAGCGCTAGATTATGTAGGCGATCCGGCCGGCGGGGCTTCGTCAGCTGATGAGGCAAGTGCTCTTCTTACGACTCTCGCGGAAACATTGGAGCGCTATATATGGCGTACTGAAGAAGATTATTTTGTATCGCCTGTGCGAGCCACCTCAGAAGAGATCTCCGCATACGGACCTTTTATTGGGCCCGAACGATTCACAAGTTTCTCAATAGACCAGCGAAGCATAGCGCCGGAACTCCAGCTCGACCGCGGATCCTCTTATCTCTGGATCAAGGGTTTGTCTCTCGTCAACAACAGTGGCATGTATATCCCCGCACAGACCATGAGCGGCATACGAGGGATCCGATCTCATGGCGGCAAAATTGAGCCGCTTATCAGGGTCCAGATCACTACCGGGCTTGCAACATGGCCGACGATCGAAGGCGCGCGACTTGCCGGCGCGCTCGAGGTCATCGAGCGCGAAGCATATATGATCATGTGGCTCAATCAGCTTTCTCTGCCCCGCATTTCGCTTTCCAAAATCCGCGGACAAAACAGCTCGCTCTCCGAACTCATCGACACGTGCGAACGATATAGACTGAAGATTCACGCCATCCGGCTTATCACCGACGCTCCGACACATGCCGTCTGCGTCATCGTGGAGGACGAGAGTGGGGCTCCGCCGCGTTTTGCGGTCGGCCTCAAGGCACACCGGTCGCTTCCCTACGCAATCGAGAAAGCGATGACCGAAGCTCTGCGGGCCCGGGTGGGATACCGGCGTTTTTTCTCCGCGGGAAATACATGGAATCCAAAAACTCCGGTGCACGAGGTCGGCCATCGCGAGCGTCTGTATTATTGGGGTGTCGAAGAGAATGCCCGCAAACTCGAATTCATGATCGAGGGGGAAGAAAAGGAAATAGCTCCGGCCCCGTGGGAGAATGATACGCCGGAGGAGCACTTACGGCGTGTCATCGATTGGTGCCGCGACTCGGGATATGAGTGCGTGTCTATCTCGCTTGGGAAATCCGCAAAAAATCCCACTCCGTGGCATATCGAAATGGTGGCGATACCCGAACTACAGCCGACACACCTCATAGAGCGCTACCAACAACTGGGAGGAGAGCGATGGCGGAGCGTGCCACAGCAATTCAATCTTGTACCGCGCGAAAAGCCTTTTTCAGAAGCCCCGCACCCCTTTAGCTGATCGCCATCTCGATATGACCCGCTTTATTTCACAAGTGCACGGGGATATCCGGCGTACGCGCCTCACGCGTCGCGGAGCCACGCACCGCCCGGCAGACGTCCCCCGGGGGCTTCACAAGGAATATCCGCGCATGCCGAGGATTGTGCTTCCTGCGCCAACCGCTATCAGCGACTCATTGACCGCCGTTCTGGAAAAAAGACACTCCTGCAGAGACTGCGGCCCGGCCGCCCTTTCGCTCCAGGAATGCAGTACGCTTCTGGGGAGCGCGCTCAAGGGACGGGGAAATGGCGCAGACCGCAATTATCCGTCTGGCGGAGCGTTATACCCGATCGAGACATATCTCATTACGACCGCGCTCGAGGGGTTGGCGCCCGGCATTTTTCACTATCACCCGACGGCGCATGCGCTTGAGCGGCTTTGGGACCTTCCTACCGGCTTTGATATGAAAGATGCCGTGGGGAAACCGGAGGATCTAAGGCCCACCTCTCTTCTCGTGTTCACAAGCGTATGGAAACGCTCCTCCGCAAAATACGGTGATTTCTCCTACCCGCTCGCGCTTCTGGAGGCGGGACACATGTCGGAAAACATCGTGCTGATATCTGCCGCCCTCGGACTGTGCGCCTGCCCGATGGCGGGATTCGAGGATCAGGTGGTGAATAAGCTTCTCGATATCGGGGAGACGGAACAGGCCGTTCATTCCATCACGCTTGGCAGAAAAGCAGATAAAAGCGGCGAGGCAGAGCGCGAGAGCGAAGACTGAAGAGCGACAGTGTTCACGTATGCGCGACTACGAGGATATCAAGTCAGCAATCGCCTCGGTCGTGCTTGTGCGGCGGGAATCGGGTGTCCGGATTGTCGCCGTCGATGAGAAAAGCACTGCCCAGTGGCTCTTCGATTTCCGGGCGCTTCTGCTACAGCCACAGTGGCTGAATCGGTACGCCGAAATCTTTTGGTCGAGGTACGCTGACCAGTATCCCTTCCAAGTGTGTGGAATGGAGACCGCGGGCATATCGCTCGTTGCCGCGATAGTCATGAAAGGCGTCGAACGGGGAACGCCGGTGAACGGCCTGTTCATCCGCAAATCGCGTAAACGAAGCGGGCTCATGAAAACGATTGAGGGGACTCCTACCGGGGAACCGGTGATTTTGGTAGACGACCTTATCAACTCCGGAAAGACATTTGATAAACAACTAAAGATTCTCGGCGAGGCGAGTATGCACGTGACAGATATATTTGCCCTGCTCGCGTTCAGGGATTTCGGAGCATACGTGTTCGCCGAAAAATATAAAGTTCGCCTATTCGCGCTGTTTACCCTCGCGGATTTCGGTCTTCCCCTTCTCCCATCGCGCGCGCCGGAGATCCCGAAAGATGCTTTCGATATCCTGTGGCACTCCCGGAAAAAAAACCCCAGCCATAATTTCGTAGTGCACAAATCAAGTCCGGTTACAGATGACAAGCGCGTGTACTTCGGAAGCGATGCGGGCATCCTCTATGCGCTCGATCAATCCACCGGAGACATCGTGTGGGAATTCCGCACCGGGAGACATCCCGATGATAAGGGGATTTTCTCCTCGCCCGTGCTTGCCGACGGGACGCTCTACTTTGGCGCGTACGACGGAAATGTGTACGCGCTTGATGCGGAAACGGGAAATAAAAAGTGGGCCTATTCCGACGCCGATTGGGTAGGCTCCTCTCCCATAATTGCGCCAGACGCAGGGCTCCTTTTTATAGGACTGGAATTCGGCCTCTTCCGCAAGCGCGGCGGTATCGTGGCGCTATCGCTCGCCGACGGGAAAAAAGTGTGGGAGCAGAGCACGAGGGAATATACCCACGGGTCGCCCCTGTTCGTGAAAGAAGAAGATATGGTCGTCATCGGAAGCAATGACGGGGTTTTGTACGCGTACGAAGCGTCGAACGGCGCTCTGCGATGGACATATGCGACGAAGGGAGATATCAAAATGCGTCCCGCGTATGATCCGAAAAGACGCCTCATTATTGCTAACTCAATGGACGGAAATATCTACGTCGTTTCAGCTCCAGATGGAACACCGGTGTTTGCCCGCGCGACAGGCGCGGGTATTTATTCGACACCCCTCGTGCATGGCGACACGCTGTACGTATCCTCTCTCGACAAATGCGTGTATGCCATCGACCTCGCGACATTCAAAGACCGCTGGGAATTTGCTACTTCCGGCCGGATTTTCTCGTCTCCGGTCATCGAGAACGGGTCTCTCTGGATCGGTTCAAACGACGGGCGGCTGTACGAACTCGATCCCGCCAACGGAAAGCTCCGCGGTTTTTTCCAAGCAACCGAGCGAGTAGTAAATCCGATTGCCTACGATAAAAATACCGGGCGCATTTTTCTGCCCACATGCGCAAATGAGATGTATTGCCTGAAAGGTAAGCGAAAAAGATAGATGCCCAGCCGACGGAATCGGCTGGGCAACCTTTTTTGCGCGAGCCCACGGTGGACTCGCTTCAGCAGGGGCGCTTGAGGGAATGCAGACGCGCTGGTAACGCGGTACCTGCCGAGTTCACCAGGTACAACTGCCCGTCCATGACTTTGTAGGTATCGGTGCGACGGACGCCGTTGTCGAACCTCACCGTCACCTTTCCTTTACCCGGAGAACCTTCCCAGGTCCCCTTCCACTGACCTGCGGCACTTTTGTATTCGTAGGTTCTTTTTTCGTCGGTATTGTAGGCCGCCTTACCGTCGGTGCCGATGCAATACGTGCTGGCACCGGCAGGGGTTGTCAGTGCGACCATCGCAAGCGCCGTCGCGCTGCTGATAAAGAACTTCCTTTTCCTTTCCATCGTCTTCAAGCTCCTCGCTTAGTGCCGGGACCAAGGCGTCCTAGCAAAGCGTAATCATACTTTAAAAAAGTCATCGTGTCAATGATACGTCTGTCCCGAAAAAAGATGCGAATTCTTCCGGCATTGTTCCGGTGCCGTGTGCCGAGAATACCCGCTGTTCCATCTCTTTGGACGACCGATCATCAAACGCCACACTCTTCTCAAACAAATCCATCGCCGGTTCGCCTTTGTAGGAGCCGGTCTCCTGTGCCCGGCGCATCGCGACGATCATTTCCTCCGAAGTTCCGACACATTCAAAAGGCTTAAATCCTTCGAGACCGAGAAGTTCTTTATAGGTCGGCAGTAATGTGGCGTCTGCATATACATTTGCACCGAAGATATCGACGACGACCTCTTTCGGCAAAAACGCCGTGAGACACGCAAAGATAAAAATGCACTTCGGACATTTTCTGCACCAATACGCCCGGTCCGGTCTCGTGTTGTCCGTAATCGACCGGGGGAGGAAAAAATTCATATTACAACTCGAAAAGGCGTGAAAATATCCTGAATGCGGCGCAAACCGCCGCACCATTTCTATTTCGCTGAATTGGCGCAGTAAGGAGAACGGAATAATATCGGGGGTAATGAAGCGCGCTATGTAATCGCGCATCAACATCTCGGCCTCCGAGGATTTACTCCACTGATGATTCACATCGAGACCGAGATACTGGACGTTTGGAATGTCGGCACTTTGCTCATTCGAGAGTATGATGTAGCGATAATTTTGAAGTGCGGCGACAAGCACGGCGGCGAATGTGAATGTCGAAACTACCGAATACCCTCCTCCAATTTTTCCTGGTTTTGACAGGTCCATAACAGAGGGGTCTATCCGCCGTACTATCGAAATGATCTGCTTGCCCATCACGCTCGCGACGCGCGCCTGCATCTTTGTCGTTCTGCCAAGAACAAACAGGTCGAAAGGAATCTCGGCTGTTTTGAGCATTTCCGCTGACACCACCGAATCTTTTCCGCCCCCGTTGGCAAGGAGCGTGCTCCGTGAACGCACAAAGCGTGTCGGATACTTTTGCGTTCGTCCGGTCGCGTCGTACGGAAAGGAAATCAGTCCGCGAAAGTCGATCTGCGCCTTGTAGAAAAATTCTCCTAAGCCTTTCGTGTATACCGCGTTCCAGAATTCCGCTTGTTCAGGAGTGAGACTGAATCCCTCGGTATGCATCTCCGGAGCACAGTGTATCTTCCAATAGCCTATCCCGAGCATTACGTTGAGAGCCTCAAGCAGATTGGAAAGGAGCGGAGCCGGAATGCGCCTCCACATGCCGGGCGTCGTTCCCGGAAATTCGAGAATATCTCTATACTCTATGCGCTTTCCGTCTTCCAGATCGACCGCATAGGTAAACGTGATGACCGAGTTGTATATATCAAGGGCAGAGGGACGAAACGTAAACCGCGCATGGTGCATACGAAAAGTATACATCCCAAAGGGAGCAGTAAGAACTTCATTCTGAATCTAAAGCATTTTCACGTCGATAGAAACTCCTGAAGGCAGATCAATGTTCGTGAGCGCCTCGATGACTTTCGGATCGGGGTTGATGATGTCTATCATGCGCTTGTGGATGCGCATCTCGAATTGCTCGCGCGAGTCTTTGTCGATGAAGGCGGCGCGGTTGACCGTGTATTTCTTGATGTCGATGGGAAGCGGCACCGGACCGACGATCTCGGCATTGTGACGCGCCGCGACATCGATGATTTGCTTCACGGATTTGTCCAACACGCCGTGCTCGTAGGCACGGACCTTGATACGGAGGCGGTGTACGGTATCGGCCTTTTTTCCTCCGGAGGAGGACCGGCCTCCGGCGGATGCGCGCGATGGAGTGGTAGCAGGAGCAACGGGAGTGTCGGCAGCGACTGGAGCTACCTTTTTTGCGCGCGGCTTGCGCACTTTTTTAACCGTCGTTTCCGCTGTCATAGAACCCGCAGAGTATGCACTATCCCCTTCGAAAAGGCAACAGCCAGAGAGGCATTCCTCGAGCACGCTCGCATATACACGACTTGCGCTGTAACACGAATGTGATACAATAGCGCGTATGGCTAAAACGGCATACATAAATGCAAGGATGGATAAGAAGCTGAAATCCGATGCGGAAAAGATTCTCCGAGATGTCGGCGTGAACGCGTCGGACGCTCTCACGATGTTTTACAAACAGGTTGTGTTGCGGGAAGGTCTTCCCTTCGAGGTACGCATACCGAACAAAGAAACGCGAAGGGCGATTACTCGGCTTGAAGCGGGTAAGGGCAAAATATACAAAGGCGCTACGAAAGATATCTTTGACGCGATATTGAAGGAGCGCTAGAGTCACGAGATGTTGGAACTCAAGCTGGACGGCCCATTCAAACGTGATCTCAAAAGAATCGGAAAACGGGGATGGAACAGAGAAAAACTCGATGCAATAGTCGACTCAATTCAACAAAATGAGGAGTTGCCTCAAAACGCTCGACCTCACAAACTTTCCGGAGACTGGCGCGGCTACTGGGAATGTCATATTGGTTCCGATTGGTTATTGATCTACAAGATGACCGGTTCTGAACTCCGACTTGCCCGCACTGGTACACACGCGGAACTGTTCGACTGACACAAAAAACCCCGCCTCATTCAGTAGAATGACCTACTGGGTTGGGCGGGGTTTTCTGCTTGCAGAATCCGGGAGGGATTAGGCAACAACCTTTGTCACCACTCCTGCACCAACTGTTTTACCTCCTTCACGAATGGCAAAGCGCATCTGGTCTTCGAGTGCGATCGGGGCGACGAGCTTCACTTTGAATGTGACGGTGTCGCCCGGCATGACCATTTCTACTCCCTCTTTGAGCGTCACCTCGCCGGTGACGTCGGTGGTGCGGACATAGAACTGCGGCTTGTAGCCGGTGAAGAACGGCGTGTGACGGCCGCCTTCCTCTTTGGTCAAGATGTACACTTCCGACTCAAATTCGGTGTGTGGCTTCACGCTCCCTGGCTTCCCGAGTACTTGTCCGCGGTGCACGTCGTCTTTCTTGGTACCGCGCAAGAGGACTCCTGCATTGTCGCCCGCCTGACCTTCCTGGAGAGACTTGTTGAACATTTCAACACCGGTGACCGTGGTCTTCGCGGTCGGAGTGATGCCGACGATCTCGATTTCTTCGCCGACTTTCACGATACCGCGCTCGATCCTGCCCGTGACGACGGTGCCTCTGCCTTCGATGGAGAACACGTCTTCGATGGGCATGAGGAACGGCTTGTCGAGTTCGCGCACCGGTTGCGGGATGTATTCGTCGAGTGCTTTGACAAGCTCCATCACTTTGTCGCTCCACTCGTTGCCCGGCGCCGGATTCTCAAGCGCTTTGAGGCCCGAACCGCGGATGATGGGTGTCGCCTTGCCGTCAAATCCGTGCTTCTCGAGCAATTCGCGGACTTCCTCTTCGACGAGGTCGATGAGGTCCTTGTCGTCCACTTGGTCTACCTTGTTGAGGAAGACGATGACCTTGGGTACGCCGACTTGGCGGGCGAGCAAGATGTGCTCGCGCGTCTGGGGCATAACGCCGTCGGTAGCGGCAACCACGAGGATGGCGCCGTCCATTTGGGCCGCGCCCGTAATCATGTTTTTGATGTAGTCGGCGTGTCCGGGAGCGTCGACGTGCGCATAGTGACGCTTTGGTGTCTCATACTCGGAGTGCGAGAGTGAGATGGTGATACCGCGCGCTTTCTCTTCCGGTGCCTTGTCGATGTCGTCGACGCCCTTCACGGTCGCCGAGTAGCCATTGCCCGCTTTTGCGAGCACGTTGAGTATCGCCGCGGTGAGTGTGGTCTTGCCGTGGTCGACGTGGCCGATGGTGCCGACGTTGACGTGCGGCTTCGTTCGATTAAATTCTTCTGCTGCCATATGATTTTGCGAAATCATGCCGCGTACCGTCCTTTAAAACGCGGCCTGTATTTCAATAATTAACAACTAATAATTTATAATCTGCGCCAACGCGAGTGGGGCGTGTGCCCCGGTGCTCGGCGTATTTCTTTTGTCGTCACGTTTCGCTGTAATGCGGTTTGCTAGGCCGCACGAAACGCAATCATCCATTTTCTCATGCGGAGCACGAAAAAATGTGAGCAAAATAATACGCACAGAGCGTGCGTCGGACTATAGTATCAGAGTGAGTTTGAGCGTCAAGCGACGAAGAAGACCGCACTGTGTGTCCTCACTAATTCTCTAGGAACACCGGCACGACACTCACGGTCGTGGTGTCCGTGAAGAGCTGACCATCCTCGCCAGTGCAGGTCAGGGTGAAGACGGTTTGGGATTCGATGGGAGCGGTTTCGATGCCGTCCTCGCCTGAGGAGGCGGCGCCTGTGCTCACGGTCACGTTGTGCGAGTCTGTGACGGAGCAGGTGGATGCGTCGGCGTTGTCGATGTTCCAGAAGAGATGGGTCGTGTCTCCTTCGAGGACGAGCGAGGGGCGGGCTTCGAGAGCGCCGATGACCTGCATCGCGGGCGGAGAGATGCATGCGCCGCCCCCGCACTGGTACGTGCAGTTTTGCACGATGGCGCCGGTGCAGCTGTTGACGACATTCGAGCCCGAGCATTGGTTGACCGAGGTGCAAGTATAGGTGACGGTCTTTGAGTCCGAGGCTTCTTGGTTGCCCTGACCCGTGCAGGTCACCGTGTATGTGGTGGTTTGTGTGGGTGAGACGGAGACACCGGGTGATGTGTTGGTGGTCGCGCCGCCGGTCGAGAAATTGGTGCCGGTACATGCAGTGGCGTTCGCGGACGACCACGTGAGCGTCGAAGACTGGCCGTTGGTGACGCGGTCTGATGATGCGGTGAGGAGGACGGTGGGAGCATTCGGGCTCATGTTGACACTGTATGGGGACCAGCCGGAGCGATTGCCTTGCGAGTCTTCCGCAAGCGCCTGGAAAGTCTGCGTGTTGGAGGAGTTCCACGAGTGCGTGGTCGACCCGGCGGTGCCGCTCGAAACGTATCCGAGCGCAGGTGCCCACTCGTCCACCGTGTCATCGTCGTTCCAGTCAATGCCGTATCGCAAGGTGTCGGAATCGGAGTCTGTGGAAGTGAATGTGTATGGGTAGAGGGTTTTGGTGAATCCGGAGGTGGGACCGGAGATAGCGGGGGCATTTGGGGGGGCGTTTTGGGAGCAGGTAATCTTCCCCTGACCGGGAGCGCCGTTGCCGCCAGCCGACATATCATCCTGATACCAAGGTGCACCGGTACCTCCATTACCTACTACTACCGTGACAGTATTAGATACCTCCCC
>ORMF010339274.1_pt1 | contig 21106 bp, 13 predicted proteins | sample 1779871 | NCBI WGS metagenome assembly ORMF01 (sample SAMEA104232316, study PRJEB22302) | groundwater metagenome | biome: forest; feature: aquifer; material: groundwater | place: USA | collected 2011-08-07 | depth 5.4 m | reverse complement strand
GGGGGGCGGCCGCTGCCCCCAGGGGCAGCGGCTCCTGCCCCCGCGCGGCACGAAGCCCCCGCTGCCCGGGCTTCGCGCGCCTACTCGCTGCGCATCGCGGTAGCCTGCCGAGACGCGGCAAAGTCGCGCAGGCCTTCCACGATGCCCGTCGCCATCGCCTGCTGGTACGCGGGATCGGCCAATCGCGCGCGCTCGTCGGCGTTCGTGATGTAGCCCATTTCCACGAGGACCGCGGGCATTTCGGCCTTGCGCAAGACGCGGAGGCCGCGCACGTCCTCGCGGACACCGCGCGACGCCGCATTGGTGTTGCGCAGGATGCTCGCGAGGAGGCTTGCCGCGAGCGAGCGCGAATCCGCCACGAGCGCGCCGGCGGGCTCCGATTTGTGGTAGACCTCGACGCCGCGCACGCCCTCGTCCTTGAACGCGTTGGCGTGGATGCTGACGAACACCTGGCAGCGCCCCTGCACGGCCGCGTCAACCCGCTCGTCGAGCCCGACGTACTGGTCCCCCGATCGCGTAGACACCACCGTAGCCCCCATCGCCTGGAGCGCAGACGTCACGAGCTGCGCGACGTGCGTCGTCAGCTCCTTCTCGCTGAGCTGACCATCGACCACCGCGCCAGGATCCTTGCCCCCGTGGCCCGGATCGATCGCGACGCGCCATCCGGTCAGGTCGCCGGCCACGGCCGGCGGCGGCGCGGTCCCCGGGCCTTCGGGCTGGGTCGGCAGGGGCTCGGGAGGAAGCTGCGCCAGCTCGGACGCGGCAGCCGCGGCCGCAAAGCGCTCGGCCAGCACGAAGTTGAACACGGAGCGGGGCAGGAACAGCTCCCCGTCGACGATCACGGCGGGCTCGGGCAGGAGATACTGGGTCCCGTTGAACACGATCGTGCCGAGCCCCGCGGTCGCGACGAGCTGAGCGCCCGGCGCATCGAGGAGGGCCTTGCCCGTGTCGGGCTCGTTCGTGACCTGACCGCCGCAGCTTGCGGCAATTTCGGGAAGCCCGATCCAATGGTCGCGATCGATCTTCTGCTTCTCCGGGGCGGAGCAACCGATGAGCGCGAGGAGGAGAACGCCGACTGAGATTCTGTAAGCAGACATGGGGCCCTCGTGGTGACGCGATCGGCGGCGATGGCCGCAGACCGGGCTGGGGAAATGGAGCTTCCCCCGCCCGTGAGCCGCGGTGCGTCGGAAACCCGACTTGACACCGAAGCCGCTGTAACGAAGGGCGAGGGAAGCACCTGAGGGGGCCTGCCCGGCGAACCGGGCTGGTGATCGAACGCGCTATTTTTCCCCACGCGCGGACCCGCGCCAAATCGGCCGGTGGGGAAATCCGCGGAGCGCGCTCGAACTACCGCTCGCGACGATCTTCTTCGGGCGGCTGGACCGGAGCCTCGGGATCCGTGGGTGGCGCGGGGGGCTTCCACTCGGCGCGATTGGCCTCCCACCACGCGTGCCACTTCTCGAGCTCGTAGCTCGCGAGGTCCTGCTTCGTGAGGTACCGGAGGCTCTTCGCCGCGCCGCTCTTGACGAAGTTGTCCTCGTCCTCGAGCGCCTTGAGCATGAGCGGCACGACCTGCCGACTCTCGAAGTAGATCACGAGCTCGGTTACGTGCCGGCGGAGACGATAGTCCTTCTCGACGAGAATCTGGAAGAACGCGGAGAGCGCCGGTCCACCGATCGCGACCAGCTGCTGACGAGCGCCAATGCGCTGAGGAAGGCCCTGGCGCTCGTCGATCGTGATCGCGAGCAGGGCCCGCACCTTCGCCAGCACCTCGGGGTCCACGAGAGCTCCGAGCGCGATCAGGACCTGGCGAACGCGCCAGCGACGCTCGAGGTTGTCGTCGTCGACCGCCGCCCTGAGCTGCGGAATCGCCGGCTCGCCGATCTCGACGAGGCGCTTGCTGGCCACCTCGCGAGTCTGCCACGTCTTGTGGCCGAGCTGCTCGACGAGCATGTCGACCTCATCGGCATCGAACTTCTTGGGATCGTCCGCGATGGCGGGGGCGGCGAGCGCGATCCAGAGCAACGGCCAGAGCTGGCGCATGTGTGTCTCCCTCGTAGTCCGTACTTCAGACCCCGCACGAAGCGTTCGAGTTCCGTGGTGCAGTAGGCCAGTCTCATGACTCGGCAAGAGCCGAGGATCAGCCTCGAGGAAACAGCCGCTCGTCGAAGAACTGCTGGGCCTCGGGCGGAATCGCCTTGAGCTGCAGCCGGGCGCGCACGAGGTTGAAGCCCTCGCGCGGCGAGAAGATCGCGGTGTCGAAGACGTCCGCGGGAATCGGCGGCAGGGTCTGGAGGCTGCAGATGTCGATCGCGATGGTGCAGCTCCCGGTGAGCGTGCCGGCGGTGGCCTCGAGTAGCACGTCGGCGGCACCGGCGCGCGTCACCTCGACCATCATCGCCGGAATGGGCGCGCCACTGCCGCAGCGAAGCTGCACGGGAAACGCCGTGTCGAGCCGGTCCCGCGAGGGCGGACCGGCCGGCGGCGCGGGATCGTCCGCGTCCACGGCGCTCGAGTCCTGGGCGGCGATGCCGATGACGCAGTAGACGCGGATCTCGCCGGAGATGCCCTTGACCGTGGTCGGCGCGAGCTCGATCGCGCGCACGTGGTGCTTGAGCTCGCGGTACGTGCTCTCGCTGATGAACACCTGGTGACGCTTCGAGATCGACTCGATACGCGCGGCAAGGTTGACCGGGCTCCCGATCACGGTGAATTCGCTGCGCTTCGTCGAGCCCATGTTGCCGCTGATCACGTCGCCGGTGTTGATGCCGACGCCCATGTACAGCGGCTCGCGGCCCTCGCGCACGAACTGGAAGTCGAGCAGGGCCAGCATCACCTGCATTTCGACGGCGGCGCGCACGGCGCGGAGGGAGTCGTCGGGACGCTCGGTAGGCAGGCCCCACACCGCCATGATCGCGTCGCCCACGAACTTGTCGAGCATTCCGCCGTGCTTGAAGATCGTGTCGACCATCACCTCGAAATAGCGATTGAGCGTGAGCACCACGTCCTCGGCGGAGATCCGCTCGGACATCGGCGTGAACCCGCGCACGTCCGAGAACATCAGCGTGACCTTCTTGATCTGGCCACCCATCTCGATGTCGAGCTGCGAGTTCACGACCTGCTCGACGAGCTCCGGCGCAAGGTAGCGGGCGAGCCGTGATCGCGTCTGGATCTCCTTCTCGATCTTGGCGATGAGCTTGGCGTTCTTGATCGCGATCGCCGCCTGGCCCGAAATCGCCGTGAGTAGCTGGAGGTTGTCCTGATTGAAGGCCCGCGACATCCGCGTCGTGTCGATGTGAATCAGGCCATAGAGCTCGTCGTGGACGAGAAGCGGCACCGTCATCGCCTGGCGAATCCCTTGGCTGATGATGCTGTGCGCGTGGGAGAAGCTCTCGTCCTGCATCGTGTCGGTGGTGAGGACGCTCGCGAGGTCGTCGCGGACCTTCTGGATGATCGTGCGCGAGATCTCGAGGTAACGGTCCTCGACCTCGGTACCGCGCTTCTTGACCACGCGCTGCTCGAGCTCGCCCGTGTCGTCCACGAGGAAGATCGCGCCGCGCTCGGCCGGGATCTGCTCGAACACGATGTCGAGGATGCGCTCGAGGAGCCGCTCGAGGTCGAGGATCGAGCTGATGTACGTCGTGACCTCGTAGATCAGGCGCAGCTTCTCGTTGGCTTTCTGGAGCTTGCCGACATCGTTTTCGTCCGCGCCGGACAGGGTCAGCATCTGGCGCGGCTCGCTGTACTTGAGCTCGGCCTCGGTCTGGTATTCACCGTCGCGGAACCGCGCGCCGAGCTTGCTCGTGACGCTCGTGCGCTCACGGGGGTTCTTGTAGAGGAACACCGAGTCGGCGATGCGCAGGAGGTCGCCGTTGGCGAGCACTCGCGAGTTGATGAGCTGACTGTTGACGAAGGTGCCGTTGGCGCTCTTCAGGTCCTTGAGGACGAACTGCGCCCCCGAGCGCTTGATGACCGCATGTTGGCGCGACGCCTTCATCTCGCGGAGCGTGAACGTGTTGGTCGGCGCGCGCCCGAAGGAGGTCTCCTCCTCGAGCGCGACGGCCGCACCCGCATCGTCACCGTGGATCACGACGAGCGCGGGCTCGACGACCTCGGGAATCGGACGGATCGACTGGCGACAGTTGGGGCAGGTCAGGTCGCGCAGGCGCGTCATCATCTCGAGCGAGACGGTGGCGTTGCACTGCCCGCACGTCGACAACAACCCTTGGTCCATAGGTCGACATCATACCCGGCGCGCGGGAAACGGTGCGACAGTGCGTGTGGCGCCCTGGCCGGCGTCGCGGCCAGGACGACCTAACTAACTAACTAGGCGCGACGAATGATCTGCCGCATCTGCTCGAGCGCCTCGTTGATGAGCTGGCGCACGCGCTCGCGCGACAGGTCGACGCGGTCGCTGATCTGCTGCAACGTCATCGGCTCCGCGCCATCCAACCCGAAGCGCATCGACAAGATCTCACGCTTGCGGGGATCCAGCGTGCGCAGCAGCTTGTCGAGCCGCTCCAGGTCCTCGGCGTCGAACAGCGCGTGCTGAGCCTCGTCCTGGACGAGCTCCTTCGTGTCGTTGATCTTGTCCAGCGAGTGGATCTGGTTCAGCGAGCGCGACGCGCGAATCGCGTTGTCCGTGAGCTGAATCTTCTTCGCGCCGCGCGCCATCTCCTTCGCGACCTCGCGCGTCGACGGATCGTGGCCCAGTCGCGCGGCGAGCCGGGTCGAGGTGGCCTCGTACTCCTGGATGATCTCGCGCATGTACGACGGGATTCGCACGACTCGGCTGGGGTCCGTGAGCGCGCGGCGGATCGACTGCTAGATCCACAACGTCGCGTACGTCGAGAATCGGCAGCCCTTGGCCGGGTCGAAGCGCTCGACGGCCTTGAGCAGACCGAGATTGCCCTCCTCGATCAAGTCCTGCAGCGGCAACCCGCAGTTCGAATAGCGCTTGGCAATGTTGACGACCAGCCTGAGGTTGGCGTTGATCATCGCCTGGCGCGCGTCGAAGTCCTCCGCCTGGACCTTGTGCGCGAGCTCGACCTCCTCCGCCGCCGTGAGCAGTGGGATCTTGTTGATGTCCTTGAGGTATGTCTCGAGCATCGTTTCGGTGTACATCGCCCACCCCCTCGCGCGTGTTACGCCCGCGCCGTTCGAGAACTCAGGTCCACCCGTCCCGCCGCAAATTGCGCGCCGGACACCGCGGCCCGCACCCTCGTCGTCCCTCCGCCCTCAACTAAGACGCTTCGCGACGCTCCCGCGTCACGCAATTCCGATCATTCACGGGGACGGGGCGTCCATTCGACGCAGAATCGCCCCCGGTGCTTCAACCGTGCAGCTTGGGTTTGGTTTAGACGACCGTCCACCGGGATATACGGCGACCGTCCACAATTGTGCCCAAACGGCCCAGAACAGTTGACTCGGCGATTCCGTGCGGTTAGGAGATGCCTCCCCGCCGTGACCGTATACTTTCCCGGACAAAGTCAAGAGGGACTGCGGCGTTTCGCTGCTGCATGCGCGGCGTTTTGACCACCTCCGTCCGTGGGCTACCCTTCGGGCCATGACTCGCCCGCCCCTGTCCCTCCTCATCGCCGTGGCCGTGTTGGCCACGTGCTCGTGTCTCGTTCCGGACCCCGCACCGGTGCGGCTGCGCCCGGCGTCACGCGCGACGCCCGTGGCAGACGCCACGCACGGCGCGCCCTACGCGCCGGTTCCGCCCCCGGCGCCAACCGCCCCTCCACGCCGCGCGCTTCCGCCCATCCAGGGCGAGCCCGAGATCCGCCTGCTCGTCGCCCAGGGCGAGCGCCTCGAAGTCCGGCTACTTCGGCCGGCGCTCGCCATCGGCTCACCAGAGGTGCGCGCGAGCGCCATCGTCGCCACGGCGAGCGGAGACACGGTCGTGGTCGACGGCACTTCCGCCACCGATCCGCGGTACGAATTCGCGCCGGGAGGCGCGAATTTCCAGCTGGGCGGGCGGAAATTCGGGGGGACGCTGGTGCTCGTCTCGCGGGGCAACATCGTCCATGCCCTCGAGGTCCTTCCCCTCGAACGCTACCTCGAGGGCGTGCTTGCGCGCGAGGTCGCCGCGGACTGGCCCGCCGCGTCGCTCGAGGCGCAAGCGATCGCTGCGCGCAGCTATGCCGTGGCGCAATGGATGCGTCGCTTCGACGAGCCGTGGCACCTCGCGGCCAACGAGGTCGCGGACATGGCCTACGCCGGGCGCGTCGATCGCCCCGATCCGCGCTACACGGCCGCGATCGAAGCCACGCGCGGCCAGGTGCTCATGTTTGCCGGACAACCCCTGCCGGCGTACTTCCACGCGTGCTCGGGTGGCTACACCGAAGACCACGCGGCCGTGTGGCCGGAGCGACGGTGCCCCGACGGCGTGACCGATCCGGGTCCGGCCATGCCGGCCGCACCCGATCCCTTCGCGCTGGCCGGCACGGCGGTCGCCCCCGCGCGCCTCGGGGCGTGGTCGACGTCGATCTCGGTGGACGAGCTCGCCGACAAGCTCGGCGCGGCTGGAACGGCCGTGGGCACCATCACCCAGGTGCGCATCGCGTCGCGGTCCGGACAGCGCGCACGGACCGTGCGAATCGAGCACTCGGGAGGCACGACCGAGCTCGGCGCCCACGCGCTCCGCATGGCGATCGGACCGCGGCAGGTCAAGAGCACGCTGTGGACCCGCTGCGACCTGGGCCCGAGCGGCCTCGCCATCGAGGGACGGGGCTTCGGACACGGCGTGGGCCTCTCGCAAGCAAGCGCGTGGGCGATGGCTCGCGATGGCCACGATGCCGGGGCCATCCTCGATGCCTTCTACCCGGGAGCGTCGCGGTCGCGGATGTGGTGACGGACACTGCGCGACCGCCGCGATCGTGGAGATCGACACGATCGCGATGCGCGTGGTATGGAGTGGGGCTCATCCCGATGTGCGGAGCGACCCCGATGCGCCTATTGCGACCCGCCACGCTGCTGCTCCTGACGTCCCTCCGCGGGCTCGCCGGCGAGCTCGCCGTCCCCGACGATGCGTCCATCCAGCTCGCGCTGCGATTGCTGGCCAAGCAACACAAGGCGGCGTATGCGGTCACGACGCCCGCGGGAAATCTGGAGCTCGCGCGACTCCTGATCGACGCCGCCAGCACCGACGCGGCGGTCCGCTATGCCGAGCTCTCGGAAGGCGAACGCCTTGCCATCCGCGGGCTCGATCTCGCCCTCGCGCAATCGGCGTTGGCGAAACGCGTACTCGCGTACGACGTCGACGAGGCCGACGCGCACCTCGCACTGATCAAGGCCGCGACCGCCACCTTCAAGACCGACGAGCAGCTCGACAACGTCGTCCAGGCCGTCGCCCAGTGCTATGCCGTGCTCGAGGCCGACGCGCGCACGGACAAAGAGGCGCCGCTCGTCGCGCTCGCCACCGCCGTGTCCCGTAAGCTCAAGGACAAGGACCGCCAGCAGGCCCTGAAGGACCAGCTCGTCACGCTCAAGGCCAAGCTCGCCGCATCGACCAAGGCCCAGGACGAGCTCCAGGCCAAGATCCTCGCGTGGGCCGTGCCCAAGCAGGGCACGCAGGTCGGAAATGGCGAGTGCACGGACTTCGTGTACGACGCCATCGAGTTGAACGGCGGCCAGCGCGTCGAGGGGTACACCATGGGACGCCGGCTCCGCCCCGGCGAAACGCCGCGCAACGGAGACCTCCTCCGCCTTCAGAACGTCGAGCTCCCTGACGGGACGGTCACCTTCCCCAACCACGTGGCGCTGATCGTGAAGGTCGTGACGCCCACCAAGTTCGAGTGCCTCCACTCGAATTGGGTGAACGTGAAGACCGTCCAACCGATCACGTTCGACCTGACGAAACCCCTCGCAGGCACGTGGACGGTGTATCGCGCGCGCCGTGCGAAGTAGCACCTGCATGCTCGCAGCCGCTCCGAGTGGCGACCCGTCGACCGCGGACCCGCGCGTCGCGCCGAGATAGGCATATGGCAACGAGCTCGTCCGCCACGTCGACACGCCGCTCGGCGCCAGGCGCGACGTCGGTCTCGCGCCGACGCGCGCTGGCCCAACGCATCGGTCTCGAGGTCGCCGTGCCGTTGGGGCTCGGCCTCGCCTTGTGGGGAGCCTTCGCCTACGACCACGACCACGGCGCGGCCGGAACGTTCTCGCGCTGGGAGCTCGCCACCTACGACTGGCGCTTTCAGTGGCGCGGGCCGCGCCCGGCGTCACCCGAGATCCTCGTCGCGTACGTCGATGACGAGTCCATCGCGCGCCTTCGCATGCGCGGGTCCGTACCGTCGCGCCGGGACTTCGCGCGCGCGATCGACAACGCGCTCGAGAAGAGTGCGACGGTCGTGGGTCTCGACTACGTGTTCGAGGTGGCGGACCCCGCGACCAACGAGGAAGACCGCGAGTTCGTTGCCTGCCTCGATCGGGCCGGCGGTTCGGTCGTCCTGGCCTGTTTCGTCGCCCGTGGGAAGTCGTGGGAGATGCCGGCGCCCGAGTTCCGCAACCCGCCCGACACGGCGCCGCCCGGGCTCGGGATGATCAACGTGATCTCCGATCCTGACGGCATCGTGCGCAGACCCCGGTTTCTCGGGTGGTACTACGACGGCACCGGCCAGAAGGTCCACGTCCGCGGCTTCGCGCTCGAGCTGTTCTGGCTGCACAAGTACATCGAGGGCGACCTCGACGAGTCCGGCGGTGTGCGCCACGTCGACGTGCCAGCGAAGGACGGCACTCCAGCCCACCGATACGAGTTCCCTGGCGACGCCCTGGTGGACTTCCCCGGACCCGCGCGGCACTTCGACCACGTGCCGTTCTGGCAGCTCGTCGAGGACAAGGTGCCCGCCGACCGACTGAAGGGGCGCGTCGTGCTCGTGGGCGACGCGACGACCGTCCGCGGTGGCGCCGACTTCGTACAGACGCCGTTTTGGCGGACTCCTCCCGCACGGGACTCCGACGGCCGACCCGTGTATGACGAGAGCTCGTTCCCCGGCGTCGACTACCACGCGGCCTCGCTCCAGTCCATGCTCGAGCAGCGCTACGTGTACGTCGTCGACGTCAAGTGGACGCTAGCAATCGCCGCGACCGTCGCGTTCGCCCTGGGAGTCCTCGGGTGCACCGGTCGGCTCGGGATCATGCTGGCAGCCGGATTCGTCGCCCTCGTCGCCCTGCTCGGCGGCGCGTGGGACCAGTTCATCCACCATCAGCGGTGGCTGCCGGTCGTGATGCCCGCGACGTTGATCCTCGCCGAGCTCGTCCTGGGCGTCACCGTAGCGGTGGTGAGCCTGTTGCGCCAGCGCAGCCAGGTCGACGCACTGTTCGGCCGCTACGTTTCGGGCAACTACGTGAAGCTGCTGCTCGAACGGGTCCGCGAGGGCGAATCGATCGAGGGCCTCCTCGTCGGCCGACGCCAAGACGTGACCGTCATCTTCACGGACGTTCGCGGCTTCACCTCCTTGTCGGAGCATCTCGACCCGGAGCGCATCGCGACGATCCTCAAGCGGTACTTCAACCACATGACGCGCATCGTCCGCGAGGACTTCGGCGGCACGATGGACAAACTCCTGGGCGACGGACTGATGGCGTTCTACAACGCGCCGCTTCCGCAACCGGACCACGCGCTGCGAGCGTGCCACACGGCGCTCGCGATGGTCGCGGCCGTCGACACGCTCGACCTGACGGACGTCGCCCTCGACATGCCGCTCACCGACGACACGGCGCGACGCCTGCGAGGTCCCGCGCCACTCGCGATCGGCATCGGCATCAACACCGGACCCGCGATCGTTGGCGACCTCGGATCCGACACATTCGCCGACTACACCGTGCTCGGCGACACGGTGAACCTGGCCTCGCGGCTCGAGGGGCTGACGAAGGAGTATGGGGCGCGGATCATCGTCGGCGAAACGACGCGCGCACACGTCGATCAGGACCTCGTGTGCCGACGAATCGACCAGGTCTACGTGAAGGGGCGCACGCAACCGGTGTGGATCCATGAAGTGCTGACGAAGCGGGAGGGGGCGAGCCCGGATGTCCTCGCGCTGGCGCGCGACTTCGAGGCGGCGATCGAGGCGCGCGTCTCGGGCGATATCGGGTTGGCCCGGCGCCGGCTCGAGGAGCTGCGGGTGCGGTACCCCAAGGATCGGCCGACGGCCGTGATGCTCGACAAGCTCGGACCGACGTAGCCCAGCCGCGATGCGTCCGTCACCCAGTTGGAGCGGGGACCTGTGGGGCGGTCTAGCGGCCATGCTGGTCGCCCTGCCGTCTTCGGTCGCGTTCGGTATGCTGGTCTACACGCCGCTCGGACCCGACTACGCCGGACAAGGCGCCATGACCGGGCTCCTGGGCGCCGCCGCGCTGGGCATCGTCGCGCCGATCTTTGGACGCAACGGCGCGCTGATCTCCGCACCCTGCGCGCCCGCCGCCGCCGTGCTGTCGACGCTCACGGCGGGGCTCATGGCAGGCACCTACGGAGCGCGCGTCGAACCGAGCGACGCCCTGACGCTCGTGGGTCTGACGGCCTTGCTGTCGGCGACGTTGCAGGTGGCCTTTGGAGCCATTGGTGGCGGCAGCCTCATCAAGTTCATTCCGTACCAGGTGGTCAGTGGCTACTTGTCCGGCGTCGGGCTCCTGATCGCGATCGGGCAGCTCCCGAAGCTCTTCGGCCTCCCCAAGGACGCCCGCCTGCTGTCGGGCTTGATGTCCCCGGCCACCTGGAAGTGGGAGGGGCTCGTCGTCGGGGCGGTGACGATCGTCGCCATGGCCGTCGCCCCGTACCTCACGCGAAGGGTGCCCGCCGCCATCGTGGGGCTGTTCGCCGGAATCGCCTCGTACTTCGCGCTGTCTTGGTTCAGCCCCGGGCTCTTGGTCCTCCGCGGAAATCCCCTGATCATTGGCCCGATCCAAGCCGACGCGTCGTTCTGTGACCTCCTGTCGGCACGCCTCGCTTCGGTCGCCCACCTCGACCTCGCAACGCTGGGCCGGATCATCGTGCCGGCTGCAACCCTGTCCGTGCTGCTGTCCATCGACACGCTCAAGACCTGCGTGAGCGTGGACGCCATCAATCGCCGCCGCCACGACTCCAACCGCGAGCTTGTGGGTCAGGGCATTGGCAACCTAGCGTCGTTCGTGGCGGGTGGGATGCCGGGGGCGGGCACGATGGGCGCGACGATGGTGAATCTCACCAGCGGTGGCCACACCCCTCGCTCCGGCGTGATCGAGGGCGCCTTCGTGGTCTTGTCGCTCCTGCTGCTCAGCGACCTGATCGCGTGGGTCCCGGTCGGCGCGCTCGCGGGCATCCTGCTCGTCATCGCTTGGCGCATGCTCGACGTCAGCATGTTTCGGCTCCTGCGTTACCCGGCTGGACGCATGGATTTCCTCGTCATTGCCGGTGTGATCGTGGTCGCGCTGACGATGGACTTGATCGTCGCCTCGGGCGTCGGCATCGGACTCGCCATCCTCCTGTTCATTCGCGATCAAGTGCGAGGCTCGGTCATTCGCAGCAAGCGCTACCTCAACCAGGTCTCATCCAAGACTCGGCGCGAGCCCAACGAGCGGGATGTGCTGACTCGATTGGGCGACCAAGCCGTCCTGTGCGAGCTACAGGGCAACATCTTCTTCGGTACCACCGACCAGCTCCTCACGCAGCTCGAGCGCGATCTCCGCACCGCCCGGTTCTTGCTGCTCGACTTCCGTCGCGTCCAGTCGATCGACTTCACGGCGGTCCACCTGTTCGAGCAGATGCATGGCCGACTGGCGGAGCGAGATGGCCGGCTGTTGTTCAGCGGCATGCCCTCGGGCGTGATCGAGGCGCGAGACTTCGAACGGTACTTCTCCCAAATGGGGTTGATGCGCCGAGCGAGCGGCGTCCTGATCTGCGAGACACAGGATGGCGCGATGGAGTGGATGGAGGAGCGCCTGCTCGAGGCGGCTGGCCTACCCCCGATCGCGTCGGGACACCCGCTGGAGCTGCGAGAGCTCCGCCTGTTCCAAGCCCTGAGTGACGCGCAGCTCGCGTCGCTCGGCGCCGTCGTCGGCCGACGGTCGCTTCGACAGGGAGAGCTGGCGTTCGCGCAGGGCGACGGCGGCGACGAGCTGTTCTTGGTACGTCAGGGCGGGGTTCGGGTGCTGCTGCCCCTCGAGGGAGGCAAGCGCCATCACGTCGCCACGATCGACCGCGGAGGCTTCTTCGGGGAGCTGTCGTTCCTCGACCAGGGCACGCGGTCAGCGGACGTCGAGGCGAAGGTCGACACGGACCTCTATGTCCTGTCTCGAGCGCGATTCGACGAGCAGGCGCGAACGGACGCGAACCTCGGAGTCATCGTCTTCTCGAGCCTGGCATTGGCCATGGCCGAACGACTGCGACACACCGATGCCGAGCTCCAGGCCGTCCAGGACCGCTAGCAACGGCTAGAGGCAGGCCTCGATACGGTCGCACAGCGATTCGATCACGTGGATTCGCGCGTGGTACTTGTCGTTCGCGGCGACGAGCGTCCAGGGCGCGACCGAGGTGCTCGTGCGCTCGATCATCTCGGTGGCGGCAGCCTGGTAGCTGTCCCACTGCTTGCGATTGCGCCAGTCCTCCTTCGTGATCTTGAACTGCTTGTGCTTCGTCACTTCGCGACCCTTGAAGCGGCGGAGCTGCTCGTCCTTCGAGATCTGCAGCCAGTACTTCATGATGATGCCCCCGTCGCGGCCGAGTTGCTCCTCGAAGTCGTTGATCTCGGAGTACGCGCGAGACCAATCGGCCTCGGCCGCGTAGCTCTCGACGCGTTCGACCAGCACGCGGCCGTACCAACTGCGATCGTAGATCGTGAAGCGGCCCTTCATCGGTACCTGGCGCCAGAAACGCCACAAGTACGGCTGGGCTCGCTCCTCGTCCGTCGGGGAGGCGATGGGGATGATCCGATACAGTCGTGCATCGATGGCACCGGTGATCCGACGGATCGCGCCGCCCTTGCCAGCGGCGTCCATGCCCTCGAACACGGCGATTACGGTGTGCCGCCGAAACTTCGGGTGGCGGGTCAGGAGCGCCAGGCGCTGCTGCTGGCGGCGCAGCTCGAGGTCGTATCGCTTCTTGGGCAAGGCCGGCGACAGGTCCAACTGGCTCAGCACGTCGCGGTCGTCCGCGGCCACGACCTTCGCGGACACGACCTGGGCGGCTGGCTCGGGCTGGACGACGGACGTGCTCGAGGACAGGTGCCCCCGCATCGCCGCGAGCAGCGTTCGCGCCACGGTCACGACTCGGTACGCCGGATCCGTACCCTCGACCACGGTCCACGGTGCATGCGCCACGCTCGTCTTGCGCAGCGTGTCTTCGCTGATGCGATAGAAGCGGTCGTAGTACTCGAAGAAATCCCAGTCGCGATCCGTCACGCGCCAACTCGTATCGGGATTCGCTTGGAGCGACTTCAAGCGCTTGCGCTGGCACTTCTTCGACAAGTGAAACCAGAACTTGAGCAACAGGGCCCCGTCGTCCGCCAGCATGCGCTCGAATCGACGGATCTCGTCGATCGACTGCATCAGATCGCCGGCGCTCGTGCGCTTGAACACGCGGTCGATGATGGGCGCCGTGTACCAGGAACCAAACAGCATCCCGATCTTGCCCTTGGGCGGCAGGGCCCGCCAGTAGCGCCACATCGGAGGCCGATCGCGCTCCTCATCGGTCGGGCTGTCGAAGGCGTGGGTCTGGATGTGACGCGGATCCATCCACTCGTTCAAGACGTTGACCGTTTCGCCCTTGCCCGCGCCGCGCACCCCGGAGATGAGCACGACGACCGGGAAGCGCCCGTTCCGCAGAAGCTCGTACTGGGCATCCAACAGATCGGCGCGCAGTCGAGGCTCGATGCGCTTGTACTGGGCCTTGGACAATTCGTGACCGAGCTCGGCCGCCTCGAACATCGTCGTTCCCCACGTGGAGCGTCACGGTGCTGCTCGCCCGTTAGCCCGAGCTGGCAGCAATTCCAAGGCCAATCTCGAATGCCGCGAACCAGCCCGCGCCGGCAAGCGCGTGAGCACGCGCCGCCACGCACGTCGCGGATTTTCCCGCGATCGCGCGATTTTCCGGCGCAGCGACGTCGGGGTCACCACTCGATCGTGGCGACGTCGACCGGCACCTGCCGCGTGACCTTGGCGATGGCCCCGTCCCGCATCTGCGCGACGGCGTGCCCGATCGCGGAGATCGCGGCGTTGTGGGTGATGATCGCGATCGTCTTACCCGTCTCCCGCTGGGCGCGTTGCAGGATCCCGAGCACCTGGCGACTCGTGTCCAAGTCGAGCGCCCCCGTTGGCTCGTCGCACAACACCAGACGTGGGTTTCCCGCCAGGGCGCGCGCGATGGAGACTCGCTGCTGCTGTCCGCCCGACAGCTGCGCCGGGAAGTGATCGGCGCGATCGGACAGCCCGACCATGTCGAGCGCCGCCCGAGGATCGAGCGGGGCGCGGGCGATCTCCGTCGCCACCTGCACGTTCTCCAGCGCCGTGAGCGTCGGGATCAGGTTGTAGAACTGGAATACGAACCCGACCTCGTAGCGGCGGTATCGGGTGAGCTCGCGGTCGCTCGCCCGCGCCAGATCCTTGCCGAGGAACAACACCTCTCCCGAGGTCGGGCGATCCATCCCGCCCAAGAGGTTGAGGAGCGTGCTCTTCCCCGACCCCGACGGACCGACCACGATCAGGATCTCGCCGGCCACGACGTCGAGCGTGGCCTCGCGCAGGGCGTGCACGAGAACCTCACCCATTGCGTAGACCTTCGACGCGCGGTGGAGCGACAGGAGCACGCGCTCGGGAACGCTGGTCGAGGCAGGCTGCACGCCGGATGGTCCCTTGGTGTTTCCGAGCCCTTGGTTAGCGCGTCTCCGCGGGCGCGGGCCAGGTCCACAACGTGCGGGTCGAAAACTCGAAGGGCCGTCGTGCATCCTTCGGGATGCGTTTGACGTGGTAGATGAGCCGGGCCGCGACGAGCGCACGCTGGCCGCGCGCCGCGATGACTCGCGCGCGCTCGTCGGACTGCCGCGTGAGCTCGAACGCAAGGGCGTCGATGCGGGCGCCCATCGCGGCTGCCGCTGCGGCGTCCGCACGCGCCGCGCGGGACTTCAACGTCTCGAGCTGGCGCGACAAAGTCCCAATGTCCCGGTTGAGCCGCGCGAGCTCGACCGACGAGTACCCGGGCGTCGTATCGATGCGGCCCTGCCACCGGCGACGCAGGTGGGCGATCAGCAGGCCCCGGTGCGGCGCGAAACGCTCGTAGCAGAGGTTGGCCATGTACTTCTGCCAGTCCTCGTTCGGATAGGCATCCACCCACTGCGCGGGCCACGCGTCATCCATCGCATGGTCGGTCGCGTACAGGTAGTCGTCGCCCATCGCCTCGAACCGGCCGTCGATCAGGGGCCACAGGTCCACCTTCCGACCGTTGCCCAGCGTGCCCTCGATCCGATACCAGCCCACGTCCCGCTGCGGATGGGGTGCGAACATCGCCCATTCCTGGTTCAACCCACTCACCCGTCCGACCCAGCTCAGCTCGTTCGGCAGCCAGCGCTCGTCGTTGGGGTAGCTGAACTCGATGTCGACCGCACGCAGATTCCACAGTGCCGCGTACACCAGGAACATCGCGCATCCGAGACCGGCGAGGAAGCCCTGGTTGGCGACGGGCCGCTCGTGCCCACCGCAGTGCGCCGCGAGCCAGCGCCACGCGCCGCCGCTCCCCAGCGCCGGGACGAACCGACCCAACGGCCCTACGATTGGCGACGATCGCGCGAGGCGCGCAACCGGGGCGGGTATGCGTTCGCCTCGCTCGTCCAGCTCCCATCCGCGCGCGACCGCGTCGTCCACGGCGACCGGCACGCCCTGGAGCCCGAGGATCTCGCGAGCGAGCAACGCGCCGTCGCGTGACGCGTCGTCGGGTGCGTGCCTCAACACGAGCCCCGTCGCCGGGAGCGAAGGGCGCCACCATCGTTCCACGAGCCGCCAGAACTCGGCCGGCAAGAACGCGAACCAGAACACGATCGCCGTGAACGGGAAGTGCCCGAGTCGAATCGTGGCGATGAGCCCCAGGTGGAAGCCCCAGAACGCGACCACGCAGGCGAGACGCAACCACCCGGTGGCCAGCGGTGAAAACGCCAGCGCGCACCCGTAGATCTCGAGGTTGATGGCGGCGATCGTCATGTACCAGCACACCTCGGGGCGCTCGACGAGCCACTGCGCGAGTGCCGTCGCGAAGTGCTCGTTGTTCATCGCCATCCACACGGCCGAGTACGTGCTCTTCCACGCGTCATCGGGTCCCCGAACGATCGGTCCCGTCCACGCTGGGTCGTACTTGATCACGCCCGAGACGACGTACATCGCCACGAGTTGGAGCAGGAGGCCGGCGGTCCCGAACGAGAGCACCGGGCGCGATGACCCTGCTTCGCCGGGTCGACCTCGGGACAGAGCCGCGTCCACGGACCATCGAACGCCGGCAGGCACCCACATCAACCAGAAACAGAGGCAGCGCAGGAGCACGTCGCCACCGTGGGTGAGGATGTTGTTTCGGTACTGCAGGCTGGTGAGCAAGAACCAGGTGAGCACCGCCGCGCGCCGCGTGCGGTAGCCCACGAGCAGCTGGAGCGCGAACGCGGCCGCGACCAGGAACAAGGCTGCCTGAAACCACACCTGCCCGCTGACCAGGTGGAGCGACCACCACCACTTGAGCGAGGTGCCCTCGTTTCCACTGACGTGACGCAAGAGCTCGGCGCGAGGGAGCAGGCCGGCGTCCGTGTAAAACGCGCGCATCGAGCTCGCCCGTACGGCGAGATCGACCAGGACCATCGTCGCCGTTCCCACGCGCAGCGCAGCCAGCGAGCGAGGATCGATCCCGAACCACGCACCGAGGGCGCGCCGCCAAGCGCTCTCCCGCGTGGCTGCCGTGGTCGGCGGGCGCGCATCGTCAGATTTGCGCTCGACATAGCCGGCGGCGGTCTCGTCGGTCATCGTGCTCCCTCGTTCAGCGTCGGACCGCGTCCGCGGCCGCGTGGCGCGCGAGCGCGGCGTGGCAGTGCGTCAGCGCGCGCACCATGTAGGCAGTCACGAGCACCGCGTCGTCCTCCATCCACCGTTGGCTGTCAACGTTGGTCCATGAACCGTCGCCGCGCTGACGCCGCACGATGGCGGCCGACAGCTCGGCGGCCCAATCGTGGCGGACCCCGTCCGAGGTCGTGATCCAGCGCTCGCCGTGAGCATCCAGGGCCTTGGCCATCACGAGGTAGTAGTAGTAGAGGCCGTGCGGCCCGAGCGCGACGTTCTCGTCGAGGTTGTAGTGCTCGCTCACCCAGCGGACCGCCGCGACGACGCGCGCATCGGACTTGTCGACGTAGGCGTGGAGCAGGCTCATCAGTCCCGCATAGCTCATGAGCCCGTACGAGCGGTAGCCGACCTTGCCGCTCTCGTCGACGTACGTGCCCGCCTTGCTGTTCGCCGGCCGGTAGACGAAGCCACCGTCGCTCGAAGCCCACGCAGAATCGTTGGTCTCGCTGTGGTTCTGGCAGCGCGTCACGAACTCGATGGCGGCCCGAATCGCCGGATCGTCCGAGCCCGCACCAGCCTGGCGCAGCGCCTCGAGCGACTGCAACGTGTTGGAAAGGTCCGCTTCGCCCGTGCCCGCGCCGTAGCCGAACCCCCCGCGATGGCTACCCGTCCCCTCGCCGAGCTGCGAGGCGCGCACGTACCCGAGCGCCTTCTCGATGGCCTGTTCGTGCCGGTTCTCGCCCGCCGTCTTGAGCGCCATCACCGCGATCGAGGTGCAGTAGTTCCCGAGGCCGAATGCCGGGGTGTAGATCCCTCCGTCCGGTTGCTGATGGGACACGATCGCGTCGCACGCGCGGCGCACGCTGTCGCTCGTGGCGTAGCGCGGACCATCGGGCGACTTGACCATCGCGTCCACGACCAGCGCGGTGAACGCCGGCTTGGGATCGAGCAACCCCTTCGAGAACTCGCCGTCCTCCTCCTGGTGGACCTCCAGGAACGCGATCCCACGGCGGATCGCATCCAAGACCGCGTCTCCGGAGGCGGCGACCGCCCGGGGCGCCTGGGTCGGGGCGCTGTGGTGGGTGGACTCGAGCAGGTAGATCGCGCCCGCGCCGGCGGCCAAGGCCACCAACACCCCGAGCCCGATGGCGATCCGTTTCTTCCAGGTAGTCGGCACGCGCATGCGCTCACTATACGCCGCGGACGGCCCGGAGTCCCCCGTTCGGGCCGCGCCCGCTACAATCCGCCCATGCGCAACCCCGCCGCCCTGTTCCTCGCGTCGTTTGCCCTGTTCACCACGAGCTCCCGCGCCGACGACGCGATCCCAGCCGGTCACTCGGTCCACGGTCAGGCGTTCAACGAGGGCCCGCGCCAGAAGGCAACCCTGCGATCGGGCATGGGCCCGATCACCCTCGAGGTCACGACCACGAGCGACGAGGCTCGACGCTTCGTCCTCCAGGGGTTCGCCCAGCTCCACGGCTTCTGGTACTTCGAGGCCGAGCGCAGCTTCCGCCAAGCGGCGAAGCTCGCCCCCGCCTGCGCCTTCGCCTACCTCGGAATGGCGATGGCCAACCGCGAGAATCAGGCGCGCGCCCCCGCGTTCATCGCCAAGGCCGACGCCCTGTCCGGGAAAGCGTCGTCGTTCGAGCAAGCGTGGATCGCCGTCTACAAGAAGTACATCGACACGCCCACCGTGGCCGTCCACGAGCGGCTCGGTGCGCTGATGGACGGCCTCGAGAAGATCGGCGAGGCCTACCCCGACGACCTCGAGTCCCGCGCCTTCCTCGCCCTCGAGCAGTGGACCAGCAAGGGCAAGGTGCAGACCGCGTCCGACGAGGAGATCGATGGCCTGATCCAGCACGTGCTGGACAAGGAGCCCAAGCACCCCTGCCTCCACTACCGCATTCACCTGTGGGACTACGTCGACGCGGCGAAGGCCCTCGACGCCTCGGCGCGCTGCGGGCAGGCGGCGCCGGGGATCGCGCACATGTGGCACATGCCCGCGCACATCTACAGCCGGCTGTTCCGCTACGACGACGCCGTGTGGCAGCAGGAAGCCTCGGCGCGCGTCGATCACGCGTACATGATTCAGGACCGCGTGATGCCCGACCAGATCTTCAACTACGCGCACAACAACGAGTGGTTGATCGGCAACCTCATCAACGTGGGCCGAGTCCACGACGCGCTCGACCTAGCGAAGAACATGATCGAGCTGCCGCGACACCCGCGCTACAACACGCTCACGCGCGGAGGAAGCTCACTCAACGGCCGGCGGCGGCTGTTCGAGGTGCTCGAGCTGTACGAGATGTGGGAGGAGATCGTCGAGCTCTCGGACGGCCACTACCTCGAGCCGACGCCGCACCCGATCGAGCAGGTGCGCCGACACCGCGCCCGCGCGCTCGCGCTGATGATGCGACGCAAGTTCCCCCAGGCGAAGAAGGAGGCCAAGGAGCTGCTCGCAAAGCGCCCCGCGCTCGAGATCGCGATCGCCGCCGAGGAGAAGCGCCTGAAGGAGCTCAAGGCGTCGGACAACCCCAACGCCACCGACGATCCCAAGGCCGTGTGTGAGCAAATCGCCGCGAACAAGCAGCTGCTCGACATGGTCGACTCGACGGCCATCGAGCTCGAGTGCTACCTCCTCCTGGCCGACGGCAAAGCCCAGGACGCGGCCGACAAGCTCGACCAGGCGAAGACGATGCCGCTCGAGCGCAAGGCGCGATTCTGGATCGACGCCGGCAACACGAAGAAGGCGCTCGAGCTCGCGACCCAAGCCACCAAAGACCACAACGGCCGAGTCCAGCCGCTCGCGAATCTGGTCGACATCCTCGTGCGCATCGGGGAGCTCGAGCTCGCGGTCAAGCACTTCAAGCTGCTCCGCGAACGCTCGGCCGCGATCGACCTCGACACACCGGTGTTTCGCCGGCTCGAGCCGCTCGCGCGCAAGCTCGGCCTCGGCCGGGATTGGCGGGTGAAGCCCACCACCAAGACCGATGTCGGCACGCGTCCGGCGCTCGATACGCTCGGACCGTTCCGCTGGTCGCCGTACAAGGCGCCGGCGTTCGCGCTGTCGGACGACCACGGCAAGACCCAGGCGCTCGAGCAGCTCGCGGGCGGCAAGCCGATCATCGTGGTGTTCTTCCTCGGCCACCGCTGCAAGCACTGCGTGGAGCAGCTCAAGGCCTTCGCCCCGGCAACGGCGGCGTTCGCGAAGCGGGGCATCCGGCTCGTCGCGATCTCGACCGAGACGCCGGCCGAGCTCTCGGCCGCGCTCGCCACCGCACCGGCGACGTTTCCGATCCTCGCGGACCCGGACAAGGCCACCTTCAAGGCCTACAACGCCTACGACGATTTCGAGGACGCACCGCTGCACGGTGCTTTCCTGCTCGACGGCAAGCTCCGCGTGCGCTGGCAAGACATCCACTTCGAGCCGTTCGCCGACACGGCGTTCCTGCTCGACGAGGCGGAGCGGCTGCTCGGGCAGAAGATCGCGGACTAGTAGGGTCTGTCTCGCAATTCGACCGCGGCGATGCCGCGGTCGAACTGTGGGACAGACCCTCCCGCGCCCTCGCCCTCGCCCGCGCCCCCGCCCGATGCTGTAGGCATGCTCACCCGGCTCGCGCAACGTGGGAGCTTCCCCACGCATCGGTCGGGCGCGGGCGAGGGCGCGGGCGCGGGCGCGGGCGGATCCCGCGGTCAAATTGCGAGACACACCCTACCTAGCCGCGCATCACCGACCGGTTGGACGCGCCCTCGTCCGCGCCGCCGCCTCCGCCGGAGATTCCGGGCCCTCCCAGCGAATCGTCGCGTGCAGCATCACGAACGGCAGGTACGCCAGGGCGACCGGCGGAAACCGCAGGGCCGCGACCAAGATCCCGACGTAGAGCAGACCGAGCGCGAGGACCGAGAAGTACCGTAGCGCGACGAAGCCCGCGGCGAGCGCGGCCAAGACCGCGCGTCCCAGGTTGCGCGCGATTCGCCCACCGCCCATCGCCGTGAGCGCCGGCTCGTGAGGCTCGAGCGCCGACAGCAGCGCGCCGGCCGTCCGGTACCGCTGGCGAGGCTCGTACGCGAGGGCCTGGGTCAGCACCCCCCCGATACCGGGGGG
>ORMF011785084.1_pt1 | contig 21119 bp, 19 predicted proteins | sample 1779871 | NCBI WGS metagenome assembly ORMF01 (sample SAMEA104232316, study PRJEB22302) | groundwater metagenome | biome: forest; feature: aquifer; material: groundwater | place: USA | collected 2011-08-07 | depth 5.4 m | reverse complement strand
GCCCACACCGGTCCGGTGCCTTGTTCGGCGTTCTCGGACATCGTGCGAAACTTATAAAGCGTAAATTTCCTTCCGTCCTCGCCGATCCGCTGTTGGCCGTAAAATATCGTCCCGCGAGAATCGCGCCAGATCAAGAACGCCACGAGCAGAAATAACGGGAAGGAGGCCGCCAGGAAGCATAACGAGACGGCGATGTCCATGCCGCGCTTTAGAAAACGATTTTCCCAATCACTCAAGGGGGAATCGGTAAAATACAAAAGCGAGACGCCTCCGAGATAGGCCACATCCATCCGGGAGGTGATCAGCCCGAAAATATCCGCGATCCAGCGAAACGCGACCATTTCCTTTTCGCATTCATAGATGATCTTTAAAACCGTTTCATTGGAAAGCCCTTGGAGCGCCAACACGACTTCATGAATTTCACGGTGGGATTGGATATAGTGAGACAATTCTTCCACTTTTCCCAAGACCTCGACGCTCTCCACTTTCGCGCCTTTCGTCAGACGATCATCCAGGAATCCGATAATGCGAGTGCTAAACCTGGGGTTTTTGTCATAGAAACGGACGAGCTTCCGCGCGTTCTCATCGCAACCAACCACGAGAATGTTTCTCAAGCTGCCGCGCCGGCGGTCCACCCACATCACGGCCAATCCCAACAGGAGCCTTGCCAGGCATATGCCGACGGCCAAAATCATCCCGACCATGACAAGAAAGAGCCTGGAGAAAGTGAATCCCCGGATAAAGAACGTGATCGCCATCAGCACGATCGTGCCCGCCGCCGTCGCCTTCACGACGCGGCCGGCCTCCTTGGAAAAGGTCAAGAGCCGCGACGGCGAATAAAGGCCGTAAAACCGGAGGAAAAATACCAAAATGATCATGATGAAATTAAACGACTGATGATACACCGGATAATCCGGCACGCCGAGCGAGGTTTCAAAATAAGCGCTGGTGAAACGCAGCCAAAAAGAAAGGCGCAATGACAACTGAATGGCCGCGCAATCGACGGCCAATCGGACCCAAGGCAAAAAACGGTCCCGTTTGCGGCGCTGGGGGATGATCATCAGACGGGCCCTGCGGAGGATAGGAACCGCCGGATCGAGCGGTCAATTTCGGATTTAAATCTTTGGCGGCTGAATTTCAACGCGTTTTCGCGCGCGGCTTGAGGAAGAAAATGTTCCGTCTCATAATTCAGGACCGCCTGTTCCAGGCCCGCTTCATCGGGCGACCGGAAAAACACGCCGGTCTTCCGGTCAAGCACGGTTTCCAACGCGCCGCCTTTCGCGTAGGCGATCACAAAACGGCCGGAAGACTGGACCTCGACCGGCACGATCCCAAAATCCTCTTCCCCGGGAAAGATCAGCGCTTTTGTCCGCCGGTAATGATCCCTCAGGGCCTCCTGCGGCTGCCAGCCGAGAAACCGGATGTTCTTTGAGGCCTGCGCCTCCAACAATTTCCTTTCCGGGCCGTCTCCGATGATGATAAGCCGGCGGCCAAGACGGTTGAATACGCGCACCGCCAAATCTATTTTTTTATAAGGAACCAACGCCGACACGATCAAATAAAAATCCTCCGGTTGTACGCCGGGGTCCGGCGTATAAAAATCCGTGTCCACCGGCGGATAAACCACCTCCGCCTCTCGGCCGTAGCACTTAAGAATTCTTTCTCGGATGTGGTGTGAAATCGCGATGAAATGGTCCACGCCCTCATTGCTCCTCAAGTCCCACTCTTTCATCCGGTCGATCACGGAACGGATCATCCATTGCGAGACCTTATTTTTTTTGCCGAAATATTCGTCGAAAAATCCCCATGCATACCGCATCGGCGTGAAACAATAACAGAGATGCCGCGCGGATTTCCTTTTCTTTAATCCCTTGGCCACGCAATGATTCGTCGAGATCAAAAGATCGCACTCCTCCGGCCGGAACGATTCGATGAGCCGGGGATACAGCGGCAGATAATAGCGATACGACGAAAAGATGCCGGGAAAATGCTGCAACGCGGATGGGTGAATGGGGTGCTTCGCGATCGTTTCGGATATTTTACCCCGCTCATAAAACAACGTATAAATCGGGCTGTCGGGATAAAGCTCGCAAAGGACTTCCAGGCATTTCTCCCCTCCCCGCATGCCGTTCAACCAATCATGAGAGAGGGCGACTTTCACCCCAAAACCTGTCGATAGATCTCAAGGGTCTGCCGGGCGGTCTTTTCCCATGAAAACAGCTTGGCCCGTTCTAATCCTTTTTTGGACATTGTTTCTCGTAACTCTCTATTTTTCAAAACATTATATACAACCTCGGAGAGAGCGTCAACCTGATAGGGATCAAACAGCGCTCCCGCCTCCCCGACGATTTCGGGCAAACTGGAACGATTAGAAGCGGCCACAGGCGTCCCACACGCCATCGCCTCTATGACGGGCAAGCCAAAACCTTCCGTGAACGAGGGCAATACGAACAAATCCGCCAGATTATAAAAAGAAACGAGTTCTGGGTCCGACAATTGGTTGAAATGGCGGACAAAAGAATGGCGGGTCATTAAATCTAAAAGCTCGGTGTTTCTGGGATCCATGCGCCCCGCCAAGATCAATTCATGGGGCGTTCCCCTCTTCTCTCTTAAAAAAATCAAAGACTTGATCAGCGCCGGTACATTCTTGTGCGCCCTTAAACTACCGACAAACAGGACAAAAGGCTTATGAAGCTGATGGGTCGTCCTGACCCTTTCTAACGTTTCGCGGTCGTCTATTTTTTTAAAAATCGGGGAGGCCGCTTCATAAGTGACAAAAACCCGATCGGAGGACATCTTGGGCAAAAATTCCAAAAGCTCTCTTTTCGTATTCTCCGAAACGGTGATCACTGCCGCCGCTTTCTTGGCAATATGATTTAATAAAAAACGGATGTAGGCCCTTCCGGTTCCGGACCGCAGCGTATTGTCGCCCCGGAGATAGATCAAGTCGTGGATCGTCGCGATCAGCTTCCCCCGGAAGAGAAACGGAACGTTGAAATGAGGCACGTGCAGGAGATCCGCGCGCATGATCTTGCATGGAATTTCAAATTGCTCGGCCAAACCATAAATCTTCGAGGAAACTTCTTTAAATGCGCCCTCGCGGCTGCCGCCGAGAATTTCTTTTTTAAACCGGGAATATCCTAAAAAACATATTTTATTTTCGAAGGAACGATAGAGCGGCTGTTGCGTGAGTTCCCGGATATACCGGCCGATCCCCGGGTGATCCCACATCCGCACATCGATCGCAAGCGAATAGTCGGGCAATGGCTTAAAACAGCGTGTAAATAAACGGCGCCAAGGCGGAGCCCTGGCTGAAGACGATCAGAGCGCCCAAAAGGACCAACATGACGACGATCGGAGTTATCCACCACTTTTTGCGGGCCTTTAGAAAACCCCAAAATTCCTTGACGATCGACCACTTCCCCATCGAAACCTCCTTTGGCGGTTAGATTAGACTATTCGTGATTTCTCCAGCGCGCGGATCACTTCCTCCGGGCTGATTTGAGACAGGCACGGATGGCCCGGCACATTGCAAACGGAAAACCCGCAGGGCGAGCACGGCACCGGCCTTCTTAGAACGACCGCTTCTTCCGCCAGCGGCTTCCATTGCTCGAACGAGTTCGTGCCGCTATAAAGAAAAATAGTCCGGATGCCCAGCACAGCGGCCAGATGCGTCGGGCCCGAATCATGGCCGATGAAACACTCGAATTTTTTCATCAATAAACAAAGTTCGCGTAAAGAGGTCTGGCCTGCGAAATTTACAAACGATAATTGCGGATGGGCCATCACGATCTCCTTGGCCTTCGCTTCGTCGGAACCTACCAAGACGACCCGCCGGTTTTTAAAGCGTGTGGCAAACGCGTCAAAAAAAGCCCGCACATTTTCCCGCGGCCATTCTTTCGCCTCCGAACCCGCTCCGACCTGAAATCCTACCCATCGCCCCTGATCCGATAGCTCGAGCGATGCCAGCCTTGAATCAAAACGCGCCGTCTCCTTTTCGGAGAAGTAAATCCGGGGCACCAAGGTTTTAACTTCAAGGTTCAAAGTCTTCAAGAGATCAAGCGCGTGTTGGGTTTCATGGATCCCGTGCCGGTAATCCGCTTCCCTGTTCAACAAAAATCCCCCGCCGGTGACGCCATAACCGATTCTGGTTTTAATCCCTGAACAGGCCATCAGAAAATTCTCCCGCAGGTCTCCGCGCAGCCCGAGGCCGATGTCTATGCGCTTGCTTCTTAGAACGCGGATGAGCTGAAAATAACCCAGGCCCGCCTTGCCTCCGGCGTATCGGCGCTTTGAAAACCACGGCGCGTCATAAATAACAAGCTCGTCAACAAAGGGGTTGTTCTCCAAGAGCGGGGCCGCCCAGCTTGAAACAAGAAATATCACGCGGGATTTTGGGCAGTACTCTTTCAAGACCTGAGGGATGCCGGTGGCGGCCAGCACGTCTCCGAGATGATCCAAACGAATCAAAAGAATCGTTTTGTTCTCGAGTGAGACGGCGGATGCCTCGGGCCTCCGAAACAACCGCGTGAAGCCGTATCCGACAACGTCAAGCGCGGCGGCCAACCCCCGATAAACTTTCTTTCGGAAGAGGTATTTTATCAATTGTTAGTCCACAAATCGATACTTCAAGAGCGTCCAAATCGCCTGGAGGCCGTGCCGCCAGCTCAATTTTTTGCCTTCTTTCGCCGAACGGGGATGATACGAAATAGGCACCTCGACGATCCGATAACCCGCTTTTCGAAGCTTGGCGGTCACCTCGGGGCAAAATTCAAAACCGGTGCAGCGCAGGTTCAGTTTTTGCAGCACCTCTTTCCGAAACGCCTTGTAACAGGTCGCCTCATCGGTGATACCCGCCCCGTACAAACCATTCGCGAGAAAATTCAAAAACTGAATCCCCAAAAAGTGATGCAAATATCGGATCTCATAATCCGCGCCTAGAAAACGGTTCGAAAACCAATGCCAGACAAATAAAAATTTATTCACCTGGCTGAAACGCGTCCCATACACCACCCGGACATCCGGTCGGGTGAATTGATCCATGATCTTTTTAAAATCCTGCGGGTCGTATTCCAAATCGGCGTCTTGAATGATCAAAACGTCCCCGGTCGCGACGGGGATTGCCGCCCGGATCGCGCTGCCTTTCCCTAGATTTTTCTCATGAAACAGGGTTTTAAACCCCGCCCGGCCTTGGCAGCGGCTCTCGATCCATTCCCGGGTCCCGTCCCGCGACCCGTCGTCCACGATGACAATCTCCTTGTCGATCGGAACGGCCGAGACCTGGTCCACGATCTTCTGGATCGTATTTTTTTCGTTGTAGACGGGCATGATGATGGAAAGTTTCATGAGCGTCCCAAACATTCCCGATAATACCGCGCCGTGGCTTTCGCCGTCTGCTCCCAGGTGAAATGCCGAAGCACATGGTCTTTGAGCGCCGTGTTTTTCGGGCGTGTCAAATTTTTTTCTATCTTCGCCGCGATATCTTTCACGCTGGAGGGATTCAGGTAGTCCACAAAATCCTCGAAATATTCCCGGGTGCTTCCGCCCCGAGTGACGAGAACCCTCGCTCCGGCCAGAGCCGCCTCCAACGCCGCGAGGCCGGGCGTTTCAAACCACCCCTGCAAAACAAACAAATCACAAGCCGCGTACGCGGACCGCAGCAAAGGGTCTTCGTGCTTCATCGTCGGTAAAAAAGTCGTGAAACCCTTCCCCTCTTCGCGGCACTTCTCAAAATAGCTTTCATAACCGGACACCGGGCTTCCGATAAGAAAAAGTTTTTTATCCAGTCGTTTCACGGCCCGGATAAGGTTCAGCTGGTTCTTCCTCGGCTCGATCCTCCCCACCCCCAGAATAAACGGATCTTTCATGACTTGGTTTTGAAACAGAGTGGGGTCGGCGTCAAGAAAAGTACGGTCAACCCCATTCGGCACCACGCGCATTTTGCTTTCGGCGACGGCGAAAAGACGGTGGATCTGTTTCAGTTCAATCTGAGAATTCGGAAAAATGAGATCCGAGCACACCAGAAGTTTCCGGCGCGAAGAAGGAAAAACCGGAAAAATGACTTTGGCGGAATGCCGCAGGACAAAATTGATCTTCGCGGCGGCGGAGCCCTCCGTAAAAAAAGCATGCCTCAGGTCCGACCAAAGAAGAGGCGTGATCGCCACCTTCACTTTTCTTGAATTGGCCACACGGACCAGCCCCAAACAGTCCTTCACGGAACCAAACACATGGATAAAATCATAATCCTCCACCCGGCCCCGCCAGGAATCAAAAAAATCCACTTGGACGGATTCTTTTTCCAAATATTCTTTAAGTTTGAGGAGAAGAATTTCTCCGCCGCCGGTGTTTTGAAACGCAGATGGGTAAGTGACGAAGGCGACCCTCATGAAATATTTTTTTCAATGATGCGGATGATTCTTTCGGAGCTCCGGCCGTCTCCGAACGGATTGGCCCACTTCCCTTTTTTCGTGATCATTTTTTTCGCGCATCGCAGTATCGAAGCCGGCTCAAAACCGGCGATCATATTCCCGCCCGCCCGGACCGTCTCGGGCCTTTCGGTCGTCGTTCTGAGCGTCACGCAGGGAACCTTCAAAATACAGGCCTCCTCTTGGATGCCGCCCGAGTCGGTCAAAATTAACTTTGCCTTGGATTCCAAAAGCAAAAATTCCAAAAACCCCATCGGGGGCACCAGCCGCACCCTTTCGGAAACACGCAACTTAAAACTTTCCAGCTTTTTAACCGTCCGGGGATGAATGGGGAAAATGATCTTTTTTCTAAAATGCCTCCCTATCGCTTCGATCCCCTTCAAGATCCGTCTCAAACGCTCGGGGTTGTCCACATTTTCCTGGCGATGCAGCGTTAACAAAAAATAATCTTCGTCCTCGGACAAACCCAACGCGCCCAAAATCTTCGAGTTTTTCTTTGCCAACTTGAGATTCTGAAAAACCGCGTCCACGATCGTGTTGCCCGTCATATGGACCCGTTTCTTAGGCACGCCCTCTTGGATCAACGTGTCGGCCGCCAGCCGGGTCGGGGCAAACAAAAAATCGGAAAAATGGTCCGTGATGAAGCGATTGATCTCTTCCGGCATCGTGCGATCATAGCTTCTTAATCCCGCCTCGATATGCCCGATATGCATATCGATGTGCGTGTAATCTCGGGTGGTTAAAAGTTTTGAAACGGTCAGCGCTCCGGCCAACACCGTGTTGGTGTCCCCCTGGACCAAGATCACCTTCGGCATCTCCTTCAATAAAATCTTTTCGATCCGGATCAACATCCTTCCGGTATGGTCGGCCTGCATCGTCACTCCCTTGGACCGGATGCCCAAACGGTATTTCGGTTCCGGCAAATGAAGTTCTTTAAAGAAAAGGCGATCCATCGCGTAAGAATAATGCTGTCCGGTGTGAATGATGAAATAGTTTTTCTTCTTCTTTTCAAGATAACGGATGACCGGGCTCAATTTGATTATTTCGGGACGCGTCCCTAAAATGACGGCGATCTTGCGATTTTGTGGCATGGCGGTTTTAGACCAAAGAGTCGATCATGAGAGGTTTTTTCCGGACTACAAATTCATCGTGCATCCACAGTCCCTGGAGGGAGAACATCGTGCACCAGCTGTTGAGATGCTGATTTTTCGCCCGTGGGTCATTCTGATACAAAAAACCGCCGCTCTGGCCCGAATTGCCTTCGTATTGAAAAGACAAAAGATGGCCTTTGATCTTGGCCAAAGAAGCAAGATGCGGGCGCAGCTGATCGGGTTTCAGCGCGAATAAAATAGAACCGATCCTTAAAGTCTGAGCCACGATGTCGCATCGCTCGCCCGGAACAAACGCTCCTTCTTCATACAAAGCCGCCACCGAACCGTCCTTTCCCGCCGCTTTCATCATCCAATCAAAACCTTTGAGCGCCGCTTCCAAATAATCGGGCCGGTCGAGATGAACCGCCCCGTATAAAAGCCCTTCGAGCGTATACGCGTGCGGGTGTAGGAGTGTGCTCCCGTCTTTCTTGCCCGTGACAAATCGGCCGTCTTTCAACTGCATCTTTTTCGTCTCGTCTAAAAGCGTCAAAGCGATCTCCCGGCCCCGTGCTTGCCTGGTCACCCTGGAGTGATCAATAAAAAAAAGGGCGTGTTTCGCGTGAAAACTACCGGTTTGATCGGACCATTTCCCGTCATCCTCCCCGGCTTTGTTTTTTTCAGGGTCGTAATAAGAGTGGAAGATGCCGCTTTTCTTTCGCATGGGGCCTGACAAAAATCGGAAGATCTTCTGAATCGCTTCCAGATATTCCGGCCGTTCGGATGCCTGATAGAGTTGCAGCATCCCATAGCCCACCATCGCGGTGTCGAAAGAATAAACTCGGCCTTGGTCAAAGCTGTATTGAGACAAAGCGCTGGCCGGATCCAGGTATAATCTTGTCTTAACGCCGCCGTTTTCTTGGATGGCATTCCTCATCAGCCATCCCGCGCCCTCATGAGCCCGCTCCACCCATTGCCGGTCGCCTGTCACGCGATGAAGAAACAGGCAGGTCGATAACGTATATCCGGTGATCTCCGAATAGAGGAATGGGTATGTTTTCGCAGCGGTTTCATACCAGGCGGCGACGCCGCCCCTGAGTTTTTTGTCCGAACTTAAATTGTGGATCCCTGAGCTTAAAAGCCAGCGGGAAGCCAGAGTGATCGCTTGGGTCGTTTCACGGGGACGAACGGTTTTTTTATCGGCGGATTTTATCATAGACGGATCTGGCGACTTTTAAACGAAACTTCGAGCGAGGGTCACGCAAAATAACCTGCGTCGGAGACTCTGACCGTACTTCCAAACGATTTCCTTTGGGTGAGACAAAACCAATCAGCTTTGCCGGGATGCCGTAGACCAACCCATAATCCGGCACATCTTTGGACACCACCGCTCCGGCGCCCACCATCGCATAACGCCCGATGTTAATGTCCGAGAGAATGCAGGCGTTTGCTCCGATCGAGGCGCCCTGTTTAACCACCCGGTTCAAGCCTTTCATTTTCCGGATCACATTCGATCGAGGCGAAGGATCGTTGACGAAACACACGCCCGGGCCTATAAACACATCGTCTTGAACGGTCATATTCCGGTATAAAAGAGCTTTGTTATGAATATTGACGCGATTTCCCACCCGGATCCCGGCGTCAATGTAAACTCCGTTTCCAATCATGCAGTCCCGGCCCATCACCACCCTTTCCCTGATCTGAGCAAAGGCCCAGACCTTCGTGCCCGGCTTCAGCTTCACCTTCGGGTCAACGATCGCCGTTGCGTGGATAAAAGATTTTAGCGCCAATGCCGCTTCCCCCATTCAATATTTTGGATCAATCCTTCTTCAAGAGAAACCCGCGCCTTCCAGCCAAACAGTTTTTTCGCCAGACCCGCGTTACAGATCAACCGATTGACCTCGGAGGTGCGGTGCGGAATATATTTAATTTCCGAACGGTCTCCGGTGAGGCGCCGGATCCTTTGCGCGAGCGTTTTGATCGAAACATCTTTCCCCGTTCCGAAATTAACCGCTCTGCCGATCGCTTTGGGATGACGGCCCATCACCAAAAATGCCTCGACCATGTCGTCCACATACGTAAAATCTCGGCTTTGAGACCCATCGCCATGAACCGTGAGCGGCCGGCCTTCAAGCGCCAACCGTATGAATTTAGGAATCACGTCATAAGTGTGCCGGGGGCCGTAAGTGTTGAAAGGCCTGATAATGGAGATCGGCAAACGATAGGTATTGAAATAAGAATAAGCGGCCCGATCGGCCGCCACTTTTGAAGCCGCGTAAGGCGAAGAGGGATTTAAAGGGTGGTTTTCGTCGATGGAAGCGGCTTGAGCGGTCCCATAAATCTCGCTGGAAGAGGTGCAAACGATCCGTTTGATCTTTGGGACCATGCGGACGGCTTCCAGCACATTGATCGTGCCCCAAAAGTTGCTTTCGATCACTTCCCGCGGGTGCTCAAAGGAGTTCGGCACATAGGCATCGGCCGCCAAATGAAAAATGGTCTCCGGTTTGTTTTTTCGAATGAGCTCCACGGCGTCTTGGCTGGCAATGTTGCCGGTGATGATGTGTTCAAAGGTTTTCTCAAAAGGGGCTAAATTTTTCAAGGTGTAGAGGACGGTGCCCGTGATGGAGTTCCCCCGAATATAGATCGAAACGCGCGCACCTTCCCGCACAAGCCGTTCGGCAAGGTGCGATCCCATAAACCCGTCGGCGCCCGTCACCAAAACCCGTTTTTTCTTCCAAAAATGGCCCAAGAGACCCTCCTATTTAGATTCTTTCCTATCTAAGATTTGACGAAACACCGATTTTAACACACTCGGAATGGATTCTCTAATAATTTCATCCGCCGGGGTGTTTTTTTCCCAATCCAGCCAATTTTTCACCCGGTTTTTCAAACGGCGCTCCCAACGCTTCTCCCGATAAATCCGGCCCTGCTCCGTGAAACGGCCGGCAGGCGGCAGCGCTTCCCACAAAAGCGATTCCGGATCCCAGGTTCGAACGCCCGGCTCCAAACGGAGGCGGGCTTTGCTATCCTTGACCGGATGAAATAGCTCGACGCCTAAATCTTGGAAAGACGCACCCGCGTTTTCGGCCTCCATCCGCAACGCGCCGTTCTCTTCTTGAAAAAAATCAAAACGCCGGACGGCTCTCTTTTTCCACCACGCCGCAAAATCGCTCATGTTGGCAAACCATACCTCTTTGCGCGATGCCGCCATACGGAAAACATTTTCGAGGAATTCGGGATGAACCCCCAACCATTGTGTCGGATGGTCATAAATCAGGCAGGGTTCCCCGCTTTCATATTTTTCTTTCCACAGCTCCTCAAAATAACTCTCAACCTCCTTCGCATCATAAAAAGACCGCGACTCCATATAGACCCCGATCCCTATTGGATGCACCGGCACCTGCAATACCGGCGAACGGCGCCCGTTGACGATCGGATAGAGCGGCAAATCGTCATAATCGAAAGAAAACTCGGAAGAAAATTTAAAACTCATTTCTTCCAAAACTCTTTGAAGTCCCGGGTTCCACCGGCCGTAGGGGCTCGCAAAACCTTTCCGCGGCACCCCCAGTTTCTCCAAAAATTCCGACGCCTTCAAAATATTCCGGTGGTTCTGCGCGTAGGAGGCGTAAGTGAAATGCGCATATGCATGCGAATGAACGTCAAAGCCCGCCTGCTGACAGCGGCGTATCTCTTCCGGAAACCGGTCATAGCTGGCCATGCAGAAGAAAATGCTGATCGCCCGCGCATGGGGGGCCGCCGCCCGGAAGAAACGGTCAAATTCTTCCCGGGAATATTCGTCGGCATCGACACGGAGTGAAAATAATGTCCGGTAACCGTGGGGGTAAAAAGCCTTTCGAGGACAAAAAAGCCCTTGCGCTTTGAACGCGTCCAGTATTTTTTTCCACAAAATATCCCGGACTGGTTTTTTCGGATAGAGCGCCACCTGCTCCGAAACAAGACGCCCTCCGAAAGGAAATTGTTTCACAACCCCGTGATAACGCGTCAGCTGTTCAAGCTCTTCAAAACCCTCGGAGGCTAAAATGCCGAGACCTTGCTGAGTTAATTTTTGGGCTTCTTTGCGTAGCCCCGCTGAAGTCAAAGGATGGGTCACATAGAGCGCCCGGTCCCCCGGAACGGGCTGGCCGTCGGTCAACACCTCATAAGAAACCCCCAGGCGGCTGAGCAGCTCTTCCCAAGTTTCATGATTTCCCAAAAGAGAAATCCGCAGTAATTTTTTCATTTCTTCTTTCCCCGCCATAAAATAAAAAGCCGCGTCGCGGGAAACCATTCGAACACGCGGCGCCAAGCGCAGCGGATTTCTCCGTCCGACATCACGTAAGAGGCCGTCACCTCGTCGCAAGCGGGCCTTAAAAGCGTCATGATCTGCCGCCGTGAGAACCAACGCTCCCGAAAAGGAAAATTATTCGGGTAGATCCATTGGTTTTTTAATTCATGCCAGCGCTTGATCAAAACATTCGGGACCAGGAACCGCTTCTGGTTCAATGAAAATTTATTGCGGTCGATGAACACAACCGTTCCCCCTTTTTTAAGGACACGCAATATTTCACGGATCGATTTTTCCAAAAAGGGCAGGTGTTCGATCACCTCGACCGCCGCCACGACGTCGAAGGTTTCCGCTTCGAACGGCAGATCCGTCACGCTGGCCTGCAAAAAAACGCCGCCGCTGACCCGCGTGGCTGCTTCTTTTAGAAGCGCCGGGGACGGGTCTATCCCCGTGACCTTCGCGCCTTCGGCAAGGAATACTTCGGCAAAGCGGCCTTTTCCGCATCCGACATCCAAAACTTTTTTACCCGCGAGAGACCCGCAGGCCGACAAGAGCGCCCGCAAACGCCGGTCCTGACGGTCGATCCGGTCGGGCAAATGGACCGCGTGCGCGTCAAAGCGTTCTTGGATCTTGGGCTCCAGATCCTCGGCGCGATACAATTCGGCAAGTTTTTGGTGCTTGCGCAGCGTGTAGCGGGAGGAGAAGGCCGCGAATAAAAAACCTTCGCGGCCGTCCAAAAATCCCAGCTTCCAAAAATAATGGTAGAAAAAGATGCCGAGCGTTTTCACGAGCGTCAGGAAATACGACGGCCGTATCCCCTTTTTTTTCATGAACGGGGCCTCGAGGTCCGTGTAGAATTCGATCTTTTGCCGCTCACGCTCTTCGGAGGGCGTGGTAAAGTGCGTGATCGGATTTTTCAGATCGCCGGTCGCGCCCTTCACGGCCAGATATTCGTGAATGGGCTGCTCAAAACGGGCGTTTCCTTTTTTGAACAAACGCACCGGCCGGTCATCTTGAGTCCCGCTGAAATGAAATTCTTTTTTTAAAAAAAAGGTCCGGCGCGGAATGCGATACGCGGCCGGGGCGGAAGACCCCCGGGTCACGCGCAAGATCTCCTCCGCCAACGCCTGGCTGACCCGCTCATCGGCATCCAACGATAAAACCCAGTCTTGTTGGGCCTGATCGAGCGCGAAATTCTTCTGGCTCGAGAAATCATCGAAAGAACGGGTGAAAATTTTTCCGGTATATTGGCGGGCGACCTCGAGTGTGCGGTCGGTGCTGCCCGAATCCACCACCACGATCTCGTCCGCGAATCTCAACGATTCCAGGCAGTCTTTGATATTTTTTTCCTCATTTTTCGTGATCACGATCGCAGACAGGCTCATGTGCTTTTTACCGGCAGGCGCCGGGATCCCAAAATTTTTAAAACTTCCCGGTCCGTGCGCGCCGCCGGTCCGTTTTGAATTCTTTGCCGCGCGCGGATCCGCGCTTCGCGTTTCATCGGCCAGGCACGGAAAAAACCCTGCACGAGTTCTTGATTTCCCGTGACCCACGCGTCGGCGATCCTGAGCGGCAGAAACAGGCGATGCAACCAAAACCACCGTCCGTGACTAAAATTTTTCCAAACAAATAGAAAAGTATTACGGTAAGCGATGACGGAACTGCCTTTTTTTCCGAACTCGCGGTGAAACGTGACCTGTCCTTTATGGTAGATCACGCTTTTAGGCTCATACTGGCAATGCCATCCCCGCCGATAGGCCTGCAATGAAATATCGGTGTCTTCCCATGTCCCCGGTAGGTACAAATCATCATAACCTCCGAGCGCCAGAAATTTTTGCCGGTCAAACGCCCCAAAGGCCACCTGGGCCGTCCACGAAGCGACATCCCGGTCGGCTTCGGCGCCCCGATAACGGGAATCCGTCCAAAAAAGCCCGAAACGGAACCCCGCGATCGATTTCTCACCCTGATAGTCCTGCCCGTCAAACCCGAGACATTTACAACCGACCGAAAAGATATCGGGATCTTTCTCAAAAGGATCCAGCAGCGGGTCCACAAAATCAGGATCCACTTTGATATCGTTATTGAGCAGGATGACGATCGGCTCCTTCGTGTTTTTAAGCGCTTCATTATAGGAGCAAAGGATCCGGTTTTCCTGGGACAAATAAAGCTCCACGGTCGGAAAGCACTCTTTTAAAAAAGAAACACTGTCATCGGCGCTGTGATTGTCGACCACCGTTACGGCGACTTTCCGGCGCGACCGGGCGGCTGCTTCCACGATGGAAGGCAGACATTCTTCCATCAGGCCGCGTCCGTTATAGTTGAGCACCAAGATCCTCGCTTCGGGCATCAGGCGTTCCCCTTGACCACTTCCAACTCGTAGCGGATGCTCTGTGCCGGAAAAATGAACGCAAAAAACTTTTCGTAAACTCCCGTCAACCGGTTGGCGAGAAATCCCAGCCCCAGATAATTTTGCAGCCGTGCGCCGCCCAGTTTATGGATCTTCCAAAAATCGATGTGATAACCCAGCTTTTTGAAGCGCGCCTTCGAGGAATAAAACGAAAACTCGGGAAAATCCCCGGTGAAATAATCAAAGGACCGTGACGTAAAAAAATGCTTGTGCGTTGGGTCGCTGAACGCGTCCTGGCCGCTGAAATAAGGCGCGTCGACAGTCACCCTCGCGCCGGGCTTTCCGATGCGATGCAGCTCCTCCATCACGCGCAGCACGTCGTCCAGATGCTCGATGCAATGCGTGACATAGATCTCATCGAAGGTGTTGTCCTCAAACGGATACGGAAAAACGTTCAAGTCATGGATCACATCGGCTTGAGTATTCCGGTTGGAATCGATCCCGATTGCGCCGGGCCTTTTTTTATTGCCGCATCCCACGTCTAAGATCATGAAGCCCTCCCGTTCTTTAGCCACTCCACCGCCCCGAACAGTTTGTCCGGAAAAGCGTCTTTTCTTAAAAAAAGATAATACGGAAGAAATTCCGCCCGGGGGGCGCCACCCTGTTTCACGGACGCCCGCACAAAACGCTCCAACCGCTGCAAATCCAAGAGCGGCGATTTCAAATCTTTTTGGCGAAAATAATCGATCTGCTCTTGCAAACGCTGTGCGCGAAATTGTTTCGAAACAGGCGGCCTCTCCGAAACCCCGATGTTGTTTTGATCGTGCTGGCGGTATTTCACGAGTTTCTCGCGGGAAAACACGACGCGGCCCAGCGCCGCGCTGAGAATCCAAGCCAGGTGATCATGCATGAAAGGCATGGAGTCCGAAAACCGGCTCATGCTTTCCCGGACCTCGCGGCGAAACATCATCGAGCAGCCGGGCGTGAGATTTCTTAAAAAAGCTTTCTCCTTCAAATACCCGGCGCGCGGGCGAATGCCCGCCGTCCGCCAAAAAGAAGGGCGTATCGTCCGAAGCCCTTCGTCACAAACCTCCAAATCAGAGTAAGCCAGCATGTTCTGAGGGCTTGATTCAAGCAATTGTTTCAAAAGAGCGACTTTGTCGGACCGCCAGACATCGTCTTGATCGCATAAACAAATGAATTGGCCCTGCGCCAGGAGCAGCCCTTTTAAAAAATTTCCCGTGATCCCCAGGTTTTGGGGATTCCGCAATAGCTTTATCCGCGGATCCTTGGCGGATAAGGCCTGCGCCATCTGCCAGCTGCCGTCTTTCGAACAATCATCCGCCAAAATAATTTCGAGGTTTTGATACCCCTGGGATTGAAGGCTCTGCACCTGCGGCTGCAGATACTTTTCCCCGTTGTAAACGGCGACTACGATCGAAACCAGCTCATCCATCGGTTTGTTTCCTAACGTTTAAAAAATTTCCGCTTCCAAATAGCGAGGATGCCGAATTTTCGATCGAGCCCTATCAGGAAAGGCAGATAGCAAATCCCGTACAAAACCGATTGGGCGCCTATCGTCAGCATCGGTGATTGAAACCGGACCTGCCGCGTCACAAAAATAAGCAGCGCCGCCATCCAAATAAATTTAAGGACCACCAGGCCGTATTTTTTCAAAAATTCCCGAAAGGAGTATAGGTGGCTTGCCGTATAAATATAAATCATCGTAAAATAACAAAACATCGCCAGCGTCGTCGCGCCCGCCACCCCGGCGATCCCCCAGCCTCTCCGGATCGCCAGCCAGTTAAACACGATCGCCAATCCGCTGGCCGCCGCGTTCAACGGAAAAAGCACCCAATGTTTTTTAATCACGTAGATAAACAAAGAATACGCCATGCCCACGCCGACAAAATAGGTGCTTAAGATCAGGAGACGCAGCGCCGGGATGCCTTCGGTGAATTTCGGCAGGAACAACCCGATCAAAAAAGGGACGATAAACCAACTCAACCCGATCAGCACCGGCATGACCGTGGAAAAGACCAAATCCGATTTCCAGAGATACCCCTTCAGGTCTTTTTTATTTTCCGTTTGTCCGAATTTTTCATGCAAATTAGGGATCACCACGATGCTGATCGAATTCGGGATACTGTAAAGATAGCCGTAGGCCATCAGCGCCACGCTGTACAACCCCAGCGCTTCGAGCCCCAAGAACTTCGTGATCATGATCTTATCGATCGTTTCAAAAAAAGTGGAAAATAAAGACAAAATCATCAGCGGAAATCCATAAACCAACAAGGCCCGAAGCTCGGACCGACCCATCGAATACCGGAAATGAAAATTTTCCCGCGAAAGAACGTAACTAATGTTGAAAATAAAGCTCAAAGCCATCGCCGTCATGAAGCCGTAAAGTTTATACCGGGAAGACAAAAAACCGATCAAAATCATATTAACCACCGCGGAATAAAACGTGAGCTTTCCGGCCAGTTCAAAGCGTTTATAAGCCCGCACGAGACAGATGAGCAGCGCATTCAGGCGCTGAAGAAGGACAAGCCCGGCGGCCAAAAGCAGGCCGTAAAATAAAACCGCCGATAAATCGGCCTGCCGCACAAAAGCGTACGCGACCACTCCCATCGAGACGATAAAAGCGGTGAGCGTGCTGAATGAAAACGCCGTGTTTTTGATTTCATCCACTTTTTTTGTGTCTCTTTTTCCCTGATAAAAAGGGATCTCCCGGTTGATCGCATCCATCGTCCCCAGATGCGAATAATTGGCATAGGTTAAAATGATCTGCACCAGCGACCACACCCCCATTTGCGCCGGCCCCAAGAAACGGCGCGTAAGGATCGCCGCCACAATGGTCACGAATTGCGTCAAAAGCGCGGCCATCGAGTACTCGCCGGCGTCCCGGATGATTTCATGAGTTTCGGACAAGATTCCTCCGCTCTTTTTCCAAAGTTTCCAAGAGCAGGCTCACCACACGCTCGGTATTCTTTCCATCTTGTTTTCCTAAGTGATACTCTAGAATTTTCGCAGAAATTCCATTGAATTTTGTCCGGTCGGATCTTTCGCAAAATTTCTCGAGCGCATTCCGGAGCTCCGAGTCATTGGTCGCCACCTCGCAAAAACCGGACTCCGCATAACGCCGGACAGACGCGTTGTTTTGAGATTCTAGATCAAGATAGATGATGGGGACCCCGGCCATCCCGGCCTCGATGATCGCCGTCGACCAATAAGACAGAAGCATCGCGTCGCTCTCCGCCAGGCATTGAAAAAAATCATCCGAAGAACTCACGATCTTAACCTGTTCGGGATCCGCCGCTTCTTTAACGAATCGGCGCCATTGAGGTTCATCTTCGTAATAATGCGGTTTGATCACCAATTCGATCGGCAGCCCTTTGATCGCTTTCAGCACCGCCTGAATGGTCAAAAGTTGCGTGGATTTCAAAGCATAGACGCGATAACCAAGGTAACCATGCGCATCGGGCGACTGCGCCCATAAAACGCCCGCGCAGTATAAAAGACGCTTGCGCGATCTCTTAAGGGGTTCTCTTTTTTGAACCATCTGACGCAGCTCGTCATACCGCGGAAGGCCTGATACAACCACCGTCTCCTCTTTCCAACCCCGCGCCAAATATCCCATTTTTTCATGTTCGGAATTCACAAAGGTAAGAGACTGGGCGAATACCCAGTCTTCTTTGGGCACCTGAAAATCCACCATGTAGTTGGCGTGCGAAAGACAGAATAGGCTCACACCGTTGGCTCTCATGAATTCGGCGAAAAAAGCGCGGCCTCCAAAATCTTCCTCCAACAGAACCCCTGACAGATCGGTCGCGGCCAAAACGCTTTCGTAATGTTTTTCCTTCAGAGCCAACTCTTCCAGATATTTTTGCAGGCCCGGGAAAAACCGCGCTTCAAGAAGCCCGGTAAAATCATAAGAGCCAAAACTAAAGGTACGCCTCTCCCCGGCCAATTTCAGCGCCTTTCGAATTTCGGACATTTGCTCTTGGGTAAAAGCGTCGAAATTCGCCGGGCCGCGGTTCGGAAAGCACCGAGGAATGAGGTAGGCGGCACCGTGCCGAAGCGCGAATAAATACTGCTCAAGATGAAACTGATCGTCATACAGCAAAATTTCTTTTTGTCTTTTTTTCAGTTCGATCATCAAATGCCCCAAATGTTTCAACGAGCCGTAGGCCATGAAAGCTTTATGATTTTTCTTTGGCTTCACAAAAAAAGCATAAACCCGCTCGACGGCGCTTCGGGCCAGACGCAGCGCCGTTTGCCTCAATCGCGAATGGGTATCGGGATGCGCCACATCGATTTTCTCGGAAAGCGGAATAAGCTCCACGCGGATATTCCGGGCGAGCGCCGCTTCTTTCAAAAAAATGTTTAAGAATGAATTGCCGGAAAAGGTGGGATAGCCGCCGATGTCGGAGCTCTCAAAAACAAAGACCTCGGAAGGGTTGTATTTTTCCACGAGATGCTTGGCGTAAAGATAATTTTTTAAAATCAGGATCAAAATCAGCGAAAAATACAGATAGATCACCGAGGGAAGGCCGTATTTCCGGAACAGCCCGTCCTGCCGGCACAGGCGGATCCACCCGGCGGCCTTGGCGCATCCCCAGCCGTTGATCTCGTTCCATCGGTCCTTTAGTAAAGCTTCTTCGAGGATCTCGTATGGGATTCCTTCTTTTTTCAGGAAATCGTAGCATCGCTCGTTGTCACAAAAAATCGTGAACTCCTCGAAACTTGTTTTTTTATCCCGGAATTTATAATACTGCGCTGGAGTGGAAATAACCGCTATCTTGGGCATGGCGCGTTCGCTACCAAGCGCTCAATCCGCCGTCCACGACAAGATTATGCCCCGTCATATAACTGGAAGCGTCGGAAGCCAGAAAGATCAGCGCCCCCACGATCTCATCGCCCTGCGCCATTCGTTTCATGGGAACGCGGTTGGAATATTTTTTGATGAAGGTGGCATTCTGCCCGCTTTGAACTCCGCCGGGGGTCAGCGTATTCACGCGGATTCCCCGCCCCGCCCAATACGCGGCCAAATACTTCGTCAGCGCCACCACGGCGCCTTTCGAGGCCGAATAGACGGCCGGAGAGCCCATGCGAAGGCCTTGATATTTTGAACCCTCATAAATCCGGTGATCGGGCGCCATAATTCCGTAGATAGACGCGGTTTGAATGATGGAGCCGCCCTTCGCTTTTGCCATTCTTTTCCCCACCGCCTGCGCCACCAGGAACATGCCGTCGATGTTGACGGACATTTCCCGCTGCCATTCTTTTTGAGAATAGTCCTCAAACTTGGAAAAATACGCCTTGAGGTCTTTGGAACGCGAAGCGGCATTGTTATGAAGAATGCTGACCGTTCCAAGGCTCCGAAACGCCTTTTCAGCCATCGCTTCGACGGATTCTTTTGAAGAAACGTCGCAGGAAATACCGACGGCTTTTACTTTGTATTGCCGCGACAATTCCTTGGCAAACCGCTGGCTTTCCGCTTGATCCAGATCCACCACGGCCACATTTGCGCCAAATTCAGCGAGCCCGCGGCAAAATCTTTTTCCGAGAATTCCTAGCCCGCCTGTCACCACGGCGCTTTTGCCTTTTAAACTAAAAAGATCTCTGTAATGAAATTTTTTTTTCATGTCTTTCTCCCCATTAAGAAATTGACCAGTTCAAAATCAAGCTCCGAATCAATGTCCCGCGAGCGCTCTTCCGGCATCACATACATCAGCGTCTCCGGGGTCAAAACGGCGGCGGCACTGAGCAAAGCGTCCCAACGCCAAACATAAATGGACGCGTTCACGTCAAAGCACTCGGGCGCGTCTTGCCGGCGGACCACCGGCTTCTTCGGGCGCTTGCTGAGCGTTACAAAGCCGCGTTCATCTATTTCCACCAAATTAAAATAAGGAGAGCGTCTTGCGGGCGCGCCCGTGATGACATTGAAGGCGTTCCGGTCTTCCAAAAGTTTGACGGCGCCCCGAATGTCGTCTTCATTGCGAAGCGGCGATGTGGCGTCCAGGTCGACCGTCGTTACAAACTTCACGCCGGAGAGTTTTTGCGCTTCCCTGGCGCAATGCTGAATCGCGGGCAATTTGGCCGCGTGATCCGAAGCCAGCTCTTCCGGACGGCGAATGAGATAATCCGCCCCCCATTTTTTTGAAATCTCCAGGATCTCTTCCGAATCACTGCTGACGGCTAAAACTTCAAAAAGCCCGCTGTTTCTCGCCTGTAAAATACTGTGGGCCACTAACGGTTTTTCCTGCAGCATTCTCACATTTTTGTTTTTGACCGCTTTGGATCCCCCGCGGACGCAGATGGTGCAAAGACGCTTCATCTTAGGATCCATTTTTTCTTTTGGGCGGCTTTTTCGGCGGAGGCGATGAGATCCGCCACTTCCGTTCCTTCCCGAAATGAACATAGGTTTGTGTAATCCCCTTTCAAGATCGCCTGGTGTTCCAGGCGATAAGTCAGATCGCGGTCTGATTTGAATTTTTCCACCGTTTTATCGATTTGAAGCGTCCCCGCGATTAAATCGGCCCTGAACGTATGTTTATCCGTGTTCACGATCAACTCTCTTTGCGTCATTTTATCGACATAATTCATCTGAACCATGACCGCCGGACATTTGGCAGTGGCCATCAGGAGACAAAAAACGTCGTCGCTGGTAATTTCCAAAGAACTGTAATGCCCGCCTAAGGCCGCGACCTTTTTCCAAGGGCCCAGCAGCCAACTCAAATAATCCAACTCATGACTCAAGTCTCTCAACGCGCCTCCGCCGGCGGTCTTGGAGGCCGAATAAGAATTCCGATAATCGGACTGCGGACGCCACTGATAAAGGGATTGACCCACATAACACTGCGCCGAAATCGGTCTTTCCTGCCGTAAAAGCTCTTTCAGGTGTTGAATGACCGGGTGAAATCTCAAATTGTAAGCGACAAACATTTTTTTAAAAGAAAACTTCCGCGCTT
>ORMF010120264.1_pt1 | contig 21119 bp, 16 predicted proteins | sample 1779871 | NCBI WGS metagenome assembly ORMF01 (sample SAMEA104232316, study PRJEB22302) | groundwater metagenome | biome: forest; feature: aquifer; material: groundwater | place: USA | collected 2011-08-07 | depth 5.4 m | reverse complement strand
GTGGGCGGATCATCCGGACTGACATGGAGGATGGGGGAGTAGTCGGGCGCCTTTTCTTTCGCGAAATTGAGAGCCGGGAACCGCTGCGGGGTGCCGTCGGGATTCGGCGGAGGGTTAACGCCACGCACAAATTCACGCAGATCGACGGGAGGGAAGTAGGCGACTACTGAGGCGACGCGATCGGTGGACTTCAGAAAAGGTTCCGCGGCGTTGGGGTCCCCATTATCCGAAGCTGTACCGAGCATGAGGGCGAGATGGCCGCCGGCGCTTCCGCCGTATACGCCCAGCCGGGTGGGATCGATGCCCCAACTGGCCGCGTTGTAACGGACAAAGCGAACGACGCGGCGCACATCGGCGACGATTTCCGGGATCAGGTATTTGGGCGAGCTGCCGTGACGCACGGGAATAACGGTGAAGCCTTTGCTGAGCAGAGCCTCGAAGCGGGAGGCGGCTTGCTGCGGCGGAGCCCATGTGGAGACCCAGCCGCCACTCACCATGAACAATATCCCGACGCCGTTGGCTCCGGTCTTTGGCTTCAGCACGTCGAAGGGGAGGGCCATCCCGTCCTTGTGCCCGTAGACGACATCGGGGACGATGTCGATGTCGGTGGCGGCGGCCGCCGAGCCGACCAGCATGGAAACGAGCAGAATCCAGCGCGCGATGATCATGGTGCGTGTTACTCCTGGGATTGAGGATATCATGAGTCATGCGACTACTGAGTATTTTCCTTCTTTGTCTGCCAGGCTTCGCCGCAGGGCCTCTGGATGCACTCGGGATGCGGTGGACCGTACCTGTGGTGGAGGACTGGAAGACGGAAGTGGTGGAGGGAGTTCCAACGCTGCAATTGACTGTACCGCGGCCTTCCACGCAGCCCCGGCGTCCCTCGCAATATGCTCTTGCTGAAACCGCTCCCTACGAGATGTTGGATTTGGAACTGGAGATGAAGCAGGAGCCCGAGGCTGTGCGCCGCAGGCGGAATTCCCTGATCCTGGTTTACGCCTGGCGGGATGCGGATCATTTCAACTACGCGCACCTTTCGGTGGATGCGGCGCGCCAGCAGCCGGTGCACAACGGCATCTTCCATGTATATGGTGGAGATCGAGTGCGGATCAGCAGTGAAGAAGGCGCCGCGACGCTGGAAGGGGAGCAGTGGCACAAAGTACGGCTGCACTATGACGCGGCGGATCACCGTGTGCAGGTTTGGGTGGATGGGAAGAGTTCGCCGTCCATGCAGGGAGTGGACTTAAGCCTGGGAGCGGGGCGATTCGGGATTGGAAGTTTCTTCGATATGGGATCGTTCCGGAAGTTGAAGGTGAGCGGAAGAAAATCGGGGCAATGATCACCTTTGGCAATTCGATTGCGTTATTGACCAATTCTAATTTTGGGCGCACCATGGAGTTGGAAAGCGAGGATGAAACAAGTCATAAGGGCAAGGCTAGAAGTACAAGCCTTGGCCGCTGGCGTGTGGCCAGCGGGAGAGGAGGTCGCAAATAGAGCCGGACAAGTCGAGGGGCGGCGACGCTCCGCGAGCCTGACGGAAATTTGGAACTACGAACTCCGGAATGGGCGCCTATAAGGGCCCGGCGCTTTCAGCGCGAAACGATGGAGTCAACGGGAAGCTTCCAAGTCAGCGTTAGCGGTAGAAGCGCCGCCCCCAACCATTTTTAGAACAGCGCTTTTCGACGCTCCGCTGCTGATGTCGTAGCTGTAAAGATTATCCTGATCCCGCAGATAAAGCCTGCCCCCGGCAATCGCCGGATGCGCCCATGTGGGCCTCTCCCCTTTGGAAATACTGAACCTTGACTTTTCGTGGTAGCCCTTCGGCGTTGCCTCCACCAGGCCCATGACTCCGTCTTCGCTGAAGCAATACAAGTTTCCTTCCGCAAAGATCACAGATCCCTTTCCGACGCTGCGGTCCTTCCATGCCACCTCCCCCGTTATGAATTTCATTGCGGTCAGGATGGAACTGGAGAACCCGTAAAGATAGTCGCCGATCAGCACAGAGGTGGCGTGATGGTTGCGCATCTCGCGGTTAAAGTAGACCTCGGTTGCTTTCACGCCGCCGCCGGTTGCTTCCAGTTTCAGCAGAGCGCACCCGGTGCCGTAGTCAGAAGAATAAAAGGCGTAACCGTCGTGAAAAATCGGCGTGGCGACATTTGCGGTGCGATTGGCCACCTGCGCATAGCGCCACAGCAACTCCCCGTTGTCGGCCCGGACACCCATCGCCCCGCTGGCCGTAAGGGTAAGGATCTGGCGGATTTTGCCGGTGACGGCGATAATCGCGGAGGAGTAGGCGGCTTGGTCGCTTTGCGATTTCCAAACCGGTTCCCCTGTCATCTTATTTACGGCGACGATGGCGGCGCCTCCCCCTCCGGTGACGACAATCAAGTTGTTGCCATCAATCAGGGGAGATTCGCTGATGCCCCAGTGCGGGACCGCGCCGCCGAACTTGTTGACAGCGTTATAGCTCCAAATGCGTTTGCCGGAACGGGCTTCCAGGCACGAAAGAGTTCCATCGGCGGAATAGGCCCATAGACGATCGCCTTCGATGGTGGGCACGCCGCGCGGGCCGTCTCCACGCCGTTCGCGATAGGGGCCGCCATTGGGAACCTCCCAAAGCTTTTTGCCGTTGGCGGCGTCGAACGACATGATGTATTGGGTGTCGCCACGCTGTCCCTGTGTGAAAATGCGGCCTTGCGAAATGGTCATGGTGGAGTAGCCTTCGCCCAGTCCCTGCGCTTTCCACACCAGTTTGGGACCACCGCTCGGCCAACTGCTCAACAACCCGGTTTCGGTTGAGATCCCGTCACGTCCAGGTCCGCGCCACTGCGGCCAATCGGCCGCCATCGACACCGAAACAAACAGCGCCAGTAGCGCAAAGGGCGCCGTCCGCGCCCCCGAACGGGCCAGAAACACGCGGTCTTCAAAGCGTCGGAGCAAGTCCGTTTTGCGCGTGGTCCTCAAAAGCTCGCACAGGGCCGGCGCGGCCCACGAACCCACCGGAAACTCGCGCATTTTCCGCCGCGCCGAGCTCCGTTGTGCGAGCGTGTTCCTCAAGAGAAATCCGAACTTCATGCCTTACACCTCACTTCTTCACCGCCGCGACCATCTTTTCAAAAGCAGACGTATTCGCGGTGACGGTCCTGGCGGGTCCGGTCAGTTTGAAGAAGACGTTGCCCCCCGGGGCCTCGACGATGGACCCGATCAACCGATAGCCTGACTTTGGTGTTTTCACGGGAGCCATGGGAGCGCCAGAAAGATAGGTGCCGGCATGCCGCACCGTGGTTACATTAAGACCGTTCACTGTTTGTTTGTGGGTCATCGGTTTGGCCGCGGCACCCTCTTCAAATTGCGCCAGCCAGCGACGCACATTCTCATCCACACCGCCACCTTGGCCTGGGCCAAAGTAGAACACGGCGCATTCGGCATCTTCCTCACCAGAGGCGGCGGGTACCACATAAGTAGCTGCGCGCATGGGGCGCTGCGGCTGAGCTTTCCAGGCGTCAGGTGGTGTCCATTGGATCCCGCCGGCGGATTCGGCCAAAGCGGGAGCCAGCGAAACCAGGCTGAACAAGGCAATACAACAAGACAGTTTGATGACCATATCTCTTAGTTTACTTGTCCTTGGGTGGCGAGGGGAAATATGAGACAATTCAACACGAAAGACATCCTGCGATGCGCAAGAATTTCCTTGTGAACGCGGCTCTGCTCGGCGTGCTGGCGACCCTGCCCGCGGCTGCCCAGACTACCGCCCGCGGCATCCTGCAATCCAACTGCATGCCATGCCATGGCGAGGCGCAGATGTCGGGGCTCGATCTTCGTACGCGCGAGGCGATGCTGCGCGGAGGCAAACGAGGGCCGTCCCTGTTACCGGGCAACGCGGCGGAGAGCATTCTCTTGAAAGCTGTGGAGCGTTCCGGCGAACTGCAGATGCCTCCCGGCAAGAAGGGGCTTTCGGCCAGCGAGATTGCGATCTTGAAGTCGTGGATCGACGGCGGCGCCGCCATGGAGACACATTCCAAGCAGGAAGAGGCCGGCTGGTGGGCGTTCCGGGTCCCGCGCCGTCCATCCATTCCAGCAACCGCCTCCACATGGGCCACCAACGATTTAGACCGTCTCTTGGAGGATGGCCTGCGAGCGCAGGGACTTACGCCATCGCCGCTGGCGGACCGCCAAACGCTGGTTCGCCGCGCCTACTTCGATCTGCATGGGCTTCCGCCGGGCCCGGCCGAGGTGGACCAGTTTCTGAAGGACGGCTCGCCGGAGGCGTGGACCAAGTTGATTGATCGGCTGCTCGACTCACCCCGGTATGGCGAACGTTGGGGCAGGCACTGGCTGGACGTGGCCCGTTACGCCGACACCGGCGGTTATGAAACCGATGTCTACCTGGCGAACGCATGGCGCTATCGCGACTACGTCATCAATTCCTTCAACCAGGACAAGCCGTACAACACTTTTGTGCAAGAGCAGATCGCGGCCGATGAGATCTGGCCGGACGATCTGGACCTGGACGGAAGCTATGATCTTCCAAAACAGAAACAGGTGAATCTGGCGCGCCGGATCGGGACCGGCCTGTTCACCATTGGTCCCATGGCGGCCGAGTACACCTTCTTTGGCGACCAGTACCGCGCCGAATGGCAGGCCGACTCGGTGGATACTGTCGGCTCCGCCTTTCTCGGACTCACAACCGGCTGCGCGCGCTGCCACGATCACAAGTTCGACCCCATTTCCCAGCTTGACTACTACCGGATGGCCGCGCTATTCGCCGGGAGCGAGGATCGCGAGATCCCCATCGTGAGCCGGATGGGAATCTACGAGTACACCCGCTACCAGACGCGCCTGCGGAACGCGGATGAGCTCAAGGCGAAACTGCAGCGGATGGACGCCGAGGTCCGCAAGCGCGACGCCGCCAATCGCAAAGCGCAACCGCGCGAAGATGATGAGCCTTTGCCCTACACGGCGGCGGAAAAGGATCAACGGGAGACTCTGCTTCGGCAAATCGGGCAGGCTTATGTGACGGCGCCTAAGATGTATGCAATGGCCAACCTGCTGGTGCACTCTGACCGCGTTCCGGAATCGCACATTCTGATTCGCGGGGAGTTCAAGCAAAAGGGCGAAAAGGTGAGTCCTGGATTTCTGTCGGCATTGAACAAGGGTCCGGAGATTGTCGAACCGGAGGGAAATCTGTTTGTCCCGCAAAGGCGCAAGGCGCTCGCGGAATGGATTACTGCGCCGGACCAGCCGCTGCTGGCTCGGGTGATGGTGAACCGGATCTGGCAGGGTCATTTCGGGGAAGGGCTGGTTTCCACTCCGAACGACTTTGGCCGGCAAGGCGAACCGCCGTCGCATCCCAAGCTCCTCGACTGGCTCGCCACCGAGTTCACCAGCCACAACTACAGCATCAAGCACATGCACCGCGTCATCCTGCAGTCCAGCGCGTACCGCATGGCGAGCCTTCCGCAGCCGGAGAACGCCCGGATCGATCCGGATAATCGCTACTTCTGGCGGATGAACCGGAGGCGTTTGGAAGCAGAAGAAGTGCGCGACGCGGCCCTTTACGCGGCCGGAGCGTTAAACGGCAAGATGGGAGGCCCGCCTATCGCCGTGCCGTTGACGAAAGAGGAGCGCGGCGGCATGCGGGACTTCTCGCAGTGGCCGGTCTCTTCCGACCCGGCTGACTTCGATCGCCGCAGCGTCTACCTGATGGTGAAGCGCAGCTTCCGTCTTCCGATGCTGGAAACCTTTGATGCTCCCGACACCACTTTCAGTTGTGCGCGGCGCGAAGCGTCCACGGTGGCCCCGCAGGCATTGGCGCTCCTCAATAGTGAATTCACGGCAAAACAATCCGCCCGTCTAGCCGCGCGCTTGCAGCGCGAGTATGGCGGCAACACAGGCGCTCTGGTGGATGCCGGATTTCGACTCACCCTGGGGCGTGCGCCTGCCCCGGAGGAACGGGCCAAGGCTCTCCAGTTCCTGGAGCGCAACCCGCTGCCAAGCCTATGCCTGTTGTGGTTCAATTTAAGCGAGTTTCTTTATGTGGACTGATCCGACGCGCCGCGACTTCCTTTCCCGTGCCGGACTTGGGTTCGGTTCCCTGGCGCTGACCTACATGATGGGAGGCGCGGCCGGTCAGGCTGCCACCACAAACCCGCTGGCTCCCCGCAAACCGCCGCTGCCCGCCACGGTAAAGAACGTCATCTTCCTATTCATGCACGGCGGCCCCAGCCACCTGGATACGTTTGACCCCAAACCCCTCATCAACCAACTGGATGGGAAGCCGGTCCCGGAGTCATTCGGCGACGTGCAACTCCAGTTTTCCAAATTTCGCGAAATGCCGATTCTCGGATCGCGCCGCACGTTCGCCCGGCACGGCCAATCGGGGATGGAGATCTCGGACCTTTTCCCGAACCTCGCCCAGCATGCCGATTCGCTCGCCGTGATCCGATCGATGCAGCATGACGGCTTCACGCACACGGCGGCGTTGAACTGGTTGAACAACGGATGGCCCCGTTTGGGAAGGCCGAGCCTCGGCTCGTGGGTGGTCTACGGCTTGGGCTCCGAAAGCGATTCCCTGCCCGCGTTTGTAGTGCTGCTGGAAGGCGGGATCAAGTCCGGCCCGCCGGTCTACGGGTCCGGATTCCTGCCCGCCGCCTATCAAGGTACGGTGTTGCGCAACGGTCCCGCGCCCATCCTCAACGCGCGCCGCCCGGAAGGAATCACCGGCGAAGGGCAGCGCGAACTGCTGGACAACCTGAAGTGGTTCAACGAGCGGCATATGGAATCGCGCGGCGATGACTCCAGCCTGGCGGCTCGCATCGCCTCCTATGAGCTGGCGTTCCGCATGCAGATGGCGGCGCCGGAGCTGGCCGACTTGTCCAAGGAAACAGAGGCTACCCGAAAGCTGTATGGAGTGGACGACCGGCGCAGCTCTGACTTCGGCTCGCGGTGCCTGCTGGCGCGGCGATTGGTGGAACGCGGAGTTCGTTTTGTACAGGTCTGGTCTGGGTCCACCACCGGAACCTCGGATTGGGATGGCCACAAGCAATGCGACAAGAATCACATTGAAATAGCGGGCCGCGTGGACCGGCCGATCGCCGGACTGCTCGCCGACCTGAAGTCACGCGGACTGCTCGATTCCACGCTGGTGATCTGGGGAGGCGAGTTTGGCCGGACGCCGACTTCCGATGGCAGCCTGAACGGCGGTGGTGACAGTCTGGGGCGCGATCACAACCCCTATGGCTTTAGCATCTGGATGGCCGGCGGCGGCGTCCGCGGCGGACAGGTGATCGGACGTACCGACGAGATTGGCCTGCGAGCCATCGAAGATCCGATTCACGTGCATGACCTCCACGCCAGCATGCTGCTTATGCTCGGCCTGGATCATGAGAAACTGACATACTTTTTCCTGGGCCGCGATTTCCGGCTCACCGATGTACATGGCAAGACGGAGTTGGCCAGGCGGCTGACCCGTAGCTGATCTGATCCTCCCAGAAAGGAACAACAATGAATCGCACCGCAGAAGCCATTTGGAATGGCGGACTCACCGACGGCAATGGGGTCGTGTCGACACAGAGTGGCGTCCTGAAGGATGCCAAATACAGTTTTAAGACGCGCTTTGAAGACGACCCCGGCACAAACCCGGAGGAGTTGGTCGCGGCGGCCCATTCCGGCTGCTATGCGATGGCGCTCAGCCTGTTTCTCGCCCAGGCCGGCATGACCCCGGAACGTCTGCACGCCAAGGCGACCGTGACGCTGGATAAAGTCGATGGCGGTTTCGCGGTCACAAAATCGGCTTTGGAGCTTTGGGCGAAAGTGCCGGGCGCGGACCCAGCCGCTTTTGAGAAAGCGGCGCATGATGCGAAGGCGAACTGCCCGATATCGAAGCTGCTGAAGGCCGAGATCACGCTCAGCTTCAAGCTGGAGAACACTTAGCTCATTTCGGCTTGCGCAATGTTTTTCGGGGGATCTTGAGCGCCATGGATCCGGCCACGGTGATCACATCATACTTGCCCTGATAGCCCACCAACTGGTGCGCCGCCCAGGGTTCCAGCTTGTACTCTTCGGTGAGCCATTGGACCATATCCGATGTCGCAATGCGTATGGTGCGGTCCAGGGAGCTGACAAACTCCGGCTGGCTGGCGATGGCGACGATGTATTCTTCATTCACCAGCCGGGGACCAGGAAGATTTGCCTTCTTGCGGAGATGCACCGTGAATGTGACATCCATCGAAGTTTCGATGCCCGTGCCGGTTGGTTCTCCATCGGCCTGCAGCGCATGTCCATCGCCGAGATACAAGAGCGCTCCGGGGTGGTAAACAGGAAGGAAGAGATCCACGCCTTCCACCACTTCGTTGTAATCCATATTCCCGCCGTAGGTGCCGGAGATGGCGCTGGTGGGCGCGAAGTCTCCCGGAGCGGCCACGCCCACGCAGCCGAGCATGGGACGGGCGGGAAATTCCATATGGATGGCCTTGCTCACCGGCTCGCGCAGACGGACCATGTAATTGGCGCGGTCAATCTCCCATGGGATCAGGTCCGCGCGGCCCGGACGGACCAGGTCATCTTTGTAATGCCGCGGGTAGAGCGTTTCCAGCGACTCCTGCGCCAGTGAGAACAATCCCAGCCGGTAATTGCTCCAACCCCAGTTGCGGTTCATGCGAATGCGTTGAAACCGGATCTGGAGGGCATCGCCCGGCTCGGCCCCTTCTATGTAAAAAGGACCAGTGAGGGGATTGGACGGAGGGGCGCGGCGCACGTCCTTGTCGTCCTGTCCGCCGGCGTCCAGCGTGTAAGTGATCACCGTGTCGCCGGGCTTGATCCGTTTGAGCACGGGGTTTTGATGAAAGAATGTATGGTGAAAACGCTCCGGTTTCACGTCGTGGACTTCAGCCAACATCCCGGTTGCCACCACGACACACACCGCCAATCGCTTCATCGTGAATACTCCCTGACCATATAGTCGCAGGATCGGACAGTGAATTGTGAACCTAAATGATCTGTTCCAAAAGCCCTACCAGATACTCTTCGTCGACGTCCCCCGTTTTATGAGTCCGGGTATCCTGGTACCGCCATTGGTTCCCTTTGCGATCCAGGCAGTAATACAGGAGATGCTCTTTCATTTCATCCCGATCAAGCATTTCCTGGTTGAACCAGTGTATGCTGCCCTCCAATGTGTATGGCGTTTTCAGCTCATAGGTGGACACCAGGGGTTCGGTGCCGCGAAATGACAACTGGACGACACGCCCGGCCGCGTTCATCTGGAAAAGATGCACCGCGGCATCGTGAAATTCTGCCGCGTCGAACCCGGCCGGAGACAGTTCCAATTGCACGAGCTTCACCTTGCCGTTGATGCTGCTCACCAGGTTGCGGCAGATCTCATGCAACCGGACCGCGGCCTGACGGCGCAATTCCTCGATCTCCTTTTCCCGCGCAATGCGGGAAAGGTCCTTCTCGGCGACCCGGTCCAGGTTTCTGGCGAGTTTGGTCAGGCGGTCTTCAAACATGCTGTTCGAACGGCAAGAACTTGCAAGTATCTCACGCTTGACCCTTATTTGTAGGTGGCGCTCACGTTGTCAATGATGAAGCTGGTGGGCCTGCCGCTGTTCTCACGGCCCTGAAATTGAATCTGCACGACACGCCCGATGTAAGGTGTGAGGTCGAAGCTGGGTTTGATGTAGCCCAGCGCACTGCCGGGGCCATACGTATTCACCAGGCTGGTGAAGACGCCGATGTCGGTCAAACGCCCGCCTCTGTCATCGAGCAGGCGTACGGTGAGCACATCATTGGCGGTGGTTTCCTGCGTGTCGATCCGCAGTCGGAAAGTAAGCGTTGCCGAGGTTGAGCCTTCCGGAACGGTGAACCGCTGGAAAATCTCATCCGCATGCGAGGTCCCGAGCCCGGCCATCTGCGCATAACGGAAACCCATGAATGCGCGCATCGTGGTTCCCATGTCACGGCCAAATATGGTCTGGCCGGTGGTCACCCATCCGGTACCTCCCGATTCAAAGCCGCCGTTGACTATCAACTGCTCCACGCTTGCGACCGTGAAGCTCACCGCGGCCGGTTCCACCAGCTTGTCGCCGCTGGGGCCATAGACGATGGCGGTCATGGTGTGCGTCCTGGCCGGAAAAGATTGCGTAGGCAGGACGACAACGTATGGGCTGGTCCGGGAGGAGGCCACCAGCTCCCCGTTCACGCTGTAGTCGACGCGGGACACCTGGCCAGAGGTCACGCCTGAAAGCGAGCGGATTCTGAAAATTACGCTGCGCTCGCCGTTGTCGGCGTCCGCCTCCGCGACGGCCGAGAGCGGTTCATCGCTGACCAGGCTCACGTTGTCGACGCGGAACTTCACGGTGCCTGCCGCCACGATGGTGCTGGTAAAGCGCAGCTCCACCGTCTTGCCCCGGTAGGCCATGAGGTTAAAGCTGCGCTTGCTGTAGTCCTTGGCCAGGGAGTCCGTCGTAGCGGCGCCATCATATATGGTGGCCAGGGTTTCCACGACAGCGCCTTGTTCATTTCGAATCTGCACTTCCAGGCGGTCCCCAACGGCCAGTGAAGAGCTCTCCACGCGCAAACGGAAGCTCAGGTTGGCGCTGGTTGCCGTCTCGCTGATTTGCACTTTTTGCCAGATCGAGGCAGTGGCGGCAAACGCCGCGTGGCGGGACCCCAGGAATGGCACTCCAGCCGATTGGACAACGCCAGGGGTGGCCAGCCATTTGCCGCCTTCCTCAAAGCCGCCATCGGCAATGAGTTGATTGACGCCCTTGGTCCCGAAGGTGGCCGACGAAATTCCGGCTTTGGCGCTATAGTCGAGCGCACGCGCCATCACGATGTGGGTGCCCGGGGCCAGTTTCGCGATGCTGACATATCCGGCGTAGGGGGCCTTGGTGCGCGAAAGAACGGTCTGGCCGTCGATCTGGAAGTCGATGCTCAGAACTCCGGTGTCGTCAGTGGCGGTTGCCGACACCAGCATGCTGCCCTCCCCTTCATCCATATCCGATAAGGTAACGGCATTAATGGTGGGAGGCGCCGCGTCCACGGCCGGGGCGCCCAGCCCAACTGCCGCGAATGCGTTCTGCGTGATTCGCACGCCCGTGGATTCGGCTCCATAGAGGTATTCGGCGGCCTGCAGAAAGGCGGTGCGCAATTCGAAGAAGTTCGGCTCATCGGGCAGATAGCCCGCCGTGGCGGCATACCAGACGCGACCGGCTTCCTGCAGCCCGAGCCCCGCCATCCCGTTTGGGAAGAATCTGCTGTAGGTGGGGTTGGCGCGATCAGCGGGAGCGCCCCTGGAAAGCAGCACAAAAAGCCGGCCATAGATGGTGCCCACCGAGTGCTCGGCCCTCCCTCTGGCGGTGGAGTCCCACTCCCTCAATCCGCCCACGCGTGCCGGATCCACCATCCGGGGCCTCCAGTTCCACGCTGCTTCCACGTCGGTAAGAACGGTTCCCCTTCCCTTGGCGCCCAAGTAGTAGAACTCGACCAGCGAGGCCACAATGTCGCCATGCCCTTCGGAGACACCGGCAGCTTCGCCGCCGTCAAATCCTTCGCTTTCGATCAGGCTGAACCACATGCCGTGCCCCAACTCGTGCGCCACTGTCTCCAGGTCAGTCGGAGTTGCGGTGGACGAAGCCGCGCCGTCGCCGAAGAAGGCGGCCTTGGAAGTCTTCAACCAGAAGGCGGCCTCCTGATTCTTGCCGAAGTGGACGCGCGTATCAATGCTGGCGCCTTTGCCATCCAGTCCCGGTTGTGCAAAAACGTTGGCGAGCGTGTCCCAAGTCCGTTCCACACCGAAGGCGACATCTAAAGCAGCAGTTTGCCCATTGGCCGAAGCACTTCCGTTGGCGGCGTCGTACAGCTTGCCATCGCCCCAGACATTGGAGGAGTTCCTGTACGGCACGGCTGAGACGCTGCTATAACTGGCCTTGTTCTCCAGGTTCCGCGTGGAATTGCCGCCGCGCGTTGCGTCGGTGAGTTCGAACTCTTGCGTTTGAAGATTCTGCGATGAGTTGATTTCCACGGGTCCATAGAATAAGGACTGGGCGCTGCCTTGTACGGCCCGAAACTCGTCATTGACTCTTTGTGACCACCGGCGAATCACCATTCCGGATGTGGCGTCCACCAGCCAGCCGCCAGGTTCTCGGTCATCTTCCGGACCGCTTTCGGTGGAGGAGAGTCCGAACCATGCCAGGCGGTATCCGGTGGTCTGCCACTGATACTCCTCCATCGCCGGGACGTCCAGCAGCACACGCTTGCCCAGGTCCTGAGTGAAGACGAGCGTTCTCACCGGAACGATCACCAGCCGCAGCACTACGGAAGAATCCACGGAACCAGGCCCCGCTTCCTGTACAATGGCGGCTCGCGCCGTTGCCGCATCCACGGCCGGAACTACGTCGATCAAGATATCGGGGAAGAGCTTGGTGGTGGGTTGCTCGAAGCGGTCCTGTTCATCCACGTGGGCAATGGCGCCCCCGCCCATCACGCGGACTCCCTGGTAGAACTGTTGGTAGCGGGCATGTGTGCGTCCGTACAGATCCGTCATTGCGGATCGCAGCTCCAGCGTGTGTGCATTGCTTAGCCCAAGGTCCGGCCGCAATGCCTGCATTCTATTCGTGGCAAGCCGCACGCGCCGGCTCTCTTCCGTGCGAATGCGCGCCAGTTCCTCGGCCTCGATCGGCTTTTTTTGCGCAACGCCGGCGGCCGGGATCAACATCGACACAAACAAGGCAAAGGCAGCAGGGATGGATCTTGACTGGATAAACATGGGAGTGAAGAAAGTCAGTTCTATTCTACACGGTCCCGGTCATGACGCCTGCCAAGGAATTGCCGGGGACAATTCGTACAATGAGAGAGTGCCCATGCTTCCCGTTGACCAGCAACTCGCCTATCTCAAGAAGGGTCTTGCCGAACTGATTCGGGAAGAGGATCTGAAGGAGCGCCTCCACCAGGCCGTCAAGGAAAACCGCCCGCTGCGGGTCAAAGTGGGTTTTGACCCGACCGCTCCGGATCTTCATCTTGGCCACACTGTGGTCATCCGGAAGATGAAGCATTTTCAGGAGCTCGGGCACCAGGTGATTTTTCTCATCGGCAGCATGACCGGCATGATCGGGGACCCGAGCGGCCGCAACATCACCCGTCCTCCCTTGACGCGTGAGGAGGTGGACCGAAACGCGGAAACATACAAGACGCAGGTGTTCAAGATTCTCGACCCGCAAAAGACCGAGATCCGGTTCAACAGCGACTGGCTGGCGCCGCTGCGGTTTGAGGAGGTGATCCGGTTATGCTCGCGCTACACGGTGGCGCGGCTGATGGAACGCGACGATTTTTCCAAGCGCTTCAAGGAAGGCACCCCCATCTCCGTCCACGAACTGCTCTATCCGCTGGGCCAGGCATATGATTCGGTGGAGCTGCGCTGCGATGTGGAAATGGGCGGCACGGATCAGAAATTCAATCTGTTGGTGGGCCGCGAGATCATGCGCGACTACGGCCTGGCTCCTCAGATCGTGGCGACGCTTCCCATCCTGGAAGGCCTGGACGGAGTGGAGAAGATGTCCAAGTCCAAGGGCAACTATATCGGCATCACGGAATCGCCCGAGGAGATGATGAAGAAGCTCATGTCCATCAGCGACCGGCTGATGCCGCGCTACTTTGAGCTTCTCACCGACATGAGCGTCGCCGAGATCGGTCAACTGCTTGCCAGCACGCACCCGCGCGAGGCGAAACTGCGGTTGGGCAAAATGATCGTTACCGATTTTCACTCCGCCACGGATGCAGAACGCGCCGCCGGCGAATGGCAGCGCGTGGTGAGCCGCGGAGAGACTCCGGCCGACATCCCAGTGGTGAGGCTCGACGGCACAGTGCGCCGCCTGGACAAGGTGATCGCGCAGTCCGGACTCGCCTCCTCGGTCAGCGAGGCGGGGCGCAAGGTCCGCGCTTCGGCCGTGGAGGTGAATGGAGAGAAGGTGACCGAACTGGTGGAACTGGCCTCACCCGGCGAGTACCTCATCCGGCTCGGCAAGGCGTGGCGCAAGGTTATGCTCTGATGCTGCCGTTGCGGGAAAATATCACTCAGTCGGTAGCCGCGCTGCGCGCCTTCCGCCTGCGCTCCATCCTCACGATCGTCGGCCTTACGATGGGTGTCGCCACTATCATCACGGTGATGACATTGATCCAAGGGGCCAATATTTACGTCGAGGAAAAGATCGCCAACCTGGGCTCCAACGTCTTTCAGATCTCCCGTATCCCGCTGGCCGTGACCGATTTCAATGTCATCCTGAAGGCTCTCAAAAACAAGCACCTCACCATTGAGGATATGCGCGAGGTGCAGCGGCGTTGTCTCAACTGCGCGATGGTGGGCGCCCGCGCATCCCACTCCGGACGCATCCGCTACGGCGACACCGAACTCACCGACACCACCATCCTGGGGCACACCGCTACGATGGCTGAGATCGACACGCGCACGGTTGCGCAGGGGCGCTACTTTACCCCTACCGAAAATCAACGCGCCAGCCCGGTTTGCCTGATCGGAAACAAGATTAAGGAGGACCTTTTCTCCGGGCTTGACCCCCTTGGCAAGAGCCTGCGCGTGGGCATTCAGGAGTTCACAATCATCGGCACATACGAGAAACTCGGCTCTGTGCTTGGCCAGGATCAGGACAATTTCCTGGTGGTTCCGATGGGCGCATACCAGAAAATGCGCGGTTCCAGGATCAGCGTGATCATCGAGGCCAAGGCCGGCGGAGCGGGGAATGTGTTCGAAATGGCGCAGGATGAGGCGCGGCTGGCGCTGCGCGCCAAGCACCAGCTGGCTCCCACCCAGGAAGACGACTTCTATATTGGGACGGCGGCCAGCTACATCGAATTGTGGCATAGCATCAGCGCCGCCTTTTTCGCCGTGTTTATCATGGTGAGCGCCATCTCCGCCGTCGTCGGCGGCATTGTCATCATGAATGTGATGCTGGTGAGCGTGACCGAACGGACCAAGGAGATCGGCATACGCCGGGCAGTGGGCGCTACACAGTCCGACATCATGGGCCAGTTTCTCTCCGAGAGCGTCCTGCAATGCCTGTTGGGCGGGGTGGCTGGCATTGGCTTCGGATTCGGAGCGGCGCTGCTGCTGCGGACCTTTACCAGCTTCCCGGCATCCGTGCAAACCGCGGTCGCATTCTTCGGATTCGCGCTGAGTTCCGGTATCGGACTCTTTTTTGGAATTTATCCCGCTACGCGAGCCGCCAAACTTGACCCGGTGGTGGCGTTGAGGGCGGAATAGGGCACAATGAACCGCGTTGAGATCCACGAGAATGTGCTGGTTGCGTTCGATACGGTGCGGGCACACAAGGTCCGCTCCGCGCTCACTGTGCTCGGCATTGTGATCGGGGTCACCTCCGTCATCTCGGTGGCGTCCATTATTCAAGGCCTGAACGGCTACGTCGCCGCCCGCGTGGAAAAGATGGGCTCCCGCACCTATTTCATCTCCCGCTTCTCGATGAGCTCCGGATTTGGACGAGTGCCGGAAAAGATTCGCAAACGGAAGTACCTCAGCCCGGATTACGCCCCTTTTATCCAGGAGGTCTGCCCGTCCGTTGAAAGCGTCACTACATTCACTGGCCGGCCGATCAGTCCGGGCCAATTTGGAGCCGAACAGGCCAACGAGATTCGATATGGCGCAGAACGCGTGGAACGCATCATCCTGCGCGGCGTGGAACCGGAGATTGTCAAGTCGATTCCATTGTTTGCCGTCGCCCATGGCCGCGCCATCACCCGGTTTGACCTGGACCATTCCCGCCCGGTGGTGATTCTAGGTGACGCCATCGCCCAATCCCTGTTTCCGAGCGTGGATCCGCTGGGGAAAACCGTGCGGCTGAACGGCAAACTGATGGAGGTGATCGGCGTGTTTGAGCAGGACCCTGGCCTGTTCGGGACTCCCGGCGTGGATCAAATCGCCGCCATGCCGCTCACCACTTTCCGCAAGTTCTACCCGGAGACGCGCGAGTTTCTCATTGTCTTTACCGCCGCCAAGGAAGCCGACCCTGCCCTGGCCTCCAATGAGGTGACCGAGGCCCTGCGCCGTCTCCGCCGCGTCCCGCACCAGGATGAGAACGATTTTGAAATCTTTTCCCCCGACTTTCTGAGCTCGCTCTGGAGTCAGCTTACCGGAGCGCTGGTTCTTCTTACCGCCGTCATCAGTTCCGTGGGCCTGCTGGTGGGCGGGATCGGGGTGATGAACATCATGCTCATTTCGGTGACCGAGCGGACCGCGGAGATCGGCCTTCGCAAGGCCGTGGGCGCCCGCCAGTCCGATATTCGCTTGCAGTTTCTCGTGGAAGCGATGGTCCTCAGCGTGACTGGCGGGCTGCTCGGGATCCTCGGCGGTGGAGTGATCTCCCTGCTGGTGCGCGCCCTCATACCCAACGTTCCTGCTACACTGTCATACTTCTGGGCTTCTGCCGGGGTCTTGATCTCGGTCGGTGTCGGGCTGTTCTTCGGCTACTATCCCGCCAGCCGCGCCGCCAGGCTTGACCCGGTCGTCTGCCTCCGTTATGAGTGAACTCCGGCTTCTACATCCCGAGGATCTCGAGGATCTGCTGGCGCTGAGTGCGTTGGCGGATTGGAACCAGACCCGCCAGGACTGGTTGCGCCTGCTCACCCTCGCGCCGGAAGGATGCATCGGCGTGGAAGAGGATGGCCGGATCGTCTCCACCACCACCGCCATTCGCTATGGCAAAGAGCTGGCCTGGATCGGCATGGTGCTCACGCATCCGGATTTCCGCGGCCGCGGATTTGCCCGCGGCCTGATGGCCCATACTCTGGATCTGCTGCGTCATCGCGGAACCGGTTGTATCAAACTGGATGCAACCGAAGCGGGCAAACCCATCTACTCCGAACTCGGTTTCGTGGAAGAGCGCTCCATCGAGCGTTGGCGGCGCGCCCCCGCCGCGTTTCAGGAGCCGCCGGCCGAGAGCGTTTATCCCTTCATCCACGATCCGGTGCTGGACCGGCGCGGTTTTGGCGCCAACCGTCTTCCCCTTCTCCGCGAGCTGGCGGCCATCGAATCGGCCTGCCTGCCTACCAGTTCCTACGCCATGGGAAGGCCCGGCGCCAACGCGGCATATTTCGGCCCCTGCATCGCGCGCAGCTATGACACGGCCCGCGTACTGCTGGAATGGTTCCTTTCCAGCCACGGGGAAGAAGAAGTCTACTGGGACCTGTTTCCCAACAATAAGCCTGCCGCGGAACTGGCCCAACGCTACGGATTTGAACCGGTGCGCACGCTTACGCGAATGGCTCTGCATTCGGGCGTCAGCCCCGCATTTAGCGCGAATGAATCCGCCGTCTATGCCATCGCCGGGTTCGAGCTTGGTTGAAAAGTTGTCACTGAATGCCTAGAAAACGATCGATTTGGAAACTCCATGACCGCGAAATCCAGCTTGGAGACAACACGCTGCTGGCCGGCGTCCTGAACGTCACACCGGACTCCTTCTTCGACGGCGGCCAGTTCTTTGATCCGGATAAAGCCTATGCGCGCGCCCTGCAATTGGAAGAGCAGGGGGCTGACCTCATCGACATTGGCGCCGAATCCACCCGCCCCGGCGCGATACGGATCGAGGAGGAAGAGGAGATCCGCCGCCTCATCCCGGTGCTCAAGCGCCTGCGCGGCAAACTTGCCATTCCCATCTCGGTGGACACCTATAAGGCCAGTGTCGCCGCGCGCGCCCTCGAGCTGGGCGCCGAGATCATCAACGACCCTTCCGGGCTCACCTTTGATCCAAATCTGGCCAAGGTGGTCTGCCAGTTCAACGCCGGCCTGATCCTGAACCACATGCGCGGCACGCCCGACTCCTGGGCGCGCCTGGGCCCGCTGCCGGATGCTTCCGGCACCGTGCGCAGGGAACTGGATGCCTGCATTCACCGCGCGCGCCACTCCAGCATAGACCTGCTGCGCGTCGTCATTGATCCGGGTCTGGGATTTGGAAAGCGCAAGGACGAGTCGACGCGCCTGATTGCGGATCTGCGGCAGCTCGAGATGCTCAATCTGCCCATCCACATCGGGCCGTCGCGAAAATCGTTTCTGGCGCAACTCACACCGGAGGCCAATCTGATGGCAACAGCCGCCGCGGTGACGGCCTGCGTGTTGAACGGTGCGCACATCGTGAGAGTGCACGATGTAGCCGAGATGGTGCCGGTGATCCAGGTGGCCGACTCCATTCTTCGGGCCGCCCCCTGACAGTCCGCATCCCAACCGCCCACTGCTGTCTTACTCAAGACGAAGTAACGCCGCCCCAAAGCGCCGGATCACCGTAAAGCCTTCGGTCCATGTTGCTTGTGCTATTGACGAGTGCTGGCCGCAGCGCCATTCCGCTGATGCGGCTCTGTTCTGGTTCGGCGGGAACGTGAAATGGTGAGAGCATACAGCCGTTTTCAGCGGGCCAGTTGGGAGGACAACGCCCAATGCAGTAGCGGGTGGGGCAGGCAGCGGAATTATCAGGGTCTGAAAACAGCGTTGAAGACCGAGTCCAGAATATCTTGCTTTCCCGTGGCCACCTTGGAAAAGATCCTCGCGTGATCGTCCAGCGAGAGCGCGGAAGGCGTACCGGTGGCTCCGAAAACCTTGCCAGCCTTGAAGTTCTGGTCCAGGAGAATGGGCGAGCGGAAGCTCTGTTTCCGGTTCGCTTCGACGGTTCCGGTGGAGATCAGTACCAGCTGCATCCCGGCCGAGGCGAACTTTTTTTCCCAGGTCTTCAGGTCGTTGGACATCCGCTGGCAGAAGCTGCAGTTGGGGTTCCAGAACAGCAGGATCGCGGGCTTGCCGCGGAGTTGCAAAAGGTTGAACATGCGGCCGTCGAGGTCCGGGAAAACCAGGGGCGGGACAATGATGCCTTCCTGCAACGGAAGGGCGTTGGGGGCCACGACGGATGCGGTGATGACGGACTCGTTGATGACGCTGGACACCAGGGAACGGATGGCCTCGGATCCAGTAGCTACCGCGGAGCCAATGACACCGTCCGCCCGGACCAGAACGGCACTCGGTGTGCCGGGGGCGGCGTATTGGCCGGAGGTTTCCTGGTCACGCTGGAGGAGGAAGGTCTGGATGGCGTGCTTTTCCGCATTGGCGCGGTTCTCGTCCGCGGTCCGCTGGGAGATGACGGCGAGCTTGAACTGAGTGGCGGCGTCGCGCTGCCAGGCGGCGGCTTCGGACAGCAGGGCAGTGCAGGGCCTGCATCCCGGATTGATGAACAGCATGAGTACGGGCTTGCCGCCGCTGACAAGCTGTCGAAGCGATACGGAAGCGCCCTCCAAGTCAGGCAGTTCAAACTCCGGGGCCGGATCGCCGATTGGGAGGCCTTGCGGCGGCGGTTGTTCCTTGTTGCCGATCCCCTTTTCCAGGGCATCTAGGCGGAGCAGGACTCGCCCGCCTTGCTGCATGAGTTGAAAGATCGCCAGGCTTTGGAGGATAAGCACTGCCAAGACGATTAGAAAGATGCCGAAGAAAACGGGACCTCCGAAGAACGGAACGGAAGCCGAAATCCACGTTAGAAAGGACGGCTGGCGCGGGCCATCGTAAATGATCACCGCGGCGACAGCGGCGAGGGCGGCGTCACGGCCGGCGAGGCCCCAGCCGATGGGTTCCGAGTGTATCTGTCCGAAGCAGTGGCAATCCGGCTTGCGGCCGCGGGCGAGCGCGACTGCGATGGCCAGGATAAACAGGATCAGCAACGCGAGCGTGGCGGTGGCGCTGATCCAGGCGAAGGAGGCCGGGAGCAGCCCAATTGCCACTGCGACTTCAGCAATGGGCAGAAGTAGCGCAAAGGGTCTGGCCAGTAGCTCCGGGAGCCCGAAATCGATGAGGGACTGGCGGGATCCGGCGCGGTCTTTCAGCTTGGACAGGCCAGCTATGAGAAAGACGCCGCAAAGTAAGAGACGGCACGACAGGAGCAGCGGGACCATGGACCTATCGTATGATGAATCGCCTGCAGTCCAAAAGGCCTTAGACTGCACACTTTTCTGCATTAGGCTGCAATTCTGAGGATCAAAATCGGCCAGGTTGGTTTATACTCAGGCCATCCATTTCAGTCCACCGGTAACATTGGATAGAGGCGCACGGAAAGGAGATATCAGCATGAACTCGCAGTTTGACGACTTCACCAAGGAGCTTGCCTCGGGAGTTTCACGACGCAAGGCATTCTTATCCCTCGGCGCAGGTTTGGGTGCGGCTATTTTGGGACTAATGACCCGCTCTACGGCACGCGCGGCCGGTGGCGGCCAAACCTGAACGATAAATGTAAAACGCACAACAACTGTGGCTACCGGAATCAAGGCCAATGCGTATCGGCGTGCGTACAATCCGCTAACCCCGCAACCTTCTGCGGCGGTTGCTGCGCTTGCGACGAGTTAGAGAGATGCAGAGAAGGTCAGGACTGTTGTCCACCAAGTAACTAAAGTGCCATCTTCCCGGCGTCCGCTCCGTGCGGAAGTCCTCGCAACCCCATCCCCCACGCCCTTTTCCAGTCCCTCTTAGGGGTCTGGCAGGTAAGGTGCCGGGTGGTCAATTCGCCAGTGGAGTACGCATCGGCCTGGAGCCTGCCGAAGTGGTCAACGAACTCCTTTGGCCCGGCGAGGCGAACAGGTATCGCGTTGATATTCGTGTACCTGCCTCCGCCATGGGCGAAGCCGCTGTCCATGCTGAGTGTGGCTTGGATACCAAGCCCGACATTCACGATCCCCGTCCAGTGATCCCTGTAGACTGCGACGCGATGAGGCGGGACGAAAGCGGCATGGGAGATGGCCGCATGGTGTAGCATATGCGGAAGACCTCAGTCCGTGAACTCCACATCAACACTTCTGAGTTAGTGCGTGAGGCCGCCGACGGTGCCGTTATCCTGATCGAACGTCGCGGTGAGCCTGTCGCGGAATTGCGTCCCATCACTGCTCCACGGCACATGCCTGCCGGCCAGAAGGCGCGGATCTTTTCCTCCATGCGGAAAGTCTGGGCACGGATGCCACAAGTGAGTGATAGCACGAAGATCCTCGATGAGGATCGCAGCCGTTAGCCGCCGTGTATTTCGACACGTCCTATATCGTGAAATTCTACTCAAATGAACCCGAATCCACTGGGGTTCGGG
>ORMF010983271.1_pt1 | contig 21130 bp, 15 predicted proteins | sample 1779871 | NCBI WGS metagenome assembly ORMF01 (sample SAMEA104232316, study PRJEB22302) | groundwater metagenome | biome: forest; feature: aquifer; material: groundwater | place: USA | collected 2011-08-07 | depth 5.4 m | reverse complement strand
GCCGGATCGGAGATCGGCGCTCCGTTGCGCCGACTGTTCCTTGCCACGACGATTTTAATTTTCCTCCAACTCATCTTCGGCGCCACGATGCGGCATCAGCACGCCGGATTGGCGATTCCCGATTTCCCGCTGGCTTACGGCAAGCTCTGGCCGGCCATGGATGCGGAGGCGGTCGCGGCCTATAACGCCCGACGCATCGAGGTGACGACGGCGAATCCGATCACGCCAATGCAGATCGGGCTGCAAATGACGCATCGGTTGATGGCACTGGCGATTTTGGTTTGCGCGGGTGCGTTGGTGTGGCGGGCGAAGCCATCGAACGCCGATTTTCCAAGCGGGGTTTCGCGAGAGGGCTTGGCGAACCAGACCCCGGTCCTCCCATTACGCCAACTTGCACTCTGCTGGCTGGGTTTAATTTTCGTCCAGGCCGGTCTCGGGGCGTGGACCATTTGGTCGCAGAAAGCGGCGGACGTGGCCACGGCTCACGTCCTCGTGGGCGCACTTTCGCTCGTGACAGGCGTGTTCGGTTGCCTTATTTGTTTCCGCCATCCGGCTGGAATTGCGAACGGCACGGTCGTTTCAACATCCGAAGCCGCGCAACCGAAAGCGCGCCTTTCCGCCATCGTCAATCTGTGAACAACGCCACGACGCCCGAATTTGTGCAAGCCGCCACGCCCGCCAAGGGCTGGGTGGCCGTGTACTCCGATCTGATCAAAGCCCGGCTCACGCTGCTGGTGTTGCTCACGACCCTGGTTGGCTTTTACGTCGGTTTTCGCGGCCCGATGGATTATTTGCTGATGTTTCACGCCTTGTTCGGCACGGCGCTGGTCGCGAGCGGCGCGGCGGCGTTGAACCAATTACTCGAACGCGAATACGACGCGAAAATGCGGCGCACGGCGGATCGCCCGCTGCCGTCAGGCCGGTTGCAACCGGTGACGGTGATGCTCTTCGGTGGCGTATGCTCGCTGATCGGGACGATTTATCTCGCGGTGCTGGTGAATCCGCTGACGAGCGTGATCGGGGCGGTTTCGCTGGTTAGCTATCTGTTCATCTACACGCCGCTCAAGCGGATGACGTGGTTGAACACGGCAGTCGGCGCGGTGCCGGGAGCGTTGCCGCCGTTGATGGGTTGGGCGGCGGCCCGCGGAGAACTGAGTGGGGGCGGCTGGGCGTTGTTCGCGATTCTGGCGTTCTGGCAGATGCCGCATTTCTTCGCCATCGCGTGGATTTACAAGGATGAGTACGCAAAAGCCGGGTTCCAAATGTTGCCGGCAGTGGACCCGGACGGCAGCCGGACGGCCCAACAATCTGTGAGTCACACGCTCGGTTTGCTGCCGGTGAGTCTATGTCCGTTTCTCTTTCATCTGGCCGGGCCGGTGTATCTGGTGGGCGCCATACTGCTGGGCAGCGCGTATCTGTGGTACGCGATTCAGTTTGCGAAGCGGCTGGATATTCCGAGCGCGAAGAAATTGTTTTTCACTTCGATCATTTACCTGCCCCTGCTGTTAATCGTGCTGGTGGCGGACAAAGTGAAGTGATTTCCGCGAGGGCAGGAAACCGTTGAAACGGTTTCCCTCCGGGCGCGATGTTCACCGGGCTGAAGCCCGGGGTTAATGAGACGGGTTGGGCAACAGCGTCCCGAACCGTAATCCGGCGTTGACACGGCGGGCGAAGATTCGTTTTACTCTTGCCCCTAATTTTGGCGGGGGCAGGCAATTTTTGGTCGGTGGACAGAATAATAACTCGAAAGCAAATGCAGGCAACTACTCATAAAGCGGCGCCCGGTGGCGCCCATGAAGCGCATCATCACGAGCCGGGCTTCATGCAGAAGTACGTCTTTTCGACCGATCACAAGATCATCGGCATCCAATACGGCCTCACCGCGCTGGTCTTCCTGTTGTTCGGATTTTGCCTAATGCTGTGCATGCGCTGGCAGATCGCGCATCCGGGCCAGCCGATTCCATTGGTGGGGCATTTGCTGGAACGGATCCTCGGCGATGTGGCGAAAGACGGCAAGATGTCGGCCGACCTCTACAATTCCTTCGGCGCGATGCACGGGACGATCATGGTGTTTCTCGCGATTGTGCCGCTGGCCTTCGGCGCGTTCGGCAATTACGTCGTGCCGCTGCAAATCGGCGCGCCCGATATGGCGTTTCCGCGCGTGAACATGGCCAGCTACCAGTTCTACGTGATCGGCGGCATCATCATGTTTGTCAGTTTCTTCATCCCGGGCGGTGCCGCGCAGGCGGGGTGGACTTCTTATTCGCCACTGGCAACCTCGATTCCCACCCATGGCCAGGCGTTCTGGCTCGTTGGCATGGTGTTTCTGATTTCGTCGTCGCTGCTTGGGGCGGTGAACTTCATCGCTACCATCATTCAACTCCGCGCGCCGGGCATGACCTGGATGCGCCTGCCGTTTTTCGTCTGGGCGCAGTTCGTGACGGGCTTTCTGCTGCTGCTCGCGTTTCCGCCCCTGGAAGCCGCCGGCGTGATGCAGTTGATGGACAACCTTTTTGGCACCAGCTTTTTTCTCCCGACGGGTCTGGCCGTGGGCGGCAAACTGGCGGACATCAGCGGCGGCGGCAGCCCGCTGTTATGGCAACACTTGTTCTGGTTTTTGGGTCATCCCGAGGTTTACGTGCTGATCCTCCCGGGCATGGGCATTGTTTGCGAGATCATCGCCAACAACACCCGCAAGACGATCTGGGGTTACAAGTCGCTGGTCTATTCCGCGCTGGCCATTGGTTTCATGTCCTTCATCGTCTGGGCCCATCACATGTATCTGACCGGCATGGGGACGAAAATTTCCGCGTTCTTCCAGACGACAACCATGATCATCTCGATTCCGTCGGTGATTTTGTTGACGTGCTTTTTCATCTCGCTCTGGGGTGGCTCGATCCGATTTAACACGCCGATGCTCTTCGCCCTGGCGTTCCTCCCGATGTTCGGCATTGGCGGTCTGACCGGCCTGCCGCTCGGACTCGCGGCGGCGGATTTGCACCTGCACGACACCTATTACGTCATCGCCCACTTCCACTACGTCGTCGCCCCCGGGACGATTTTCGCGATGTTCGCGGGCCTCTATTATTGGTATCCGAAAATGACGGGGCGGATGATGAACGAGTTTTGGGGCAAGGTACATTTCGTCGGTTCGTTCATCTTCATGAACGTGGTTTTTCAGCCCATGTTCGTCCAGGGCATGGCGGGAATGATTCGCCGCATGGCGGACGGCGGCGCCAATTATTCGGCCGCGCGCAATCCGGGTGCGATTGGCGGCTTGAGCGACTCGATGATGGGCCTGCACACGGTCATCCTCTGGGGCGCGGTGGGGTTGGCGCTCGCGCAAATTCCCTTCATCCTCAATGTTTTTATCAGCATGAAGAACGGCAAGAAGGCCAACGATAATCCATGGGAAGCAACCACGCTCGAATGGCAGACGCCCACCCCGCCACCGCATGGCAATTTCGCCCACGCCCCGACGGTGCATCGTGGGCCGTATGAATACAGCCAGCCCGGCGCGGCGAAAGATTTCACCCCGCAGAACCAGGCTTAAATCGAACTCAGAACATTCATGGAAATCCCCTACAATTCCCAACCCCGTCCGGACACGGGCCTCTATAACGCGAAGGTCGGCATCTGGCTGTTCCTCGCGTCGGAAGTGATGCTGTTCGGCGCCTTGTTCTCGTCTTACATTCTTCTGCGCGTCGGCGCGCAGCCGGAGAACTGGCCGCACGGCCTGCTCAACATCCCCATCGGCACCTTCAACACCGTCGTCCTCATCGTCTCCTCCATCACGGTGGTGATGGCGTGGGCGTCGTTGAAGATGAAGAATCTGGGCAAGTTCAAATTCTATCAGGCCATTACTGTGCTGTGCGCGTTAACGTTCCTGGGAATCAAATCCTTCGAGTATCGCGACAAGTTCACGCACTACGAAGTGTGGAAGACGGATGGCACCCGGATGACCGGTCACCTCGAAGGCAAGCCGATGTTCCTGACGCTGGCCAAGATCAAAGCCGCCGGCAAGGACAAGATCGAATTTCTGCCCGATCCGCATCATTACTCCGAAGGCAGAAGGGCCATGCATGAAGGCGGTGGTCACTCAGAACACAAGGCGGTGGAAATTCCCGTGTCTGAAATCAAGCGCCTCTCCGCCTTCGTCCCCGCGCACAGCACGTATTTCGCGGTCTATTTCACCCTCACGGCGCTGCACGCGTTGCACGTGCTGGGCGGCGCGATTGTGATTGGCTACCTGTTCGGGCCCGGCAGCAAGATGTGGCACACCGACCCGGAGCGCTTCACCAACCGTGTCGAAGTCGCGGGCCTGTTCTGGCACTTCGTTGACTTGGTGTGGATTTTCCTGTTTCCTGTCCTATACTTGCTGTGAAATTTTATGAGTGACCATTCTGACGACGTTTCCAAGCACATTCGCGGCTACCTCATCATTGGTGGCACGCTGATCATCGGCACCATCCTGACCGTGCTGGCCTCCTACTTGGATCTGGGCCATAACTGGAACATCGTGCTGGCCCTCGTCATCGCCACGGTCAAAGCCTCGTTAGTGGCGTTGTTTTTCATGCATCTCATCTCCGAAAAGCAGATGATTTACACCGTGCTGGGGTTCACGGTGTTTTTCGTCATCGGCCTGATGTTCCTTACCATCAGCGCCTACCATGATCACCCGGCGCTGACCACCACCCAATGATGTTATGTCTCTGAAAGCCTTCCACCTCATCTTCATCACCGCCGCGAGCGCGCTGGCGTTCGGCTTCGGCGGGTGGCTGCTGCGCGCGTATCGCTCGCCAGAAGGCACGACGAGCGATCTGGTGTGGGCCGTGGCCTCGTTCGGCGTGGGCGTCGGACTGCTGGTCTATGAACGCTTCTTTTTGAAGAAACTCAAGAACGTGAGTTACCTGTGAACCGCCGTGCCGGAAAACTTCTTTGGCTGGTGAGCATGCTCGTCGTGGCGGCGAAAGCCTCCGCGCTGGCCTGCGCCACCTGCTACGGCGCATCGGACTCGCCGCTCGCGCAAGGCATGAACTGGGGCATCGTGACGTTGCTTGGCGTGATCGGTTCGGTGCTGGCGGGTATCGTCGCGTTTTTCGTTCACGTCGGCGTCAAGTCGGCCAAACTGAACGCCGGCAAGAATTCTCATCCTGATAAAATCCCATGATCGAAACCTTTTCAAAGTTGCTGTTCCTGCCCGTCTTGGCCGGTGAAAACGGCAAAGCTGTGGATGAACTGATCATCTACACCCACTGGCTGATGCTCGTGCTGTTCGTCGGCTGGGCCGCCTACTTCGTCTATGCGCTGTGGCGGTTCAACGCGAAGCGCCACCCCAAGGCCGACCATGTGGGCGTGCGCAGTCATGCCTCCAGTTACATCGAGGTTGGCGTGGTCATCGCCGAACTCGTGCTGCTGATCGGTTTCGCGATTCCGATGTGGGCCAAGGCCGCGAACGTGACGAAGCTGCCCGACTACAAGGACGCCATAACGATTCAGATTGTCGCACAGCAGTTTGCCTGGAACGCGCGCTATGCCGGCAAGGACGGCGTGTTCGGCAAACAGGACATGACGCAGGTGGCCGAGAACAACCTCTTCGGGGTCCGGCCCGACGATGCCAACGGCAAGGACGATGTGCAGGTACTGAATGAAATTCATGTCCCCGTTGGCAAACCCATCATCTGCCACGTCAGTTCCAAGGACGTGATTCATTCGTTCAAGATCATCGCCCTGCGCGTGACGCAGGATGCGATTCCCGGCATGAGAATTCCCTGCTGGTTCAAAGCCACCAAGGAAGGCCGCTACCAGATCAACTGCGCGCAGCTTTGCGGCAATGGCCATTCAAGCATGAGCGGCGGTTTCCTCGTCGTGGAAAGCCAGGCAGCCTACGATAAATGGCTCGCGTCCAAGGTGGGCGGGGCCGCGAGCTTCGAGTAGGTAACCGGAGCGCCGAGCACCGACCGGCTGGGTCCCGAGCGCTTTCTGGTTCGGCGACCTCATCCTTGCCGCACCGTTGCAACCGGATATGGATCAAACCACGCAAAAACTCTCGCGCACGATTTGGGTCGGCGTCGGCTTGCTCATCGTCATCCTCGCCACCTCCTTCGTCCTCTCCCGCCTCGAAGGTAAACGGCGACCGGCATTCACCCTGCCTGTGATCGGCCCGGTCGCCGATTTCACGCTCACGAATCAGGCCGGTCAGCGCGTCACGCTCGCCGACCTGCGCGGCCACGCCTGGGTGGCGGACATCATCTTCACACGCTGCGGAGGCCCGTGCCCACGCATGACCAAGCAAATGGAATCGCTGCAAGCCGCGTTGCCGGCAGTCAGCCGGGCCAAACTCATCACGCTCACCACCGATCCTGAATTCGACACACCCGAAGTTTTGCAAAAATACGCCGCGCGCTTCAACGCCCATGCCGACCGTTGGAGTTTTCTGACCGGTTCGAAGCAGGAAATCGTCGCTCTGGGCAGGGACAGCCTCAAGCTTACCGCCGTCGAAAAGAAGCCGGAAGAACGCACGGACGCAGACGATCTTTTTATCCACAGCACCATTTTCGTCATCGTGGACAAACAGGGACGGCTGCGCGGCTCATTTGAAACGGGCGGTGACGGCGTAGAGTGGACGAACGTCCAACCCGCCATCCTCACCGCCGTCCGGCATCTCGAACACGAACGATGAGCCTGCACGACTTACCCGCCGTCAACGCATCGTTCAACGGCCTCGCGGCGGTTTTTCTAACGGCGGGATATATTTTCATCCGTCGGAAGAACCCGCTGGCTCATCGCAAGTGCATGATCGCGGCCCTCAGCTCGTCGGTTTTGTTTCTGATCGGCTACCTGACGTATCACTTCACGGTTCATGGCGTGACGAAGTTCCGCGACCCGGCCTGGTTCAAGCCGATCTATCTGACCCTGCTGCTGACGCACACCGTGCTGGCGGTGGTCATCGTGCCGCTGATCGTCATCACCCTCACCCGCGCGCTGCGCGAACGCTTCGACGCCCACCGAAAGATCGCCCGCTGGACGTTGCCCCTCTGGCTGTACGTCTCGGTGACCGGCGTGGTGATTTACCTGTTGCTCTACCAAATCTTTCCCCAGCGGTAGGAACGCCGCTTTCCAGATCGGTCCATCCCTGCGCTCATCCCCCGTGAGTGCTTTTGCGTGTCTCCCTTCGTTCGTTCGGCTAGGATGGGGTTGATGCGTCTTGGCTCGCTGACCTTGTCCTCGAATTTGTTGCTCTCGCCGCTGGCGGGTTACACCAACCTGCCCTTTCGCCCCGTGTTGCGGGGAGTCGGCGGCGTTGGCCTTTGCACCACCGACCTCGTCAACGCCCGCTCGTTGCTCGAAAAAAAACCCAAGGCGCTCAAGCTGATCGAAACCAACGCCGCTGATTCCCCGCTCGCCGTGCAACTCTTCGGCAGCGTGCCGGAGGAGATGCGCGACGCGGCGGCGTATCTCGAATCCGTCGGCGTCGCGTCCGTGGACATCAACATGGGTTGCCCGGTCAGGAAGGTCTGCCAAGTCGGCGGCGGCTCGGCCATGATGACCGAGCTCGACAAGACCGCCGCCCTCGTTCGCGGCATGGTCAACGCCGTGAAAATTCCGGTGACGGCCAAGATGCGGCTCGGTTGGGACGACGACAACCTCACCGCGCCCGACCTCGCGCGCACGTTGGAGGACGTGGGGGTGAAGGCGATTTTTGTTCATGGCCGCACGCGCGAACAGGGCTTCGGCGGCGCGGTCAACCTCGCCGGCATCCGCGCCGTGGTGTCGGCCGTGAAAAGCATTCCCGTCATCGGCAACGGCGACATCATCACCCCACCGGCCGCGAAGAAGATGTTCGATGAAACCGGCTGCGCGGGCGTGAGCATCGGGCGTGGCGCGTTCTACAATCCGTGGATCTTCCAGCACACGCTGCATTATCTGAAAGCGGGCGAACTCCTGCCCGAGCCATCATTCGCCGAGCGCGTGCGCGTGATGTGCCGGCATCTGGATTTGATGGTGGAAGTGTTCGGCGAGGAACTCGGCTGCCGGATGTTCCGCAAAGTCGCGCCGTGGTATGCGAAACGATTCGGCCCGGCCAATGTCTTCAACAAGCGCGTTGTCCAAGTCGCCACGCGCGCGGAATTTCTCGCCGTGCTGGCCGACTACACGCGTTGGCGTCAGCAATTTCTTGATGAGCGCGGCGAACTGCTCCCGCGTTTCCAACTCCCGCCGATGGTCGCGTCCTTCATGCAAACCGCCGTCCCCGCCGCCGCCCGCCGCGAAAACATTCCTGTCCCGAAAGGACCGGTGGAAGTGTGGTGAACGGTGGCATCGTCAGTCAGCCAGCGCTTCAATCACGCCGCCGGGCCACGACGCTCATCAGGACCCACAACAGTACAAACGCCGTCGTGCCCCCCGCGAGCCGGCCCAGCCAGCTTGGCGTCTTGGTGTTCTCCGCGAACAACCCAATCGTCATCGGTTTGTTGATTTCGGTTTGCAACACCTGCGTGAACGAGTAGCGCACCCCGCGGGCCGGCAGATTCACGTGCAACGGCGTGACCTTGGCCACGGCGAGTTGCTGCGCGGCTTCGAGCTTCTCCCATTGTTTCCCCGCCACCTCCGCGTCGCCGTCCGTTTGCGCTACCCGCTGCTGGGACTGCACATTCAACCCCAAGTCCACTGTTCCCTCGTTTAACCGCGCGTTGTTTTCGAAGTACCATGCGTTCTGGGCTTGGATCAGGTTGCTGCCCTGGATGCGCCGCACCTCCTTGCCCAACTGCTCAACTTCATCGGATTTGGCGAATGACCCCTTGTTCCCACTCGGGGTTTTGGCTCGGTTGTAGTTCCCCACCGCCTCGCGCGTTTTTCCTTCCGCCAGTTGTTGCTTCACGTTGGACAGTTCTTCCTGCATCGCCTTCTGCTTCTCCGTGACCGTAAGGGTTTCCGCCTCTGAATACAGGCTGCGGCTGAAGTCCTGCACCTCGGGCGTGCCCACGTCCGCCGTGCGCGTCATGCTCCCCGAAAAGTCGCGGTAGTCGTAATCCGGCGGCAGGAACAAATCCCAGCGCGCGTTCTTGAGCGGTACATCAAACATGGGCGACACCAGCGCCACGTTGCCGTTGCGACGCGGGAACTTGTTTTCGCCCACATACGTCAACTCCACCGTGATCGGTGCGTCGCTGGCCGCGGTGCGTTCGAGCGGCAACAGCAAGCGCCCCGCGCGCATGCTCGGGCGGACGGGTTCGCCCGCCACGAATGCGCTCCAGACCGTCGTGCCTTTGGGCAGCTCGATTTCGAGATGCTGCCGGCCGTTGTTGCGCACGCTGAGGCTCGCCTCGGTCATCATCTGGCCGTCATCGGCGACCACCGTGGTGAACCGCGCGCTGTCCACGAGCGCCTGCAACACCTCCGCTTCCGCGTAACGCCGCGCCTCGACGAGCAGCCGGTAGCCCGGTCGAATGTAGCGGTAGGCAAGCACGGCTGATTCCGGCACCCGACCAATCCACGCCGGGAGTTCGCCCACATCAATCTTGTTGAGCAACTCGCCCGCGCTCTTTTCCGTTACCTGCAACGGCGGTCGGGCCACGAGCACCAGCGAACCCGCCTCGCGCTCCACGCCCAATGCTTCAACGCCCGCAAGTGCCACGAGGTTTGTTCGGGAATCCTTCGGCCACTCCCATGTGACCGTCAGCACGTAATCACCGCGCACCTTGTTCTGCAATTCCACGTGCCAATCGTTCGTTTGCTGGTCGCGGCGGCGGATGTTGACCCCGCTGATCTCGACATTCTTCGCGTCTGCCGGCACCCGCAACCGGAACTCTTTCACCGGCGCATTGGCGATGTCGTATTTCACCAGCGCTCGCGCGCTCACCAGTGTTTCGGTAAAGGTGAACGCGTTGAATACCTCGGCGCGCACCCACGCCTCGACGCTTTCGGTGGCGACGGACAACTTCCATCCCGCCGCCGCCGCATCCGTGGCGATCAGTTTGAACGCCAGCGCGCTGCCCTGCGTCGCTGAGCCCGCCGCGTTCGCAACGCTTGCGTAGGGAACTTCGACCAGGCCGTCGAACGAAACCGTCTTCACGCCAATACCGACTTCGGACGTGACGGTGACGTAGCCGGAAACTTTCTGCGCTCCCGAAGGCGCAACGCCGGCGAGTTGCAACGCCGGCGGCACATCCTTCCAGTTCTGTGAAAGCGTCACCTGCAACTGCCCCGCGCCCAACGTGCGTTCCTTCAACGAGACTTCGAGCACGCGCGCTCCGGCGTCGCCGCGCTCGGCCCATTGCTGCACGTTGGCACCGTTTACGGAATCCAGCCGCCAGCCGTCCGGCAACGCAAGCCGCAGCGCGAACACGCCCGCCTTCTTCACCGTGTAATTCACCTGCGCGACGAGCACCAGTTGCTCAAAACCGGCCCGGAAATCGTTTCGGATCGTCACCTCGATCTGCGGTTGCACCGCCTCGACGCGCACGGCGAGATCAAAGTCCGCGCGCAGAAAACGAAACGCACTGAGCAATCCTTCCTTCGCGACTCCTGCTGCGCGGGCAAATTCTTCCGCGTCCACGCGTTGCAACTCGGCGGAGCGTTCAACCGTGAGCGCCAGTTCCTCGCCGCCCGACAACGCCACCAGCCCGGTCTCGCGTTTCACGTCCAGCGCGTGCGGAATTTCGACACCGACCGTCGCGGGCAATTTGTCGAGCACCCGCTCCGTTTCGAGCGTCAGCTTGTAGCTGGGTGATACGCCCTTGAGCAGGTCCACAACCAGTTCCGACGCGCCGCCGTATTCGTCGTCAATCACGGACCAAGTCCGGATGGAGGCCCCCTCCAACTTCAGCAACCGCTGGCCCGCCGGCAGCCGCACGCGGAGCTGCTTCAACTCACCCTGCGTCACCTGGTAATCCAGCGTCGTGCGAAGCTTCGTGACGCCGCCGCTGAACGTGGCCAGCGCGGTGTTCTGGCAAAAGACCGTGGCGGCGATCTCGGCGGCGCGCTTCACGCGCGGCGTCCACGTCAGCTCAAACCGATCCGTCGCGCCCAGGATGGCCGACACACTCGTCTGCCCGTTGCCCGTCGTGCGGCGGAAACTCACCGCCGTCGGAAACTCCACGTCGGCCTCGGCCTCGTCAATCGTCACGCTCACCTGGCTGCTCAACGCGGGCGGAATGGCGAACGCCAACGAACGTTTCGTCACGTCGCCTCCGAGCTTGCCCAGCAATTGCAGTTGCAACGTGGCCGTGCCGCGCGCGGGCAGGAAGACGGAAACCGTCCGCCCCTCGCGCACCAGCTTCGCGCCGCCGGTGGTGGTGAACGATTGCACCGCGATGTCGTCGTTGAACAAAGGCAAGAATTGATTCGTCGCGGCGGACGAGATGATGAACATCGCTTCAAATTGCGCGACCTTGTCCTGCACGCTGCCGATGTAACTCGCGCTGACAAGCGAAACGCTGTTGGTTGAAGTCGCGCCGTCCTGCGCGCGAACCGGAGCGGTGGCCGTGAGGATTCCCAACAGCACGAGCAAAGTCGCGGCGGTGGTTGCTGCCGGCCCGTCCATCATCGGCGGTTCGGGCGGACGCGATTGCTTCCGACGATGACGGAACTGCCAGACGCAATAGGCAATCGCAATGAACAGCAGTACGGGCACCAGCACGATGAAAGCGACGCCCAGCACGCGCCACATTGCGAACAGGCTGACAACGCCACTGATTACGAGCGCGGCAGCCACCGCGAGCCAGAACGAGCTTCGGTGCGGTGCGCTCCAGAACCGCCACAGCATCGCCAAGCCGACGACGAACATGACCACCTGCAAAAGCATCTGGAGGCCGCGCCAGGTTTTTAAGGGCATGACCGAGGCGCTGATACTGAGCGGTTCGCGTTTCACGTTGAGGACTTTGGTGAAGTTGAATTGGTGCCCGCTGCGCGGCACGTCAATGCGGATGGGTCGCACACCTGCGGCCGTGGGTTTTGGGGGCATAGTTAGCCCGAAGGTTGGTGGCGGGCTGCCTGCCGGCAGTCCTGTCGCGGGATCAACGGTTGCGGAAGAGCCATTCAGAACCATCGCGCCACCACTGCCACGCCCGCCCGTCGCGCCGCCACGCTGGCCTGGCAGTACCGTCACCGATTTTGGCACGGCCATATCCAAGGCTTCAATCGCCTCCGCCGGTGCCGCTGGTTTGTTGGGAACATTTGCGTAAGCTCGGGCCGGTTGCTGCGCCTGCCGCATCCGTTGGTTGACTTCATCGCGCGCCAACATTTCCGAAAATTTCTCGCTGTTGACCTGCTGCACACTGCCATCCGCGAGCAGCACGGCGCGGCCGTTCTGGTCGCTCGGCGAATAGGCGAGGATCGCGCTGGGGTCGCTCGCGTCCTTGCCCGCGCCGACCCAAACGAATCGCTGCCCCGTGTTCGGATCAACTGTCACCTTGTCCGTGCCAAGCTCGGCCTTCATGTCCTCGAAACTCGACGGCATGCGGTCACTGTTGTCACCCGACCAGATGCGCGCCGCAAGGCCGACCTGCTTCAGGTTGTTGATGGCGCTTATGCGCTGGGCTTTCGACTTCGCCTTGCTCAGCGCGGGCAGCAGCATCGCGGCAAGAATCGCTATGACAGCAAGCACCGCCATGATTTCGATGGCCCTTTTCATCCCGCGGCGCGCCGCCGCGATTACCAGCGCCGCGAGCACGCCGACCACGAGGCAGAAAATGATGAGTCCGACGTTGCGCTCGACCAGCCCCCAGTAGAATTGCAGACATTCCTGCCACGCGTCGCGCAGGCCGTAAGTCGTGCCACGTGCCACGGTCATGTTGCCGTCAAACCCGCTCAGGCGTTGGTTCATCGGCACGAAGAGCGCCCATTCGGCGTAAGTGTTCGGCACGTCGGTGAGCGGGGCCTTGAGTTCAAGCCGCCGCGGGAAGAGCGACGATTTGAAATCCACCGACTGTTTGTAAACGATGTCCACGGAGAAGGCCTGATCCCGATTCGCGTCGCGCGGCAGGCTGACGAGGATGTCATCGCCGTCGCGCTCCGGCTTGGCGGGCTGGCCGTTCACAAACGTGCTCCACAATTCCGCCTTGGGGGGCAGCGTGAACCGTTGCGCCTGCATTTCGTTGTTCTTCACCATGAAGGACGCCTGTGTGAGCATCTGCCCTTCCTCGGTGATCACGGAGATGAGTTCGGTGCGATCCGCCACGGCGGCGAGCACCGGCAACTCCTCAAATCGCGTTACGCGGACGGTTTGCTGATAATTCGTGCCGGTGTATTTGTAGGCGAGCAGCAAGGGCCGCGTGCAGAGCGAACGGTCGGTCTCGTTCAACTCGGATTCATCCACGCGATGCAACGGGTCGGCGGGCGCGGCGGGTTCGAGTTTGAGGCTCGCCGCCGTCATGATTCCGAGGCTGCCTGTCTCGCGCTCAACGCCCGGCGTGTGCGCGCCAGCCAGATCGAGCGCCGCCGCCTTCGCGTCAAACTGGTAATCGTAAGTGACCACCAGCGTGTAGCCGCCCCACGCCTTGTCCTGCAACGTGAGCGTCCACACAACGGAATTGGTGTCGCCCGGTGACGATTCCTTGCGGCGGATGTTCGCGCCGGTGAACTCGACGTTCTTCCAATGCGCGGGCAGCGCCACGCGAAATTCCTGCACGCCCTGGTTGATGATGCCAAAGCGGATCGTCGCGCTGCCGCCCACGAGCCCGTCGCCAACGGTCACAAGGTTGAAGATTTCACTGACGATTCGGGGCGAAAGTTTCTCCGTGGCGAGAATCAGTTTCCAATCCGCGTGCTCGCCGGTAAACGCGAGCAACTCGTCAGTGCGCGGCACCAACGTGTTGACCGGCACTTCGCGCAGGCCGTCGAGTTCCTGGGTCTTGAGCCGGATGCCCGGCGAACTGGCCGCGCCGAGTTGGGTGGTGACGTTCGTTGCGCCCGTCACCGCGAGCGGGAGAATCGTGACGCTTTCGGGGAACTGTTTGTGCGCTCGCTCAAGCTGGACTTCGAGTTTGCGGGTGCCGAGAACGCGCGAGGCGAAACTGAGCTTCAGTTTGCCATCGGCGGCCTTCCAATCGTCCACCCCTTCGCCACGAACATCCGCCACCGTCAAACCGGGAGGCGTCGTGAGTTCAAGGGTGTAGATGCCGGCCTTCTCAACGTTGAGTGTCAGCGCGTGGTTGACGAGCAAGCGCGATTCCTCGACGCGCGCCGTGACGCGATCCGCCAGCTTCAGCACCGGCTCCACTCGGCGGAGCTTTGCAATGACGCTGAATGGACGGGCGTTGAAACGGTAGGCGGCGAGCGAACCCGCCGGGGCATTCACCTGCCGCAGACCGGGCGCGGATTCGATTTCCACCTGCGCGTCGTCGGCGCTGAGGGTGAACGAGCCGGATTCGCGTTCGACTTCGAGCGGTTGCGGCGGGACGAGCGTGGCGGTCTGCGGCGTGGTTTCGACGGGTTGTTCAGAGAAGAGCGTGATGGTGTAGTTTTTTTCGACCGGCTTGATGAATTCCACGTTGAGGAGCGCGGTGTTGTTGGTGCCGGGCGTGATTTTCCAATCGCGAATCTGCTCGCCCTGGAGCCGCGTCAACGTGTGCGAGGCGGGCAGCTCGATGGCGAGGCGCGGCACCGCCGCCTGCAAAATCTCGTAGGTGAGCGCCGTGGTGAACTTGATTACGGTGGGCGTAACCTGCGCCGTCGCGGCGGTGTCCACGGTGACGAGCGAACGGCGTGTGACTTCGGCGGTCTTGCTTTGCCAGCGGAGATTCAGCACGCGGTCGGCACCGAGGAAACCGCTGACGCGAGAGGTGGCTTTCTTCTCCGGGTCAAGCTGTGTGCCGCTCAGGAGTTGCATCTCGATGCCCGCCTCGGCAGCTTCGGCTTTCACCGAGGCGATGGGCGCGACGGGGCCGATGAAGTTGATCTGGTTCCACGGCTCGGCGCGGGTGATTTTTGCGACAAGATCGAGCGACACCGCGTAAGTGCCGGGCGCGGCGCAAACCAGGCGCGACTTGCCGGCGCTGCTCCCGATGCGCAATCCCTCGGGCAGCTTGGGCGCGAGCAACGCCACGTCGCCCCCGAATAATGGCGAGGAGATTTCATTCGTCGCAAACGATTCGACTTCGAAATTAACCGTGAACCGCGCTTCGGTGTCGGTGACGTGACCCGCGTAGGCGATGGAACGGAAAAGGAGATTCATATTCGCCGCGCCAGCAGCCGCCGGAGTCGTCGCGAGCAATCGCGGCGGGCTGGTGCCGCGCGAAATGATTTGCAGTCCATTCAGCACGGCAACGCCATTCGGGCCGGGGGCAACTTCGATGACCACCGGCTGGTCCGCTGCCACCACCACATCGCGGAACACCACGTATTGATAACGTTCCTGCCAGTTCGCCGCCGCCTTCCAACCGGGGGCGCCAAGCTGTGTGAGGGGACCGAGCGCGTTCGTACCGGAACGGAGCGTGAACACGGAGTTCTGTTCGCCCGTCACGTCGGCATCGGCGTGGCCGTAGAGGTAAAAATGGTAACGGCCCGCTTCGAGGCCAGTGACGGTGGCGGTGAGGTTCGAGCCGTTTTGCGCAAAGATGAACGTGTCGAACATCGGGTCGCCCGAAGCGTTGCCCCAGACGCCCGGCGCGTTTGCCACCGCGATGCTCCCGCGGCTGTCACTGCGGTCGGCGAGTTTCAAGTTATCGAGCCGGCCATCCGCCACGAGCGGCATGCCCGGCGTGAACTTCGGCGCATAGTGATGGTAGAGATTCCAGAAATCATTCGTCGCCTGGCCGGTGGCGGCGAAGCCGGTCTTGGCGCTGATCTTGCCAACGCCAAAATCCACGTTGAGCAGGGTTTGAGCGGGGGTGGACAGGGCGAGGAACAGGCTGGAAACTAAAAATGCAAAATTAAAAATCAGAAACTCTGTCGCACGCAGCCTCCGCCTTTTGCACTTTTCATTTTTTATTTTCAATTGGCCCTGGTTCATGGGCAAATCCGTGTGTGAGTTTGTGGATTTCATATTGCAGTCCTCCGTAGTGTGGTGCGGGCCGGTTGGGAACGGTTCGTTTTCATCGGGCAATTGGTTTAATCACCATGGCAACAAAAGAGTTTGAACCATAATCAGCACAAGTCGCGCCCGGGGTTGAATCCTGTGTCTTGCCCCGTGTTTCCGAAGACAAGCCGGAAGCGATACGCGATCCTGAGCGTGAGAACCACGCCAACGGCGTGAAAATGGTTTTCCAACGACGAAATAGTTTCCTGCGTGCGTCACTCAGACATTGGACGGAGCCGTCGTCGAATTGCTCCGGCGTTTGTTTGCAATTGCGCACAATCTTTTTGCATGGCCCCCGCCGCGATCGGGGAGCTGGTCGCGCACCGAACCCCGTCACGCCGTCGCGCGCCGCGCGAGCACTGCGGCACCGGTGATGCCGGCGTTGTCGCCAAGTTTGGAGGCTTTGATCTCAATGCCAGTCATGGTGCCAGGCATCACATGCTCTTTGGCGGCTTTGATGAGCGTAGGCATCATCTCGTCCGCCAGCGCCTCGATGACGCCGCCGCCCACGACCACAATCTCCGGGTTCAACACGTTGATCAGATTGGCCACGCCGATGCCGGCAAATTCCGCCGCCGCTTCGACGACTTTGGTCGCCAGCTTGTCGCCGCGCCGGATAGCTTTCCGTAAATCGCCGCTGCGCATGTCGCTCAAATCCTTGCCCAGCATGTCGGTGAGCAGAGTTTCCTGGCCGTCTTTCACAGCGGCTTGAATTTCGCGGAAGATGGCCGTGCGACTGGCAAGGGCTTCAAAGCAGCCCCGGTTGCCGCAGCCGCATTTCGGGCCGTTGACTTCGATGACCATGTGGCCGATTTCGCCGGCGGTGAGATTGTGGCCGTGATAAAGGTCGCCGTTGAGAATCAGTCCGCCGCCGATGCCAGTGCCAATGAAAATACCGATCAAGTCACGCGGCTTGGCTTTGTATTCCTGGTCGAAGACGCCGAGAGTGCAGACGTTGCAGTCATTGCCGAGGAACACGGGAGCATCGAGGAGTTTTTCGAGATTCTTCTTGAGCGGGACATCTTTCCAACCGGGCAGATTGGGCGCAAAGATCACGCGGCCTGTCTCGGTGTCCACGGCACCGGGCGCCCCGACACCGATGCCACGAACCTGCGAAAGATCGAGGTCGCACTCGTCCACGGCTTCCTTGACGCACCGGGCGATGCGCTCGATCACCGCATCCACGCCGCGATCCGCCTTGGTGCTGAGTTTGGTGGTGCCTTTGAGTTCCAGTTTGCCGTCGAAGACGCCGGCCAGAATTTTCGTTCCGCCGAGGTCCACGCCCACGAAATACTCTTTGCTCGGGTTTTCAGGCATACGCCGGGATCATTTCTCGCGGTGGCCGGTGAGGACCGCGTCGGTTTTCTTTCTCAACTCGGCATTGATTTCCTCAACGGAGCGGTGGCCGTTCAGGATATGAAAGTCGTAGGTGCGCTGCATCCGCTTGAACTCCTGGGCCATCAGCGCCTGGTATTTCAGGAAGCTGTCGAACAGGTCGCGCGCGAGGCCGAGGTCCATGCCGCTTTCCCAATAATCGAGCGCGGAATACTTGGCAAACGCGCGTTGCACGAGTTCCTCCGGCGCGACGTTCAAATAGAAAACCGCATCCGGCACCAGCGCCATGCCGTAGAGATTTTTCAGCCACACCTCGTCCATGCCACGCACCATGTCGCGCGCCATGAGCGTATAGATGTAGCGGTCGGCCAGCACCATCTGGCCGGCGCGCAGCGCGGGGAGAATGATGTTCTCCAGTTGATCGGCAAAGTCGGTGGCGTAAAACAGACTGAGCGTGGTGCGGCTGAGAATGTTGCCCTCCTGGGCCTTGTCGAGTTCCTCGCTCACGAGCGACGAACGCTTGAGGCCCACCTGCACGGTGGAATGGCCGTTGCCTTCGAGCCATTCGACGAGCCAGCGGATTTGCGTGGAGCGGCCGGAGCCGTCCGCGCCTTCCACGACGATGAGCCGGCCCGCGAGTTTTTCCACGTCCACGCCAGGGATGCCGTGCCCGTAAAAGCGGCGCGCGGTTTTTTGCGGGACGATGACCCGCAGATTGCGGGAACGTTTGATGACGTTGGCGGTGGGCATGGCGCTTAGGCGGACGGCGTTTTTTTCTGGGCGAAGGACGCCAGGTCGAGTTTTCCGGCGACGAGCGAGCGCACGATGTTTTGTTGCGCCTCAATGCTGGCGTTGGCGTCCATCAGCAGGAAGTTGAACTCACGACTCATCGCAAGGTATTGCTCCAGGATGCGCCCCTGAAAAATACGGAAGCTTTCGTAGGGATCGGTGGAGAGACGCAGATCCATGCCCGCCTCAAAATACTTCAACTGCGGGCGACCATCAAGGATACGGTTGAGCGAGACCTCGAGATCGGCCTGGAAAAAGAAGGTCAGGTCGGGCAGCGCGGCAAAGCTGTAAATGTCCCGGACCCATTGGGGCGGACAGCCGCGCACGCTGTCGCGGGCGTAGGCCGTGAACACGTAGCGATCGCACAACACAAGATAGCCGGCGCGCAGCAAGGGCACGAGATGGCGCTCGTAGCGATCCGCAAAGTCGGTGGCGTGAATGAGGCTGAAGGTCGTGGGCGTGAGCAGTTCCTGCTTTTTGCCCTTGCTCGTGGCGGATTTTACCAGCTCGGACGAATTCCACTCGCTGAAATAAACCTTGAGGCCCTGCACTTCCAGCCAACGTTTGAGCAGATAAATCTGCGTGGACTTGCCGGAGCCATCGAGACCCTCGACGGCGATGAGGCGTCCGGGAAAACCGAGTTGGGCGAACGTTTTCATTGCGCGGGGCCAAACTAACCCTTTGCTTTTCCAAGACAATGTTTTTCCGGCGGGCGGAAAACATTCTCCTAAAACATGGGCGGAAAGCACAGCCCAACTGCAAGCCGCTCGCAGAAAAATATTCCCGCCTCAGTCAACTTCTTCCACCACGGCATCGAGGCCATTGTGCCCGATGATTTTCACCGGTCGGCCCTGCTCCACCAGTTCCCCGCGCGTGAGGACATCAAGGAGCTGGTCGCCGAACCTGGCTTTGCCGCCCGGACGCAATTGGGAAACGGCCACGCCGGTCTGGCCGATGCGCGCTTGCTGTTGTTCTTCCAGCGCGGCGACAGAAATGACGCCGCTGGCCGTTTGCGAGACGAGGTTGCGGAAGAGGGTGGTCTGCGGGAGAAACCGCGCCAGGATCAGCACAAGGACGAACGAGACGAGGACGGCCAGGCTGATGTCCCGCAGCGGAAGCTGCAATTGGGGGAACGTGGGCAGCGTGGGGGCGCCCGGATACATATCCACCATCCCCATGACGATGGCGATCAGCATCAAGGCCGCGCCCGCGATGCCGGCGATAAACGTGCCCGGGAAAACGAACAACTCCAACGCCACCAAAATCAAGCCCAACACGAAGAGGATCGCCCATCCGGCCCCGGAAAGGCCCGCGACGTAGCCGCCGAGAAAGTAGAGCGCAAACGCAGCAATCCCGACGATGCCCGGCAGACCAAACCCCGGCGTTTTGAATTCGATGTAGAGGCCCACGATCCCGATGATCAGCAGCAGCGGGCTGATGGCGGTGATCCAGGTGCCCAACTGCTCCGCGCCCGTCGGTTTGATTTCGATGCGCTCCGCCCCGGCGTAACCGAGCTTGATCAGCAAAGCATCCATAGATTCCACCGTGCCCGACGAAAGCAACGGCTTGGGGGGCTGGCCATATTCCTTGGCCGCCTGCCGGTCGGTGAGCGTCAGGATGTTGCCTTCCTTGTTGAGAACTTCACCGTCCAGCTTCAATTCCTTGGTCTTGTCAATCATCGCTTCGATGACGTCAATATTGTGTCCGTTCTTTTCCGCCTGCACGCGCACCAACGCGCGAATCGCCGAAGTCATCTTGGCCTCGACCGTATCTGGCATCTTTTCCACGCCCGTCCCGCCCGGCGACATCATGATGGGGGCCGCCGCGCCGATGACGCTCTGCGGCGCCATGAAGATTTTTTGGGTAGCAATGGAGATGAACGCCCCGGCGGAAAACGCGCGGTTGTTGACGTAGGTGACGGTCGGGCCCGGGAATTTGCTGATGATTTCGATGATTTCCTCGGTCACATCCACCCGCCCGCCATCCGTTTTCATGTCGAGGATGAGCGCCTCGGCCTTCATTTCCATCGCCTCCTTCACGCCGCGCCGAACCACGTAAACCAGCGGCGGCATGATGGCCTCCTGAATGGGCACGATGTAAACCTTGCCGGTCGGTGGGACCGCCGGCGGATTGGCTTCCGCCGCGAACCCCTCCGGACTGGTCAGCAAAAACCAACCGAGCAGCAAACCGGGAGCGCGCCTGAACTTCATGCCGCAGCTTACGCTCGCCGCCGAATCGTAACAACGGATAAACATTCGGCGGCCGGCGCCGGCCGCGTTGGACCGCCCATTAATGGCCCGCGCCATTTCAAGTTTCCAGAGTTGACCCCTTCGGCCTTGGGCCAGGGGTTACCGTCCTAACGGGCCCGGTTCGTGAGTTCCAAATTGTCGAGGTAGAAAACGGTTTTCGCGGCGGCCTGACTGACGAAGCCGAGCCAGTCGAGGTGTTCCCAATCGGCGCTGACGTTTCCCAGTTGGCTAAAGATTTGGGCGGGCTGGCCCGTCACGGTGACGGCAAGACGCCAGGTGTGGTCGCTTTTTCCGCCGATCGGCGCGGTGATTTCAAAGTGGACCCACTGGCCGGAGGGAAGGGCCAGCAACTCTTTCCCGCCCGCGGAGAGTTTGCCGCTGCGAATCCAGAAACTCGGGCCGGCCCGATAGGGCGAGGCGCTGTCGCGCCACTCGTGATACATCACGGTCTCGGCCTCGATGCGAAGGTCGAACGCGCAACGAGTCAGGCCCTCGTGGTGTCGCGGGCTGTAGTAGAGGTGCGGATTGAACGAGTTCTGGAGGCCGGGCGCGTCTTGGAACTTCAGGCTGTGTTTCCCGCCGGCCGCGATTTCGTCCGTGACTGCGAGGGAATCGCCTTTGCCTTCCACGCTCACTTGCGCCTCGGCGGGCGGACTGCCAACGGGTGTGGCCTCAAAATCGTCCTTGAGTTGCAACGGCGGCGGTGGGGGCGGCGATGGGGCGAACTTCACCGGCGGATACG
>ORMF011381066.1_pt1 | contig 21154 bp, 25 predicted proteins | sample 1779871 | NCBI WGS metagenome assembly ORMF01 (sample SAMEA104232316, study PRJEB22302) | groundwater metagenome | biome: forest; feature: aquifer; material: groundwater | place: USA | collected 2011-08-07 | depth 5.4 m | reverse complement strand
GTGATTACCGCAGCGGACCTGCGCAAACCTGCCGATTCCCGCGCCGGCGCTGCTCGCCGCTAACCGGCCGGGGTGCGCGCCGCGATCTCCTTGCGCACCGCCGGCGCGATTTCGGTGCCCAGCAGCTCGATCGCGCACATCACCTTCGCGTGCGGCATCGTCCCGACGCTCATCTGCGCGAGGAAGCGCTGGTGCCCGAAGAGCTCGTGCTGGAAGAGGATCTTCTCGACGACGTCCTCCGGGCTGCCGACCACGAGCGCGCCGCGGAGCGTGCGCAGCGCGTCGAAATCCTGGCGCCGGATCTCCGACCAGCCGCGCTCGCGCCCGATCGCGTTCATCATCGCCGCGTAGGAGGGAAAGAACTCCTCGGCGGCCTGCTCCGCCGTCTCCGCGACGTAGGCGTGCGAGTTGATGCTCACGGGCAGCGGGTCGTGGCCCGCGCGGCGCGCTGCTTCACGGAAGACCTCCACGAAGGGCGCGAAGCGCTCCGGCCGGCCGCCGATGATCGCGAGGGCCATCGGCAGTCCGAGCGTGCCGGCGCGCGCCGCGGACTCGGGGCTGCCCCCGACCGCCACCCAGACGGGCAGCACGCGGTCGGGACGCGGATAGACGCCGACGTCGTCGAGCGGCGCTCGGTGTCTGCCCGACCACGTCACGCGCTCCGACGCGCGCAGCTTCAGCAGCAGCTCGAGCTTCTCGACGAAGAGCTCGTCGTAGTCGTTCAGGTCGTAGCCGAAGAGCGGGAACGACTCGATGAACGAGCCGCGGCCGGCCATGATCTCCGCGCGGCCACCGGAGAGCAGGTCGAGCGTCGAGAACTCCTGGAACACGCGCACGGGGTCGTCCGAGCTCAGCACGGTGACGGCGCTCGTGAGACGGATGGTCTTGGTGCGCTCGGCGGCCGCGGCGAGCACGACGGCAGGGGCCGACACGGCGAAGTCCGGACGGTGGTGCTCCCCGACGCCGAACACGTCGAGGCCGACCTGGTCGGCGAGCTCGATCTCCTCGAGCAGGTCGCGCAGACGCCGCTCTGGATCGATCGCCGTGCCAGTCCGCGGATCCTGTCGCAGCTCCGCGAACGTGTAGACGCCGAGCTCCATGCGCCGCATTCTCGCGGAGACGCGGTAGAACACGGGGAGCATGTCGGCTGCCGAGGATCTCCGCGCTCTCCGTCTGCCGCTGCTCGCGCTGCACAAAGCCGTGCTCGGAACGGAGCGACGCGCGCTCGAACGAGTGCACGGCGAGATCGGCGGCGCGCAGTTCCTGCAGATCGTGTCCGACCCCCTGCGCTACGGCTGGCTCCAGCCGTTCTCGGGGCTGATCCTGGCGATCGACGACACGCTCGACGTGACGGACGACGACGAGAACGAGATCGCGACGCCGCAGGAGCTCCTCGAGCGCGCGCGCGAGCTCCTGCTGCCGCCGAAGGCGGGCACGCCGTTCGGCCGGCGCTACCTCTCGCTCATGCAGAAGGAGCCGGAGCTCGTGCTGGCGCACGCCGACGTGGCGAAGCTGTTGCGCTGACGCGCTGCACCTGCGCCGGCGAGGCGATCAGGTGGCTGCGCGTGTGCTCGGCGCCCGTTCGCCGAGCCGTCACGTCGGCGGCATACCCTTCGTGCGTGACGCTCGACGACGCGATCGACGAGCTGTACGGCGTCGATCTCGACGCCTTCGTCGCCGAGCGCGCGAAGCTCGTGCGGAAGCTGAAGGAGCAGGGAGCGAAAGACGACGCGGCGCGGCTCGCGAAGCTCCGAAAGCCGACGGTGTTCGCGTGGACGCTGAACCAGCTCGCGCGTAGGGAGCGGCGCGACGTCGACCTGCTCCTCGACGCCGGGCATCGCCTCCGCGAAGCGCAGGCGGGCGTGCTGCACGGAGGCGACCGTGCCGAGTTCGAGCGCGCACGGCAGATCGAGCGCGACGCCCTGCGCCGCCTCGAGCGGGCTGCGGCGAGGCTGCTCGGCGGATCGTCGAGCACGGTGCTGCCGCAGATCTCGTCGACGTTGCGCACGGCCGCCGTCACGGAGGAGGGGAGGGAGCTCCTGGCGGTCGGCCGGTTCACGGCGCCGCTCGAGCCGGAGGGCTTCGACGCGATCGCGGGTCTGGCGCCCGAGGCGTCGGCCAAAGCGCCACCCCGGACGAGCGCGGCCGGCGAGCAGCGGGAGGCGAAAGCGGCGCTCCGGCAGGCGAAGGCGCACGTGCGCGAGCTCGAGCGAGCGGCGCGCGAGGCGCAGGAGCGCGCGGAGACGCTCGAGCACGAGGCGGCGAAGGCCCGTCGTGACGCGGAGGCCGCGCGCGCCGCGGCCGACGAGGCGCGGCGGGCCCTCGAGCCCTAGGCCAGGGCGGCCGAGCGGCCGGCGAGCTCCCGGTCGCGGTCGGTGATCCCGCCCTCGGAGTGCGTCGTCCAGCGCAGCGTCACGTTCTTGTAGGAGACGGCCACGTCCGGATGATGGTTCTCCGCCTCTGCGAGCTCGGCGACGCGGTTCACGAACGTGATCGCCTCGGCGAACGAGGGCAGCTCGAACGTTCGTTCGAGCGCTCCGCCGGTCTCCTCCCAGCCATCCGGAACGCTCATATCAGCAGTATGAGGGGCATGGAAATCCGCTGCGGTGCGTTGAATCGTAAGACGATACGTCACTCCGAGGGAAACGAGGGCCCGTGAACACCAGCCGATACCTGCTCGTCGGCGGGGGCATGACCGCCGCCCCCGCCGCCGCGGGGATCCGCCAGCACGACGCCGAGGGCACGATCAGGCTCGTCGGCGCCGAGTCGCATCCGCCGTACAAACGGCCGCCGCTCACCAAGAGCCTCTGGTCCGGCGGTGACGAGGCCAAGATCTGGCGCGGCACCGCGGATCGCGGGGTCGACCTCGTGCTCGGCCGGCGGATCGTCGATCTCGATCTCGACGCGCGTCGCGCCCTGGACGACCAGGGCGGCGAGTACGCCTACGAGAAGCTGCTGCTCGCGACAGGCGGACGTCCCCGGGAGCTCGCCGATGCGGACGGCGGCGTCGTCTACTTCCGCACGCTCGACGACTACCGGACGCTGCGCTCGCGCGCCGGCGACCGAACGAGCTTCGTCGTGGTCGGCGGCGGGTTCATCGGCTCGGAGATCGCAGCCGCGCTGACGGGCGCGGGGTCGCGCGTGACGATGGTGTTTCCGGAGGCGTCGATCGCTGCGCGGCTGTTCCCCGCGCCCCTCGCGCAGTTCGTCACCGACTACTACCGCGAGCAGGGCGTCGAGGTGTTGGCGGGGGAGACCGTGGCGTCGGTCCGTGGCGGTCGCCTCACCACCGGCTCCGGACGCGTGCTCGAGACGGACGTCGTGGTCGCCGGGCTCGGGATCGAGCCGGCCACCGAGCTCGCCGCCGCGGCGGGGCTTCCCGTCGACAACGGAATCGTCGTCGACGAGCTCGGCCGCGTGGGCGGCCGCGACGATGTCTTCGCCGCAGGCGACGTGGCAAACTTCCCGATCCCGGCTCTTGGCCGCAGCACGCGCGTCGAGCACGAGGATCACGCCCTGACGCACGGCAGGACCGTGGGCGCCAACATGGCCGGCGCCGAGGTGCGCTACGACCATCTGCCCTCCTTCTACTCCGACCTGTTCGACCTCGGCTACGAGGCGGTCGGCGAGGTCGACTCGCGGCTCGACACGATCGAGCGGTGGGACGAGCCGAATCGCAAGGGCGTCGTCGCGTATGTCGACGACGAGCGGCGGCCGCGCGGCTTCCTGCTCTGGAACACGTGGGACAAGGTCGACCCTGCACGCGACCTGATCCGGGCCGCGAAGCCGATCGACGAGGCGATGCTTGTCTAGCCTCGCGTGTTCGCGGAAGGCGAGAGCCGGGACCGACGTCCTCTGCGAGCGCGTCTACCGGCCGCTGGCCCATCTCGTCGTGCTCGCGCTGCTGCCGCTTCGCGTGCCGCCTCCGGTCGTCGTCCTCGCCGCCGCTGCGACGGGCGTTGCGGGCGCGGTCGAGCTCGCGCGCGGGCAGCTCGTCGTCGCAGCGCTGCTCATCCAGCTGAAGACCGTGCTCGACAACGCGGACGGTCAGCTCGCGCGGCTCTCCGGCCGTGTGACGCTGCTCGGCCGGTACCTCGACTCGGAGTGCGATCTCGTCGTCGACGCAGCGCTCTTCGCCGCGCTCGGCTGGTACGCGAACGCGCCCGCGGCGGCGCTCTTCGGCTTCGTCGCGCTCACGGCTGTGCTGAGCGTCAACTTCAACGTCGAGCGGCTCTATCGTGGCGCAGCCGTCTCCGTACCGGAGGCGCACGGGCTCACGCTGCTCCTCCAGCGGGTCTACGCCGTCGGGTACGGGTGGCAGGACCGGCTCGTCGAGCGTTTCGTCGAGTCGCGGCTTCGCGGGGCGTCCGATGAGGCCCGCTCTGCCTATCACGACCGTCGGACCGTCGCCGTGCTCGCGAACATGGGAATGACGCCTCAACTCGCCGCGTTCGGTGTTTGCACAGCCGTCGGGCATCCACTCGCGTTCGTCTGGGTGCTCGCCGGAGAGCTTCTGCTCGTTGCACTGCTCGTCGCGCGGCGTGAGACGCTACGAAGCGGCGCCGTCATTCAAGGCCAACCGGAAGGAATCACGTGACCAACCAATTCGTCGAGGCAGATGACGACGAGTCGAACCTCGTCGAGCTTCCGGCTCGGTGGGAGCACCTCGCGCCGCGGCACCTGGCGCCGGCCGAGCTCGAGCGCCTCGAGCGGCAACTCGCCGAGATCCTGGAGGCTCTCGGCATGGATCTCGAGACGCCCGGCACGCGCGACACACCGCGGCGCTTCCTCCAGGCACTCGTCGACGCCACCGCGGGCTACGACGGGGATGTAAAGCTCCGCACGGCGTTTCCGTCGGAACGCCCGGACGGCGTTGCCGGCACGCACAGCCAGGTGATCGAGGGGCCGATCTCCTTCTTCTCGCTGTGCGAGCACCATGCCCTGCCGTTCCACGGCGTCGCGCACGTCGCATACGTGCCCGGAGGCGAGATCCTCGGGATCTCGAAGCTGACGCGCCTCGTACGTCTCTATGCGAGGCGCTTCACGGTGCAAGAGCGCCTCGGCGAGCAGATCGCCGACGGCCTCGTCGGCCTCGTCACGCCGCAGGGCGTCGCGGTGCGCCTCGAGGCGGCGCATCTCTGCACGCAGATGCGCGGCGTGAACGAGGAGAGCTCGCGGACGGTGACGACGTTCTGGCGCGGCCGCTACGACGAGGACGCCGACCTGCGGCGCGAGTTCCTCGACGAGGTGCGGGCGCGTCGCAACCCGTGACGCCGGCGCCGCTCAAGCTGCTCGACGAGCGGCCGGGCCTACCGCAGCTCGACCTGCCCGAGGAGCTGAACCGCCTCTACGGCGGTGGTCTCGGTTTCGGCGGCCCGTGCGTGTTCGCGAACTTCGTCGAGACGATCGACGGTGTCGTGGCGATGCCCGACGTCGAGCGGTCGAACGCGATCGTCTCCGACGACAGCGAGGCCGACCGGTTCGTGATGGGGCTCCTGCGCGCGGTCGCCGACGTCGTCGTCGTCGGCTCGGGGACGATGCTCGCCTCCCCGAAGGGCACGTGGCGCGCCGACCGCGTCTATCCGCCCGCCGCAGGCGCGTATTCGGAGCTGCGACGGCGCCTCGGCAAGAGCGAGCACCCGGCTGTCGCGGTCGTGACCGCGGGCGGGTCGTTCGACCCGACGCATCCCGTGCTCGAGACCGGCGCCGTCGTGCTGACGACGCAACATGCCGCGGCTGACATTCGCGCAAGCGTTTCCGCCGCGACCGACGTAGTGGCCGTGAACGACGGCGACTCGGTCGATCCGGCCGGCGCCGTCGCCGAGTTGCGCGCGCGCGGCTACGAGCTCATTCTCTCCGAGGGCGGCCCGACGCTCTTCACGTCGCTCGTCGCCGCAGGTCTCGTCGACGAGCTCTTCCTTACCGTGTCGCCGCTACTCGCCGGACGCTCAGGCGTGCGCCGTCTCTCATTGGCCGACGGCGCCGAGCTGTTGCCGGGCGTGCGCGTCGCCGGGGATCTGCTGTCGATCAGGCGGCACGAGAGCCACCTGTTCCTGCGCTACGCGCTCACTTCTCCTCGAGCTTGAGCGCCGCCGAGTTGATGCAGTACCGCCGGCCCGTCGGCGCGGGGCCGTCGGGGAACACGTGCCCGAGGTGGCCGCCGCAGCTCGCGCAGAGCACCTCGGTGCGGATCATGCCGTGGGTGACGTCGGTCTCCTCCTCCACCGCGTCTCCACCCTTCGGCGCGTAGAACGCCGGCCAGCCGCAGCCCGAGTCGTACTTCGTGTCCGACTCGAAGAGCTCTGCGCCGCACCCGGCGCACGTGTAGGTGCCGGGCTCGAAGACGTGGTCGTACTCGCCGGTGAACGGCGCCTCGGTCCCCTTCTGGCGCAGCACGCGGTACTGCTCGAGGCCGAGCTCCGCGCGCCACTCCGCTTCGGTCTTCTCGATCTTCGTCATACCCTGCTGTCTACCAGGCCGGAAGCACGCTGAGCGGCAGTGCGACGACCTCGACGGTGTCGCCAACGGCGATCGTCCCCTGCTCCGCGACCCAGCAGTCGAGCGCGACCTCGCCGTCGAACTTCTGCACGATGCGCCGGAGCACCCCCGGATCCTGTTCCTGTGTGTCGGGGTCGTACGTCGTCATCACGCAGCGGGAGCGCGGGTTGCGGACGGCGATCAGCGCGGTACCGATCTTCAGGCCGTGGCCCGGCCACGCGCGCTCCGCGAGGCCTTCGACGCCGCCGATCAGCAGGTTGGGGCGGAAGCGTCGGCGATCGACGCCGACGGCCTTCGCCATCCCGTCGGTGAGCACGGTCAGCGGCAGCACGTCGTGGCGCTGGCCGCGGTCCGGCGCTGTGAAGCGGACGATCTCGACGTCGGGCGTGGAGGCCGCGCGCACCGCGGCAAGCGATTCGGGCGCGTCCCACGGCAGCCCGTCGATCAGCGGCTCGCTGTCGGGGTCGAGCGTGCCGCTGAGGGCGAGCAGGCCCGGCCGGTAGCGGGAGGTGACGACACGACCGCCCGCTTCGCGAACGTGCGCGACCCGGTCGCCCTCGATGCCGTCCTCGAGCAGCTCGGCGCGCTCGAGCTGCTCCCCGCGAAGGGACTTGACCGGGTAGCGCCAGAGCTCCGCGACGTACACGCAAAGTGACAACGAAGACGGCGCGGCGATGCTTCCTGGTACGACTCCGGCATGGAACCGACGAGGCCCGCTCCCCGGATCCGCGTGATCTTCGGCGCGCTGATGCTCGTCATCCTGCTCGCCTCGCTCGACCAGACGATCGTCGCGACCGCGCTGCCGACGATCGTCGGCGAGCTCGGCGGGCTCCAGCACCTCTCGTGGGTCGTCACCGCGTACCTGCTGGCCTCGACGGTCACCGGCCCGATCTATGGGAAGCTCGGCGACCTCTACGGCCGCAAGGTCGTGCTGCAGACGGCGATCGTGATCTTCCTGATCGGCTCGGCGCTCTGCGGGATCGCGCAGAGCATGACGGAGCTGATCGCCTTCCGCGCGATTCAGGGGCTCGGCGCGGGCGGCCTGCTCGTCACGACGATCGCCGTCGTCGGCGACATCATTCCGCCGCGCGACCGCGGCAAGTACCAGGGGCTGTTCGGCGCGGTCTTCGGCGTGTCGACGGTGATCGGGCCGTTGCTCGGCGGCTTCTTCGTCGACCATCTCTCGTGGCGTTGGATCTTCTACGTCAACCTGCCGCTCGGCGCGCTCGCCCTGTTCGTGATCGGCGTCGTCTTTCACTCGCGCGCCGAGCACGTGCGGCACTCGATCGACTATCTCGGCGCGGCGACGCTCGCCGCGGGCCTCTCGTGCATCGTTCTCTTCACGAGCCTCGGCGGCACCACGCATCCGTGGGGCTCGCTCCAGAGCGTCGCGCTCGTCGTCGTGGGCGTCGCGCTGCTCGCGGCCTTCCTGTTCGTCGAGTGGCGCGCTCAGGAGCCGATCCTTCCGCTGGAGCTCTTTCGCAACCGCACCTTCGCCGTGACGAGCGCGATCGGCTTCATCATCGGGCTCGCGCTCTTCGGGTCGATCACGTATCTGCCGCTCTTCCTCCAGGTCGTCAAGGGCATGAGCCCGACGAAGTCCGGCTTGCAGCTGACGCCGATGATGGGCGGCCTGCTCGTCACGTCGATCCTCGCGGGGCGGGCGATCAGCCGCTTCGGCCGCTACCGGCCGTTCCCGATCGTCGGCACCGCGGTGATGACGGTCGGCATGGCGCTGCTCGCGCAGCTCGGCGTGAACTCGGCGACGCTGACCGCGGCGCTCGACATGCTCGTCCTCGGGCTGGGCCTCGGCATGGTGATGCAGGTCCTCGTGCTCGCCGTGCAAAACGCCGTCGAGTTTCGCGTGATGGGCGTCGCCACGTCCGGCTCGATCCTCTTCCGCCAGATCGGAGGCTCGATCGGCCTCGCGATCTTCGGCGCGATCTTCGGCAACAGCCTGCACTCGAAGCTCGCCGCCGAGCTGCCTCCGGGCGCGCATGTGCCGAAGACAGTCAGCCCGGCAGTCGTGCGCACGCTCCCACCGCGCCTGCACGACGCGTACGCGCGCGCGATCGCAGAGTCGCTGCACCCGGTGTTCGTCACCGCCGCGGTGATCGCCGTCGTCGCGTTCCTGCTCACCTGGCTGCTCCGCGAGGTGCCGTTGCGCACGACCTCCCGCGCGACGGCGGGGGAGGGGCTCGCGGGCGCGGCGTCCGAGGAGACTGCGCTCGCGCCGTGAGCGTCGGTCCGCACGGCTATCAGCTCCTGCACGTCGACGATCGCGCGGCGTGGCGGCGGTGGCTCGAACGGAATCACGCGAGCGCGAGGGGCGTCTGGGTCGTCGGGTGGCGGCAGCAGACCGGCAGGCCGCGGCTCGACTACGACGCGCTCGTCGAGGAGGCGCTTCGCTTCGGCTGGGTGGACAGTCGCGAGCAGCCGGTCGACGACGAGCGGCTGATGCAGCTCGTCACACCGCGCAGGCCCGGCAGCGCGTGGGCGCGCTCGAACAAGGAGCGGATCGCTCGGCTCGAGGAAGCAGGCGCGCTGGCCGACGCCGGCCGACGTGTCGTCGAGGCGGCGAGGGCCGACGGCTCGTGGAGCCGGTACGACTCGGCCGAGGCGCTCGAGATCCCGGCCGACCTGGGGGCCGCGCTCGCTGCGAACGGCCCGGCGGCGGGCAACTTCGAGGCCTTCACCGACGCGGCGAAGCGTGCGATCCTGCGGTGGCTCATCGACGCGAAGCGACCCGAGACGCGCGCGAAGCGCATCGACGAGACCGCGCGGCTCGCCGCGAGGAACGAGCGGGCGGGGCCGTGAACGAGCTGCGCTGCGCGACCGGCTCGCCCTCGGGCAACCGGCTCGATGTGGGGTCGCGCGCGGGCGAGCAGATGCCCGCGATCTGACCGTTTGCAGGCGGTTTCCGCCGTCCGTCCGATGGTTGCTGCTACGCTGGCGGCACGGACGGCAATGGGTCGTCCTGTGAGATCAGCTTCTCGTTCCTCCTTTGAGCGGATTCGAGTGGGTGATTCTCGAATCCGAATTCAAGGAGTCGAACTTCATATGTCTGACACGTTTCGCGCGCTCGGCGTGAGCGAGGCTGTCGAGCAAGCGCTCGCAGCCCGCGGTATCACCGAGCCGTTCCGCATCCAGACCCTCGTCCTGCCGGACGCGCTCGAGGGTCGCGACATCCTCGCCAAGGCACCGACCGGCTCGGGCAAGACGCTCGGCTTCGGCATCCCGCTCGTCGAGCGGACGCCGGCCGACGGCAGGACCCCGACCTCGCTCGTCCTCGTGCCGACCCGCGAGCTCGCGCTCCAGGTCGCCGAGGAAATCGAGTCGTTCGCCACGGCCAAGGGCGTCAAGGTGGGTCTCGCCTACGGCGGCGCGCCCGTTCCCGCCCAGGCGAAGAAGCTCAAGGGCGCCCATATCGTCGTCGCCACGCCGGGCCGTCTTCACGATCTCGTCGAGCGCAAGATGATCTCGCTCGACAACGTCCACGTCCTCGTGCTCGACGAGGCAGACCGGATGCTCGACATGGGCTTCAAGCCGCAGGTCGAGCGGATTCTCCGCCGCATGCCGCGCGAGCGCCAGACGATGCTCTTCTCGGCCACGCTCGACGGCGAGGTCGGCGACCTCGCCCGCGAGTACACACAGGACGCCTCGCGCTTCGAGGCCCAGCGGCACTCGAACGACGAGGACGGGATCATCGAGCACGGCTTCGTCGCGGTCACCGCGGACGGCAAGGTCGACACGCTCGTCGACATGCTCGAAGCCGAGGAAGGGCTCACGCTCGTCTTCGTCCGCACGAAGCGGGGGGCTGATCGTCTCACGCAGAAGCTCAACCGGCGCAACATCAACGCGGCCGCGCTCCACGGTGACATGGCGCAGTCCGCGCGCGAGCGCGCGCTCGAGAAGTTCCGCAGCGGCAAGGTGACGACCCTCATCGCCACCGACGTCGCCGCCCGCGGGCTCGATCTCGAAGCGATCGAGCACGTGATCAACTTCGACCCGCCGGAGGACGACAAGGGCTACCTGCACCGCGTCGGCCGCACCGGTCGTGCCGGCCGCGCGGGTCGCGGCAGTACCCTCGTGCTCCCCGATCAGCAGGCCGACGTCAGTCGCGTCGCCATGCTCGCTGGGCACAAGGAGCAGTTCGAGAGCACCGGCATGCAGACGGCCCGCGCGAAGCTCCTCTATACGAGCCGCCGCGGCCGCCGCTCTCGCTGGTAACAGCAACACAGCCGAACAGCCATACGCACGACCCGAGGCCCCGGAGACGGGGCCTCACTCGTGCGGCAGTATCCTCAGGGCATGGCCGACCTCCCGCTGACAGGCGGCTGCCTCTGCGGCGGCGTCCGGTACGAGATCTCGGAGCCGTTCGTCACGGCGGGCTATTGCCACTGCACACGCTGCCAGCGGCGCACCGGCACGGCCGCGTCGGCGCAGGGGCAGATCGTCCCGGGCAGCCTGCGGATCGTCCAGGGCGAGGAGCTCGTGCAGGAGTGGAAGCCGGAGGACGGCTTCGGCAAGTGCTTTTGCTCCCGCTGCGGCGGCGCGCTCTGGAGCCGGAACCACGAGGGCGAGATCGCGAGCGTCCGGCTCGGCACCGTCGACGGCAATCCGGGCATCCGGCCCTCGTTCCGGATCTTCACCGCGTACGCCGCGGTGTGGGAACCGATCCCGGACGACGGGCTCGAGCGGATCCCCGAACGGGGTTAGAGCGGCACAAGGCGTGTGCCCGTCGCCTTGAACGTCGCGTAGGCGACGCCGCCCCGCTCGAGCTCGAGTCGCCTCGCCGAGGACGCGGTGATCTCGGCGGTCACCGGGCCGATACGTACCCGCACGCGGTTGCCGACCTCCACGAGCGAGCCGAGCTCGCCGCGCACGACGTTCAGCGCTGAGTCGTCGGCGTGCGTGCGCGCGACCGAGATCTCCCACGGGTAGACGACGACTCCCACCTCGCCGTCGCCGTGATCCGTCGAGAAGAGCCGTGCCCCGTCCGCGAGCCGCACCTCGGTCAGGTCTGCGCCGCCCGCCCGTGCCGTCCCGTGCAGGAGGTTCGCGCCGGTGAACGACGCGACGAACGCGTCCCGCGGGCTCGCGACGAGCTCTGCGGGCGCGGCCAGCTGGCGCAGCTGCCCGTCGACCACGACACCGACCTCGTCCGCGAGCGCCGCGGCATCCTCGTAGTCGTGCGTGACAAGCAGCGTGGGGAGGTCGAGGCCGCGCAGCAGCTCGCTCAGCTCGCCGCGTACCTGCAGCTTGGTGTGCGCGTCCAGCGCCGAGAGCGGCTCGTCGAGCAGGAGCACGTCCGGGTCGCGGGCGAGCGCGCGGGCGAGCGCGACGCGCTGGCGCTCGCCGCCCGACAGCCGCTCCGGGAGCGCCTCCGCAAGGTGCGCGATGTGGAAGCGCTCGAGCAGCTCGTCGACACGCTCCCGTCCGCCGTACGCGACGTTCGACCGCACGCTCATGTGCGGGAAGAGCGCATATTCCTGGAAGACGAGCCCGACGCGGCGCTCCTCGGGACGCAGGTCGATACCGCGCTCGGTGTCGAGCCAGGTCTCGCCGCCGAGCTCGACGCGACCTCGCACGGGCCGCGCGAGCCCCGCCACGACGCGCAGCGCCGACGTCTTGCCCGCGCCTGACGGCCCGACGAGCGCGACCGTCCGCGCCACGTCGAGCTCGAGCGTCAGCTCGAAGTCGCGAAGCGGAAGCGTGAAGTCGACGCGGAGGGGAGCCATTTGAGGGTGACGAGGAGGGACGCGCTGACGAGCACGAGCAGCGCGCTGACGGCGAGAGCGACGTCGAAGTCGACGTTGAACTGCGAGTAGACGGCGAGCGGCAGGGTCTCGGTGACGCCGCGGAGGCTGCCCGCGAACATGATCGTCGCGCCGAACTCGCCGAGGCCACGCGCGAACGCGAGCGCGGCGCCGGCGGCGAGGCCACCGCGGGCGATCGGCAGCACGACGCGGAAGAACGTGCGTGGCGGCCCCGCGCCGAGAGTGCGCGAGGCGGCGACGATGTTCTGGTCGACGCCCTCGAACGCGGCGATCGCCGCGCGCACGTACAGCGGGCTCGCGACGAATGCGACCGCGAGCACGACGGCCGCCTGCGTGAACGGGATGCTCGTGTGCAGCAGGCCGCTGCGGCCGAAAGCTGCGAGGAGCCCGAGGCCGGCCACGGCCGGCGGCAGGACGAGCGGCAGCTCGACGAGCGTGACGAGCAGCGAGCGGCCGCGGAAGCGCCGGGACGCCAGCACGTAGGCGGCGGGTGTCCCGAGGGCGAGGATCAAAGCCTGCGCGACGAGCGTCGTCTTCAGGCTCACGAGGAGTGCGTCCTTGACGACGGGGTTCCCCAGTTGCGCCGCGAGCCGGTCGGGCGACACACGCAGAAAGATCGAGCAGACCGGCAGCGCGAGGAACGCCAGCGCGACGAACGTCGCGAGGAACACCACTGCAGCGAGGGTTCCGCGCCGCATCTACCGACGCGGAAGGAAGCCGGCCGCCAGGAGCTTCTTCTGTGCAGTCACTCGCAGCAGCCGGGCGACGAAGGCGCGCGCGGCCGGCTTGTGCGGGCTCGAGGCGACGACCGCGACGGCGTACGCCACGATCGGCTGTGCGCTCCAGCGGATGCCGATCGTCGCCACCTTGCCCCGCACCGTGCGCGCGTCGGTCGCGTAGACGAAGCCCGCGTCCGCCTCGCCGAGCGCCACCTTTGCGAGCACTTCCCGCACGTCGCTCTCGTTGCTGACGACGTTCGAGAGCGCCGCGTCGAGGCCGAGATTGTGCAGCACCGTGCGCGTGTAGTCGCCGACCGGCACTCCCGGAGCGGCGACGACGAGCTTCACCCCGTCGTGTGTCAGGTCGTAGACCGATCGGATGTGCGCCGGATTCGACTTCGGCACGATCAGCGTGAGGGCGTTGCGGGTGAAGACGACGGGCTTCTCGAGGAGCCCTGCGTCGTACAGCTGCTGCGGCAGCGAAACGTTCGCCGATGCGAAGACGTCGGCGGGCGCTCCCTGCTGGATCTGCGCGGCGAGCATGCTCGAGCCGCCGAACGAGTAGTGCTGTCTTGCGTCGATCTGCGGGAAGACGGTGGTGAGGGACGCCGCTGCGAACACGGCGAGCGCGGGGAGGAGCGTCAACTCTCCACCATCACCGAGGTCGACTTGACGATCGCGGTCGCGGGCGCTCCCGGCTTGAGCCCGAGCTCCGCGACGGCGTCGCGCGTGACGATCGCGACGACGCGCACCGGCTCGGTGACGAGGATCTCGACCTGCGCCAGCAGGCCGTCGACCTCGACGGAGCGCACGGTGCCCGCGAGCCTGTTGCGGGCGCTCATGTGCTGCGTGCCGCCGTCTCCACGGACGCGCTCGATCTCTTTCCCGCTGACGACGCGCCGGTTGGCCTGGTCGCGCGACGTGCGGATGCGCCCGTCGCGATCCCAGCGTCGCAGGGTGTCGAGGCTGATGCCGAGCGCCTGAGCCGCCTCGCGGGCGGTGTAGGTCTGCTTGGCCATGCCGGAATATTACCTAGGAGATGCCTAGGTGAACAAGCGGCCTCGCCGAGGGCCGCAGCCAGCGCAGCAGACGCACGACCTGTGCCTCCGGCAGGCTGACGCAGCCGGTCGTGGGGCGGCCGGCGCTGACGTGCACGAAGATCGCCGAGCCGCGTCCGGGCACGACGGGACGTGCGTTGTACTCGATCACCGCGAAGTACCGGTACTGCGGCGAGATCCGCCAGAGCGCCTCGCTGTCGCCGCCGAACGGCGCGCGCGCACCGCACGCGAGGTGCTGGAACGTGTTGTAGGTCGGCGAGCGCACGTCCTCGTCCCACCAGTCTCCGCACGCGAGACGGTGATAGGCGCCCTGGACGCCGGGGTTCGGGGCGATGCCGTAGCCGGTGCGGCCGATTCGATACGTCCCCGCAGGTGTCGCGCCGTCGCCCTCGCGCTTCTGCGTCGAGAGCCCGCTTCGCCCGAGCCACGCCTGCCACGGCCCGGCGACGTGCCGCCAGCAGCCGCCGCGCCGCTGCCAGAGCTCGAGCGACGCCGTCGTGGTGCCGTACGCGCTCGCGGTGACCGTGACGAGCTGCGTCGCGGACTGCGTGCCGGGCAGGCGGTTGACCGCGCCCGGGCACGGCGCCGTCAGCGCGGCGGCCCAGCTCGCGGCGATCGCCAGTACCCTCACGCTCGTATGGTTGCGGTCCCGGTCGCTACACCGTCGCCGCCGGTGGTGGCGCCCTTCGTGGCGAAGGTCGAGCATGTGACCCGGGCAGACCTCCGCTGGTCGTGGCGTCCCGGCTGCCCGGTCGCCCCTTCGCAGCTGCGCCGCATCCGCCTGACCTACTACGGCTTCGACGGGAAGCCGCATGTCGGGACGATCGTCGTCAACACCCGGGTCACACCCCAGGTCACGGCTGTCTTCCGTCGGCTCTACGGTGAGCACTTCCCGATTCGTTCGATCCGGCCGATCGAGGTGTTCCACGGCAGCGACTCACGTTCGACGGCCGCCGACAACACGTCGTCGTTCAACTGCCGCTTCGCCGTCGCGCCCGGCCCGCAGCACTGGTCGATGCACGCGTACGGCGAGGCGATCGACGTCAACACGGTCGAGAACCCGTACATCCAGAGCGGTCGCGTCTCGCCGGCCAACGCAAAGGCCTATGCGGACCGCACCGACCTCCGGCCCGGGATGGCGGTGGAAGGCGGCGTGCTCGTGCGGGCGTTCGCGCTCGCCGGCTGGTCGTGGGGCGGCCACTGGTCGCCGTCCCCGGACTACCAGCACTTCTCCACGAACGGGCGCTAGCGGTTAGCCGGGGTTGCGGATGCCGACGGCGCCGATCGCGCCGCCGACGCCGAGCAACACCGCGACGATCAGCATCGCGCGGTGGAAGCCCTGGATCGAGAGACGGTCGGTGCCGCCCGCGGCTGCGACGCCGATCACGGCGATCGCCACGAGGCCCGCGACGCGCGCGACCGCGTTGTTGATCCCCGACGCGATTCCCGCGTCGCCGGGCCCCGCGTCGCTCAGCACCGTCGTCGTCAGCGGGGCGACCGTCAAGGCGAGCGCGACGGCGAAGCCGACGAGCGGGGGGAAGAGGTCGACCCAGTAGGTCAGATGCGTCGGCAGGCGTACGAGCGCGAGCAGCGACACCGCGCCGAGCAACGGGCCTGCGGCCATGAAGAACCGCGGGCCGAAACGCATCGACAGGCGACCGAAGAAGCGCGAGAGCACGAACAGCCCGATCGTCAGCGGCACGGTCGCGAGGCCCGCCTGGAAGGGCGAGTAGCCGGCGTTCTGCTGTAGGAAGAGCGTCAGGAAGAATCCCCAGGCGGAGAGCCCGCCGTACACGGCGAGCGTCTCGACGTTGGTGATCGCGAAGTTGCGCCTGCGAAAGAGACGCAGCGGCAGCATCGGCATAGCCGTGCGCGACTCGTAGACGACGAACGCCACGAGGCACGCCGCGCCGCCGGCGATCGCCCCGGACACCGCGGGGTCGCCCCAGCCGAGCCGCGGTTGCTCGATGAAACCGAACACGAGCGCGCCGAGGCCGGCGACGCAGAGCGCGGCGCCCGCGAAGTCGACGCGGACGGCCTTCCGCGCGCGGGCGCCATGCGGCAGTTGTGTCCGCACGAGCACGACGGTGGCGAGCGCGATCGGCACGTTGAGCAGGAAGATCACGCGCCAGCTCGTGACGCCGATCAACCAGCCCCCGAGCAGCGGGCCGATCACGGTGGAGATGCCGCTCCACGCGGTCCACGTACCGATCGCAGCGCCGCGCTCGTCGCCGGAGAACGTCGACGTGATCACGGCGAGCGAGGCCGGCGTCAGCAGCGCGCCCGCGACACCCTGGATCCCGCGGAAGACGATCAGCGTCGTCGAATCCGGTGCGACGGCGCACAACGCCGAGGCGAGCCCGAACAGGACGACGCCGAGGGTGAACATGCGCACCTCGCCGAAGATGTCGCCGAGCGAGCCCCCGACGAGGATGAGGGAGCCCAGGGTCAGGAGGTAGGCGTCGACGACCCACTGCTGCGCCGCGAGCCCGCCGCCGAGGTCACTCTGGATCGCGGGCAGGGCGACGTTCACGACCGTCGTGTCGATGAACGCGATCGACGTGCCGAGGATCGTTGCGAGGAGCGCGAACCGGGCGGCGCGCGGCGCGGGCGACGGGGCGTCTTCCATCTCGCGATCCTAAGAGACCGCTCCCTGGGCAGAGCCTGCTCGACGGTCGGGCGCCCCGCCGGCGGATCACGGGAGAGAGAGCCGGCGGGGCGCCTGAGTGGGGCCCTGCTAGGAGGGACGGACCCCGAGGGTGACGTCGATCGTGAGCGTCTTGCCGTCGCGGAGGACGGTGAGTGTCACCGTGTCGTTCGGTGCGTGGGCCGTGACGCCGGCCGTCAGGTCGTCGGCCTTCGTGATCGGCTTGCCGTCGAGAGCGGTGATCACGTCGCCTGCCTTCAGCCCGGCCTTGGCGGCGGGAGTGCCGCCGGACACGGAGCTGATCTGCGCGCCGGCTCCGTTGGCGGCGTCGCCGACGTGGATGCCGATGTAGGCGTGCTCTACCTTGCCGCCGGCGATGATCGTGTCGACGACGCTCTTCCCCGAGTCGATCGGGATGGCGAAGCCGACACCGTCACTGCCGCCGCCGCCGCTCTCGATCTGCGCGTTGACGCCGACGACCCGCCCGTTCAGGTCGAGCAGCGGGCCGCCCGAGTTGCCGTGGTTGATCGGCGCGTCGGTCTGGATCGCGTTGGCGATCGAGTAGTTGTTCGGAGCCTGGATCGTCCGGCCGATCGCGCTGACGATGCCGGAGGTCATGCTGTCGGCGAGCCCGAACGGACTGCCGATCGCGACGACGTCTTGACCCGGAAGCACGTTCTTGGACGATCCGAGCGACAGCGGGTGCAGCTCGCCCGCCGCCACGTCGACTTTGATGACGGCGATGTCGGTGGAGGGATCTGCACCGACGAGCGTCGCCTTTGCCGTCTTGCCGTTCGGGAAGCGGACGCTGATCGAGGTCGCGCCGTCGATGACGTGCTGGTTCGTGACGATGTGACCGGCGGTGTCGACGACGAACCCGGAGCCTTCTGCCTGGCTCGTGCCGCCCTGCGGGCCGAAGCCGCCGGGGACGCCGGCAGCCGAGCTCGAGGTCACGGTGATGTCGACCACACCGGGGGTGACGTCCTTGTACAGCTGGGTGAGGCTCGAGGTCGTCGTGCTGACGGCCGCGGGCTGGGCGGCAGCGACCGTGACGGTCGGGGTCGCGCTCTTCCCGCCGCCCGAGACCCCGGCATAGACGCCGACACCGGCGCCCGCGCCGAGCGCGAGAGCCGCGGCGACCGGGGCGCCGCGACGGAGGAATGTCGTGTGGTTCACGTGTCTGTGCTCCTGTCGATCGTAGCTGGGCTTCTCCCATGGTCGCCCGGCTCTTTAGGAGCGAGATGAGACGTCTGTAAGCGTTCGTTAACAGACATAGGATCCGCCCGTGGCCACCACCGCCGAGCTGATTCGCCGGGGCGCGCGGCAACATGGCGGCCGAACCGCCGTTCTGTCCGGTGACAAGCGGCTGACCTTCGCCGAAACGGACGAGCTCGCGTCCCGGATCGCCAATGCTCTGCTGGCCCGCAGGCTCCGGCGCGTCGGCCTCCTGGTCGAGAACAGCCTGTGGTCGGTGCCGCTCGACTTCGGCTGCGCGAAGGCGCGGATCGCGCGCGTTCCGCTGAATCCGCGGCTCGGCGCGCCCGAGCAGCGGGAGATCCTGCGCATCGCGGGCGTCGAGCTCCTCGTCTCCGATCGTCCCGCAGATCTGGGCGTCGAGGTGCTGCCGCTCGAGGGACTGCTCGGGCTCGCCCGCGCCGGATCCGCGCGGGACCCGGCCCTGGCGGTGGCAGCGGACGATCCGCTGCTGCTCATCGCGACGTCGGGCACGACCGGACGGATGAAGCTCGTGCAGCACACGCAGGGGAGCTACGCGGCGATCGTCGCGAACATTCTGGCGAACTTGCTCGATCCGCGGCGCGACGACGTGATGCTCCACGCCGCCTCGCTCATCCACGCGAGTGGCACGTTCGTGATTCCGTTCTGGCTGCGTGGTGGCGCGTCCGCGGTGCTGCCCGGCTTCGTGCCACGGGACTTCGTCGCGGCGATCGCACAGCATCGTGCGACGCACACGAACGTCGTGCCCACGATGCTTGGCGCGCTACTCGAGCTGCCCGACGCCGCGGACGCCGATCTCTCCTCGCTCCGGTGCGTCGTCTACGGCGCTTCGCCGATGCCCGTCGCCGTGCTCGAGCGTGCGCTCGCCCGATGGGGTCCGATCTTCGTGCAGTACTTCGGACAGACGGAGGCACCGCTCTGCATCACCGTGCTGCGGCCGGAGGATCACGTCGGGGAGCGTCTCCTCTCGTGCGGGCAACCGGCCGTCGACGCGGAGGTGAAGCTCGACCCCGAGACGGGCGAGATCCTCGTTCGCGCGCCGTTCGCGGCCGTGGGCTACGTGGGTGACGACGAGCTGCACCGCGCGACCTTCCTTCCCGACGGCTGGCTGCGTACGCGTGACGTCGGCCGTTTCGACGACGAAGGCTTCCTGTATCTCGTCGACCGCACGAGCGACATGATCGTCAGCGGTGGCTACAACGTGTACCCCCGCGAGGTCGAGGACGCCCTCGGGGTGCATCCCGGCGTACGCGAGTGCGTCGTCGTGGGTGCGCCGGACGAGCACTGGGTCGAGGCGGTGACGGCGTTCGTCGTCAGCGACGGGAACGTTAGCGAGGCTGAGCTGATCGAGCACTGCCGCAGCTCGCTCGCCGGCTACAAGGTGCCGAAGTCGGTGCGGTTCGTGGACGAGATCCCGAAGAGCCCCGTTGGCAAGCTGCTGCGGCGCGCGCTTCGCGATCCGCTCTGGGCAGGTCATGAGCGTCCGATCTGAGCGCAACGGATCCGTGACGACGGTCGTGCTCGACCGGCCGGAGGCGCGAAACGCCGTCGACCGCGAGCATGCGGAGGCGCTCGCCGACGCCTTCCGCGCCTTCGAGGCCGACGAGACCGCGCTCGTCGCGGTGCTCTTCGGCGCGGGTGGGACGTTCTGCGCCGGGGCCGACCTGAAGCGGATGGACACCCGCACGGAGCGGGACGGCGACGGCCCGATGGGGCCGACGCGCATGCGGCTCTCGAAGCCGGTGGTCGCCGCCGTGGCGGGGTACGCGGTGGCCGGGGGGCTCGAGCTCGCGCTCTGGGCGGATCTGAGGGTGATGGAGGAGAACGCGGTCTTCGGTGTCTTCTGCCGGCGCTTCGGGGTGCCGCTGATCGACGGTGGCACGGTGCGGCTTCCCCGCCTCATCGGCCTGTCCCAGGCGCTCGACCTGATCCTCACCGGCCGGCCGGTGGGGGCGGAGGAGGCGCTACGGATCGGTCTTGCGAACCGCGTCGTGCCTCCCGGCGAGAGCCGCGTCGCGGCCGAGGCCCTTGCCCGGGAGCTCGCCGCGTTTCCGCAGCGGACCCTGCGCGTCGACCGCCGGTCGGCCTACGAGGGTCTGAGCCTGCCGCTCGAGGAGGCCCTGCTGGCCGAGCTCGAGGGCGGGGTCGAAGTGCTCGACCAGGCGGCCGCCGGAGCCCGGCGTTTCAGCGCCGGCGAGGGCCGCCACGGCGCCCCGGGGCAGTGACCGCTGAGCGCTGTATGCCGGCCCGCGGGCCTGAGATCGACCGACGTGCAGGAGGTCCTCAAGGCCGTCGCGCAACGCGCCGATGAAAGGGGTGGCGGCTATGACCCAACTGGACCCGAGCATCGTCGAACGGTACGCGGAGCACCTTCACCGGAAGGCGTCGTCGCGCATTCTGGGCTACACGATCGTCTTCGCGCTGTTCGGCTCGATCCTCGGCTCGGCGCCGCTCGTCGCCCCCAATCGCGTGCTCATCCCGCACTACCTCGGCCTCGCGCTGTTGCTCGTCGGCGCGGCCGCAGGCGGCTACCTCGGCTACACGATGGGCGTCCGGCGCGCCGAGGGGCTCAAGCTCCAGGCGCAGATGACCCTGCACCAGCTCGAGGTCGAGCGCACCCTCGTCCGACCGATCGCCGCCGTCGCCGCAGCGATCACCCCTGCGCTATCGCCCTCCGCCTCCGCCGCACCGGCGCCCGTCGCGGCTCCACCCGCTCCGGCGCCTGCTCTCCCGGCTCCCGCCCAGGTCGCTCCGGCTCCTGCGACCGTCGCGCCCGCGCCCGTACAGGCGCCCGTGACGCCCACGCCGCCTCCGGCAGTCGCCGCACCCGTCGTCGCTGCGACGCCACCTCCGGCCGAGCCCGCCCCGCCGGCCCCCCCGCCTGTGGCTATGCCTCCGCTCTCCGCGCCTCCGTCGACCCTCGAGCCTCTGACGGCCGCACCGCCCGCGTTTGCCGCGCCTGCTCCGGAGCACCCCGTTGCCGTTCCGCCGGTCGCCGCCGCGCCTGCTCCGCCGTCGGTCCCGCGTCTCGTCGAGGCTCCGCCCGCGAGCCTGCCGGTGATGATGCCGCCGATCTCTGTCGAACGGTAGGGGGTCGAACGGTAGGGGAAGGCTAGACGCCGAACACAGGGCGGTCGACCCGCGCAGGCCCGTACATCGACGCCAGCGCGCGAGCGAGTGCAGGCTCGGCCGCAGCCGCCTCGGCGATCGCGTCGG
>ORMF010147329.1_pt1 | contig 21159 bp, 21 predicted proteins | sample 1779871 | NCBI WGS metagenome assembly ORMF01 (sample SAMEA104232316, study PRJEB22302) | groundwater metagenome | biome: forest; feature: aquifer; material: groundwater | place: USA | collected 2011-08-07 | depth 5.4 m | reverse complement strand
AGGATATTCCATCGCCTATTCGATCGCGATAATTTGTATAATTATATTTGCCCGTAAGCATTATTTCAAAAAAAGGACATTCAAATCAGGTGAGCTTCATTTATATAAAAATTGTCTTATTTGGTTTTTGGTAATTTTTATAGGTTTATCTATACCTGGATCTAAACATTTGCGGTATGTATTGGCGGCAATACCTGCTGTTTCTATTATTGCCGCATATTTTTTCAATGAAAAATATGTTACAGACGCCATACACCGTATTATTAGAATGATAATAAACTTTATTCTTCTGGTTTCGCCTTTGCTTTCAGCAATTGTGGTTTTAATTGGATATTATGTTATATCAAAAGTAGAAATTCCTGCCAAATATCAGATACAGTACAATGTAGTTGTTCCCATTATAATTCTTTTGATATTTTCCGTTATTGTATTGTTGTTTTTGGTTAAGAAGAAGTTGTGGAAAAATCAACTTTTTATACTTTTTATCGGAGTTATAACATTTTTTGTGTTAAATATTTCTTTTATCGAACCGCTTCAACGCGGTCTTGAGTCATCATCAAAGTTTGTTAGTGTAGTAGAAACTGTTAGAGATAAAAATAACAATCCTATTGTGTTTTATGATTTGGGACCAGATGGGGATGATTTAAATTTCATCGTTATGATGAAGAAGCCTGTTGTTCCAATTTTTATAACAGAGCCATCAGAAATGCCGACATATTCTAAACCTTATATTATTTTGATAAGTGATAAAAATTACCGAAGACTCCCTGAGTCTTATAAAGCAAAAACTACTATTTTAGTTAACGGCTTATTAGGACGAGATCTTTGCCACGCAATAGAGTATAACTGATTCAGCTAATAATATTTGTAAGGATCAGTAAATATCTTTGATTACTTCTTAAATGTGAATATATTAAACCTTTAACAAACTGGTTTTAGAAAAACTTACATTACATTTGATTCTGTTTTATCGCAAATTAAGCAATTTTTGATATAGCTTAGCTACGAAGCTTTTCGAGTTACAATTTAATGTGGTAGTTTGATATATTGGGTTATTTAAATTATGAAAAATGTTATACTTATTTCGCCGTGTTTTCCTCCGAGCTTTAAGTATTTTGCGTCGGCACTTAAATATGCAGGCGGCAATGTCCTTGCTATAGATGATCAGGATTACATGCTTTTAGATAACGTTTTGAAAGATAATATTACTGAATATTATCGTGTTAACAGCATGGAAAATTACGAAGAACTTTATAAGGCAGTTGCTTTTTTTTGCCATAAATATGGGCGTATTTCAATACTTGACTCACATAACGAATATTGGCTAGAAACCGAAGCAAAATTAAGAGATGATTTTAATATTCCAGGCTTGCGACAAGATGAAATGAAGCCTATAAAGTGCAAATCTGAGATGAAAAAGGTTTATAGAAAAGCAGGCTTGAAAGTTGCAGAAGGAAATGTGGTATTTTGTTTGGAAGATGCACAAAAGTTTGCTACAAAATATGGTTATCCAATTATAGCTAAGCCAGATTCTGGAATTGGTGCTGCAAGTACATATAAAATTAACAATTACAGTGAGTTAGAGTTGGCCTTTTCTGGAATTTCGAGATTCCCGTATATTGTTGAACAGTTTATTACAGGTTCTATTCACTCTTTTGACGGTATTGCCGACGAAGACTCTGAACCTATCTTTTTCACCTCACATGTATTTAGTTCAGGGGTGATGGAAGTAGTGAATAATAATCAAGACATATATTATTATTCAGTGCGTGAACTCCCTGAAGAATTGGAAAAAGCAGGCAGAAAGTGTCTAAAGGCGTTTAATGTAAAAAACCGTTTTTTTCACCTAGAATTTTTTTATACTCCAAGTGGAGAATATGTTCCTCTTGAAGTCAATATTAGGCCTTCTGGCGGGTATGCTGTAGATATGTATAATATTGCCAGTGATTTTGATGTTTTTAAAATATGGGCAGATCTAGTTATTAATGGCATTAATAAGATTGATTATAATCTTAAATATCATGTCTGTTATATCGGGCGCAAGAACAATATATGTTACGCTCATTCGCATGACGATATTATGGATAAATTGGCAGAAGTTATAGCTATGAATAGAACGATACCAGTAGTTTTTAGAAACGCAATGGGAGATTATATGTATCTTGCTCGTTCAGAATCATTTGATGTTATTATGGATGCCGTTGAATATATTCAAAAGAGAGAAGATTACGAATAAAAAATATGCGGCATTATATTGTAATGTGGGAGAAGGTATTTAGTACGATTATACCAGCAATTATAAGGCCTATTCCGATGAGTGATGCCAAGTCGAGACTTTGTTTGTATAAGAAATAACCTGCAGCAGCTACAAAGATTATTCCAACACCTGACCATATTGCATAAGCAATTCCGACTGGAATCGTTTTTAATACTAAGCTTAAAAGATACAATGCGATAACGTATCCTATGATTCCTATAAAGTCATAGAGTGGTCTTGTAAAGCCTTGTGATGCCTTTACGGCCATTGTACCTATTACTTCGCTTACTATTGCGAATGCTAAAAAGATGTAAGCCATTTTTTGCCCTTAATTTTTGAATGTGAAAACTTAAAAATTAGATAGTGCATGATTTGTTTTGGTTAATGTGTTTTTTATTGTTAATATCAAAAATTTCACAGGGTTTATTAATTTTTTTTAAAAACTCACTTACTTCGTGATATTGAGTTGTATTAATTTGAAGTGCTATGCCGCATTTTGATGAGTATTCTCTTGGTATCGGTACTGCTAGACATTCAAAACCATTTTTTTTGCACTCTTTTTCTGCAATAACAACATTTCTAGTATTGTTAAAAATTAAAAGAATTTTTCCATTGTCCATAGTAAACCTTGTTTTTAGACTCATACGCTTTGAGATTTAGGTATTGCACAGCATTGTTCCCGACTCAATTATAAAAATTTCAGGGCATAAATTTAATATACTTTAAGTATAAATTTGAGCTGATTCTTTTAATATAGCCAATAAAATTTCAAAATCATTAACCGTATGGAAAATAGATGGGGCTATTCTTATTGTTCCTGATGGATAAGTTTTGAGTGTAGTGTGGGCGAGAGGTGCACAATGAAGCCCTGCTCGTACTTGAACATTATATTTAGAATCTAATATTCCTCCCAAATTGGCTAAATCCGTAAAATTAGGAATGATAGAGAAAAGTTCCCCCTGATAATTCTCAGAATCGGCTGAAATAACAGTATATTCTTTCAACTTTTTTATTTCCTGTAGGAAATCTAGAAAATCCTTATGTATGTGAAGCGGTAAAATATTTGAGGTTAAAGCTCCATACAATCCAAATATCCCAGAAATATTATGTGTACCTGATTCAAATTTATCAGGCATAAACGATGGTGTAATCATTTCTTCGGAATTACTTCCAGTCCCACCATCTATGAGTGGTTTGACCATTTCAGGATTTTTTATATAAAGCCCTCCTGTGCCTGTGGGACCTAAAAGTCCTTTATGCCCTGTAAAAGCTAGAAAATCTATATTAATTTTATTTAGGTCTATTTCAATATGTCCTGCCGATTGTGCCGCATCTATAAAAAGTGGAATTTCGTCAATGTTTTCTTTTATTACTTCAATCGGCTGTATTACGCCATTAACATTGCTTTGATGATTGACAATGACAAGTGCTGTATTTTTAGTAATCTGTGATTTAATTTTATTGACATTAATTAATCCATCAGAAAAGTGATCTAATATTTTAAACGTTGTCCCTTTTGTCTGTTTTAACTCCATTAGTGGTCTTGCAACTGCATTATGTTCGAGCGGCGATATTAATATTTCTGAGTTGTTGTCAAGATTTAATCCTTTTAAAATAATATTAATAGCGTGTGTTGCATTGTGTGTAAAAATCAAATTGTCGCAGTTTGGAACGTGAAATTTTTCTCCAAGTAGTGTTCTAGTTTCTTCTATTATAGATGAAACATCTAATGATTTTTGATAAAAGCTTCTTCCGTAAGGCCCGCCGATTTCATTTAAGTATCGAACCGTTTCGACGCATACATTTTTTGGCTTTGGAAATGATGTCGCTGCGTTATCAAAATAACCGTTAAATTTTGCAAACATGATTATTGGTTTTCCATTACTATTTTGTTAATCTGAGTTCCTAAAATAGATGAGGAAAGCTCAATGGTGTCGCCGATTTTAAGGTATTCTCCTGTTCCATGTCCTACGCCTGGGCCCGTTCCCATTGCAATAATATCGCCAGGCATCAATGTGAAAAATGAGCTGCAAAAACTTAATGTTTTGAAGGCATCATAGAGATATTCTGAGGAATCAAAACGTTGCTTGGTTATGCCGTTAACCTTTAATGAAATATCTATTTTGTTGGTATCTTGTATTTCATCAATTGTAACCAAATATGGCCCGAAAGGTGCAAATGTATCAAAACTCTTTGCTTTTCCGAATTCCATATTTCCCTCCTCAAATTGCCAATATCTGTCAGAAATGTCATTCAAAAGAGCAAAACCTAAAATGTAGTTGGCCGCATCTTTTTCAGGAACGTTTTTTGCCCTTTTCCCTACAATAAAGGAAACTTCGCCTTCCCAATCTACTTTTTTTGCAATTTTGGGATAAATAACATCACCGTATGGGTCTGTTAATGAGGTGTTTTTTTTAAAAAAAATTGTTGGGGTTTTGTGTGTATTTTTTCTCTCAATTTCATTGATATGTTGTTGAGAGTTTAACCCTAGACAGATAATGTTGCTTAAATGTGTAATGGGAGATTTTATGTTTTCATGCTTAATATTTTCTACTTCAGGGAGGTCATCTGTACTTGTTTTGTTTAGAATATTTATCATATCCATAGTGACAAATGGAGCTTTATGTCGCAGTAAAATAGAAGTAATATCTTTAACTAGACCAGATTTTGTAAGTATTCCATACCCTTTGCAATTATTTAATTCATACTTTATTATTTTCATTATTATACTCATACGCTTTGAAATTTAGGCATTGCACAGCATTGTTCCACACTCAATTATAAAAATTTAACGGCATAAATTTAATATACTTTAAGTATATAATCAAAGATGGATAAAATATTAGTAGCAATTAAAGTTGAGATTATTTACAATTAAAACTGACTTTTAGAGTTTAAAATGTTTATTTTTATAGAAAAGGTAATTTATGAAATTTAGTTATTTGCCGTCTAAAAAGTTGCTTTCAGGCATATTGTTTATTGGTATCTGTTTTTACGCTATGGCAGATAATGTGGAGGTAACATTGGGTGCTGATAATGCAAAAGTTAAAGAATCTCACCAAAAAGCTATTCCAGAAAAAAGTATCAGCATTTTTGAAGCCCCATCAAATAAAATTGACTTTAATGAACAAAATATTCAGTACATTCCTTTAGATGATCTTAAATCTGACAAGATATTTAAAGAAGGTTTAAACCCGAATCAATATTCGATATTAATTCGCAGTTGGTTAAAGGAAAAATATCCTACTGCTTTTGATAATAATGCTTGGTCGACATACTATTTTATAAGAGCCTTAGGTGAAAATACTTATAGTACAAATGGTGTTTTGCGTTCAGAAATATTTAATAACATTAATAAAGGAAGGAATGAATTTTTTAAAATTAATAAAACCGTTTCTGACCTTGATGTAAATCAAGAGATTAAATATGCTTTATCTAAACTTTATGCTGCTGTATGTATTTACGTTAGGTTGGATAATACGTTAATTAAAAATTCGATTGTCAAAATTAAAAAGATTCCTGAAAATTCCGTTTTATTCCAAGTTGCCAGCCGAAATAATGAGGTTTTTTATAACCCCGATTTTTCGGTGGAGCTTAAATCAGATAAACAGACATTTAAAGACGATTCATCTTTAGGAAATTATGTAGCTACAGATGCTGGTGAGAATCTCTATTATATTTGTGCAAGTTATTACCCCATTTTCATAAGTTTATCCGAGAAACAGCAACAGTATATTTTAAATGACATTTTCAGTTATAATCCGACATTAATTGACACTCCAAGTATTTATGAAAGATATTACTTTTACGATTATATCAAAAATTGGCTATTTCCTAAAAAGAATCCACCCTTGTTAAAATATTCCCTTGAAGCACATGTCAACTGGCTTATTTTACCTGAATCTGTAGAAGTTCCTAACAATTAATTATCTTTAGCAAATAAGTGAATTTTATATGAAAACCTTGGGTATTTTAGGCGGCAGTGGTATGCTGGGAAGTGATTTGTTTATATTGGCATCATCTATCGGGTACAAGGTAATAAAATTTGACCTTCCGAAATTTGACATTACGTCCGAAAAAGATTTAAATGATGCAGTATCACAATCAGATTTAATTGTAAATTGTGCCGCATATACTGCTGTAGATAAAGCCGAATCAGAAAAGGAGAAAGCCTTTCAGATAAATGCTGACGCTGTAGAGAAATTGGGGATGTTATCAAAAAAAATGAATAGATATCTTGTTCATATCAGTACTGATTTTGTTTTTGGCGATCTGTCTAATTCTCCTCTTACGGAAGAATCGGAAACATTTCCGCTTGGAGTTTATGGAGCAAGCAAACTTAAAGGCGAACAAAACCTTTTAAAATCAGGAGCTGAAGCAGCTGTAATCAGAGTTGAATGGACGTATGGTAGAAATGGTATAAATTTTATAGAAAAAATAATAGATAATGCAAAGAAAAACAGCACAATAAAGGTTGTTTCTGACCAGTTTGGAGCACCAACTCCAACTACTGAAGCAGCAAGAGCCATTTTGTGTTTTTTGTCAAAAAAAGCTTTAGGAATATATCATTTTTCAGCACTAGGTTATGCGAGCAGATTTGATGCAGCTAAATTTATTGTTGAGAAATTAAATATAAAAACCGAAGTTGTGCCATGCCAATCTTCTGATTTTGTAACTCCTGCACAGAGACCCTTAAATTCAAAATTTGATTGTTCTAAAATAGATAAGATTCTTGATTTTAAGAGAAAAAAATGGAATGACTATTTGCTAAGTTATCTTAAAAACAGGGAAAAAACAGATTATTTTGAGTAGTTTTTATTCACTATTTATAACTTATTTTGTGGTTTAATTTCCTTTAAAATACTTCTTAATACCTCAATTATTTTTAAAGTTGCATGGAATTAATTGTCTATATCATCTATATTTCTTTTTTTAATCTGCGTGTTTGCAAAGATGATACTCGCATTGAAATTTTTATATAAATTAAGGTAAATAAATGAAACTGCCTGAGCTTAGAATACGAAATTTACGTTCTGAATATCCTATTATTCAGGCTGGAATGGGTGTGCGTGTAGCTAATTCACGCCTTGCTGCTGCTACCATTAATCTTGGCGGATTTGGTACAATAGCCAGCGTAGGATTGGGCGATGTAGAAAAGTCTAAATTTGATTTTGAAAATGAATCCACTCGCGTTCTTATAGAAGAAATTCGTAAAGCTAGAGCTCTTACATCTGGTAAGGGACCTCTTGGCGTGAATGTGATGGTTGCACTTTCGAACTATGATTCAATTGTTAAGGCAGCAGTAGATGAAGGTGTAGATTTTATACTTTCAGGTGCAGGCTTGCCTATTTATCTTCCAGGAATAGTTGGAAGTAAGGATGTTGCATTAATTCCTATTATTTCCAGTGGAAGAGCACTAAAAATAATTATGTCAGCATGGAAAAGAAAATATTCAAGAATGCCTGATGCTGTAGTTGTAGAAGGACCATTATGTGGCGGCCATTTAGGTTTTACAATGGATCAACTCGCTGCTCCTGATGATTGTTCTCTTGAAATTTTATATCGAGATGTTAAAGCAGTATTGGCAGAATTTGACTGTTCAATCCCTGTTTTAGCCGCTGGTGAAATAGCTTCAGTTGAAGATGTTAGAAGAAATATAAAGTTGGGATATGATGGCGTGCAGATTGGTACTTTTTTCATAGCCAGTAAAGAGGCAGGAATGGATGAGAAAAGTAAAATGGTATACATTAATTCTAAAAGCAGTGATGTAGTTGTAATTAAAAGCCCTGTTGGTCTTCCTGTCAGAGTATTAAATACTCCTTTAGTGCAAAGAGTAATGTCTGGCAAAAGAGAAAAATTTGGGTGTCCATATCATTGCTTGAGGACATGCGTTCCTAAGGAAGTCCCGTTTTGTATTGCCAAAGCACTGCTGGCTACATGGTCAGGTGATGTTGAGAATGGATTATATATGACTGGATGCAATGTAGATGCAATGAAGGAAATCTTTCCTTTAAAAAAATTCTTTGATTCTCTAAACAGTTAGAGATTATTAATATACTTTAATAAAAAACTTATTATAAAAGAAGGGAAAATATGTCAATAGAACTTGCTTATTTATTTATTACTCCTTACACACTTCAAAAATCTAGAACTGGTGGTGTAATTGCAAGGCTTTTATCGCGTACTGATTTGGATTTGGTTGGAGCTAAAATAGTTGCACCTACTCAAGAATTTGCAGATGCTTATGCTGATTACATTTTAAAATTAGAAGATTGCAGTTCGTCCGAAGTTTTACAGTTGTTAAGTGATTATGTTAAAGAAAATTTTGGACCTCATGACGGAAAGTATCAAAGAATTATGATGCTTTTGTTTAAAGGAGAAAACGCAAGGAAGAAACTTCAGGAAATTGTTGGAGTACTAAAAAGCGGTATTAGAACAGGTGAGACAATACGTGATACTTACAGCGAGTATGTTTTAAATCGTGATGGCTCTGTTAAATATTTTGAACCTGCTGTAATTATGTCTCCTACCGAAGGAAATGCCGATAAAGATGAACTTAAATTTATATCACAATATCTAAAAACTGAACCAAATATTATTGAAAAACCACTTTTGACACATAATAATGATCCGTCAAAACGTACGTTAGTTATAATTAAGCCAGATAATTGGCGTCATCCAAGCACAAGACCTGGGAATATAATAGATATGCTAAGTAAAACAGGCTTAAGGATGGTAGGCTGTAAACTATATAGAATGTCCATAGAAGATGCCTTGGAGTTTTATGGACCTGTTCAAGGCGTTTTACGTGAAAAGTTATCTCCTAGGATTGGTAAACAAGCAGCTGAAATACTTCATAGAGAGTTAAAATTAGATCTTGACGACAATGATGTTTTGGCTTTGACAAATAGTATTGGAATTAAATTTGCTGACGATCAGTTTTCGCAAATTGTTGAATTCATGTCTGGCAGCAGACCAGAGAAGTGTAAATCAGATGAAAAATCACTTCCTGGCAGAAGTAAATGTCTTGTTCTGATCTATCAAGGAGAAGATGCCGTAAATAAAATTAGGGACGTTTTAGGACCAACAGATCCTAGCAAAGCTCCAGGCGGAACAATTCGTAGAGATTTTGGTACAGATGTTATGGTTAATACAGCACATGCTTCTGACTCTTTTGATAATGCAAAAAGAGAAATGAGAATAATAAAAATTGCGAAAAACAGTATTTGTGACGTAATAGACGATTATGTAAAATAATATACCAAAGGTATCCCAAAAATTGGTTAATTTACGATAAAACTGACTCAGATTTGATGTGAGTTTTGCTAAAACCAATTAGTTATGGGTATACTTAATTCGTATTTGTGGATTTCTTGTAAAATTAGAAGGCAGCAATTCAATTTATTGAAGCTGCCTTTTTTTATTTGAGCATGACAAGATATTATTGTACTTATTGTGCTTTATGGGTTTTATTTTACCTCGAAAAGGTTATAATTGAGTTCAATATTATTTCAATACCAATTCTTTTATTAAAATTAGATATAGCTAAGCTATTCTAAAAATTGGCTGATGGCCATTAAAACAGCTTCAAACTTTATAAAAGTTTTTCTAAAATCAATTAGTTATGAGTATAACATAAATTTAAATATTCGGGAACAAAATGTCCAAACAACTTACTAGTAATAAATTGAAAGAAAATTCTGAAAAAAAAACAATTAACACTATTTTAAAAATATTTGCTTCTTTTTGCATCTTGCTTTTGTTTGTGGCTCTTTTGTCTCAGAATAAAAATGATTTGGCAATTTTAGACGGTGGTAAAATAGGTGGATTGCATAATTGGGCAGGTCTTATTGGATCTTACCTTGCATTTGCATTTTTCCTTTTATTTGGAATAGGGGCTTACTTTATTGCGTTATATTTTGCCGTTGCTTCATACAGATCATATGGAAATTCGCCTATACACGGGAAGGGTGAATTTTTCTTTTCGCTTATTGCATTCATTTTTGGCACTTGTATGATTTTTGCGATGTCACCTAGTACTTTTTTAAGTTGGACTGTTTATTTGGGTATAGGAAATTATTCTGCACCTGACTCTTCTCTCTCTGGCGGCGTTATCGGGCAATTTTTAGCTGCACCATCATCATCATTTGTTTTAATTGGTATTTTAAGAAAGTATATCGGTGGTGTAGGAACTTGCCTTTTTGCATTAGCTCTTATAGTTATGGGATGTGTTGTATTATTAAAAGGAAAAGACTTTAAATTTCTATTATCTGTTTTTTCTGAGTTTAAAAAGATTAAGTTTAGAAAGGAATATAGTGAAGAGGATGACGAAAGAATTCTTAAAAAACAGGAAATATTGGATAGAACACGCCAAAAAATAGAAGAAAAGCGTAAAAAACAAGAAGCGGAACTCGCTAAGGGAAAAGAGTTAGAGTTACTGAAAGAAAAACAGGAAGAACCAGAACGTAAAAAAGTTGGAGTAAAACCTGTTAAAAATAGTGAACCTGAAAAGAAAGTTACTCGCGAGATTCTTCAACCCGCCAATGTTCCATCTAAAAATAACAAATCCGATTCTACTTCAAATTCTTATGTCATTCCTCCTGTTAAACTATTGCATGACTTAGACGAAGGACGGGGAGAATCTGTTGATGTAATAGAAAGGGCAAAGGAAACGCTGCAGGATACACTTAACAGTTTTGGAATAAACGCAAAGGTTACCGATGCTATTACTGGACCTCGTGTTACTCAGTTGGAAGTTATTCCTGCACCAGGTGTAAGAGTTCAAAAAATAAGCTCACTTGAATCTAATATTAAGCTTGATTTAAAAGCAGAAAGCATACGTATTCTCGCACCAATACCTGGCAAAGACGCGGTTGGTATTGAAATTCCAAACAGCGTTGCTTCACCTGTAAGCTTTAAAGGCATTTTAGCATCTTCGAGCTGGAAAAATAATAGTTCAGAAATACCAATAGTTTTGGGTAAGAATGTAGCTGGCCATCCTGTCATTCTCGATTTGGCAAGAGCTCCACATTTGTTGATAGCAGGAGCTACAGGTAGTGGAAAAAGTGTTTGTGTGAATACTTTAATTATGAGCATACTCTATAAATTTTCTCCAGATGAGCTTAGGCTCATAATGGTAGATCCAAAAGTTGTAGAATTTGAAATGTATAAAGCACTTCCACATTTAATAACTCCTATAGTCAATGATCCCAAAAAAGTTCCTGTTGCGTTAAAATGGGCTATTAATGAGATGGAAAGAAGGTATAAAGTACTTGCTAAGTCTAGAGTGAAAAACTTAGAAGGCTTTAATAACCGTCCTATCGCTCAAGAGCCTGTTATGGATGATGAAGGTAATCCAATTCCTAATAAATTGCCTTTTATTGTTATAATTATTGATGAGTTGGCTGACATTATGATGGTTGCAAAAGCTGATGTTGAGACATCAATTGCAAGGATAGCACAAAAAGCCAGGGCTATTGGTATTCATCTTGTATTGGCGACTCAGAGACCAAGCGTTCAGATAATAACAGGCGTGATTAAGGCTAATTTGCCTACACGTATAGCTTTTAGGGTCACATCAGTAACAGACAGTAGAGTAATCCTTGATCATAAAGGAGCGGAGACTCTTTTAGGGAGAGGTGATATGCTTATGATTCCACCAGGGAGTGCAAAAATTGAAAGAATTCAAGGTGCAATGCTTTCAGATTCTGAGATTGAGGATGTTGTTGCATTTTCTGCCGCGCAAGCTGAACAGATCTTTGATCAGAATGTTTTGTCTGGTGATGCACAGGAAGCTGAGATCAAGAAAGATGAATTTTCTTCAGAGGTTTCTTCGAGTTTTGAAAATGGAGAAGATGTTGACGATGGGACGTTGCTGGCACAAGCAATTGAAATTATAAGAAGGGAAAAGAAAGCCAGTACAAGCTATCTGCAAAGGCGATTAAAGATTGGTTATAACAGAGCTGCAGAGCTTATTGATACACTTGAAGCACAAGGTGTAATAGGTCCGCAAATTGGAAGTTCAAGACGTGAAATATTTATAGGGGATGAGTCAATGTAGTGCAAAAATATTTTTTGCTGATAAATTAATTGATTTTTATAGTACTAAAATTATAAAAGTTTTTTAATTTTAGTATTTCAGCTATAAATATCGATATTTAAGATATATTTTTAGTATTCTGAAATATCAACTGTAGTAGTATTGTACCCAAAACTAAAGTGTAAAGACGCAGTTATGAGTAAATTTAGTAATAAGTTATTATCAAAAAAACAAAAATCCTTAGATCGCGGTTCTTTTATTCCGCAAATTAATTCAAAACAAGCTTTAAAAGAATTAGCGAATGCAAGTAAGATAGAGAGCAAAGAGAGCTTGCCAAAGAAAATTTCATTTTTTAAAAAAAAGGATAAAGAAAAACATGTTAAAGAGAAGATTCAATCTTCACCTAAAAGATATGAGGAGAATATAGAGTCTAATAATAATAAAGAAACATTTATTGCAGGATTTTCGCTTGGGAATTGCCTGAAAGAAGCGAGAGCTAAACTTGGTTACAGTATGAATCAGGTGGCATTAGAAACAAAAATTAACATTCACTATTTGGAAGCAATTGAACGTGATGATTTTAAGAATACGCCTCCATTTATATACGTAAAAGCTTACGTTAAAAAGCTTTGTTTATTATACAAATTGGACGTTGATTCTACTTTGGCGTTATTAAAGCCTTTTGGTGATGATCGTCATGTGTCTGATGTTATTTTACATGAATTGGAAGAGAGCAGGCAGGTTAATTTAAATCACGAAAAGAAAGTTTTATTCTATGTAAAACTTATAGGCGGAATTATAATTGCTGTTATTGTTGTGCTTATTATTTTATCCTCAATATATTTTTTAAAAGATAAGAGTGGAATCATTGATAAGCCTCTTGGGCATGAACAAGTTGTTTCTTTGCAAAAAAACATGGAAAAACTTATAAACATAAAGCCTCTTTCGCCAACTCAGCTTCCTATGCCTGATTCTAAAAATTGAAAAACTAAAAATTCATGCTACTTTAAAGACTTTTGTTTTATGCACGTTATTAATGATTTATATTTATTTTATCCTTAATTGTTATTTTGCCAAATTTTTAAAATGAGAGAATTTAACTTGAAAATAATTGTTATAAACGGTCCAAACCTCCATCTGCTTGGTATGAGAGAACCTAGCTATTACGGTAATACTTCGCTGGATATGATTGAGCAGGGGTTGAAAGAAATTTCTTATAAACTCGATCCTACTGTTATTCTTGAATTTTTTCAGTCTAACAGCGAAGGTGCAATTGTAGATAAAATTTCAGAAGTCTTTTTTTTAGGTTATGATGGGATAATAATTAACCCTGCCGCTTATTCTCATACAAGCATTGCTATTCTCGATGCGTTGAGAGGAGTTGGAATACCAGCTATTGAGGTACATATATCAAATATTTATGCTAGAGAAAGTTACAGACACCATTCATATGCCTCTGAAGCATGTATTGGACAAATTTCAGGTTTAGGTGTTAAAGGATATGAATATGCATTCTATGCAATGATTGAACATATAAAAAATAAAAGGAGTTAATTTATGGAAATTGATGAAATAAAGGCAATCGTAGAATTGATGTCTAAACATAATCTCTCTGAATTTAAAGTTGAGGCAGATAATATGCATCTTTGTCTTAAACGTGAACCTAGTTTAATGGTGCCACAACACCCACAGCAGAGTTATGTTTTGTCGCCTAATATGGGGTTTCAGCAACAGCCTGCAATTAATCATATTGCACAAGAAAATAGTTCTTCTCCATCTCTTAAAGTTACAGAAACCGTAAAAAACACAATTAATGCCCCTATAGTTGGTACTTTTTACAATTCTGCAGGACCAGACGCTCCAAACTTTGTAAAAGTTGGTGATCGTGTAGAGCCTGATACAGTTGTATGTATTATTGAAGCTATGAAGGTTATGAATGAAATCAAAGCCGAAAAATCTGGTGTGGTGAAAGAAATACTTGTGCAGAATGCACAATCAGTTGAATATGGCTGCCCACTTTTTGTTATCGGCTAATTACGGAGTTTTTATTACTTATGTTTAATAAGATATTAATTGCGAACAGAGGAGAGATAGCGCTTAGAGTGATTCGAGCCTGCAAAGAGTTGGGCGTTAAAAGCGTTGTTGTCTATTCGAAGGCTGATGCCGAGAGCTTGCCTGTTTTGATGGCAGATGAGGCTGTATGCATTGGACCTGCACCTTCTTCGGAAAGTTATTTAAAATATCATCAAATATTAAGTGCTGCTGAAATATGTGATGCAGATGCTATTCACCCTGGTTATGGATTTTTATCTGAGAATGCTGATTTTGCTAGGATTTGCGGTTCATGCAATATTACATTCATTGGACCTACTCCCGAACAAATTATAGCTATGGGAGATAAATCTTCTGCAAGAAAGAAAATGAGAGAAGCAGGAGTTCCAGTGACTCCAGGCAGTGAAGGGCTTGTTGCTGATGAAAAAACCGCAATGAAGATAGCTAATGAAATAGGCTATCCAGTAATAATCAAAGCTACAGCAGGTGGTGGAGGACGCGGGATGCGTATTGCAAGTAATAACGCAACCTTGATAAAAAATTATCACGCAGCTAAATCTGAAGCGGAAAAAGCTTTTGGCAATGGGGCTGTTTACATTGAAAAATACCTATTAAATCCTAGACATATAGAATTTCAAATTTTGGCTGATAAGCATGGCAATGTAATCCATTTAGGTGAAAGAGACTGTAGTATTCAGAGAAGACATCAAAAACTTATTGAAGAGACACATTCGCCTGTACTTTCTTCTAAGCAGAGGCTTGCGATGGGCATAGCCGCCGTAAAAGCCGCAAAAGCAGTAAAATATTCCAGTGTAGGCACCATTGAATTTATTATGAATGAGATGGGCGAGTTTTATTTCATGGAGATGAACACGAGAATACAGGTTGAACATCCAATCACAGAACAGCTTACAGGCGTTGATTTGATTAAAGCACAGATAAGAAGTGCAGCAGGAGAGCGTTTAAAACTTAAACAACGTGATGTGAAATTCAGAGGCCACTGTATCGAGTGCCGCATAAATGCTGAAGACCCATATAATAATTTTTCGCCATGCCCTGGAACAATTGATTTATTTATTCCTCCCGGCGGTTTTGGTATTAGGATTGATTCTCATGCTTATTCAGGTTACAAAATTCCACCGTATTATGATAGTATGATTGGAAAACTCATTGTTTATGGTGAGGATAGAAAAGAGGCTATTATAAGATGTAGAAGGGCACTTGATGAGTTCCATGTTTCTGGTGTTAAAACTACCATCCCATTTTTAAGTTATATTCTTGGACGCGAAGATTTCATGGTTGGAAAGTATAATACAGGTTATGTGGAAAGTGTTTATGAACATTTTTTATCAGCCAAAAAACCTAATTAATTTGGTTTTTGAACAATAATTTCACTTTGCAACTATTCGGATTAATGAATTATATGAAGAATAGCTTCGCTACAGTTTAAATAATATTCAAATAGAGAGTTATTTATGAGACAATCGAAAAAAGAAAGTAGGCAATCGGCCGGAACAGTGCCTATAAAATCGGTTGAATTGTCTAACCAATACGGGAAAATTTTTATTTATGACACTGTGCTTATGGATGTCGTCAAAAAAGCTGCATGTGCAGTTCCTGGTGTTTCTAGACTGGCAGGCGGGACTTTTATAGACAATATTGCATCTATAATTACCTCAAAGCGTGTTACAGATAAAGTCATAAGAATTGAACTTATCGGAACTTCTTTGACAATAGAAGTTAAAATTAATGTCATTTATGGTAAAAACATTCCTGAAATAGCTGTTTGCGTACAGAATACAATAACAGATGAAGTTAAACAAATAACAGGTATGGAAGTAACCAGAGTTGACGTCATAATACAGGAAATTGACAATATCCCGAATGAGGAAGAATTTGAAAAAGAGTAATTTTCCTAAAATATTGGAGTGTGAATGAATATGAAAAATACTAATGGTGAGCATCCTGATCTTAAGATGTCTGTCATCTCAGATAACGTCACAGATAGAGGTACTGTTAAGCTTCATGAAGGGGTGATTTCATCTGTAATCAAAAATGCAGTTTCTACTGTTCCTGGAATTGTAAGATTAGGCGGCATGAACTCTTTGTCTGAAAGTATGGCGGCGTTAATGGGTAAAAAAAATAGTGATAATGCTGTAATTGTTGAAGTTAATGAAGATAAAGTGAAAGCTGAAATAAAATTTGTCGCTGAGTACGGGTGCAATATTCCAACTCTTGCTCTGAATGCACAAATTACTGTAATACAGAAGGTCAAGGAGATTACAGGAATGGATATTACATCTATTGATATACATGTAACAGGAGTAGAATCAGCTAATAGAGAAGAAACAAAGTCGTTTCAAATGGAAGAAAAAAAGAAAGAAGAATAGTTTTGCGATGAGAGCTATTCTTGAAATTATCTTATTATCAATAAAAATAGCTTTAGTTTAACTATAAAAACTTGTCTAAGATAAAAAGAGAGGGTTCTATGTCTGTATTTACTGGTTATTTTAATGTTTTATGTAATGAGCTTGGTCTTAATCTTCCAGGCTTTGAAAAAGGCATTATTTATGGTGCTGTTGGGATAATTGTTATTTTTATAATAGTTAAGCTTATAATTCGCGGATGTCGTGGAAAATACAAAAAATCATCTGGGATAGAAACATTTGGGGAGAGGGGGCAATTTTTTGTTTCGTCTCAGGCTATCTCTGATTTAATTAAAACGCTTGAACCAGAGTTTCAATGTTTGATAATAGTCAAGACTGTTCTTCTTAAGCATAGATCTCGATATAATCTTAGGATAGTTGCAAACCTCAATGGTTCGAATATAAGTTTTTATAATATCGTTAAGTTGTTCCAAGAAAGAGTATTAGCATCAGTGTCAAATAGCTTTGGTATTGAAAGTATAACAAGTGTAGATTTGATTCTAAAACATGTAAAATAAATTAGTACTTTTTTAAAAATGGATAGTGGTTTAATTTTGGCTTCTACGTCGCCTAGGCGAATAGATATTCTGAATAAATTAGATATAAAATTTGAAGTAATTTCTTCTAATGTTGATGAATCTGTACCAGATATATATTCTCTTGATATCCCTCTGAAGCTTTCGTATGAAAAGGCATATTCCGTATCATTAAAACACCTCGATAGAATTGTAGCTGGGTTTGATACTGTGGTGGTGTTTAACGAAAATGTTTACGGAAAACCTGTAAACACAGCGGAAGCCGAGAGTTTTCTTTTGGAGTTTTCTGGCAAAACTCATTCTATAATCACTGGAGTTTCAATTATTTTTTTATCAAAAAATATCTTTTGTTGTTTTGCTGAATCTACTTTTGTGAAATTTAAAAATATAGATTTGCATACTGCTAGAGAATATTGTTCACGAGTTAATGTCTTGGATAAAGCTGGTGGTTATGCTATTCAAGAATATGGTGATATGCTGGTTGAATCGGTTTATGGCGATATAGATAATGTAATTGGCTTGCCTATTAAACGCTTTATGGAATCTTTAACAGTTGTGAGAAATTCACTAGATGTTAATGCTTAGTCTTTTGTTCTATCAGCGTGGATGTGTGTGCGTGTTTTAATAGTATGCTGCTTTTTAAATTTCTTACCTCTGAGTCATATGTTTCAGCATTTAAGTCAAGAATATCTCCAATATTAGTTGATGAAAGGGTTATTCTTTTAGCTTTAATATAAATAGTTTTATTCCCGATAGAATATTTATAAGTTATTGGAATTTTTAGTGGTATTATATTGGTTATTTTATTGTTTCTATCCAATAATATCGTGGTGATTTTCTCTTTTTTTTGGAAAATTATGACAAATGCTATATTAGATAAAATAATGCTGTCATAAGCGCTTAGCAGTTCATTGGTTATGTAGTGACAGTATGGAAGCTTTCCCCACCTTAATAGTGGGCTTTCTGAAAGTATTGTTTTTTTAGTTAGATTAAATATCATTTTTACCTTTAAAATAGCTATTGTTACACTCAAACTAAACTTAACTATCATAAGATAACACTTGGATTTGTTAAATTCTATTTTAATTTACTCAGGCTGATTTTTATTTTTGTGATGAAAAAATCTAAAAGAATAATTTTTAACATGAGCAATATATTATACCCATAATTAATTAGTTTTAGAAAAACTCATATCAAATTTGAAGCTGTTTATTGTAAATTAACCAATTTTTAAAATAGCTTTGCTATAACTGTTTCGCCCATAGATTTTGATACAATTAACGAAAAACTTTAAAGGCAAAGAGCTTATCAATGGATAACGTGATACTTGAAAATTATTATAAAATGTTGGGAAAATATGGCGAACAAGGATGGTGGCCCTATACGCTGCCTAATACTTTAAAACCTACTTACTACAACCCAGAACCATCTATAGAGCATCGCTTTGAAATTGCAGTAGGGGCTGTTTTAACTCAAAATACTAATTGGAAAAATGTTGAAAAATCTTTGGAGTTGCTGGCTAAAAATAGATTTTTAAATCTTCAAAAAGTAATTTCAACAGATGAGAATTTGATCAAAGAGTGCATTAGATCTTCAGGGTATTATAATTTGAAATATTTAAGATTGTTAAATATGGCAGATTGGTGGTTAAAAAACTCAAGTGATATTTTAAATTATGGGTGTAAAAATGATGATGAATTTATTAAAAAAGTTAGAGAATCACTACTTGGTGTAAATGGAATTGGCAGAGAAACAGCAGATAGTATTATGCTTTATGCTCTTGATATTCCGTCATTTGTGATAGACACATATACGTGTAGAATTGTTAAACGCCACTATCAAATTAATATTCCTTTAAGTTATGATGAACTTAGAAACTATTTCATGAATTCACTGCCTAAAAAAATAGGATTATATAAAGAATACCATGCACTATTTGTAAGAGTTGCAAAAGAAACTTGTCTCAAAAAATCCTGCACGGCAGAATGTGTTTTGAAATAGTCGCTCTTTTGTAAAAATCGAACTCAATATGGATTTTATTTAACTTTAACTGTTTTTTGATTTGATTTTAAATTGAGCTATATTAAATTAACGACCTGCACAATTCGGAGAGATGGCTGAGTGGTCGAAAGCGGCGGTCTTGAAAACCGTTGAAGGGCAACCTTCCTAGGGTTCGAATCCCTATCTCTCCGCCATTATTTTTTTAACTTCCTTTGTCAATAATGCCCGACTTTTATTTTACGCAAATGGGATGAGAAGCCAAGGGTTCGAGAGAGCAGCAAGCAGGTAGTCTTCCCATTCAGGTTCATAATCATCATCAAATGCCATTTTAAAAACATCTGCAGCACCTTGAAACAGAATTCCAAGTATACCGACTACAGCCATTTTTTTTGCAGCAATCTTAAAGCTTTTTCTTTTTTCTGATTTGCACCATGTGCTTTATTTGCCCAACGTTTTATGAGAGGGTTTTCTCTATGCCCTGTTGTGTTGTCTTTTCTTCCAAGTGCATTCATAGCCCATTCAAACGAATAGTGTGCGAAAAGATAATCAGGCACGGCTCGTTTTACTTTGTACCAGTAGTTGTCTTGTGAATTATTAATTTTCTGTAGGTCTTGGTGTTTAGCCAAGCCCTTACCTCCTGTTATAACATTTTTAGCTTGTTTTATGTCTGCATCACGTTTTTGTTTGAATTCATTGTTTAGAGCTTCTCTTCTCAATATTCCTTTATCTATAATATCTTTGAGCTCTTCATAGGCATTTTTTATTTCGAGAGCAGATTTAAATTTAACAGCACCAAACTGCAAAAGAAGGGAAAGCTCATTAAACTGTTCATCTGTAATTGAATTGTTATCTAATGCCTCTGAAAGCAGGGAAATTTTAAGGTTAACTTTGTCTTGTGATTCCCATAATGAATCTTTAATAACTGCTAAAGTACGCTGTTCAGCAGGTGTGAGTACTCTTGAAATAGTACGTCCTGTGGAATCTTTCTTTAATCTGAATTTATACATAATATCGGCTATTGCGTCTATTGCATTATTTTTATCATATTTATCAATAATCCTGTCAAAATATCTTAATGCTCTGTCGATATATCCGTCGATATTATTATTGCCATATTCTTTTGTAATTTCTGCAATGTATGAGTTAGCGAGGTGTTGTTCTTCTTTAGGGAGTGCGGAGACGTATGTTTCCATGTGTTTTTGGAGTTTGTATATATCTTCTTTGATCTGTTCAAGAGAAGAGTAGGAGAATGGGGCAGTTTCTTTTTTGTCTGGTTGCGTATTTGGGGAACTGGGTTGTTCTTTTTTCAGCTGGTTGCTTTTCTTTTTTTCGTTGTTTCTGGCTCTTCTTTCCAGTGATTTAGTCTCTTCTTTGAGCTTGTCTAAAATTTTATTTAAATCGTTTGTGGTTATATCGCCTGGGCTTGCATTGTCTAGGGAATATTTGAGCTTAAATTGTTCATCACTCATATTTTTAAGATGTAGTTTAGCCTCTCTAATATAGTTATCATTTTCCGCTCTATATGCAGAAGGGGCATGCTTCTCTCGTACAGACTTAGGACCAGGAGGACGTTTACCAGTAAAGTCAGATATTACATAGAGTACTTCGCTTATAAGATCGTCAGTCTCTTTGAGGTATTTTTTAGAGTTGTATTTCTCAAACATGAGTTGAGATTTTCTTAGCCTTTCATAGAGATTGATATAGTTTCTTGTAATATCTTCAGATGAAAGAAGTTGAAAATTGGTATTGCTATTTTGTCCGTTTTGAGGTATAGTTTTATCAGAAGCTGATGAATAAGAGTTTTGTTCTCTTCTAGGCATTGTGCCTACATCATCAGCTTGTTTTTTT
>ORMF010295667.1_pt1 | contig 21174 bp, 11 predicted proteins | sample 1779871 | NCBI WGS metagenome assembly ORMF01 (sample SAMEA104232316, study PRJEB22302) | groundwater metagenome | biome: forest; feature: aquifer; material: groundwater | place: USA | collected 2011-08-07 | depth 5.4 m | reverse complement strand
CACTGTGGTCGCCCAAGCTGCCGCCGACATCCATGCCGCTCGAGTGCCGCTCCACTCCGGGAAGGAGCTGGATATAGCTGACCCAAAACCTCCCGCTGGGTAGTTCCTTGATTTGCGTGAGAGTGATCGTCTGGTGCTGGGTCGCGCTGTGGATGTCCACGAGTGGGGTTTGCCCGGAGACCGTGACTGTTTCTTCGAGGGAACCGACGGGAAGCTCCGCACTCACGTTCGCCGTGAAGCCAGCAGTTAGCTCGATGCCTTCGCGCTTCAGAGCGTTGAACCCCGTCAGGCTGAACGTTACCGTGTAGGTGCCGGGACGCAGATCTACGATCCGGTACTCACCTTGATTGTCGCTGACCGCAATCCGGACCTTTTCAATCAGGGCCGGACTCGACGCTTCCACAGTCACGCCAGGCAGCACCGCCCCCGTGGTGTCTTTCACCGATCCGGCGATGATCCCGGTGGTTTGCGCAGCCGCGGAGAGCGGCGCCAGAACCAGCAGAATCGCGACAGCCACCAAATGTCGCGAAATATCAGTCCTTCGTCGCATGGCGATCTCCCCTCCACTTGGAATGACCAGCGACCCTTGGTGTCACGCGCGCCAACGAGTCCTGTGTCGTCCTCACGTCCAATCCGGGGGGACCGTACCACGGCCGCCACGGCTCAATTTGTAACAAGTTGTTACGGTAAAGCCTCGCTGAGAGGAGCGCCGTTGCTCGCGCGGTTGATCGCTCGGGAGCGGCTGGCACGGTGAGGCCGTGGGCTATTCACCACAGAGACGTCGCCGCGTCAACTCGGCCACGACCCAGCGTGGGACGAGCGGCGGAGTGTGCGCGGCTCAAGGCGGACTGCGCGAATCGGATCTGATCGAGCTCCGCGGCTATGGATCGGGCGGATTCCAGCCGCGTGAGCTCGCGCGTCGTACCTCAGAATCCGTAGAGTCTCACAGGATTGTCGACGAGAATCGTCCGTCGCTGCGCCGCATCGGGTGCCCACACCGCGAACTGATTAAAGACTCTGCCGTCATCGAGCGGAAACATCGGTGTGACTTCGGTAACAGGACGTGGTGGAACCGCGCCGGCGTGCGGCCAATCGGTAGCCCACAAGATCCGCTCAGGGTTGGCGGCAATCAGAGCCTTCGCGATCGGCGCCACGTCAGCATAGTCGGGCGCCTGGGTCGACACGTTGTGGATTCTCGATATCTTGACGTAGGCCTTACCCGCTCGCAACAGGTCAAGGAGTACCGAAAACCCCGGTTGTGATGGGCCGAGGGCTGCCTGCGCGCCACAGAAGTGGTCGAACACGATCGGGACGGGTGAGGCGAGCATCTGAGCTCGCAGCCCCTCGAGCTGCGCGAGCGGGAAATTGGTGTTGATGTTCCACTTCCGACCCTTGAGTCGCTCGATTGCGTCCTTGAGGCGACTCTGGGCCTCGGGGACAGTAGTGCCGAGGGTATATCGGATACCCCTGACTCCAGCACGGTCCATCTCATCAAGGGCCGCATTCGTCGTTTTCGCGAGGTCGATTGCGACAATTGCACGTGCCCGGGACACGCCGAGTTGCTTTACACCATCAAGTTGGCAGCCATTATCCGTACCGTAATAGCTTGGCTGGATGATGACGACGCGGTCGATGTGGAGCGCTTGGTGCAGCTTCCGCAGTTCATCGACAGTCGCTGAATCGGGCGTATACGCGCGCGAAGCGAGATACGGAAACCGACTGGGGTCCTGGACGTGCACATGACAGTCGCAAGCTCCGTCCGGGACGCTAAACTTCACCGGCGTCGATGGCTGCGGACCCACCGCAAATGTCGTTGTCTCGTTGCGAAACAGCGCCGCTGCTGACGCCGTAGCCACACCAATAAGAGCCTCACGCCGCGTTAACATATTTCCATTCCTCCCAGCCTTGGCAGACTCACTGCCCGTCAATAGAGGATCTCATCCGAGATTGAAACGGCGCGCGAACCGATCGAAAGACGACCGTGATGTTATCTATCGAGTCGTCGTACTTATTAGCGTCGGCGAGGTCGGATCGAGCGATGCCTCGTCAATCGGCAACCCTCGCTCTTTCATTAATTTCACAAGGAGAGCGACGGTGTGGGGCTGCGCGCGGACAGTACTCTGGACCTTCCGGCCAATGGCATAGTCCAAGGCGATTAATCCGGTTTGGAGGTCGCCGCGTCGCGTTTCGGAACTACGGCTGGTCCTCGCCTCGAGCTTGGCGCCCTTCGCCACAAGGTATTCGACCAGAGGGTTCGCTCCCCTATACGCGGCGCCGTGCAGGGCCGTTTCGCCGTCTCTGTTGGCTGTCAGTGCATCGCCGGCGCCGATTTCAAAAAGGAATTTCGTGGCGATCAACGCCTCTTCTGGGGTCCCCGGATCGTGCCCCTGAGCCGCCAACTCCACCCCAGCAGCCGCGAGGAGCGGGGTCGTACCGTTCACGTTAGAAAGCGTTGGATCGGCGCCACGGGCGAGCAGCACACGCATCAACGCCATGTCAACGCCTTTCGCTGCCAACAAGAACGGGGTGGCACCCATTCCCGCTAACCCATTGCGGTTTCCGTCGATGATCTCCTTCGTCATCCGAGCGTTTATGTTTGCGCCATGATCCAGCAGCTTCCCAGCCAACTGCAGGCTGGTCAGACGGCCTGTTTCGACCGGCGGCGGAATCCCGCCGGAACTCGGAGCCCGGCTCCGCGCCACTTGATGAAGTGCTGTCCATCCTCGAGTCGCAGCGTTCGGATCCGCGCCGCGGTCCAGCAGGAAGGCGGAAAGCTGCCAATGGTTGTTCATCGTTGCAAGGAGCAAAGCGGTGGTACCGTTCGGTGCCGTCTCGTTCACGTTCGCGCCGCTGTCGAGCAGCGCCCGAACCGCTTCAATGTGACCTTCCCGCACGGCGAACAGCAACGCCGTAAATTCGATTTGCTCTTCCGTGGGAAGCGGTCCTGCACCGTTGCCAACGAGCCAACCCTGCTGAAAGTGAGGTTCCTTGGAGCGGGCGTGTACGTCAGCCCCAGCCTGAGCCAACGCGCGAATGACCGCCGTGTTATTGTGGGCCGCAGCCCACATCAGCGCGGTTTGTCCACGAGTCTGTTCCTTCGCATTGACGGCTGCACCGCCAGCAATCAACACCTTCACAGCATCGACGACTCCCGTACGTGCCGCGGTCATTAGCACCGTTTCACCACCCGGCATCGCACTATTCGGGTCGGCGCCGGCCTGGAGGAGCCGTTGGATGATGGAAGCGTTTCCGTTGGTAGCTGCCAACGAGATCGGCGACACGCCGTAACGGTTCGATACGTTGGCTCTCGCACCGGCCCGAAGCAGCGTATCTACGAGGACCGCATCGTCGTGGTGCACCGCCCAATGCAACGGGGACGTGCCGTCGACAGCCGGCGCGTTCACATCGGCGCCCTGTTGTAACAAGGCGCGCGCTGCCTTCGTATCTCCCGCCCTGAGCGTCTCGACCAGCGAGGCCTCACGGGGCCCGGCGCCGAGGCTCGCGATCACGAGTACCGCGAGAATCCACAGTGTGTATGGTCCACGCATCGTCTCTATCTCCTGTACGGACACCAGGGCCAACGAGCTCAGAGACCCACCAGAGGACCAGTGCTGTCGCCGATCTTGTCCACCACGCCACCCATTTTCTGGACGAGACTGACGCCGAGATTCATCATCGGGGTATCCATAGGACAGTTAAGGAAACGGTCGCCCTTCAACTGGCCACAACCGCCTCCCACTAGCAGGACCGGGAGATCGTGAGGGATGTGCTCGTTTCCATCGCCCATGCCCGAGCCGTAGAGGAAGATGGCGTGGTCCATGAGTGAGCCGTCGCCGTCAGGGGTGGCACGCATCTTCTCCACCAAATGTGCGAGCAGCTCCACGTGATACGCGTTGATTTTCGAGTTCACGTCTGTCATCTCGGGACTACGTCCCCAATGCGAGGCGTCGTGATGCGAGACGTCCACGCCAATCTGCGGATACGATCGCGCGCTTTGCTCGCGGCCAATTTGAAACGTAACGACGCGAGTGATGTCGGCACGATAGGCCAGAAACTGCAAGTCGAACATCAGTTTTGCGTGCTCCTCGAACGACGCCGGTATGCCAACGGGGGCACCTATCGCCGTGTCGGACGACTCCGAGAGCCGCTCGCTCCTTTGGATCCGAGCCTCAACCTCCCGAATGGCATCGAGATACTGAGTCACCGTCGCGCGATCGGACGGACCGAGGACCTGCCGCAGCTGCGCTACATCAGCCGTCACCGAGTCGAGAATGCTTCGATTCAACCGCAACTGCTCGCGCCGAGCGCGCCCACTGTACCCCTCGCCAAACAACCGTTCGAACACCGCCCGCGGGTTGTTCTCCATAGGCAAGGGCGTCGTAGGGGACCGCCACGACGTTGAATTTACGTACGCACAGCTATAACCGCCTTCGCAGTTCGCAACGATGTAATTGGGTTCGAGCGCGAGCTCGAGGGACAGCAGCTGGGTGTCCTTCCCGATTTGCGGGGCAGCAATTTGGTCGATCGTTGTACCGAGCTCTATATCAGCGCCTTCGGTACGCCTGGGTCGACTGCCGCTCAACCATGCCGCATGGCACCGAGTGTGATTCGCACCGCCGACATCCACGGCATCGGCCTGGGCATTCGAGAGACCAGTCACCACAACAACCTGATCCTTGAAGGGTGCCATCGGTTGCAAAATCCGCGACAACTCGAACTTCGTTTCGTCGCCCGTCGGCCGCCAATGCGGCGGGTATACGCCGTTCGGCACGAAGAAGAATCCGAGGCGCGGCGTCGGCTTTGCCGCGGTCTTACGCATCGCGGAGAGCGCCGGGGCCATCGCGTCCAAGAGGGGCAACGCCAGGGTCGTACCGACGCCGCGAAGAAAGGTACGCCGGGGCAGCATCGTCTTTGTGATGATCATCGGACGGATCTCCTCATCTGAAACGGCAGACTCTTCGCGATGCCCAGAATCAACGACGAAAACCTGTACTCAGTTCGCCCAGCATCGCGGACAATCCGGCGCAACGTGGGCATGTCGTAGGGCTCCACGCCACGCCCGAGCGCGTACGTCAGCAACTTCTCCATCAGCGTCATGACAAAACGGTCCGGTTGTGCCATCAAGGCTCGACGCAGGCCGACGACGCCGTCGAATTTGGTGCTATCGGCGAGGGCGCCGGAGGCATCGATTGACTGAAACGCCTCATCAACGTCACGCCATCGCCCGATCGCGTCGAAATGCTCCAGCGCGAACCCGAGCGGATCCATCGGGGCGTGGCAGCCCGCGCACACGGCGTTCGCGCGGTGCGCCGCCATCCGGTCACGTATGGAGAGGACCTTCTGATCCGCGCCACTCTTCTTTTCGGGCAGGGCGGGCACGTTGGGAGGAGGCGGAGACGGGGGTGTCCCGAGAATCGTCTCCAGAAGCCACTTGCCACGAAGAACCGGTGAGGTCCTGTTCGGGCGCGACGTCACGGTCAGCACGCTCCCGTGGCCGAGCAGCCCGCGGCGGTTCTCGTCGCTGAGCGTGACACGGCGGAAGTGACTACCTTTGACGTTCGGAATTCCATAATGGAGCGCGAGCCGCTCATTCACAAATGTGTAGTCGGCGTTAAGAATATCCAGGACGCTTCGATCCTCGCGAATGATGTGATCGATGAACAGGTCCGTTTCGACTCGCAGTGCCTGCCGCAGGCCCTCATCGAAATCGGGATACAGGATCGCGGAAGGCTGCGCAGCCTCCAGGTTGCGTACTTGCAGCCACTGGGCAAAAAAACTATTCACGAGCGCCCGAGAACGGCGGTCGGCCAGCATCCGCCGTACCTGCCGGTCGAGTACCGCCGGCTCAAAGAGTCTTCCGCTCGCTGCCTCGGACAGCAGCTCATCATCGGGGATGCTGCTCCACAAGAAGAAAGACAGCCGGGAGGCTAGTTCGAAGTTGCTAATCCGGTAATTAGCATTCGGACCGGCGCTCCCCGGATCGCGCTCAATCCTGTACAAGAAGGCTGGACTCACGAGGAGCCGGCGAAGCGCGGCCTCGATACCCTCATCGAAACTCGCCTCAGCACGACGAGCCTTGTAGAACGTCATGAGCGTCTGCACTTCTGTGTCGGCGACAGGGCGACGGTAGGCGCGGCGTGCCAGTGTGGAGATGATCTTCTCCGCACAGGGCCCTTCGGCCGCAGCGTTCGCAGGAGCACATACAAAGAGTCGGCGGCGGCTCGGCGTATCCCCCGCTCCCAATGCGTCGAATGGGCCGCTGATTGACACGTTGTCGACGAAGGGCGCCCACACTCTCTGAACGTCCGCTTGGTAACGGAATGGCTTCTGAAATCGCTTACGAAGACCAGGTCGTACGTACTCGATAGAGGGAACCGTCTTCAAAAACGCCACGCCGATCTCCCGCGGGCCCGCCTTGACAGGCACCCTGACTTTCAAGAGATCGTCCCACGCATCATAGTAACCACGGTGCATGGGCCTGGATTCCAGAGTAAACAGCCCGACCCGCTCTCCGTCGATCGTAATCTCCAGTTGGTGCGGCTCGGTGTACCCGCCGGCGGCGTCGCATTTGAGATCAGCCTCCACGGCGCATCTGAGTTGGGCTTTGATGACGTACTCAGCGTCCTGCGGAAAGTGATGCTGAATGAGTGTTCCGCCACGAGTCCCAAATGGCAGACCCTCGACGTGGTCGTATTGTGGGAGTTCAGGCGACAAAAAGAATGACGCTGTCGACGGAGCAGGCGGCGCAACTCCTACGGCAGCGCGGCTAATTTTTGCCGCCGCCGAGAGGTACCGTTCCATCCGTGACTCGTCAATCCTGAGAACGCCAGCGATGTTGTCGAAGCCATAACTTGCATCATCAGCTGGGAGCAACGCGGTGACGTCTACGTCGACCTCCAACAGATCGCGGACCGCATTCTGGTATTCCAAACGATTCAGGCGGTGAAAGGTGTCGGTCCGCCCCGGGTTGGGATTGGCGGCGGCCTCGCGATCGAGCTCCGTCTCCAACCACGTCGCCACCGAGTCATAGCTGTGCGAATCGGGTCGCGGGCGGCCGGCGGGAGGCATGAGACGCGCACGAAGCTTCCGCAGAACCTTTTCCCAGACCTCCGTGTCACGAGCGACTCGAGCCACGTCGACGGTGTCTAACGCAAGTCCGGCAGTTTTGGTCTTTTGGTTGTGGCACGTGACGCAGTACTGATCGAGCACGGCGCGCGGCGCGACGGTAGGTTGCGGTTGTCCGCCAGTCGCCGCCACATTGCTTGAACCCGTTGAGAAAACGAAAACCCCGATGATCAGCAGCGTCACAAACCAGCTGAGCATCAATCGCTTCTGGTACACAGTGCCCCCACTAGACTTCGACGCAGGACGTTGAGAATGATTGCGAATCGAGCGGCCGCCTTCTCAAAGGCGGTCGCTCGAACGTTGCGCGCTGGCTGGGAACTCGGACGCTTGTCGAGCGCGAACTACACGCTGTCAAGCCGTCCGGTGCTGTCGCCAAACCGATCGACGTCCAGACCTAACTTGCCAAGCAAATTCACATATAGATTCGCCAGAGGCACCCATGGGTATCGGAGATAGCGGCCACCTTTGATCTGCCCTCCGCCCCCACCAACCACCATGACCGGCAAGTCGTCATGTGAATGCGTGTTTCCGTTACTGATCCCCGACCCGTACACCATGATCAAGTTATCGAGCAACGACCCGTCGCCATCAGGAGTCGTGCGCAGCTTCTCCAGGAAGTAGGCGAAGGTGGTCATGTGGAAGATGTTGATTTTCGTCACCTTCTCCAATGCCACCAGATCGGTCCCGTTGTGCGTCAGCGGATGATGCCCATCGGGGATGCCGAGTTCGGGGTACGGCCGGTCTGTTCCTTCATGCCCGAGCATCAGCGTAAACACGCGAGTGAGGTCGCTCTGGAGAGCCACGATCTGCAAATCGAACAGGAGCTTTGCGTGCTCTTCAAAGTTCGCGGGAATGCTGCCCACGGGCTGGTGCAGAGTCGGCAGTTCGCGGTCGCGCTGTTCCTCTTGCCTCTGGATGCGACGCTCGATGTCGCGAATTGCTTCGAGGTACTGGTTGAGCTTTGCGCGATCACCGACCCCAAGACCTCTCTCGAAGCCTGCCACTTCCTCGGTCACCGAATCGAGAATGCTCGCCTGCCGCTGCCGATGAGCGCGTCGTGCCGCTGCATCTGTGCTGTCGACATCGCCAAACAAGCGCTCGAACACGACCCTCGGGTCATTCTCGGTTGGCAGCGGAGTTGTGGGCGTACTCCAGGAGAGCGTTCTGGTATACGGGCAGGCGAAGCCGGGATCGCAGCCCCCCACCATATTGTTGAAGCTCAGCGTGAGTTCAAGCGAAGGCAGTTGTGTGTGCTTGCCAAATTCCTTGGCGAGAACCTGGTCGACCGAGGTTCCAAGATAGATATCTCGTCCCTCCGTCTTCCTCGCGTGGGCGCACGTGAGGAATCCGGCGCCTGCCCGTGAGTGATCTCCTGTGCCCTCGCCGTCTCGCGCGTTGGCTTCTTTGTTGTTCAGACCACCGAGCACCAAGATCTGATCCCGGAATGGCGTCAGCGGCGACAGAATCGGGGAGAACTCAAACCCAGCGCCCTCGGTCGCCGGCCAGAAGTTCTTCATGATCATGCCGCACGGCGCGTAGATAGACCCAAAACGTAGCGGGGCCTTCGCGGCTGTGTTGCGGGTCGCCGCGAACGCCGGCACCATGCTGTCCAAGAGTGGTAGGCCCACTACCGTGCCGAGGCCACGTAGAACGGTACGGCGAGGAATCGCCTTCTGGAAGCCGATCATCATCACTGGGATCTCCTCATTTGAAACGGCGTGCTGCTGACAATGCCATCGATAATTGCCGACCAGCGATAGTCCCGGGCAGCCGCGTCCTGAACAATCCGGCGAACCGCAGGCATATCGTAATACTCCACGCCTCGACCCAGTGCGTAGGTGAGGAGTTTGGTCGTCGCGAGGGTCACGAACTCCCGCCGACGATTGAGCAACAGATCTCGTAGTTCCACGGGACCGTTGAACTTGGTGCCATCGGGCAGCGCCCCAGAGGTATCGATCGTGCTACCTCCGTCCTGTGTACGCCACTGTCCGATTCCATCGAAATTTTCCATGGCGAAGCCCAATGGATCGATGCGCGAGTGACACAGTGCACAGGCTGGGTTCTTTCGATGTTGCTCCATACGCTCCCGCATGGAGCGATAGGTCGTTCCAGGTTTCGCCTCATCGAGCGCGGGCACGTTGGCTGGTGGCGCAGGCGGCGGCGAACCGAGAATGTTTTCAAGGATCCACTTACCGCGAAGTACTGGGGACGTGCGATTGGCGTAGGACGTCACCGTCAAAATGCTCGCGTGCCCGAGCAAACCCACTCGTTTCTTGTCAGAAAGCACGATGCGACGAAAGTGGCTCCCATATACATTCGGGATACCGTAGTGACGCGCGAGGCGGGCGTTAACAAACGTATAGTCCGCGTTCAACAGGTCCACGACGCTGCGATCCTCGCGCACCTGACTGCGGAAGAGGAGCTCCGTTTCGGTTCGGAAGGCCGCCCGCAACTCGTCGTCGAAATCGGGATAGGCATGCTGATCTGGCCGCACGTGCTCCAGATTACGGAGGAACAACCACTGGCCCGCGAAATTGTCCGTCAGCGCCGCCGAGCGCGGATCCCGCAGCATCCGCTGAACCTGCTGCGCGACAACTGTTGGATCGCTAAGGCGACCCTTCTCGGCCAGTCCAAGCAGCTCGTCGTCAGGAATGCTGCTCCACAGAAAAAATGACAACCGTGAGGCCAGATCGATATCGCTGATTCGATGCACGCCATTCGAGCCGACACTGGCCGGATCTCGTTCAGCGCGAAATAGGAAATGTGGGCTCACGAGCAGCCGCTCCAAAGCAGCCTGAATGCCCGCGTCGAAGTCACCCTCTCGCCGTCCCGCCTGGTACAAATTCAGGAGCGGCTGAATGTCCACGCCCGTCACCGGCCGACGATACGCGCGCCGGGCCAGCGTCGACAAGATCCTCTTTGCGCACGGCTCCTCCTCGGCAGGACTTGTCGGACGGCAGACCAGGATACGCCGAGTAGGCGACTCCTCCGCCCCACTGGCGTTGTAGGGTCCATCAATCTCGACCGTATCGATTCGGGCAAGTGCTCGACGATCATCCAGGAACGAATAATTCGACGTCGGAATGTGCGGCCTCAGGTCTTCCCGCTCGAGCGCGCTCTGGGGGAAGGTCACACCAACTATACGCGGCCCGGCTTTGATGGGGAGACGAACCTCGAACTGCCCCGAAGCATCGCCAAACGCAACGCTCGCGCGTTCCGGCCCATCGTTCCCGCCGAACGTAAACTGCTTCACACGTTCACCATCGATACGCACTTCGATGTCTTCGCGCGTACCGATTCCCACAATCGTATTGTTCGAGCCACTAGGCCGCCGCATCACAATTCTCAGCACGTATTCGCCGTCCACCGGAAAGTGCCGGCGGATGGCAATACCACCCCGGGTTCCGAACGGCAAATCCTCGCTCGCTCGCTCCTCCTGCCTGTCCAGCATCGCCGTGGTGTATTTCTCGGTTGCTGGGCGGATAGTGGGATCGCCGAGAGCCTGCCGACTAATCCTGCGTGCCGCGGCAAGGTAGCGCTCCAGGAGGCCCGGCGACACCGTGAGCACGTCAGCAATATTATCGAAGCCGTACCCCGTATCGTCGGGTGGTAATAGAGCCGCGCTATTAATCTCAAGGGCGAGGAGGTCCCGAATCACGTTGGCGTATTCAACGCGGTTCAGGCGATGGAGGATCCGTCGACCTGGTGTCGGCTCAGCCGCAGCCGCCCGGTCGAGCGCCGACTCGATCCAGCCCGTGAGCCCCTCGTGGGCTGCCTTGTCCGGCCTCGGCGCGCCGGCCGGTGGCATGGCGCCACCGCGGAGTTTTGCAACGACTTTTTCCCAGACCTCGGCATTAGCCGGAATACGATCGAGGTCGAGACCCTCGAGGACAAGACCTGCCGTACGAAGTCGCTGGCTATGACACGTCACGCAATAGCGAGTCAGCACGGCTTGCGACGCAGAGCGGTCCGATGCACTTGCGCCCTGCTGCGATCGATGCGCTGCTGCGCGAAGCACCGGGTTCGCGTCAGTTGACACGGCCCCGGAAAATCCGGATACGCGACCCGCCGCATCTGATCCCTGCGCCAAGGGAACTGCGATAGCAGCCACCGTGGCCATCGCCCACCGTCCGAGACCCTTGCGCAACGACTCTTGTCTCATGATCCCACTACTGATGATCCCACTACCCTGAGGAACTCGCAGGCGGTCTGTGACACTGCCAGGCGAATAACACACCAGCCCATTCGCCGCTTCACTGGACGATTTCGATACGCGTGGCATCAACAGATCCGTCCCATCCTTGACCTACAGCGCGTGTACCTGAGATTCGGACCCTCGTCCCGGACTTGAGGTCCGCACAGCTACCGCCAACGTATCGCGTCGTCGCCGACCGCTTGATGAACAGAACCCTCTCCTGATATTCGCTACTCTGAAGATCCGGAGAAGCGACGTCCATCTTCCCGGACGGGCACACTCCAGGAGCCGCGACGGATGCTTCGAACTCGAGGTTGTTCACGCCGCCCAATTTGCGAAGCAACGCGGCGATGGTGGGCCAAGTAATCGTGCAAGCGCCGGGACCGGTATGCCCTTCGGCCAGCACCAACGGGGTCGAGCCCATCTTGTTTCGTGCGTTGATATCGGCACCCTTATCCACAAGGAACTGCACGACCGGGTCTTCCCCACGGTAGACCGCCGCGTGCAACGCGGACTCGCCGCTCATGTTGCGGTGGTTAATGTCGCCGCCGACTTCTAACGCTACTTTGATGGCATCAATCGACTCGTTGTACGTGACGCGGCTTTCACCGAGCACCCGGCCGAACCCTGCGCCCGCCATCAACGGCGTTGTGCCGTTCACTGTCGTCAGTTGCGGGTTGGCACCGGCTGTCAACAAAACCTTCATGATCTCGACTTGTCCCCCCAAGGCCGCGAGAAGAAATGGCGTTGAACCCTCGAGGTCCAGCCGAGAACTCAGGGTAAAGCCGAAGCGAGGTGGCGCCTTTCGAATCCGGGCATTCGGATTCGCGCCACGCGCCAGCAGCGCCTTGACCAGATCTAGCTTTCCGCTCGCCCTTCCACCAACCCACTGGTATTGTTCGAGACCCCTTACGCCGTTCCAATCGCCCTCCCACGTCCCGGACGCCCAATGCAGAGCCGTATACCCCGCCTTATCGGCATTTGGATCCGCTCCCTGCTCCAGCAAGAAACGGGCGACGTCCCAGCGGCCGGTATATGTTGCCGCGAGCAGCGCGGCTGTGCCGTCCGCCGCCGTATCGTTCACGTCCGCGCCTCGCCCGAGCAAGAGCCGTGTTGCGTCCAACGCTCCTTCACGAACCGCGAACAGGAGGGGGGTAAATCCGCCTTTTGCAGTGCGCGCCCGAAGATCTGCACCGGCATCAAGCAGCATCTGCACAATCTCAACATGATTTCGCGCCGCGGCCCACATCAGCGGGTTCTGTCCGCTCGCACTTTCCTTCGCGTGCACGTTCGCGCCAGCGGACAACAGTGCCTTGACCGCCTCCACGTTCCCGGTACGCGAGCACGTCATGAGCGGGGTCTCGCCCGTCGGACGTGCCAAGTCAACATTCGCTCCCCCCTGGAGGAGCACCTTTACCAGTGACGCGCTTCCATTCGTGCACGCGAGCCACAGCGGCGCGATGCCGAGATCATTCGCTGCGTTGACGCGTGCTCCCGCCTCGATCAGCAGCCTTGCCGTGTCCAGGTCATTGCGGTGGACAGCCCAGTGGAGTGCCGTGGCGCCGTCAGGTTCAGGCGTATTCACGTCAGTACGCTGCTTCAGGAGCTCACGCACGAGGGCTGAATCACCGCTCTTAATGGCGTCGATGAGCGGAATCCTGCCGGCCTCAGCAGCGCCACTCGCCGCTAACGTCAACACGATTACCCAGCATTTTCGAAAGCTGTTGATCACTGCTCACACTCCCGACACTCACGAGCCGCACACGTCTGGGCAGAAGCCTCCGCCCCCTCGACCGCGTCGCGTGCAGCGCGCCAGAGAGCACGCCGAAGGGAAGCCGACAGATAAAAATGGGACTCTGCCGGTCTCGACAAAAGCTAACACCGGTTGGTACCAGAGTGTGTAACAAGTTGTTACGGTCAAAAGAGTTCCGGACGAGCCGACATTGCGTAGAGCTGGGTGAGCCGGGACAAGTAGTTGAGTCGGGCCGCCCGGCCTTGGCACACAACCATCTTACACGTGATCGAACAAATTACGAAAGTCTGGCTGCCTGTCAGTGGATTCGCTGTGAGGTCCGTGAGGTCCGGCGGACCAGATTCGCCTTTGCGATTAGAAACTTTTCGAGAGCGTCGTTGAGGCGAGGCCGTCAACGCATTCACGCTTTACGATCAAACTCGGGACAACTGACCACCGATGGGTTGCGGCGGTTCACATACTCCAACGGATCCCAACTCTAGGCCTGATAGCAAAGCCCCCCGTCCCCTCGTGACCCAGCGAGAAAGCATGGGCACGAACGCCGGGCACCACGCTGAGTTCCTTGAAACCGCGTGATGGGTATCTCGACCCCAACCGTCGGCGCCGCCACATTGTCGATCCGGGCGCGCGGCGGACGGTCGTCGGCATGTGAATCCATTAACGAATACACCATGCGGCGCCGTGGGCGATCGTTGACACGCCCGATCGAGAGGCTCCGCCGAGTGATGGACAGACGTCGTTTCATGCGACATGCCGGCAGATCCGCTCTCCAACCCGGCGCGGCGTCTTCACAGCCTGCTATTGCAGAACTGCGATGATCCGGCCGGCCAGCCCCGCGAGCGTATCGGCCTGCACAATCGTGACGGCCTTTCCACGCGTCGCTTCCACCTCATTCAGGAATGCCTGCAGCCGGTTCGCTACGTCCTGCCGACGACCAGCGTTCGCGGCGTCGAGTGCGTCGCCCGCGGCCCGCAGCTTCGCAGCGAGCGAATTCGAGAGCCCCTGCTGCAGGTTGAAGCTCGCGAGCGTAGCGGACAACAGGTCGATCGCGTCGGCGGGCGTCAGCATCGAGATGATGGCGGAATCAGTGCCGACGGCACCGTGATTGTCAATGACGGTCAGTGTCGCGGTGAATTGGCCGGGCGAGCCATACACGTGTGAAACGACGGCCGTGTGTTCGGTAGAGCCGTCCCCCAACGCCCACGCGAAGCTGGCGATCGTGCCATCGGCATCGGCGGATGCGGATCCGTCGAGCAGGGCCGACTCGCCGACGATGTAGGTCTGGTCGGGTCCGGCGGACGCCACAGGCGCGCGATTCACGGTCACGAGCGCCGAGTCGGTGGCCGTCGCGCCCTGATCGTCGACGACCGTGAGCACGACGTCGAACTGACCTGACGCGGTGTACACATGACCAACCTCCTGGCCGGTCGCGGAGCTGCCATCTCCGAAGTCCCACGAGAAGCTCTCGATTGATCCGTCGGGATCGGATGACGCGGCCGCGCTGAACGTGACGAGCTGCCCGGGATTCACGAGACGATCCGGTCCGGCGTCGGCAACGGGCGGTCGATTCGCCCCGAGGGCCACCTCTCGCACGCGATGGTTGCTGGAATCCGAAAAGTACAGATTGCCTCCGGCCAACGCGATGCCGCCCGCGCTCGAGAGCGTAGCATCTATTGCGGGGCCACCATCTCCGCTGAAGCCGAAGGCGCCAGTGCCGGCCACAGTCGTGATGATGCCGGTTTCCGCGCTGACCCGGCGAATGCGGTTGACATCTGCGATATAGAAATTCCCGGCGGCGTCGACCGCCACCTGAAGCGGCACCTCCAGACGCGCGTTCGTGGCCAGGCCACCGTCTCCGCACGACGGAATTGAGGGCAACGAACTGCAGCGCACGCCGTTTCCCGCGACCGTGGTGATGATGCCCGTCGCCGCATCCACCCGGCGAATCCGCACATTGGTCCGATCGGCGATGAAGATGTTGCCCGAGCTGTCCAGGGTGACGCCTTCCGGGTTCGCAAGCTTGGCCCCGGTGGCTGGCCCGCCGTCGCCGGCGAAGCCCGTCCCGCCAACTCCGACTACGGTCGTGATGGTGCCGGTCTCCGCATCGATGCGCCTGACAACGTGCACACCGGCGTCACCCATGAATACGTGACCTGCTGCGTCCGTCGCCACTCCGCGTACGCTGCCCAGCTTAATTGTCGTCGCGGGACCCGACGCGAGACATTCGGCAAGTCCGGCGCAAGTGGCGCCCGTGCCGGCGATCGTCTGGATGATACCGGTGGCCGCATCGACGCGGCGTACGCGCGAAAAACGCGTGTCGCCGATGATGACGTTGCCGGCTTGGTCCACGGCGACAGCGAACGGCTGCCGGAGCAACGCCTGGGTGGCGAGTCCGCCATCGCCCCCGAAGCCACCCACACCGGTGCCCGCCACAGTGCTGAGCAGTCCGGTGGCGGCGTCCAGTTTTCGGATTGCGTGGTTCTCTGTGTCCGCGATGTAGAGATTCCCGGCCGCATCGGCCGCGAGGCGGAGTGGAAGCCGGAGCGATCCGGACGGTCCGGGATAGCCGTCGCCACTGAATGTCGTGAATCCGTTTCCGGCGACCGTCGTCATCACGTGCGTCGGACCGTCTACGCGCCTGATGCGGCGATTCTCGAAATCGGCGATCAGCAGGCTGCCGTCGTCGAGCACCGTGACTTCGATGGGCGAGCGCAGGCTGGCAGCGAGCGCGTCGCCGCCATCGCCGCTGAATCCGGCACCGCCGTTGCCCGCTACAGCCGTGATGATGCCGCTTGCCGCGTCGACGCGGCGGATCCGATGGGTCTGCCGGTCGGTGATGAACAGGTTGTCATCACCATCGAGTGCGATCGCGTCAGGAATCCCGAGGCCTGCGGCAATCGCCGGCCCCCCGTTACCGCTCGAATTCATCGCACCGGAGCCGGCGATCGTGGTGATGATGCCTGTCGCGCCGTCGACTCGCCGGATGCGCCGAATTCCGTTATCGGCGATCAACACATTGCCCGTTCCGTCGATCGCCACGTCGAGCGCATTCGCCAGCTGCGCGCTAGTGGCCAGTCCTCCGTCGCCGCACGGATCCAATCCGGAGCTCGGGCACGCCAGTCCGTTCCCGGCGATAGTTGTGATGACTCCGCTCGCGGCATCGACGCGGCGGATGCGCCGGTTTACGTTGTCAGCGATCACCAGATCGCCAGTGGGATCCACCGCGATGCCTGTCGGGGAATCGAGCCGCGCGGTCGTTGCCGGCCCTCCGTCACCCGTGAATCCGCGCAACCCGGTGCCCGCGACCGTGGAAATGACACCCGTCACGGCGTCAACGCGGCGGATTCGGCTGCTGCCAGTCTCGACGATCAGCAGATTGCCAGAGGCGTCCACGGTCACGGCGGCTGGGAAGCTCAGGATGGCATCGGTCGCCAGCCCGCCATCGCCGGGCGCTGCCGTGCCACCGCCTGCGACGATGGTGAGCAGACCCGAGGCGTCAATCTTGAAGACCAGGTTCTGCGTTCCTGCGGCGACGTATATGTTCCCGGCGCTGTCGGCCGCAACCGAGCGCGGCTCCATGAGATTCGCGTCGAGCGCGTGAAGCCCGTTCGGTCCACCCCCGGCGACGGTCCTAATGATCGGAAGGTCCTGGGCCGCGGCGGCTGCAGCCCAAAAGAGCAGCAGGGACGCGAGGGCAAGCGTGACGTGTCGCTGGCGCATGGCTAGGACTCCTGCCGGCCTACGGCCTTCAATCTTGCGTTGGATGAGTTGGATCGCGAGCGAGAGAGTATGCATCGAGAATTATCCCGATGCCAAGACAGCCTCGACGTCCGGTTTTAGGCAAAGATGCCCTGAACCTGTCTCTGCTAAGAGTTGCCGCGCAGCCGCATGCCGATCCACGTCAGGACCGGTTCAACAGACGGTCGAGTTTTGTTGGCGGGGCCAATAGGATCTGTTATGTTTTCATGGTTCCGCCTTCCTCAGGAACCGATCATGATCAGCGCCCTCTCCGACGTGTACCAGGAACTCGAACAGCTCGATGTCGCGCGCGATCTGGAGCAGAAGTCTTTGTACGTGTCCACCCGGGGATTGGAGTGGATTTCAGTCCCTGTAGCAGACGGGTTCTCGAAGGCGGAGCTGCTGAACCTCTACTACTACATGGTCCTGACCCGCGCGACCGATCTCGAGATTTTCAAGATGTCGCGCAAGGGAATTGCCCTGGGAAAGCACCTGCCGTCTGCAGGTAACGAGGCGACGGCGGTTGGCGCCACGAGCGCGCTGCGCGACACCGACTGGGTCACACCAGGCATCCGCACCATCGGCGCGTACGTCGTCAAAGGCGTGCAGCCGTCGCGGTTGATCGGGCAGGCCTGCGGCCGGATGGAAGGACTGACAGGTGGATGGGACGGCAGCCTGCACATGGGGAGCGTGCGGAACCGTATCCTCGGACTGATCAGCCACTTGGGCACGCTGGTGCCGATAGCAGCCGGCTGCTCCTTTGCCGAGAAGTATCGCGGGAGTGACAACGTCGCGCTCGCGTTCGTGGGAGACGGCGCCACCAGCATGGGCATCGTCCACGAGGCGCTGAACCTCGCAACCGTCCTCCAAGTGCCGCTGGTCATGGTCATCGAGAACAACCAGTGGGCGTTCGGCACACCCAGTCGTCTGCAATACGCCACGCCGACGCTGGCTCTGCGGGCGCTCGGCTACGGGCCGAAGGCAGACGGGTACTGGATCGACGGCACCAACGTGGTGACAGTGTACGACACCGTGCGCAAGGCGATCGAACGCGTCCGGGGGCAGCAGTCGCTGACCATCATCGAGGCCGTGTCGATGCGCACGGAGGGACATTCGCTCGTCGACCCCTATACGTCCTATGTCCCGGCCGAGCAGCTTGCGATGTGGAAGGCCAAGGATCCGATCGGCACGTTCCGCGACCGCTTGCTGAAACAGCGGATCGTCTCGCCCGACGAGCTGCGCGAACTGGATGCCAAGGTGGCCCGCGACGTCCGTGCTGCCGCGATCAAGGTCGAAGAGAGCCCCGGCCCCGACGTGACCAATTTCCAGGCCAAGGTCTTTGCGCCCTCGCCGATCCACGAACGCATCTTCGTCGACCCGCCGGTCGAGGGCGCCTCCATGACCTATCACCAGGCGATCAGGGAGGGCCTGCAGGAAGAGTTCGACCGCGACCCGAACATCTTCATGATCGGCGAGGACATAGGCGTCTCGAATGGGGCGTTCAAGATTACGGAAGGGTTCTCGAAGCGTTACGACAACATCGACTGGAGCGACGCGTGGAAGGACCGGAATGCGCCCTACACACAGCGTCGTATCATCGATGCGCCGATCGCTGAGTCCGCGTTCTGCGGCCTCGCGCTCGGCGCCGCCCACGCAGGCCTGCGGCCGATTGTCGAATTCCAGTACGCCGACTTCGCCTCGGAAGCGTTCAAGATGCTGGTGAACTACGCCGCCACGATGAACGTCCGCGACGAGGGGCCGCTCCCGATCGTCTTCCGAATGCCGTCGGGATGGGCGACCAATACCTCGATGTATCACTCGGTGAATCCCGAGTCGTGGTTCGCGTCGACGCCAGGGCTCAAGATCGTCGCACCAATCACGGCGTTCGATGCCAAAGGATTGCTGAAGGCGGCGATCAGGGATGGCAATCCGGTCCTCTTTCTCGAGTACAAGAACTACTACCGGATCAAGCCGGAGAAGCTGCCCAAGGAGCTGAACCTGCCGGTGCCTGCCGGCGACTATGTGGTCCCGATCGGCAAGGCGCGCGTCATGAAGGAAGGGCGCGATCTCTCGATTGTGTCGTACGGCTCACAGGTGTTCCGCGCGATCGATGCGGCATATCAGATCGAAAAGGCGTCCGGCGCATCGGTCGAGGTCATCGATCTCCGGTCGATCGTCCCCCTCGACGTCGACACCATCCAGGCATCGGTCCAGAAGACCTCGCGCGCGCTCGTCACCTGCGAAGCGCCCCGCACCGGCTGCTTCGGCGCAACGGTCGTGGCTGAAATCATCCGCACGTGTTTCGCCTATCTGGACGCGCCGGTCGAACTGGTCGCGGCGGCTGACACGCCGGTCCCGTTTGCAACCGCACTCGAAGAAGCGCACCTACCAACCGTCGCCAAGATCGTCGCGGCCGGACAGAATCTCCTTAAGTACTAGGTGACAGGTGACAGGCGACAGGGTGACGCGGAGGCATACGCGAGGGCACGAAAACGGAATCCCCCTGGCTACGCTGCTGAAATACTCCGTGCCGTAACGCTTCGCCTTCTAAGCTGATCGCCAGAAAAGGACTAGTAGTCCCACAATCGTTGCGGCGCTGCCCAGAGCGAGCCTTCGTGCTCTGAGGAGGCCATTGATCAATCGGCCAACTTCAGCGCAACGGTCAAGCAGCGCATCGACTTCCTTTGAGGCGAGCTGGTGCAGCCTTGCTGCAAGGATCAGATGGTCTTCAGCTCTTTCAGCGAGCCGAGAGCGATCGAAAGATGGTTCATGAAAGCGCGGGAATAATTGCGGCCCTCACCCTCTGCGATGTTGGCAGGAATTGAAACCGCCGCCCGCCGCATCTGGCGCGCCAATTCAAATCTTTCGCTCGGGGGAAGTCGATCGGAGGCGGTGTAGACGGCCTCCGCGAGGTCCATCGCCCTCCTCCACACCGTAAGGTCCTTATAGTCGATGAAGGGCACGGGCGTCGGTTCAGCTAATTCGATGCCAATGAGTCAGGCGTCTCCTATCTCCTATCACCTATCACCTGTCACCTATCACCTGTCACCTGGCCGCAGAATTGGCCTGCAGTAGGCCACCCTGCTCTTGGTTTGACACGCATTGCGGCGCTCCTTGCGGCCGGTAAGTTGTTCATGGTATAGGCTCGTCGATCAACGTCAACCCAACGCTCGTACGGTCTCTGCCACGCAGCGAGATGGATACGCTGCCGGCCAGCTGGCAACTTCAGGGAGAGCCATCATGAGTCCCACACTTGACCGTCCCTGTCGAAGTCTCGTCACGTTGTTGGTCTTTTTCGGTCTGTTCCCGCTTGCCGGCTTGGCAACGGCGGGCCAGGGTGCGTCTGCCAGCATCATCGGTCAGGTAACGGACGAGGGTGGGGGGGTTCTTCCCGGCGTGACCGTGACCGCGACCAGCCCCGCCTTGCAGGTCCCCGAGGTGACGAGCGTCACCGACGAGCGAGGCGAGTACCGCCTGACGCCACTGCCGATTGGGACATTTCAGGTGGTGTACGGCCTCTCGGGCTTTCAGACGCTCCGGCGGGAGAGTGTGCGGCTGACGGTCGGGTTCGTGGCGAGACTGGACGTGGCGCTCAAGGTGGGGGCGCTCGAGGAGTCGGTCACCGTCACCGGGGCATCGCCAGTGGTGGATGTGACGTCGACGGCCCCTCGCACCCAATTCACGCGAGAGACCCTGGAACTCGTCCCCACGAGCCGGAACGGCCTGATCGGTTTGCTCGCGCAAGCGCCCGGGGTGCGGACCAATTTCGACGTGGGTGGCACAAGCCTCAATGCGGGGCCGCAGATGCGCGCGTTCGCACAATCCGGCGAGTCCTGGGCCACTCTCGAGGGGGTGGTGACGGGCAACAATTCCTCAGGGAGTGCTTCGAATTTTTGGGACTATTCCGCACTCGACGAGGCGCAGGTCTCAACCGTCGGTGCCGACGCTGAAATGCCGACGCGTGGCATTCAGGTCATCGCCCTCGTGAAGTCTGGTGGCAACAACTTCCACGGCGGGGCGTCGTGGGCTCAGACCGGCGAGAAGCTTCAGGCCGACAACATCGACGACGAGCTGGCGGCGCTAGGGATCACACACGGGAATCCGATCAGCAAGCGATATGACGGCGGCGGCGAGTTAGGCGGCCGCCTCGTCCGCGACAAGCTGTGGTTCTATGGGAATGGGCGGTTGCGGCGGAACGATGACCTCGTTCTCAATGCCGTCAAGCCCGATGGCTCGCCTTTCGTCGATCAGCGGATGATCTCGTACTAGAACCCATAACTCTCCAGTCAGATAAGTTGCTCGATCTGTGTGATCTTATTCAACCAGACCATGTACAAGCGGGACATCATCGGAGCGACTCAGT
>ORMF010634962.1_pt1 | contig 21189 bp, 19 predicted proteins | sample 1779871 | NCBI WGS metagenome assembly ORMF01 (sample SAMEA104232316, study PRJEB22302) | groundwater metagenome | biome: forest; feature: aquifer; material: groundwater | place: USA | collected 2011-08-07 | depth 5.4 m | reverse complement strand
TAGTGATACTGCCTCCAGTAACAGCTAAACCAGCCGAAGCCGAGAGCGAGGTAAGCGAAATACCACCAGACCACGTTGATGTGGCGGTAGAGGTATTAAGCAAGGAACCGCCGGAAAGTACAATACCCGCTGAAGAAGTTAAACCTCCCGTAACTACATAGCCGGTAAATGTGGAGGTGGCGGCAGAGGTGTTCGTAAGCGAACCCGCGCTAATCAATAATCCTCCGCTAGATGACAGGCTAGGCAATGCCAAGCCCCCGGAGAAAGTTGAAGTGGCGGCTGAGGTATTAGTGATACTGCCTCCAGTAACAGCTAAACCAGCCGAAGCCGAGAGCGAGGTAAGCGAAATACCACCAGACCACGTTGAGGTGGCGGCAGAGGTATTAAGCAAGGAACCGCCAGAGATAGCCAAACCGCCAGTAACACCCAGCGATGACGCTGTAACCCCACCAGTGAAACTGGAGGTCGCCGCACCAGTCACGGCAATCAAGGGCGTGATGACGGAAGAAGTGGCGAAGAATCCGGAAGCGGTCGTCGAGCCGGTCACGGAAACAGTCCCCGAAACAGCGAAAGTAGTGCCAGGGGTAGAAGTACCGATGCCGACACTACTAAAGAACCTCGACACGCCACTCACTACCAAGGAACTAGAGGCATTAATTGAACCCTCGGTAGCAAAATTACCATTACTGGCCGTTGTTGTCGCAAAACCATTGTTCTGCACATTACTATAGAATGTAGCCACGCCACCGATCGCGAGCGTGCCAGTAGCGGAAAGTCCGCTCTGGGAAGCGATCTGACCCGTAGCCGCCGTGGAGGTAGCAAAGTTACTAATAGAAACATTATTGTAGAAATTCGTGACACCGGTAACGCCGAGAGTGCTAGACGCGTATACGGCTCCGCTAAAAGTCGCGGAACTCGAAACAGCCAGCGTGCCATCAGTGGTGATATTGGTGCTAATAGTTGTCGCGCCAAAAACCGCGGCGGCAACAAAAAACACCGATATCAAAACAGCGCTAACATAACTCAAAAACTGACCTTTGGAAAAAGATAAGCGATTCATGGAATAAATTAATTTATAAAACTGACATTTTTAATTTGTGACCTTTGTTGATAATTAAATTGAATATCGCCTCACGCGATACCCCTCACAAAGAATTGTAGCATTTTAAAACTATAATAAAATGTGCAAGCTGTGGATAAGTAATTGCTCGCGCTCAAAAAATAATTTGAATAACAAAAAGCCTGTCATTCTTAGACAGGCTTTTTGTTACTACATTTGACGGAGAAAATTCTCGGCATCAGTTTTCAGCTGCGATTTTTCTTTTATCAAATTCTCAAGATAACTCACCGCTTCACTTCGTCGACCAAGCGCGATAAGCGTATCGATAACATCCCGCCGAGCATCCCAATTATCAGGCGATTGCATCACAAAAGCTTTTTGAACCAACAGAAGTCTTTTTAAATCTCCTGTTTGTTTATAAACCTGGATCAAAATCGGCTCCGGTCCTACACCGTCCGGAAAGGCTCGCGTGATATATTCATCAGCCCGCGCATTTTCTCCGGCAAGAACTAAGGCCGCGATGAGATTCACGCTCGCCCGCAAAAATCTCGGCTCCAACTCCCATGCCTTTTCTAAAATCTCAACGGCTTTCACGTAATTTTTATTTTTAAGATAAATATCTCCGATCTCAAAATAAATTTGTTGCTTGTTGGGCGAAAGCCTCAAAGCATCATTCAAAACCAAAAGCGCTTGATCAGTAAGAGATGCCCTCACAAGTAAAGCCGAAAAAAACAGCAACGGCCGAGGATCAGCAGGATTTTCTTTCGCACCCTTATCAGTTTCTTCCAAAGCAAATCTAAAAATTTCCATCTTTTTATCATCCGGCACACCCTGCGTCGTCGTCACGATTTCCGCAAATCGCGCCACCTGCTCCCTAATCTCTTGATCGCCCAAAGTATCATACGAAAGAGCACGCTTAAATTCAGCGAATCCTCCATCAACTTCTTGTATTGTTCTTACTTTAATCGCATTTAAAAGGGAGATGTTTGCCATATAAGGCTTCAAATTAACCCGGTACAATATCCCAGTCAAAGGCAGTATCAAAACCATTAAAACCAGGGGTGCGTAAACCAAATCCATCACCGGTTTATAGCCAAAATGACGAGAATGGCCGATGTGTTTCGCGTCTCCTGATAAGGGGTCTTCGAAAACACTCATATTATATATATATGCAAGAATCGTAAAGAAACTAAGATAAGTCGCTATATTGTCAAAAACAAAAAGATTTTGCAAAAAATAAACGGCCAACAAAATAGCAATAACTGTCATCACCTCCAAATTAGTCTTATTTTTTTTGTAGTTTTCCCAAAGCAAATAAAAAGCGGTAATAAAAATCGCGAGATAAGACACCAGGCCGAGCGCGCCGGCATTGACGAGCCAGTCAAGAGCAATATTGTGAGCCCGATCAAACCACGGCTCCTGCGCATAAAGTTCTGGCCGATAATATTTCGAAAAAACTATGCCAAAATTTTCCGGCCCCCAACCTAAAACCGGATGCTCTTTAAAACCCTCCCAACCCATCTGCCAGATATAGTAGCGAGCATCATCCAGCGACAAATTTCTAAACCGTCCCAAAACCGGACTAGAAGCGACAAAGCTTGTATTTTTAAAAAGCAAAAACAAAACCGGGATAGCAAATAGAGTTCCCAAAACATAAAGACCAATTTTTCTATGCAGTCTGCCTCGAGCCGTATCAGTTTTAACCAGCCAAAGATAAATGGATAAAAAGATAAAGCCGGCAATCAACAAAGCCAGCATAGCACCGCGAGTGGCGGTAAAATAAATGCTCATCAAACTGAAAAGTGAAGCTAGGCCGTAGAAAATTTTACCGCCGCGATTTTTAGCATGAATAAAAAGTATGGCGGCAAAACCCAGTACGAAAATCAAATAAGCGGCTAAATATGTGGAGTTGCCAATCGTGCCATCGACGCGGACGCCACCCTGAGGTGAAGCGATGAAACCCAATTTTTGGGAGAAAACATAAAAATTTTCTATTATTCCAGAAACGACAAACAAATTGAAAAATATAATCCAATCTTTCCTTTCGAAGATATGCGCCACTACCAGAAAATAGGCCGCGAGATGAAGGTAGGTAACCAAACCCTCCATTCGCTCAAAGTTGGACCAAAAACTACGATCCGGATTTACGCCAAAAATCGTAGCCAGACTAACTACGGTTATAAAAATAGCTATCGCGATGGCTAGAGCATTAAGCCTCGGCCGATATTCGCGATAAAAAAAAGCTAAAAATATCCAACCAACAAAACATATCTCCACAATCGTCCGAAAAAGAAGGGCCTTGGGCGTTATAAACGGAAAAAACATATCCTTAGCGATCACTAGCGGAACAAAAGGAATAACAAAAGTGAGAATCTTTATCACCCAAAGAAAAACTGTTTTGTATGTACTATTAGCCATTTAGATTAGTTACCGCGCCTTGCGCTTAGCCAGCTTGGCGCGCAAACTCGCGTCATGTTCGCTCACATCCGCCACCGTAAGACCCTGCGACTTCAAAAGTTCTTCATTAAAATCGCGCGCGACCGTAAGCAAATTAACCACATTAGTTAATTTTTGCTTTTTGGCAAAAACCAAAAAAGCATCAAGGTCTTTTGGCAAACAATACCCGCCAAAACCGCGGTAGCCGCCATGACCGGCGTCAAGGTGCGAGTCACCGATGCGATGATCGGCCGCCATACCCATCCTGACATTATCGTAAGTCGCACCAAGTTTATTCGCAACATCAAAAAGTGCGTTGGCCCAATTCACTTTCATCGCGAAATAAACATTAGCTGCGTATTTCACAAATTCAGCCTCCGTCGCCGACAGCCTAATCTGTTTATAAGTGCCGAGTCCCCACGGAGACATAAAAGGAGCCTTTGGTAAAAGCGCCAGAACATGATGCGCCGCCTCCATAGATGTTTCTGTAAAACCTACTATCTGCCGGTCCGGACGAAGCATATCTTCCCAAGCCCGCGCCTCAGTCAAAAATTCCGGATTAAAAAGCATTTTTAATTTCGGATGCCGCCGCTGAAGCATTTCAGTTGTTCCCGGCTCGACAGTCGATTTAATAACCACCACCTTGCCGGGCGCGACAGTTGCAACCGCCGCTTCGACTATCGAAGTATTGCAAGACCGATCCGCGTTTGGCGGGGTCGGCACCGCGACAAAAATGATGTCCGCCTTATTTACATCATCATTCATCTTTTTCTTCGGGTCTTTATCAAACAAAAAAAGATCCCCTCCCCTCTTGTATCCTTTTAATTCAGCGAGATATCTGACTAGCGGCGCCCCCACCATCCCCACTCCCATGACACCCACCTTAAAATGTTTTTCCATATATTTTATTCTATGGTTCTCTATTTTTACAGTTCTTTATTTACTATCTTATATAACCTTTTTATAGTATTCATAGGTTTTACGCAAACCCGTCTCCAAATCCGTCGCGGGCGCGTAGCCAAGAAGCCGCTTAAGTTTTCTCGCACTCCCCAAACGATGCAAAACTTGATCTCCTTTATGTCTCGGTTTAAAAATAAAACCTAGCTTCTTTCGTGAAACTTTCTCTACGAGCCGTGCCAGCTCCAAAATAGTCTGTGGTTTCTGCCGGCAAATATTTAAAACTTCGCCATTAGTCTTATCGCTTAGCAAGGCTAAAAGAGAAGCGTGGATATTATCCTCCACAAAAACAAAATCCCGCGTCTGATCACCTGCTCCGAAGACGGTAAGCGGCTCACCGCTCAAAGCTTTTTTCATAAAAATCCCCACGACAAATCCGTAAGCGCTTCCGTCCTGCCTCGGCCCGTAAACATTAAAAAAACGAAGCGAGCAGGTCGGGAGACCATAAAGCTCATAGTAAGCGCGCATCATCTGTTCGCCCGCCAGCTTCACCGTGGCATAAGGAATATGAATATTAAGCGGACCATCCTCGCGCTCCGGAATCTCCACCGGCTCGCCATAGACCTCTGAAGACGATGCGAACATTACTTTTTTAACGCCATATTTTCTAGAAAGCTCCAAAATATTTTTAATACCCTCAAGATCGGCAAAAACTTCCAAAGGTCGTTCCGTCGTCCGTATCACGCCGACTCTCGCCGCATAGTGAAAAACATAATCAATTTCCCGCCCCGTAAAAACCCGTTCCAGATCTTTTTTTAAATTAACATCCCCTTTTACAAACTCAATACCATCTTTGGAAGTGTGACTTCCAAAGATGGTATTTTCCAACTTACCGGTCGAAAGATCGTCGAAACAAATCACGCGGGCGCCATATCCCAAAAGCTCCTCGATCAGATTTGAGCCGATAAATCCAGCCCCACCAGTCACTAAAATAGTTTTACCAACTATTTTATTTTTAATATTTAATTTTTTATCTGGCATTTAGATATTTCTTAATCGCCTCCGCCACTCTCCGGCCGGACAATCCATCCGTAAATTCAAGTTGTTCCGCGACGATACGAGCGCGTCCCTCGCGATCAATTGACGGATCTTTGAGATACATATTTATCTGATCAATCAGCTCATCCGGCGTCCAAGCGAGACGCACGCCGCCACTCCGCTCGATCATTTCATAATGATCATGACCGTGATAAAAAATCTTCACGCCATACTTGAGGGGAACATTTGGATCACCGTCATAGCGCACATTAATAACCGGCTTATCCATCGCGGCGGCATCAACTGACAAAGTCGAGATAGTATTTATCACCACATCGCTATACGCGAGTGAATTCATCAGAAGTTCCACATCCGCCTGCGAGTGCTCATAATCCTCCACCGGTGACTGCTCGTTCACCACCGTAAACCGCGCCTCGCACGGGCGAGTGATAGTATAGTGTTCGCTTGGTTTGAGCATTCCTGCCGGAATCTCGGCGTTGGTCGGCCGATAACGGATAATCAGATGCAAATTTTTAGGCAATCGGCCATCGTTGATCGCATCAGTCAAAGTATTTATGATATTGACCGATGACTTCACATAGTCGTTGAAAAACGGCGCCGCCAAAACCAGACGACGATCAACGGGAATATTTAAAGATTTCATAAATTCCTCGCGTCCCATATTTCTCGAACGGAAATGCCAATCAAATTGGGGCGGACCGGAGACATAAATATCTTTTGCCGACATACCGGCAAGCTTTATCGCCTCCTCCTTCATAGTCGAGTTGTGAACGATCAGCTTATCGGGTAAAATCTGCACCACGCCTTTGGAGGTCAGATTATCCCACGACCGCACCATACCAAGCGTATAAAATCCCGCACGCTTGGCCGCCCTGATAAAAATACGATCCACCGAAAAAACGATATCCGGAATCACAACCAAATCCGGTTTATACCTAGCAAGCAAGGCGGCGACTTGGCTGTCGGTCGGCTCAAATTTATCGAGCCAACGCACCGCAGACATAACAAAAGGCAAGGGCGACAAAACACGATTAAAAATCCTCCAAAAAACAAGCTTTAACTTGCTGTGATGTTTATAATACGCCAAAACTTGCTTCAAGCGAATCGTATTCGTATTGAGCAAATTGAGCGCCGCAAGATTCAAATTTCTTCCCCAAGTCGTCTCACCCAAAATATCCAGCGGCTCAAAAACCACATTCGTCTCCGGATATTCTTTTTTGTAATATTCTACCTTTGTAGACGGCACAACCACGACCAAACGAATATTCGAATCTTTTATCAGTTCTCTATATGTATCCGTCCGAAAAAAATTCCTCGCTCGGATACCATTGTAAATTGGAGTAATAATTGTTTTCATAATTTTGCTACGAAATATAAATGCCTCGATCTTTCTGTTATTGCGAGGCGAGGCAAAGCAATCTCTCTTCCTCCGTCATTGCGAGGAGTTGGCGACCTGCCTGCCTGTCCGGTAGGCAGGCCTGCCTGTCCGGTAGGCAGGCGAAGAATCCTATAAATAAAATTTTAATTTATTAAATATACAACTACCCCAATATCTCTTTTGTTATCGCTTCAAATTTCTTCATATCTTTCTTAACTTTCTTCCCCAGCACCTTCTCATATTCCTCCGACGGCAATCCTCCGGCGTATTCCTGCGGTCTCATCGCAAAAAGCATTTCTGGCACTATCACCTCCCCCGCCTTTATATCTCTCCCCGCCATCAGCGATTTCCTAAACAAAGGCCGAAACACCGCCTCCCCATCTTGTAAAACCTTTCTCATCGTCCCTCCCCCGTCATTGCGAGGGTCGATGTCTTGATCGACCCGTGGCAATCTTACCTTATTATCTAAAAATCCTATCGCGCGCCTAGCAAACTCCGTCCCCAGCACCCGCTTTCGCTCCGCCGGGTCTCCCTCCACTCTTCGAACCGCCAAAACCAATTCTTTAAGCTCCGCCGGCGTCATCGAGACCTTATGATCCGATCCCCATAAGTCACGCGACAACGAAAAATGTTTTTCGAGCATTCTTGCCCCCATAGCCGCGGCCACCACAGACGACTCAACACCAATCGAATGATCCGAAAATCCTATCAACAAACCAAATTTTTCCCGCAAAACATCCATCGTCCCCAGACGCAAATCCTCTGGGGGACACGGATACTTCGACACACAATGCAAAAGCACTATCTTTACCCCCCCGTCATTGCGAGCCCCGTCTTCGGGGCGTGGCAATCTCAATCCTTCCGTCATTGCGAGCCCACGAGCCTGCCTGCCGGCAGGCAGGTCTGCGAGTGGGCGTGGCAATCTTACCTTATTATCTAAAAATCCAATTGCCATCTCTACTTCTTCAAGCGTCGACATCCCCGATGAAACTATAATCGGCTTCCCCGTGCCGCGCAAATAATCGAGCATTACAAAGTCCAAAATATCTCCCGAGCCGACCTTCCATAACTCGACTCCCACCTCCTCATTCAAAATTTTCGCGGCGCCCCGAGACATCGGCGTCGAGAAAAAAATAACGCCCTTCTTATCGCAATATTCTTTTAATGGTTTCCAAAATCCCTCAACTGGTGTCACCTCGGTATTTCGCTTTACCCAATTATATCTATCACTGCCCTTAAAATGCGGGGAGGTGACATTGATATTTAGTTGTTCATCCTCAACGATATGCGTCTGAAATTTCACCGCGTCCGCGCCAGCCTCCGCCGCTTCGTCTACCAATTTCTTAGCATTCTCCAAATACTCCTCAACACTCCCCTCCTCCTGCGTCTGAATAAAATTCTTCCCGATTTCAGCGATTATAAATACTCGCTTATTTATTTGATTCCATATCGAATTAGGCATATATATTAAACATAAAAATTATAGCGCGAGTAACCGTCATTGCGAGCCTGCCCCTGCCTACCGGACACCTGCCCCTGCCTACCGGCAGGCAGGTGCCGGTAGGCAGGGGCAGGTGTCCGGTAGGCAGGGCTTTGCGAAGCAATCTCTTCTTTATTTTTTATATTTAAATTTCCGCAAATTAAAAAGCCCCCGATCTTTCGATCAGAGGCTATTGTTATTCTGTCATTGCGAGGCTTCGCGAAGCAATCTCGCAATACTTTCTTGCTTTCTTGTTTTCTTTTTTATCCGTGCTTACACCCGCAATTTCCACATCCGGGATCTTCGGGCGTAGTCGGATCGCCGGCGCCCTGTCGCTTCTGGAGCTCTTCGGCCGTCATACCAATCATCTCAAGAGAAGGCGGCAAGGCGCCGTACACGCGAAGAGGCAAATCTGGCAGGAAACTTTCGACCACATCCGCCGCGCACTCCACCGCGCCGGGCTCGAGAAGCGAAACGAACTTCGAACCGCGAAAGCCCTTAGTGTATATACGCGCCGGATCCTTTCCGGTTTGCAACCCTTGCAAATGACTAACCAATACGTTGTGCGCAAGCTGTCCGAGCTCCTCGGCGTCACGCACACCGGCTTGCAGATCAGTCGCCACACATACCGGCACGGCGTCAGGAAAACCGGATTCCTTGAGCATTTCACTCTGATCAGGAAAAAGCATAGTCGCGAGAGGCGTCCCGTGAATGAGCGCCGCGAGGCGATCAGTCGTGCCCCATGTAGCCACTGCGAAATCAGCAGCGACCATCAACTGTTTCAGATCCTTTTCCGCAGTATCCACGGTCCGGACTCCAGCGGCACTCGATGTCGCCATTGCCTTTTCACGCATACCAGCCGCGTTGGAGTGCTTCGGATGGAATCTCCACGCGACCATGCAATTCGGAGGAAAAATAATCCCAAGATTGTCCAAACAAATCTGGAGCTGTTCTTCCGCGAGTTGTGGCGGCTCACCGCCAAAAGCGACAACGACCATGAAATCGGTATCAGTCAGTCCAAGCTCGGCACGAATCTTCGCTCTGATGGCCGGACCATCCTCGAGCCGAGGCATTTCCCTCGGGTCGCTAAAAGTCGGCTTGCCGACGATGAATATCGGGAGACCCGGCCGCACGACCTTCGCGACCCCCTCCGCCAGCTTATCGATGACCATCATCGCGTCAGGCGCGACACACTGGGTCTTCTTTCGGGAACCAGTCGCATGCAAATCTTCCATCCACAATGTGAAAATGCCCCGCTCCCTACCCCATCTCGTCCACTCAATCTGAGCCTCAACCGCGGTCGCGGCTGTGCCGATGAGAAGCAAGTCGAGAGCATCAGTCGGAAGCGGTGAACGAGTCTCGTAAGCGACACCGGCATTCTTGAGCAAATCAGTCGCCTTCTTAATAGCTCGCGCGTCAGCTAAATACTTCACCGTGTGCCCGCGCCGCTCAAGCACCCGCGCGATCGGCACAACTTCTCGAGTATCCCCAAAGTCCCCCACCACAGCGTAGACTGTCTTTGGTGTCATCGCGACACCCCTTTCTGGAAAAGAACCGTCAAAGCCTGATCAGGACACACTATCCCAATCGCTCAAATATACTAACAAATCATTGACGAGGTGTCAATAACTACCTAAAAGCTTCCGACCATCATACCCCTCATTCGGGCGCCTGCCTGCCGGTAGGCAGGAATGAGGGGTATAATGCAAACTATCCCAACAAGACTATAAGTAGCACACCGGAAACAGCAAACGCGGCGCCGAAAGCTTTGCGCGCGATATTTTTCTCGTGAAAAAACAGCCACCCCCAAACGACGCCGAAAAGCACGCCGATACGCTTTACGGCAATAGTATAGGAAGCGTAGCCCGTAAGAAGCGCGGCGTTATGTAGTAGGCTACCGGCGGCAAGCGTCAAGCCGAGAAGCATTATTATGAAAAATCCCGGCAAATAAAAACCATGGCTCGGCACTAAATCTCCTTTGGCATCGGACTCCCGCACGAATATTTTTTTATAAACTATCAATGAATAAAGTCCATAAGCGACCACAAATAGCATTGAGTAAACAAGTCCGGCAAAAAGCGGACTAGAATATTGCGTCGCCAATTTATCAAAGTTCACGGAAACGGAATAAATCAACGCGACCGCGATGCCGAGTAAATTGCCTTTTCTAAAATCTTTAACGACAACATCGCGACTATTGTTTTTAGAAACCACATATAAACCCACAATCGTCAGCAAGACTCCGGAGACGCCGGCGAGACTCGGCACTTCACCGAGTCCGACAAAAGCCGTGAAAAGCAAAAAAACGGGCGTAAGAAGTATCATCGAATACACCGATGAAAATTCCCCTATTTCATAGGCTTTGAGAAGTATTGGGAAAGCGATGAAATTAAGTCCGGCGGAGCCCAGCGCCGCCCACCAAAAGTCGGGCGATATTTCCGGCACGCCCGAGTAACGCACCGCGATGGCCATAACCAGCGTTGAAATTGAAAAGCCTATAAACAAAATAGTCGGCTTCGCGTAACGACTCATCGAGACCGCCCACTTCGAATTCACCTGCGTAAAAGAGTTTGTGACCGCGGCACCCAGCGCGAGCAGGAACCAGATTAACATACTCAAATCATAAAGCATTTTTAGACTGTCGTCATTGCGAGGTGACTATGTAAGCCGCAGTCATTGCGAGTACCCGAAGCAATCTCACAATATGTCATTCTGAGCTCGGCGCGAAGAATCTTATAAATAAAAACCCGCCGGACCGAAGTCCGACGGGGAAAGTTTACTTGCTCGAGACCCAATCAAGCAGCATAGTCCACTGATTCTTGTCCGCTTCGGAAAAGCCGATGAGCATCGCGCCGACTGCGACGACGCAGGCACCGATAATGCGCACCTTAAGATTCTTGCGCTCGCCCAAGAGCCAAGCGGCTAGAAAAGCAACAATGGGAATCTGCAGCCGCTTTAGCGTCGCGGCATAAGCCACAAAGGACTCTCGGTAAGCCAGACCGAAATAGATATGGGCGATGACGAATGCTCCGACCGCGAAAGCAAACATCAGCGTGCTCTTGCGAGTCCACAGACGACTCCACCAATCCGACTTATCCTCGGCCATGGTGACGAGCTCGATCTTACCGGTAGTCGCGTTTTTCTTCAGCGCCTTCGGAGTCCGCGAAAATTCCCCAAACTTCCACGCGAGAGTCGTCGTGCCCAGCGCGCAAGTCGTGAAGAGCACACCCATCGCAAACGGCACATTAGCCGCACGCGCAGTCATCGCGTCATAAGGCAAGCTGAAGATGCTGAGAAAGACAGAGATGTACGCGATCTTCACGGCATTGTTATCGAAGAAGGCTAAAAGCGGGGCGGCGAAATCTCGAAGACCAATCTTCGTCTGCTTATTCTTCTTATCCCAGACATAATCCGAGACCGCGACGAGATAAGTGCCGAAGATTAAGACAACGATACCCATCTTGCCAAGCAGTCCCGGCATCTCTCCGCTCAAAAGCCAAGCGCTAAAGATAACGATAGCCGGCGTGGTCGCCGAGATCGGTGTCACGATAGACACATCCGTCATCGACTTCGCGAGGTTATTGCAATACTGGATGCCGATATTGAGCGTCCCCGTCATCAGCGCCACAAACCACACGCACTGATACCAAGGCAGATCAGCGATCTGCGCGCCGCCTCCGGTCGCAAATGGCGCGAGCCACATAGACTTATACCACGGCAAACCCTCGATGATACTCTTATCCCAGGCTACATAAGCCCAGACGAAAGAAGAAAGAGCGAGCGACCCCTGAAGCAATGCAGTAAAGAGAGCCGTCCGGCCCTTCCATGTATCGTTAAGCGGCTTGCTGACAACGCCATATAATCCGAGAATCACCGCACCTAGAAAACAGTACAAGAAAGCATTGAAAGTGAAAGACGGAGCCGCAATAGTTTCCATTTCCGACCACCTTTCTGTAAAAGAACCATTCTCGTGCATTGCCGGCACTGCGCCGGTAACCACTAAGACATTATACTAAAAGTAAAAAAAAAGCAAGTCCGACCTATCTTTTGGGCACTTTAATTATCGCGAGGCGCGACACCCCAGCGCAAAAATGCCGGTGTGGTTCGCCGGGCGGGATCCAAAGCCAATCACCGGGTTTCAAAGTAACTTTTTCTCCGTCTTTGATTTCCGTCGCGCGAATTTCATTTTTATTTTCCACACCATCTTTGCTCTTGCTAAAATATGGCTCAATCAATTCCCCGCCGACGATAAAAATCGTTTCACCCTCGAGCCCGAGCCAAAGATCTCCCTCCTCCAAATGAATCTCGGCTTTATTATCGAGGACTTCGGCATTTTCAAGTAGATTGATAGGTAAATTATTTTCTTTCGAGAACGACTTCAAAGGCTCCAGCGATCTTTTGCCCTGAACGGGCGCGCCCCCAAGCATCGCGTCAATCGCTTCTTTGGAAATATAAGTAGAATTGTTAGTGATTTTTTTCATAATTTCATAATATTAAATAACATTTTCTTTTAGCCACTCATCATTCATAAATTCAAACACCTTTGGCATCTCGATTAATCTGGGGATTAGACGGTCTTTGATTTTAGGAATTAAAGCCGGCAAACGATTGCTTTCATAATGATGTCGGCGGATGCTCCGCAAAATCCGCATAACATCCCACCGCATGCCTGCCGCCAAAATCAACTTATATTCAGCGATCGGTAACGGAAACTCCCTATGATAGGCACGGAGAAACGCGGCGACTCGTGGCACAAATTCGGGAACTGTATGTTTCGCCAAAAAGTTAGAGCCATAAGAAAAGAGCGTATTTCCAACATCCCAAATATGCGGCCCCACGCCAATTTGGTCAATATCTAAAAATATAGAAAGCCGGCCATCCGGCAAAAATAGGGCGTTATTGGTATGAAAATCATTATGAAGAATGCCAGATGAACATTCAGATGAAGTTACACCCGAAGCATCAATGTGTTCTATGGCCTTATCAATTTCACCAATCTGATCCCTGATGGCGCCGCAAACTTCCCGGGCCTCACAGATACCGTGATCAGCGACTAATTCAACTTTCAGCGTCCGGTCATAAAACGGCCGCGAATCTTCATATGGTTTTTCTACCGGAATAGCGGCGGAAATCGCATCGTATTCTTCGGGATGATTCTTTAGATATTCAACGCCCGCGCGATGAAAAGCGCCCAACGCCGCCCCCGCAGCCGCGAATTCTTCGTCACGGGATGAAAAATGCGCGCCCGGGGCAAAGGCAGACAAAATCACCGCGTCATTCCCGACCCGCGTGACATAAACTCCAGTTTTATTCTTAAAAGTTTTAGCCAATGCCACACCCCGTTCACGCAATACTTCAGAAAGCTCGTACGCTTTTTCGTAAGCCCGGACAGCGACTGCGAAAGCTTCCGGATTTGTCGCGTCATACCAAAACGAACGCTTGATGACGACCGGCCCCTCATTTTTAACTTCGCATTTATAGACCTTACTCGCCGCCGTCTTTTCCGTAAAGCGGCCCAAACTAGCAGGCACTATTTCCAAGCCGTATTGTTCAAGCAAAATATTTTCCAGCGCCGCGGCCTCATCAGTTGGCACGGGCGCCAATTTTATTTCTTCAGTTTTTACGAACATAATTTTCTATTCATGAAATCAACCTTAAATCTTTTCCGATCGTGGTTGTAAATTATGTGACTCAAACCGCAATAATCTTGCGTGATACGACCTCGGAGACCATATGGCACATTCAAAACTTCGCCCAAAACCACGCGGATCAAATTGCCATGAGTGATATATAACAAGTTTTTGCCAGCATGCTCGGCCAAGTGTTTTTGAATTATAGGCATAGCGCGCGCCTTCACATCTTCAAAACTTTCACCGTCAACCGGCCTCGGATCTTCCTCCCTGCTCCACGCTTCTTCAATTTCCGGGTAACGCTTTTTAAATTCCTCCCTTAACAACCCTTCGCCTCGACCCTTGGAACGCTCGTGAAGTTCAAAAATTTCTTTATATGGAACAGACTCGTGGCTAACGCGGATAGCAGCGGCGGTGTCTTTGGCCCGTTCGGCCGTGCTGGAAAATATCTGATCAAAAGAAAAACCACGAAGCACATTAGCCGCTTCTTTGGCCTGCGCGAATCCGACATCTGTTAAGGGAATATCCAAACCCACCCCCTGCACGATACCGCGAGCTTTCGCTTCGCTTTCGGCGTGTCTTAAAAAATATAAATGTGTTTCCATATAACGCTATTTGTCATTGCGAGGTGACTGCGTTTACCTTAGTCGCAGTAATTGCGATCCGCCAGCTGGCGGACAAAGCAATCTCTATGTCTTCCCGAAGCAATCTTACTTTATTATTTTAAAAACATTTCGGTAAGATTGCCGCGTCAGCCGATAGCTATCGGCTTCCTCGCAATGACGCTTGAATTATCTCTCTTTTTCAACAACCATTCTGCCACTTCAAAATCCATCGCGTCATCAATATTCACCGCATCCTCCCGCTCCATGACCATGCCGACCACTTTTTTACCGAGCGATGACCCTTTTTCCAAAATCGTTGCCGGATTGATCACATTCACGCAAGAATTTTGCACGAAAGCCTCGGGAAGCGCCTGTCGCGGCATCTTGGACGCCTCCGTTAAACCATATAATTCCGCCGGCACAAATGGTTCAACAAATTCGCCGCTAAACTTATATGTCTTCAAAGGATGCGCTGGCGACTTGGTGACAGTTATTAAAGAATCAATGCCGGGATTAATCAGATATTCTTGAACCGCTTCATCTATATGCGCTGATGTACGGAGCGGGTTGGTAGGTTTAAGTTGCACCACAATATCAGTTTTATAATTTTCATTATCGCGCAACCATTCAATCGCGTGCTTTATGAGCCCAACGCTTTTAGCGCCATCCGTTGCAAATTCAGAGGGCCGCATAAACGGAACTTCCGCGCCGTATTTTTTGGACACTTCCGCAATCGCCGTATCATCGGTTGAAACAATCACCCGCGTTACGGTCTTTGCACCCTTCGCCGCCTCAATTGTCCAGGCTATAAGTGGCTTACCGTTGATAAGTTTTATATTCTTTCCCGGTATGCTCTTTGAACCTCCCCGGGCTTGGATTATGACTAGGATATTCATGTTGCTTATATAACGCTTTTCGCATATGTAAAGTTTTTGTAAAAAAGGACTGGGCACGAAACCCAGTCCAAGTATTATCCCAAAGCGATGCAGGCCATACCAAGCACCATGAGCAGAGTTCCCAGCCATTTCTCCCGAGACACTGGTTCGCCCAAGAAGATGACCGCCAGTGGAATCGCAAAAACTATGTACAGTTGGCGTATGGCGCTAGCGTAAACAGCCGGACTATCCCGAAGAGCGGCCCAGAAAGACGCAAACACCACAAACCACAAAAGCGATGACACGAGGCATCCCAGCCATTCCCTCCACCCAAGCATTTTCCATTGTTCGCGCTTGGTCAAAAAACAGCCCATGGCACCGGAAACCAAACACATCACAGCCGGGGCAAAAATCGGAGAGGTCTCCATGGCCGCGAGTTTGTGGAACGGCACGGCTATTCCGCCAAGCGCCACGCCCAAGAGGCCAATCCGCACATCACGGTTCCCAAAGAGCGCCGATACGCTCAACCAATAATTACCCATACCGGACTCAAGCTCACGGGGAGGCGCCGAAAATACAAAAAAACCAGTAGCTATTACGGCCAATCCCGCGTATCCCCGCATACCAGGAAACTCTCCGGGAATAATCATAGCAACCAGGAGCACTACGGTCGGCTGGAGAGCATTCAAGGGCGTGATCAGCGACACATCGGAGCCCTTGAGAGACCCGAAATTACAAAACAACACAGGGACATTGAGTAGGGCAATGAAAAGTAGTAGCCAGATAGTTCCGGCCGGGACTGACCACCAATCCTCGACCACCGGTAAACCGGCTTCGCCCAATGACGGCGATAAAAGCAACAACCCCGCGCCCAACGCATTCAGCACAGCGACAGGCCGGGACGAAGCCACCCCAGAAAGCACTTTCTTGTTCACAATCTGTATGGCCGCCCGTGCCAAAGCGCTAAGCAAAACCAAACCCAACGCCATCAAGCTCATCAACTACCTCCTCAAGAAAATCACGCAAACGTCAAAGAACAGTACCCCTAGTATACAAAAAATCCCGACTTTATTCAAGTCGGGATCGATTTTTCACTCGTCACGCGCTAGATAGATGTAGCGCAAATGAAGAAGTTCTGGGAATACAAGGGCTGTCCGAGCTCGGCCACGCTCGCAGTACGCCGAAGCTCCTCCACTGCTTCCCGACCCAAGGCCATCTTTTCATACAAAGAAATGTCCACCGCGCCCAAAACCATCGGGGAACGCAACAGTTGCGAATACAGAACATCGCAACAAGTGACCGACTCCTCGTGGAGGACCCCTTGGGGCGCCAAACCGTTTCTATGCAATATCTGGTGGATTCGGCTCAGGTCAAACATCCCGGGCGATTTAGGCGCTACGCGTTGAACGCCGTAACGCTCGCTGATCATCCGATTCAAGGTCTCCTGGAACTTCTTGTAGAGAGGATGAGTGGAAGTCATGGCATCGGCGCACTGCTTCTCCTGGACCGGGTCGTCATCACAGACAACGAAATTCTTGGGTTCCATGAGCACCATGGCGCCACCGGGTCTCAAAACCGAAACCAAGGGACGGAGAGCATCGTCAATCGCGGTATTCAGAACCTGCCCGTCGGACCAATCCGGATGGGCTTTCTTGAGTTCCACGCGGCGACTATTGATAGGCCAGTGGATGAAGTTGTTGCCAACAATGGCATCAAACAAGCCAAACTTCTCCTTTGTGATATCCAAGCTGGACATCATCTTCACGATCACCTGTCCACCAGATTTCATAAAAGTAGAAGCCAGGAAACGACGCCTCTGCCTGTTGAAATACTCCACCGCAGGCCCAAAAAGGTCAGGGGGCAGCAACTCCGCGACTCCGCCGGCGCGCAACGACTCCTCAATATTTTGGTCGCTCAAGAAAAGCATTTGGAGGAACGCAACCATGCCGGAAGAGCTGTCCACGCAAGTGATAGAAGCCGGCACATGATTCGCGAGTGCTAGAAGCGTCGCGCCGCACCCGCACCCGACATCCAGCACGTTCAGGCCGCGCAAACCACAGGACAACATGTCCAAGTGAAGCGCCGCGCCGCGAGAGCTGTGATAATACAAACCGGAAACGCAGCCCTCCGTGGCATAAAGCGCCGCGTAACCATCCGCGCCGAAGACCACATCCGCCCGCTGACCCTGAATCTGGGAACCTTCCGTTGGCTGATTCATCAAACCACCCTTTCATTAGAAAAGAACAACGCTTGCCCCAAACCAACACCAGCTTGGGATTGTCCAAATACTAACAAATAATCCGCAAGCCGTCAATGTATATACACATAATGGTTTGGAACAAAAATAAAACCGCGCGCTAAAGACATAAACTCTTTGCGCGCGGCTAGCTTGCGAATCTCGTCACTAAGCCGGGAGTCCAACCAAAGAACGCAGGTCCGCGATCAGTGGGAAAACGGTCTTACCGGCTTCCCACTTGTTGTATTTGTCCGACACCCCCATGAATCTGACACCGCAACTCATCGCGGCGGAAAGGTGTTTGTCGTCGGAGCCGATCATGAGGATTTTCTCCGAAGCGATCCCGCTTTCCCCGATGATCCTCTTCAGGTTCTCGAGGACGTTACCGGAAGAATCGTGGATGCCCTTGAAGAACCCGGTAATACCGAAATACTCGAGCGTCTTCATCAGGGATTCGCGCGGGGTCTGGCAATCCAGGTAGATCTGGAAACGGCCCGCGAGCGCGGTAAGCGCCTCCTTTGTCCCCGGGAACATACCGCATGTCTTGATGCCTTCCTGAGTGAGGTTCTCATACCGTTCGGCGTAAAGCTGAACAAGCACGGGAATTCTCTCCGTCTCAACGCCAACCACATAAAACGTCTGACGAAGAATCTCATAGCGATCGCCGACTTTCGCGTCCACTATCTTTTGCAACACTTCATCGGCGCCTCTGTCCTGTTCGTCCAGAACCTTGTGCCAGGCCTCGCGCTTCACTCCAGTGGTCGCGCAGATGACCCCATTGAAATTGCACACGAGAACTTCCACACCTTCCAGTAATGGACTCATGTTTATACTCCTTAAAAACACCTCGGCCATTGGCCGCTCCGGAAGATGTTTGGGGAGTTCCGCGACAATCGCGAAAACTAGACCCCTTACCATAGCCATCTTCTGCGTCTTCCCCAGGGGGAGTTCCGGGGCAACCCGAAAAACCAGATCCCTCACCGTAGTCCTCTTCCACGTCTTCTCCAGAAAGCACGATAGCGCATTTTGGACAAAATCGAACCACTTGCTTTGTTGTCTTGTCAGTCCCTATCCTCACCCTAGCCAGACAACGAAGTGGTGCATGACGCTTCTCAACAACGATATAGCTACTAGGTGCGTCGAAGTTTGCATCCCATATCCGCTCGCCTTTCGCAAATCCCAAATCCTGTAAATTCAAGACATCGGCCGATTTCGCGATTGCCTCGCTTGTTATCTTATCAGAGAAACATTCGCGTATCGAACGATACAGACCATAAAACAAGATGAATCCTATGAAAGCGATGAAACACAGGCACAAACAATCGCCTGGGCACATGGCTCATCTCCTTCAAAACGTAAACTAGGAAAGAACAATACAACCTCAAGCCACAATAACAAACCGCTGACTCTTTGTCAACGGTTTGTCGCAACCCCGTTATCATCCCTGTGTCATTCCTGCGGAAGCAGGAATCCAGGTTCTGGATCCCAAATCCTGCCAGTAGGTAGGTTTGGGATGACAACATGAAGCCCCTACACCGCGTATTTATTGTAATCCACCTTTGCGACACGTTTGTCGTTGAACGACTTGTAGCCAGCCGCGAGCACTAGCATAGAATCAAGTCCGCGCTCCAACCGTATCGGCGAGGTCTTGATATCCACCTTGCCATCCAAGAGCTCTTGGATATGCTTCACTTCGTGAAAAAATTCATCAGTGCGATTTTTCACGATATCAATTATTTGCGGGTCTTTGCCGTGCTCATGGAGCTGTACCTGGTCCGCGGTTTTGGACACATCAGTACTGCAAACAATATGCCCCTTTTCAAATTGAAGCTCCACAAACTTTTTCTTGGGCAAAGTTATGACATCCTGCACCACGCGGCCCATGAGACCATTTTCCGTGACCAGGTTCAAAAAACACAACCGATCGTATTCCGCTCCGTCTTTAGAAACTATATCAAACAAAGCCGAAACCTCCGCCACCCGGCCCGCGCCCGTAACATGGGCAAAATGTTGCCACAAATTCAAAGCATGAATATGCTCGCCACCAGCACCGCCCCCCTTCTTCCAAAAACCAAGATACGTGTCAGCTGGCCCCTTGAGCCACGGGTGAGCGTCCAAAATATTTTTCCAGTTGCTCCGGATTTCCGAATCCAACGCCTGGATTTTCCCAAGCGTGCCAGCACGGATTAATTCTTCTGCCTTCAAAGTATTTTCCGCCAAGATATGATTAAAACCCACAATGACGGCTGTCTGCGGATGTTTCCTTACTTCCGCCACAAACTCATCCAACCCTTCCAAAGTCGGCGAACAAAGCGGCTTTTCAATCTGCAAAACTCGGGGCGCTTCTTCGCGCAAGACCTTCGTCGCGATCGGCAAATGAGAATCCGGCGGCGTGCCGATGAAAACCACATCAAACCCGCCAACCGGCGCGTCCTTTGCTTCAAACAATTTAATACCCTCATCCCACGCGCCGTAACGCTTAGGGTAAATTTCTTCTTTCATCCGCTTCAAGGCCGCCACATCACGATCCACGACCGTTACCTCCCACCCCATCCTGCGGCTCGCCTGCGTCAAATGATTGCCGATTGACCCCGCCCCGAAAACTTTTGCTTTTATCATATACAATGTATTCCTTCGACTCCGCTCAGGAAATATATTTTAAATATTGGCTGAGCTAGGTCGAAGCCGTACCATAAATTACCGACTTTTTATAAAATAATATCCGCAACTTTAGCAACTAAAGGATGCTTAACCGCGTCGACCGACCACTTGTTGTCGTTATTCGGAATGCCCACGAACCTCGCGCCAAATTCCTGGGCGGAAGAGGCGTCATCCAAGCCGTCTCCAACCATGAGCATTTCATGCGGGGCAATATTTTCTGACACGGCAATCTTTTTATAATTATCAATTTTCGTGGCCGGATTACCATAGGTCGCGCGGAAATAAGACGCGACGCCAAACGAAGCGCAAAGTTTTACAATTGAAGCTTCTGGCGTGGCGGAATTCACATACAAAGCATGGGTCTTGTGCAATTTTTGAAGCATATCTAAAGTGCCGGGGAAAAGCCCGCGCTCAATGACTAGCTTCTGTAGGGCTTCGTCAAATTTAGCCGAATACTTAGCGACGAGCACCGGAATTTGTTCCGCCGATTCGCCCAAGTTAGTAAAAGTTGCGGTCAAAATCTTGAAACGGTCGCCTACTTTATCATCTATGGCTTTTTGCAAAACCGCGTCATCGCGCTTGTCGCGGTCGGCAAAAACCACCCGCCAGGCCTCCCGCTTGGCCGGCTGGGAGTCCGCAAGTGTCCCATCAAAATCAAACGCGATTGCTTTGATACCTTCAAGATGTTTCATGGTTTGTAGTTTATACCGATTATTTTATTTATGCAATAATTTGTACTCGTCCATAACATATGAGACTGTTTCGGCGTTAGCTTGTTGCAAATATACCGCAATGGAGAACAAAGGCCAATCGACCAGTGTGGCCTTCGTGTGTTGTACCAAAGCAGCCAATCTATGAGCTGGCGGTTGAAC
>ORMF010561900.1_pt1 | contig 21198 bp, 23 predicted proteins | sample 1779871 | NCBI WGS metagenome assembly ORMF01 (sample SAMEA104232316, study PRJEB22302) | groundwater metagenome | biome: forest; feature: aquifer; material: groundwater | place: USA | collected 2011-08-07 | depth 5.4 m | reverse complement strand
CAGGGTGCAGGTGATTGCGTTGGTCTTGTTGACCGTCCGCGCCTCGGCGATAAAGTCGTTCATATAGAGAACGCCCTTATTCGCGTCATACGCGAGGGTCCACGACTTTCCGCCGCCGGTGCAGGTGGCCGAAGCGACCGCAGTGGTATCCGGAGTGCCGGAAAGCGGAGGAGTAGTACCAGCGTTGTTGACCGTGGACGGGTCGGTGTCGAGGTCAACCCAGAGATCGAAGCCGTTCGCCCCGTTGTTCGCGCCGTACTTGGCCTCGAACTTGCTGCCAGCGGTGAGCATTCCGTTGCCCTTGGTGACGTGCTGGCCATCGACGAGGAGTTGTCCTTCGATCGAGTTGTAGGTGAAGACAACGCGCTTGCCAAGCTCGACGACGCAGGTGCCGCCCGTGTTCTTGATGTCCGTCGCCAAAGCGTCGTCCATCCAGATGCGAGTGGTCCCGTCGAAGGCGAGGGCGTGGTGCGTGTTGTCAGCGCCAAGGGTGCAGTAGCCGGTCGGGTTGAAGAAGCCGTTGTTCGCGCCGCCGTTGCCAGAACCGTCAGTGCCGCTGCCGTTGTCGACGACGACGTTGCCGTTCTCGCACTTGTAGCCCGTCGGGACTGTCACGTTCGCACAAGCATCCGTAGCGGAATCGACAACAACGGTGAAACCACCATTGCCATCATCCTCGCAGTGCATGCCGTCCGGAACGGTGAGCCCATCGGGGCAGCCCTTGTTCGCATCCTGCGCGGAGGCGGTGCCGGTGAAGGCGATCCCCCCGATCAGGAGCATGACGATCGTCGCCACAGAGGCGATGATCCGCGGAAAGTTGATGGTTCCATTACCGTTTGTCACGGCCGTGTCCTCCGAGCTGGAACGCTTTCTCGAGCGCTGGTGTCCAGCTCATGGTACGAACTAATAGCGTGGCCCGTCGCAAATCGTTTTGCGCCGTTTGAGCAATCTCATCCACGATAATCGCGCTTGCGACTACCTGCTCTTGCTGTCGAGAAGCGCACTTCCTCCAGACGGGTGTTTACCCGAAAGGATTTACTGTTCCTGTGTTCATACAGGATGCGTTTCTCATGATTCACTTGTTAAAGTGCGTGCTCCCGATGGCGTCGAGTAGTCCGGCGGTGGTCATACGCTGGACAGCGTAGAAGGGTTGGCATCAGCCTTTCCCATTACCGCAGAGAACTCTCCTACACCACCGGGGTGGGGCAACACTAGAACTTGAGGTCGAAACCGTTGCTCATGTCGTTGGCGGCGTAAACCACCTCGAACACTTTGCCGGTCGCAGCCTTGTCGTTCCCATTCGTGACGGTGTTGCCGTCGATCTTGATGACTCCCTCGACGCTGCGATAGACGAACGAAACCGGCGTGTTGCCGAAGTCCACGTGGCAGGTGCCACCGAAGGCCTTCAGATCCGCCAAGAGAGCGTCGTCTTCGTAGATGCGTCCGCTACCGATCGAGAGGGCGCGTTGTTTGTCCTGCACAGTGCAGTAGTAGTCGAGTTGCGCTGCCACCGTCGGTTCGGGCGTGATTTCGGTCTCGGCCGAGGCATCTTTGAGGACGTTGCCGTTCTCGCAGTGATAGCCAGTCGGGACCGTGACGTTCACGCAGGGGTCGACCGAGTCGCCGGAAAGAGCGCTGTCGGGCGTGCCGGACGTGGGGCATCCGTTGTTCGAGGCGGGGCCGCTGTCGTTGTCGCAGTTATCCACGCTGTCGAGGATGCCGTCGCTGTCGGTGTCGGTCGTGCTCTGACCTTCGGGGCATCCACTATTGGAAATCGGGCCCTCTTTGTCGTCGCAGTCGTCCAGCGCGTCGGTAATTCCGTCGTTATCGGTGTCCTGCACGAGCGCCTTGACGTCCTTGTCGTCGACCTTGTGCCAGGTATAGATACCGGTGGGAATCGCGATGACGAGAACGAGCGCCAGGATCACGATGACGACGATGAGTCGTCGGAGTGCTCGGGGCATTTCAAGCCCTTCCTTTCAAACGAGGCGGCAAACGATTCGCCGTCTCAGTCAAATGAACGAGGTCGAGGTAGTAGCGGTCTTGGAAGACCTCCCTCAGTCGAGCGTGTTAGCGCTTGTCCCAGAACCTCTTGAGCCACGGCCATCGTCCAACTCGGACACGATACCTTCCGGTATGCGGGTCGAGTACGATCGTCTGGATCACGTTGTCTGCCATCAGGCTTTCGTCCGTGTATTCCTCGACGTCGAAGTCGATGCCGTTGGTGGTCAGCTGGGCGAGCCCCACATCCTTGGTCATGCCGCGAACCGTTTCGGGCGTCCAGGGACGGGGTCGACCGACGCGGCCGTTCGGCAATCGAACGAGGGTGCCTGTGGGCGCGGTCGGTGTCGGTGCGGGTTTGACCACGGTGATGTTGATCGTTCCGGTGCCATCTTTCGCAACGTGCGCGGGTGGGAGCAGGTTGGCGCCGATGATCAGGCCATGGTCGTAGGTCGGGTGGTCGACGAGCGTCGTATTCAGCGTCACCGCGTTGTCCAGCGCCCATTGGAGGATGCCCAACTCGTCGGAATAGTGTCCGATAAGAGGGATAACCTCAACGGTGCCGGGGGGCGGTGGCGTGATGGTCGGACCGAGCGAGCGTCGAACGCGGACGGGTTGGTTGTCGGGGACCGCCGTAGTCCTGGTCGGGTCATAGTCGATGAACATTCCGGCCGGAACGGTCCCGTGGGTCTCGTCCACGATGTTTTGGAACACCAAAAGCGGATCCGCGAAGATCGCTGCGATTGCTGCCGCGATCGGTGATCCCTCTGGTGTGTTCGGGATGGTAGTGGGCATTACCGTGGTTCCTCCGTGAACTGTTGGGCTTACGCCTACGAAGCTGCCGCTACCGTTGGGGCGGTGGGTACCGCTGCCGGGGTAGGGACTGCCGTCGGGGCGGTGGCCTCGAAAGGGGGCATCTCGGCGAGATCGGACAAGGCCGCGACGTTGATCGCATTTTCAGCGCGTTTGGTGTCCGCGTTGAAGTCGGTGATGGCCGACTCGATCAGGGCGTACGCGTCATCCTTGTCCTTCATACCGAGCGCGATGTTGACACGCCGTGCGAGCAAACCGAGTCCGGCAGCGCCGCTCATGATCTGAGTGCGGTCGAGTGCGCCGGTCAGGGTCAGCCAGAAAGCGTTCACCGTTGTCGTCCGCTCGAGCTCCTGCATCTTCTGCGGAGTCGCCTTGAGCTCGCTGAGCACGTCGTCGATCGCCTGGCGCTTCTTCGCCTTGTCGATCTTCGGATCCGAAACGAGCTGGACTGCACTCGCCAAAAGATAGGCGATGCCGTTGCCGTCGCGGAGCCGTTGTGCTTCGAGCATGTCGGTGCGGGCGATGGTGGTGGTCGTCGGTGCGGTTGTAATAGTCATGGCGACGTTTTTCCTCCAAGGAACTGAATTGTCGATCCGGCAAATAGGAACTTCCTATCCATCCGGGCGAAACTCGAACGAGCCGTTGAACAATGACCTTGCCTGTTAGAGCTTGGTCCGCGAATCCTGACGTACACCTAGAAACGATCCTTTCACGTAGGGAACCCTTCCCTCGAACTTTAGATAGGTAGGTGCCCGATATTCGGCAGAGAAGAATGTGGTTTGGTTTTTGAGGCCGCCACGCCAAGCAGGTTGCTTGTTTCTTCTTTCCCAAGTATCGAGAAACGGGTACTGTACACGTGATGGAAAACGCACTCTGCCCACAACGCGCTTTCCTGTGCACCGTACCCGATGCTCGATACCTGAGTTACCAAATATCTTTAAGATATATTAGTCCGTACTTTTATATAGATTGGTACTCCTTTAATAGATAGAAACCCCGTAAGACCATATAGTATATGGTCACGGTGTGTACCGTTATATAAAGATATAAAAAAATTATTACTGTCAGAAAACCACAACAAAGTGAACGAGCTACTAGAAACTAGTAACGAGTTACTATGTATAGGCTTTCCTGATTACCTTGTTAATGTACAAACTCTACCGATGTTATGAGCTTGATCGCAAATGACCAAGACAGAACACAGATACAGCCCTACCTTGTAAGGTTGGGGAAAATAGTTGGGCATTGAGGATGAAGGGGAGTTGAGGAAGATTGAGAGTTGTGTGGGTCCAACTATTATCTCCAACCGCAAGGGTTAGAGTCCCTTACTTATTCGCTTTTCGGCGAAGAATAAAGCCTGAGATACCACTTCCGATTAACGGTATGAGTGCTAATGCCTCAGGTCCAGTTGAAGGTGTTTTATTCGTAACAGGTTCCGGAAAGATCTTTTTTCCACCCTTGGTTTCCATAGGATTTCCACCTTTTGTGGTACCAGGAACGGTACTACCAATTCCAGGCTGTTGGATACAGAACTGTGAGTCAGCATTTTTCGTTACACCGTTTCCGGTAGCTGTTGCACGGTTGGTGACACAGATAGGATCAGTTGTTGCAGGTAACTGGGTTGTGTCAAGGACACGTACCTGAATATTGGTTTCACGAACTTCGTTTGGTTTGAGATCGTTTAAAGTAAACGTCAGGATGTTTGTAGCAGTATCAAAGGTACCAATGCCTGATGCAAAGGTGGTGTGTTCAGGAAGGGTATCTTTCACCGTTACGGCTGAGATACTTGCATTGGTTGAATTCGTAACCGTAATTTTAAACGGCACGATACTATTAGGAGTATAGACTTCTTTTGAGTCTTTGGTTAAGTTCTCAACGAAGACACCAGTACTTGGGTTCTTCACGGTTTTCTTCACCATGAGTTCAACTGGTTGACACTGTTGTGAGTAGGGGGTTTGACAATCGTACTGGCTACCTGCAGCAAACGCAGTGTTTGCAAAGGCAAGCATAGCAAGTCCTATAAAGGGAAGAGTGATCAGTGATTTCTTTATCATAGTAAGCTAATCTCTGTATCCTATAAGATACAGGTGTGTACTATACCAAACATTATAGGATTTGTCAATACCCCAATTATGAGTAGTTCTTATCTCAGCAAGCGGACTATAGTAGATAACAAAGGGACTTTGCTGTAAGCAAGATTGCAGAGATCGTGAGGTTATTTTATCTTACGGCGAAGGAGGAGGCCTCCAAGAGCGGTCGGGATGAGGCCAACTAAGGCTAAAGCCTCAGGGCCGGTATTTGGTGCTACTTCTGATTGCGGTGCTGGATAGACAGGTTGGCCACCTTTCGTCATGCTAGGGACCGTTGTAGGGGTCGGTAGAGGCATGCCACCCTTTGTTGGACTTGGCTTTGTGTTTGAGGCTATTGGTTGGCCACCTTTAGTACTTTTCTGGCCTTGATTTGAGCTTGGCTGGGTGGGTGTAGGCTGGACCGGGCCTTGTGAGCCTTGCTTAGAAACACAGAACTTGCTGTTATCATCAGCCTTGTCTCGTCCTACTGCACCAAAGGCTTGGTTTACCAGGCACAAAGGTGCGTCTCCGAGTTTGTCTGCAGCTGGCGTTTTGGCCTTGATCGTGATGAGTTTTTGTTCAGCTTTATCCATCGAGGCTATGTTCACGGTCACACTGCGATTTTGTGTATCAAATTTGCCACCATTGTCTGAGGAAACAAAGCTGAGCTGTGAAGGGAGGATATCTGTTAAGGTAAGGTTCTTCAGAGCATTGTTTGTTGTGTTGACGACTAAGATACGAAAAACGACTTCTGAGCCTGGGCCGAACTTATCATCATTGATGCCGAGGCTATCGACGTAGGCTCCTGAGAGGTTCTTTATCTTCTTATCGAGGGTAAACTTCTTATTCGTGACGCAGGAAGATCCTCCGCCGAAGACCGGCTGACAGCCATTTGTCTCTGCGGCAAGAACCTGAGTTGTAGTCAGAGCCACAAAGAGGCTCAAGGTGAGTACTATGAGATTAAGTGAGAATAAGTGTTTCATTAATGTGTTGTTGGGGCAGGGAAATCGATTGGTAAACCACTATCCAATTGAGAGCTGACTATACCAGATACCTATCTGAAAGTCAAGCCTGTAGTATGTGGGTGAGGCTAGATGAAGGGATTTGAGGTAGAGAGAAGAAAGAATGAATACAGGGGTTGAGCGGAAAAGTTTCCGGAAGAGGGTCCAGCCTTGGGGGCAGGACGAAAAGTGGAGTACAGCTTGTGGCCATACAACGCACTTCCTCATCGGAAAACTCTTATAGCTTCCGCTCGTGGCTTCACAGCCTCTGTACTCATCCTCTAAGTATGATTTCTCAGTCGCAATTATGACCGAGAGAGAACGAGACTTCGTGTGAAGCCAATATATCCTAAAAGCTTATGAAAAGAGTCACTTTAATGATGGCCGTGGGCGATGGCAATCAACCACCCTAGGAATGCTAAGATCGCACTCCCGTGCAGCGCATGAGTTCATGCGTGCAGCCCACTCGGCAGAGACGAATGGTTAGATCACCCGACCAAACGTGGTGCCGATGATCCAGCAGAAGCTGGTCGCCAGCATTGGGTCTTTTTCAAGGTGACCATCCAGGTAGATCGCGTAGGCGTGCCAGCCCATGTCAGTGCCCATGTTCCCGGCTGGGATGGCTTGTCCACCGATGCAGTCGCCGACAACGAGAATAGTCGATGAATCAAGCTGGAAGACGGAGTCCTCCGGGCATCCGATACAGATGATGTGCAGGTTGCCCAGCACAATCTCAATGTCGGTCTTGCCGTCAGCGAGGATGTCGTTCTCCATCTCGGTGATGGTCATTGTCGTCGAGGTCGACGTCGTTGACAGTGGGTCGAGGCTGATCGCGAAGGCGAAACATACCTCGCGTAGATGGGCGGTTTCGTTCGTCGCAGCGTGGTACCGGTCGCCGGTCGTGTCAATCCAGTGCAGGGTCGACGGATTCTTGTTGAGGTCGGGCATGCCGGCATCGTCAAAAATGTCCATCGCGCAGCCTGGATCAAAGACCAGAAACTGGTAGTTGTTGAACTGAACGATGTGCACGTCTGTGCACAGTTCAGTCTCGACCATGAGCGAGGCGTTGGCGAGCGTGAGGACGCAGCCGTCGTCAGTGTTGGTGATCGAGAGCGGATTCGTAATAGGCGTCGTTGCGGGGTCCTGCGCGGACGCGTGGCCGATGCCAAGAAGCGTCCCCGTAAGGATCATGACTATCACTAGAGCGATCCGCGAAAAGTCACTGCGCGTGGTATGTAGCATCTTTGGGCACCTCCTGAAGGGCCCTATGAATGTTGCTCCCTCCGAGCACGATTGCCTTTGGGAGCGCGATCCGCGAGTGAAACGAGGCTACCATGTGACGACCGAGAAGAAGAACGAGGCTTTGCAGACGCCGATCAGGTTGGTGAAACCTTCAACGTTCTGGACGTCCGTTAGGATCCAAGTCCTTTCTGCGAGAGCGATGGTGCCTTCTTCCGTTTGTAGCTCGAGGTCGTCGGGTATTTGAAAGTCGATGGTACAGTTGCCGACGTAGCGGACGCTGTTGGCGTTAAGTGTCAGGGTGCCGATCCCAGTGTCGCTCATCCAGCTTCGGACCTCTTTTTTGAGAGCCTTCTGGTCGAGCTGTAGTCGAGTCGGCGGGACGATGTCGAACCACGCACAGGTTTCGTTCATCACGATTTGACCTTGCGAGAAGCCGGTCGATTTCACGTTGATGGTGTACGTGGGAGTATCGGTCGATTGGTCGACAGTCGGCGCGCACGTGGGGGCTTCTTCCCAGCTTGCTTGTTCAATAGCGTCTTTCGGCGCTGGCACAAGCACGTTTAGTTGGGAAGGGTAGGCGTTGTGAGCCCCGTCGACGATGATTTGCATCGAGGTAGTGCCGTACTCAGCCTTGATGATGACTTCGTCACCGTCTGCAAGCACGCTCGGTCGAAAACGTTCTGGAGTCTCTTCCTCGTTGGAATGCATGAACGCAACTTCGACCGCAGCATTTCCATACTCAGCGAGTACGACCGCAGTATAGTCTTGTTCCTGCACGAGGATTCGAGGTTTTTCATCCTGCGCGGAGGCGTGGCCGAGGCCAGGCATCCAAAACAGGACTGCGATGATCAGCGCAAGGCTGATACGCGAAAAGCCGATGTTGTTCCGTGGCATCTTCGTCTCCTTTGAACGATCGACTAGTACCTTATTCCGTATCTCCAGCGTATCCACCAGCGAGGACGCTCGTGCGCGATCGCATGGTAAATGCTGAGTAAGAGAAAGGGGATAATGAGCAGAGCCATGAGCCATGCAAAGCCGCCCCACGTAGTGGGTCCGTCAGTGCTGGAGTGGCTCTGTGCTGATGTCGTTGTCGATGCTGTAGATCCTGCCTTCTTCGGCGTTCTCGTCGGTGCCGGTTGGGCAGTTGCAGTAGGTTGCTGCGCTGTCGGTTGCGCGGCAACGATCATTGATTGCGAGGCCGGTGCGGGCCGGTCTTCGGCTTTAGTGACAACCACGATTGCTACTAAGAGTAGCACCACGATCGTGGCTGGCAGGTTATGATGGCCTCGCATAACTTTCTGTTCCTCCTTCTGGAACTCGAGCTACGAGCCTCGGGAAATCCGAGAGCTCCGCGAACGAACAATCAGAGCAACCAGCTCATCTGCATGAGTATGGTTTGGCCGACGACCAGGAAGCAGCTCAAGGCTGCAAGGGTTCTCGGCCATCTGCTGTGCTGCTGGTCAGTGCTTTGTGTCACTGTCCAGAAGGCCGCGAAGAAACCGGCGATCGCCCATCCTCCGATCCACAGGACATACCAGATATCGAGGGTTTCGTATCGGATGTCCAGCTTCCACTGAATGACGAGCGCGATCAGGGCGAAGATGATGGTACCGATGTGTGAGCCATACGACATCGACTTTTCTTGCTCGGCTTCGCGGGTGGTCGACAGCGATCGATCGGTTGAGTGGGTGGGTCGAGTGAGCGTCCTCGGGCTTCGAGATTGTGTCACGGCTTTCCTCCCCAGGAATGAGAACGAATCTACGCACAAACCACGCATGTGGATGTGTCAGGCTCGGTATAAGCGAGGTTGGCATTTCTGCGCACCACGCGACACACTGTGTGTCTTTCCCAAGAGCCGGAGTAGAAGTGGGTAACGGTAGTATGGTATAGGTATAAAGTATTCTGCCCAGTATGCCTAAGCCACGCACGAATTACCCACCTCAACTCCGACTCCTGAGACTCCATTGAGCCTGGTAAATAAATGATGTAAACCCTAACGTAGCTTTACGTTAAGGCTAAGCTTTTAAGGATATTCCTCCTTGCGGAGGAAAAAACCCCTGTATTTCAAAGTGCAATAGGCCTTCTTCTCGTAGAGCAGTCCGCATATGTGGACTGAATACAGGAAAATAGGCTCCTAAACACAAGCTCACAGAGTGGTCTTATGGCTAGGGAAGAGTGTCAGCAAGAAGAGGCGAAGATTGGCGCACAGACACTCGTCTCTAGGCACAAGCGTGCATAGGCTTATCCGAGGCTAGGCATAAAAAAAGCGTTTCGCATATGGTTTTTCGCCATCCTGCCGAAACGCACGGTATGAGTCTGGGCAGAATAGACTGTGAATACTAACAAATATTATAGGATTTGTCAAGTATGTATCTCAACTATATAAGTCCTATTTTATAGGACTTATATTGCGTGCTCTCTTTATTTCCTGTAGCTCTTCGTTCTGCGCAGTTTTTTGACATTTGCTATAGTATAGTGGTATGGCCAAGCAACCGAAAGCCCCCCACATCATAAAGCCCTCTGATCGTGTGCTCTTGGAGGTCAAAACCACGCGTACCGGAGAAGAGACGCCAGAGTCAATGGTTCAAGTACTCTCAAGCCTGGTGAATTTGAAGAAGCAATTTATTATTTACTATATCCGTCGAGGTATTCCCGTCTCTCTTGAGATTGCAGTGCACGATCAGATGATCCATTTCTATATCTCTGTGCCTGCAGAGTATCAGAGTTTTATCGAAAGCCAAGTTACATCGCAGTACCCAAAAGCGCTTCTGGCGAAGGTAAAAGACTATTTACCATCCGTCTTTGAGAAGAAGGGTACGTTAGCAGTGTGCCAGCTAAAGCTTCTTTACGGCTATCTGTATCCGATTCGTTCGTTCTCAGATTTTAAAGACGTTGATCCGCTCTCATCACTCTTGGGGGTGCTCTCAAAAGCACAGCTCGGCGATCTGGTCAGCATTCAGTACCTCCTGGTTCCGGTAAGTAACAGCTGGCAAAAATCAGGAGAGCGGATGATGCGGCATAAAGAGACAGATGCTTCAGGCACGAGTTCGACCAACCCGTACCAGAAAGTGATCGGAGATAAGATAGCCACCAATGGCTTTAAGACGGCTATCAGAATAGCCGTGAATAGCCCGACGCTTACACGCTCAAAACAGCTTCTCTATGAGATCACGAACTCCTACTCATCTTTTAATAACCCATCAGGGAATGGTTTGGTCTTTAGAAGACTTCTTCTTTGGCAGAAAGATCGTCTGATCACAGCCATGCTCAAGCGTAGTCGACGTTTCATGCCCAGTAAACAAGTCTTAAATGTGCATGAAGTAGCTACTTTGTACCACTTTGCATCAATAAAGAATGATAAGATACACAACATTTCTTGGCATAAAACGATACACTCTGATCCTCCCGAGAGTCTGCCGATCGCTGAAGCCTTGACCGACGAGCAGAAAGCAGATATCTGTTTTTTTGCCAAAACCGAGTTTAAGAATAAATCCACGGTCTTTGGGATTAAAGGCAAAGATAGGCGTAAACATGTCTATGTCATCGGAAAGACGGGTACGGGTAAATCTACCTTAATTGCCAACATGGCTATTAATGACATGCGTAACAGACGCGGTTTTGCGGTTATCGATCCGCACGGGGATTTGTGCGAGATTCTCCTGAACTACGTGCCGTCCTACCGAGTCAACGACGTTGTGTATCTTGATCCTTCAGATCCAGCCCACGCCTTCCATCTGAATCCGCTTGAGGTGCAGAACCCTCTCCAAAAAGAGCTCGTCGTCTCAGGTATCGTGGCTATTTTCCATAAGATCTATGGCTTTACCTGGGGACCAAGACTTGAATATATCCTTCGAAACTGTATCTTAAGCGTTATTGACCTCCCAGACGCAACGCTGGCCATGGTGCCACAGATTCTGACCAATGATGTCTTCAGAGCAAAGGCTGTAGAGAAGCTGAATGATCCTGTCTTAACCAGCTTCTGGACGCAGGAATTTGAACAGATGCATCCGAGGCTGAAGTCCGAAGCTATCGCGCCTATCCTGAATAAAGTCGGACAGTTTCTCTCATCAACGTTAGTTCGAAACATCGTCGGTACGCCTAAATCCACGATTGATTTACAAAAAATCATGGATGAAGGGAAAATTCTCCTTCTGAATCTCTCACAGGGGAAGTTCGGAGAAGACAACTCAGCCTTACTTGGTGCTATGACGATTACAAAACTGCAGCTTGCAGCCATGAACAGGGTGACGCAAAAAGAAGAAGACAGGCGGGATTTCTACCTTTACGTTGACGAGTTCCAGAACTTCGCCACGACTAGCTTTATTAAGATTCTCTCAGAGGCACGAAAGTACCGTTTGAACTTGATCCTAGCAAATCAGTATATTGCGCAGGTTCCTGAGGATGTGCGGGCAGCCATTTTCGGCAATGCAGGCACGATGCTGTCGTTTATCCTCGGTGCAGCTGATGGGTCATATATGGCTAAAGAGTTTGGTGAGCGCTTCAAAGAAGAAGATCTGCTGGCTTTGGGGAATTACCAGGCGATTATTAAGTTGGCCGTGGATAGCATCACCCAGCCACCGTTTCTCTGCTTCACCTTGCCTCTGCCACAGAGTATCACGCAGAACAAAGAAAAGGTTGTGACGCTCTCACGAGAGCGCTACACCAGGCCTGTTTCGAAGCAAGATCAGAAGCCCAATGATATGTATGCAACTTCTCCAGTAGCCTCAACGCCGCCTCCAGTAGCTCCCGTGGTCGAAACCACGATCCAGCCAGCAGAGCAAGCTCAGAAATAGCCTTCTTTTTTCTTCAATTGTCAAAAAATACGAAGGGTTGCCTTCTTACACGCTGCAAAACGTATTGTAGCGTCTAAGAAGGGGTATACAGGGTGAGGGAAGAGTCTCTCAAGGACGTGGGTGTCGCCGGGGGGCGAACAGAGTCGACAGCATTGTCGACAGCCACATCCATGAGGACGTTTCTTCCGCTCAACGGCCTTGGCCTACCCTGACCCCTTCTTATCACCTCCTTTTTTGGTGACGAAGAAGCCTTGGTGGCAAAGCCGTGAACGAGTTGTTCAGTTTGACTAACAGTCTCTGTGGGCGGGGCGAGCGTCGCGATCTAGCGCAGGCAGCGCAAGAGGCGGGTGAGATACCAGCCGTCGAAAGCAGCGCTGACGCTTACGATCGTCACGATGGTGATGATGAGCGTTCGGTTTGAGAGCCGAGTCATCGATCGCCTCCGATCAGATCTGAGATCCAGTGTGCAACTTCTTGCGGTGTCGGATCATCAGCTCCGTTGAAGAAGGTGACTCCGAGCAAGAACGTGATCCCGAAGAGGAGCACTAAGCCGATCGGAATTGCTCCGAGGCGAAGGTACTCCTTCCAGTCACACAGGATGGTGTATTTGACTTCTTTCCAGTCGATGTCCTTGTGCGTACGCATGAGCGTTTTCCTCCAAAGGAATAACGAAACGCCATGCGGGGCAGTTATTGTCCAAGACTTTGCGGGTCTCAGACGACTCTCTTCACAGGATTTGAACCTGTCGGTCTCTTTCGGTGTCCAACCGAGAAGAGTGGTACCGCTTCAAGCGGGAAGAGAGTAAACGGTCTAGCCGTGCGTAATGCTAGATGAGCTTGGAGATCACGACAGTGATCGGAATGATGACCATGGTGGCGATGCCTGCGAGGTTGGCCCCTTTCTGGCCGAGTGCTCGCTTAAAAGCCATGATGATCATGCAGCCGAGGCCGAGTGTGACGAATGCTGTCAAAATCGCGATTTCGATCAGATCATCGCTCGTTTTGATGCCTTCGATGAGGCTTTGTATGGCGATGAAAAAGCCGATACCCGCGATGATGAGGAGCAGCGTCTCCACGATCCCCACGCTCCTTGGTTGGTGTTCCTGCTCCTTGGAGCTGCGGCTCCAATTGGCAATCATTTCGCGACACTCGCGGATTGTTTTGTACCAGATACCCTTTATCAGGATACTGATAGGTATGAATCCTGCGGTGACGATGAGTGGCCAGACCCACCACGTGTCTACCACGACGGCGAGAGCAAGAAGCAGGAGGAACCAGAGGGCACAGGCTCCCCAGGCAAGCAGACGTTTCAAACTCCTCGTTACCGTTTCCACGATTGGCCTCCTTGGCCTTGGTCGATTCATGTGCCAGCCAAAGGGCCAACACCCGTCACCCGGTTGAATCGACGGCTCCCTGAGTGCGAATTCAACGCACATCTTTCACTCTGCAGTACCTATCTGCAAAGCACTTGCCCAAGCGGGGCAGGGAGGAAATGGTCGCAGAAGCCGAGAGCTACGACTCGAGCAGCAGGTAGCCGAGGGCAAACGCGAGGATGATCAGGAAGCCCCAGAACCCAAAGGTTATCGCTGCGCTGAAGAGACCAGCGACGACGATCAGGAATTCTGATAACACCCTCAGGAAATCGAAACGCGAAGCATCCTCGTAGCCCAGCCACTCGCGGGGAATCAGGGCGAGGATGAATGCCGCACTCATGGCAAAGGACCAGGGTCCAATGAGGCTCCACAAGATAGCGGCGGATGCAAGTCGACTTCCGAACAGGAGCAATCGGGCGACGTCGTAGCCCGCGGGGAGTCGTTCGAGCAGCCACTGCTTCGCTTTGGCGGTGAGCACGAACGGCGCTGGGGTGTACTTGAATTCTCGTTGGAAGACGTCGAGTGGGATGCTCTCCGTCTTGGTGCCCCAGCCACTGCTGTAGGTTGCGTTTTCCGCGTCTACGGCCGTAACCCAGTGATAGAAGTAGCTTCCCCATGCTTGGTATCGGTCGCCGACGCGGGGACGTGTGCCTTCGTTGGCTCGTTTGAGTCGCCATCGAGCGAGCCCGTCATAACCATAGGTCATGAGTGTCAGCGTCAGGACGGTCGTCGAGTAGGCGATCTGTGCTCGGCCGATTAAGATTCCGATCACCTCGAGAATGAGGAATCCTGAGATGATGTACTTTGCCGGTCCAGGCCACTGGGGCAACTTGAATTTCCGTTTTGCTCCCGGTTCGACGAGGCTGAGTGTTGGGTCAGTGTTCACGACGATTTTCTCCTTCACGTGTTCCTTCCGAGCGCACCAGTCGTGCTTCGGACGAGTCCTTTCGGACAGAACGTGCCGCTGAAGTTGGGCGCTAGATGGACTCGTAGATGCCACGGACACTTATGCCGTCGGCTCCGATCTGCCAAGGGGCGATTCTGACGCGGCGTGCGCAGAATGCTCCATAGAGGCGAGACCCAGCCGTGGTCAGGCCGTTGTGCATCGTAACGAGCAAATCTTCCTGGTTCGCTTGGATCGTCCGAATGCGATGGCGACCACCGGGTAAGCAGTCTTGCGCACCAATGCACTCGAATTCGATGTCGGGTTCAAGCGTGAGGCTTTCGTGCCCTGGCGCCTCGTAGCCCGCGGAGATGACCCCTTTCTCATCAGTGGTCACCCAGACGAGTGGGCGCGGCAGTGTGGTGAGCACGGTGAAAACTCCTTCCACAAACTTGATGCTGTAAGTCTCGGGCCATCCGAAACTCTGGGGATAGGACGTAAAAGCCGAGCGCGATTGTTAGAACAGCTGGGTCAGCGTGATCCAACCGAAGGTGAGCTCGAGACCGAGCACGATCCTCCAGAATCTGATCATGGCTTTGCTGCCGTTCTTGATTTCCACGTTCAGCTCGATGACCGCGTCGATCACCGCAAGGCCGAGGCCGGCGATCGCGATGACGCGGACGTAGTTGAGGAGATCCAAGCCGCCGACGGGAAGCTCGTCGTTGCCAGTCCTCCAAGGGTAAAGAATGGTCACGAGTGCCAAGACAAGGCCACAACTCATGACGTAGATGCCGAAGTTTACACGGAGTTCATGGAACCGTTTCAGGTAGGAAGGTGGGGATCGCACCCTCAATCTCCTTTACGATAAGTCTCGGGATGTCCGAAACTCCGCGAATTGTTGAAAACGATGGGCGGTGTGGGCGGCGATCAGCCCTAACGGTCCTTGCGTGAAGCTTGGAACCCACACCGCGCAGAGCGGATGTGTGCTAGGACTCGGGATCGGCACTCATTGCACGGATGATTGTCTCCAGGATATCCCCGTAGTGATCGAGGTCTTCCCAGGAGGGCCCCCATGCTGCTACTACGATCCCGATGATCAGGAGTACGATCAAGATCTCGACGATCCCGGAGCCCTTGGGAGTGTCGAGACGTTCTTCGTTGAGTCCGTCAAACTCAGGCCTCGGCATTTTTCACCTCATCTGTCTGATGCCGGGAAGGCCAGAGAACTGGTCGAGAAACGTGTCGGCGGCGCGCCTGAGCCAGTCGATGACGTCGTGGTACGTTGGTCCGCCGAACTCCGTGCTTGCCAGCACTGCGACTGCGAGTGTGCCCACGACAACGAAGACGATCGTGAACCACGCGGACGAGTCCGGCTCGTAGTGGTCGAAGAACTCGCTTGCGTTCAAGCTTCTTTGGTGAACGCCGTTGAGACTGTACCATACGAGTTTTCGTTGGTCGTTGACCTGCGTGATCACGATCTTTCTTGTCTGGTCATCAACTCCCCTGTATCGCTGATCGACTCGCGGTAGGGGGCGCTCAAACGACTGGCTTCCTTGCCACGGTCGTCTCAGCAAGATGATGAGTAGGATGATACCCAGTACGATTCCCGTGAGGACGTACGGGCTATAGATCGCTTCGTCGACTTGGGACCAGGCGTGATGGACGACGATGACGACGATGGTCAGGATCATGCACAGGAGCCAGATCGTGCTCCAATGTTGACGCGGACGCCGTCGCGGTGTTGTCTCTGGTTGGTCGTTCACGACGCGCTCCGGGTGATCTCATCCGCGATTGCGAGAATCTGAATGTCTTGAAATGCGTCCTGCCTTCCATGTGCAGCGACGATGTCAAGACGACGGTCGTAGGCCGCGCGGGCGAGGTCCTTCGCGAACACTGTGCCAGTCCACTGTGGGTCGTTCAGCCGTGCAAGCGTGACGCAGAAGCGATCTCCCTCGAAGAAGAGCTCCTCGATACGGTACACACCGACCCGCAGCGTTTCGGTTTCGCCCGTTGTGGGAGCCAACTCGAGCGTTTCGTTGACGATGACGGCGTGGAAGAGTGGGTGGAGGCCGATCCTCCTGACATTGCTGCCGAAGTCGAACTCCAAACCAGTGATGGTTGTGTTGTTTTCTCCTCCGAAGCAGATGTTCGTCATGTTTTCTTCGTGCGGTAGTTCGACCTGCATTCCGTTTCCGTTCCTTTCGAACTTGAAGTGAGCCGGTACCCAGCGGTACGGGCTATCCGAAGATGACGACAAGAACAATCGCCACCACAAAGAGGGAGGTGAGAATCGGTCCACGGAGTGCATGAGAGCGCCAGTCGGCCTTCTGGTATCTCTCGTTGAGCTCCGGTTCGGCGAGAATCGCAGCTTTGTAATGGCCGCGTTTTACGCTCCATCTGTCGCTGTTGTCCGGCTCCTTTACCGCGATGGAGCGTGGGCCCCAAGGCTTCGTCTTCTTTACGACGACACGCCGGTTCGGATTCTGCCGTCGTTTCATGATCCCCTGCTCGCTCCCGCGATCGCGATGCTTAGAATCACGACGATGGCGACGATCGTGCGCCGACTTATGCCAAATGGGTTACGTGCAGTTCGTTCCACTGTTGTATTGGTCCTTTCTTGAGTTATCGGTCAGATGCTCTAGCCGTTTCTCTGTCTCGCCTCCTGGCAAGATCCATCCCACGGCTTGGACTGGCTCAGCTCGTCGGCGTGGCGGCCCAGCTGGGATTACAGACGAGACTAACCGGAGCTTCGTCGAAGTGCTTCGTGACCAAGAATTGGATCCTGACGGTGACCTCACCGTGTTCATTGGTGCACTTCTCGACCCCAGTGTAGAAGTCGTCTTGGTTCACTCCAGGGCACGTTAAGTGCGCGTTGAGGAGTGCGGCGTGCTCAAGCTTGCTTTCCCCCTCGAAGACGAACTTCGTGCCTGCGCAGGCGGCCGATCCTTTGAAGGAGCCGTCGGTTGTATCGCAGACGAACTCTGTGTGGCGGGAAACCGCTTCGATCGCGATGTTGAACGCGAGCTGTCCGCACGGCGGGAAAGGCTGATAGCACGGGTTGTGCACCTCGTCGGCGCTCGGCGTCACATCTGCAGGTACCATGGTGGGTGTCGGTACTCCGTCGCATGCGTTGCCGCTTTTGATCGGTGCGTCGTTGCCTGTGTTGACGTGGTTGGGCGTAGGCGTGACGTCTTGCGCGCCGGCGGTTTGGGCGAACATGCCAAGGAGTAGGATAGCGATGATCGTCGCGAACCGCATCCCTCTTTGGGTGAGCTTGAACGGTTCGCCCTGTTTTGATTTGTACTTCACTGCAGTGGTTCCTTTCGTTCCTTTCGAATGGAAAAACGGTCGATTGTGGTTCCGATGGGTATCGGAGGTCCACGAATGAGCGGTTCCACGTGGTCTTCCTTTCACGAAAGCTTGTCGACGATCCAGAAAACGAATCCGGAGACTAGTAAACCGATGATGATGCCTCCTTGCGTGTTAATCTCGACATCCTCAGGGAGCCTCTTGCGCCAAGCCGCCGCATCCCGTGCGTGGTTCCGCGCGTTGGTGAATTCGCCTCTGAAAATGAACATCAGCACTGCGAGGCCCCCGCCCCAGACGCCTGCTCCAATCCATGCGACATCGCTTGAGACGATGTCGAACAGCAGAAGCACCGCCATGATGAGGATGGGAACCGCGGTCACGCCGGTCGTCTTGCCTGTGACGGATCGAACTGCCGAACGGACTCTTTCCCACATGGGATGGTTCCTCTTGACCGGGCACGCTTTGATAGGCGTGTTCTTGGCTGTAGCGCAAAGCTACCTCAGACCTTCTGAGTTACCAAGTACCGGAGTACGCGGACCATCGCATCCACTTCAAAGAAGTGAAGGTGCTTATCGATAGTCCGCCTGTTCCGATACCTGGCTAAGCCACGAAAAATCGCCGCTTTCCAGGGCGGCTTTTTAGGCATGTTTTATGCCTATAATTACTGTTAGTAGAACTAGTACTTTTACTAGTTCATTTTTCCCTGTATACCTTGTTAATGTGCTATACGTCAGCCTAGAAAAACACCTGAAGGATGCCCTCAGGCCGAGTCTAGACAGATAACAAGGTTCTTCGGTAGCTTCTTCTCCTCGCATATGAGGAGGGAAGGGTACGAAAAACCCCCAGCGGGGTTTCCGTTGGGGAGTAGCGTTGGAATGTAAAGGTAATTGTAAATAGAGGAACTTAGGGGAAAAGAAGATATCTACGCTCGATTTGCGCTTTGTCAGGTATGGGCAGGATCCTGGCAGAACTTGCAAGCGAATTTCCTTTCCCTAGCACCTCCGGGATCAGTTTTTACGCCAACGCTATTCTCCAACACCGTCCTAGCCCGTAAGCTTCAGACAGTTTTTACTTAATTTTTTCGTCGTAAGGCTACAGCGATAAACAGCATTGAGATAATAAACAGGGGAGGATAGACAGCAAGTTTTGCCATAGTAACTGCGTGATTTGATAATGATTTTAGCATACTATTGATAATGAGATTATATCACTATTATAGGACATGTCAAGTAGACTCATTTGGCTTCATTAAATATGTCTAAATACACTTATCTATATAGATAGCAAACAAGTAGGCAGGGTGAAATAAAATATATGGGCCACATCTTTTTAAAGTTGACTTATTCTCTAAAGCTTAGGAAGAGAGGGTAACTCGATTCACTTTCGGGCTTGACAAACCCCAGCCCGTGTGGTGTAATAGAAAAAATTGGATTTGACGTTTTGACCCTTCTTTCAGAATCTTTCCCAAGTGATCTAACAAATAAACATTTAGCATTAACAATTCACTAACAGCACACACTTGTTAGGTGTTAATGGTAAAGAGTTAACAAGTATATATGGCAGTTCGAAAAACTACACGATCAACAAAAAAAGCTACTGATGCTCCAGTCAAAAAAGCTGATACAGAAACCACTATCATGAGTGCTGCGGATATTTCAGGGCAAAAAGAGCCAGCCGTTTCGACTGTAGTTTCTCCAGAGCCAAAACAGGAAGCAAGTACCGATACGATGACCAAATCCGCGACGACACATATCCTAGCTGATGCGCAGTCAATGCCTGACCAGGCACCACAACCTATGGAGCAACCAGCAAGTACTCACTCAGCCTCCTCTCTGACAAAACCGCAGGTGCAAAATGTAAACGGGATAGAAGTTCCACGAGAAGCACCATCCTACGCAGCCCAAATTCAGATGCAGAATGGTCCAACAGAGATGGTAAAAGGGTATTTAGATGTTCAACCTGAGGGTCATGGCTTTCTTCGGCCCAAATTTATCCCTTCACCTCGAGACATCTATATCTCTCAGTCACAGATCCGCCGCTTCAGTCTTCGACCTGGTGACCAGGTAGAAGGGATTGCACGCCCACCAAAAGACACAGAGCGTTACTTCGGCTTGTTAAAAGTGGAGAGCGTCAATGGTATTTCAGCTGAAGCTTCTTTAAAAAGACCATACTTTGATGACCTGACACCAATCTATCCAAAAGCCCAGATTCTTCTTGCAACAGGCAAGAAGCCACTCTCAACCAGAATCATTGATCTTGTCTCGCCAATTGGGTTTGGTCAAAGGGGCATGGTCGTCTCACCGCCAAAAGCTGGGAAGACCACGATTCTGAAAGAGATTGCGGCTGGTATCTCAGCCAACTTCCCGAAAGCACATTTGATGGCAGCCCTTATTGGGGAGCGCCCGGAAGAAGTCACTGATCTGATGATGTCGGTGAAAGGTGAGGTGATCGCCTCGAACTTCGATGAACCGCCAGAGAATCAGACACGCGTCGCCGAAATCAGTCTTGAGCGGGCAAAACGCCTCGTCGAGATGGGAATCGATGTCATCATTTTACTTGACTCAATTACCAGACTTGCTCGTGCTTACAATCTTTCAGTTGCTCCATCAGGGAGAACGCTTTCTGGAGGATTTGATCCTGCGGCTTTATGGCCAGCCAAACGTTTCTTCGGTGCAGCACGCTGTTGCCAAGAAGGTGGATCATTAACGATCATCGGTACAGCACTGGTCGAAACTGGTTCACGCATGGATGATCTTATCTATGAAGAGTTCAAGGGAACAGGCAACATGGAACTGCATCTTGATCGAAAGCTTGCCGATCGACGTATCTTCCCAGCGATTAACGTCGAGCGATCAGGAACCAGACAAGAAGAGCTCTTGCTTTCAGAAGCAGCCTACAAACGAGTCGCGACGATGCGTCGTATGATCGATATGCTCGGTCCTGAAGAGCGAACGAGTATCCTCGTTGAGAAGCTCTCACAAACTGAGTCAAATGAAGAATTCCTCGAGTCGCTTGGCAAGTCATAAGAAGCCACGATTCTTTGACTTAAGAGTTAAAATCTGCTAACCTCTTATCTTAATCCCATTCGTTTCTAGGACCTATTCTGTATGCGTTTTTTAACACTCAAGCCACTTCGTGAAGGGCTCAAAAAACTCCAAGGAGAACTCAAAGGATTTTTTTTCTTCCTCTTTATTGTCTATGGTAAGAAGAAGATCGTTTCGTTCTCTGTTTCTTTTGAGAAGAGTAAGAATAAGCTGGTGAAGTTTTTCCTGATGAAACGGGGTCGATACAATCGGCCCTTTTTGCATCTTACGACAATGGCGGTACTTGGGATTGGCGTGCTAGTAGCTCCTTTTTTAGCAGATACGTATCCTATTTTCTCCTCAAATGCGCAATCTCTCAAGGATCTCCAGCAAGAAGTAGAACCGCAGTCAATTAGTGTCAGTGATGATGTCTTCCAGACAAAAGAGTCTGTTAAGCCTCGGAATAAAATCGTGACCTACACAGTGCAGAAGGGAGATACCATTACGACGATTGCCAAGAAGTATAGTATCTCGGTTGAGACGATAAAATGGGGAAATGGTCTTACCTCTGACACGCTTGCCATTGGCGATGAAATAAAAATCCTTCCCGTCACCGGTATGTATCATAAGGTATCAAAAGGTGACACAGTCTATTCAATTGCAAAGAAGTATGACACAGAAGCACAGAAGAT